>Ga0306921_10000924_pt1 | contig 27738 bp, 29 predicted proteins | sample sta12Cox44000080_FD_203760 | JGI IMG/M metagenome (GOLD analysis project Ga0306921, IMG submission 203760) | Lab enrichment of tropical soil microbial communities from Luquillo Experimental Forest, Puerto Rico - statoxic.12C.oxic.44.000.080 (v2)... | ecosystem: Environmental > Terrestrial >...
GCCACACAAGAAGATTGAGGCGGTGCGCAAAGAATGATGGGCGCGAGTTCACCCCCTCCCCGCCCCTCCCCCGCTTGCGGGGGAGGGAGCAGACCGCGTTCGCCGCCCGCGCTGAATTCCCACTCCAGAGTCATGCGGGCAATTGAACTCGGCTGTTTTCAGCTCGGGGCCATGCCCTTGTCGCGAAGCTCTTTGATCGCCTTGGCGTTCTTCGACAGATGCGCCAGCCCCATCCCGCGCAACACGTGCGGCGCCTTGGTGAACTGAATATTGTCGTAGCCGACGATCTCGATGCGGTTGCCCCAAGGATCGCGGAAATCGAGGAATGGGCCCGGCAGCGGCTTGATGCCCGCAGCCGCGAGCGCGCGGCGCACCGTCTCCTTGTCGTCGACCACGAGGCCGAAATGGCGGCCGTCGTCGGGCGGCTGCTTGCGGCCCTTCTGCAGCGCGATGAACTGATCGCCCAGATCGATGAAGGCCGAGGTCTTGCTCTTGCCGCGCAGCTTGAACTCGAACAGCCGGCCATAGAAGGCCAGCGCCTCCTCGATATCGCCCACCTCGAGCGCAACATGATTGAACCCGACGGCGCGCGCTTTCCTTGCTTTCGGCATGGGAGCCTCCGAAAATTGGTTGACTATCATGTGGTGATGTCGCGGTCGGCGGCCAATAGGAAGACGGTGGCGAGCACTACGGATATGATAGCGAATGATGTTTCCGCCCGAGCGCATCGTCTGTCTCACCGAAGAAACCGTGGAGACGCTTTATCTCCTCGGGGAGGAGCGGCGCATCGTCGGCGTGTCGGGCTATGCGGTGCGGCCGGCGCGGGTGCGCCGGGAGAAGCCACGCGTCTCGGCCTTCATCTCCGCCGATTTTGACAAGATATTCGCGCTCGAGCCCGATCTCGTTCTTGCCTTCTCCGACCTGCAGGCCGACATCGCCGCCGAGCTGATCCGCCGCAACGTCGCCGTACATGCCTTCAACCAGCGCGACATCGCCGGCATTCTCGACATGATCCGCACGCTCGGCGCACTGGTCGGCGCCGCCGACAAGGCCTATGCACTGGCGGAGAAACTCGCGCGGCGGCTAGCGCAGGCGCGCGAGCGCGCCGCCGCGCTCACACGCCATCCTCGCGTCTATTTCGAGGAATGGGACGAGCCGATGATCTCCGGCATCCGGTGGGTTGCCGAGCTCATCGAAATTGCCGGCGGCGTCGACGTATTTCCGGCGCTGTCCGCCCGCAAGAACGCTAAGGAGCGCATCGTCTCCGGCGAGGAGCTGATCGCCGCCAATCCCGACATCATCGTCGGCTCCTGGTGCCGCAAGAAATTCGTGCCGGCCAAGGTGGCGGCGCGGCCGGGCTTCGCCGAGATTGCGGCGGTGCGCGACGGCTTCCTGCGCGAGATCAAGTCGCCGCTCATCCTGCAGCCGGGACCGGCAGCGCTGACCGACGGCCTCGATGCGCTTGCCGGAATTATCGAGGAATGGGCGGCCGTGCGGTCAGCTCGGCGTAGCGCATGAGGAGAGTTCGATGATGCGCGATAAGAATCGGCTCACCCGGCGCGCAGCCGCAATACTGCTGGCGACGATCTTCCTGTTGGCGGCGATCGATCGGGGACAGGCGCAAAGCGCAACCGTTCGCCTGGTCATCGACTACGGCGATGGCGTGATAAAAACCATCACCGGCCTTCCCTGGGCGAAGGGCAGTACCGTGTTCGATGTGATGAACGCGGCCAAGGGCCGGCCGCATGGAATAAGCTTCACCTATACCGGCAGCGGTGCCTTCGCCTTCCTCACCGGAATCGACGAGGTGGCCAACGAGGGCGGCGGGAAGAAAAACTGGCAGCTGTGGGTCAACACGAGGTATGCTGACAAAAGTTTTGGCGCTTACGAAGTGCAGCCGTTAGACGTGGTGTTCTGGCGATTCACGACGCAAGAAGGGAAATGATCGCAATGACGCTGATGGCAAGGCTCGGCACGTCACGCGCTCGTGCGATGGAGCTATCGCACACGGAACTCGCGCTGGCGATGGGCATCATCGGACTCGACGTTGTGGCGCGCTTAGCGCCGCACGCCCCGAATTTCACGCCTGTCGCCGCCAGCGCGCTGTTTGCCGGCGCGGTGTTGCGAAGCCGCGCTTTGGCCTTGGCCGTGCCGGTTGCGGCGATGCTCGCGAGCGACGCCGTCCTCGGCGGCTACGACTGGCGCGTGATGGGCGTGGTCTATGCCGCGCTCGCGCTTCCTGCGCTGCTCGGCCGGTGGGGACGCGCGCGAGGCGCAATCATGCTCGCTCCGCTCGCTCTCGCTTCGTCGCTGATCTTCTTCGCCACCACGAACTTTGCGGTGTGGGCGTTCAGCGGCATGTACACGCACGATCTCGCCGGCCTCGTTCATTGTTACGTGGCGGCGCTGCCGTTCCTCCAGAACACCATAATCGGCGATATGTTGTGGACCACGCTTCTGTTCGGTGGGTGGTGGACCACACGATTCGTCGCGGACCTCACCCCAAGAACGACCACACATCCCGCACGGCCTTTTTAATCTTGGCCGCAAGCGTCGCCGGCGATTCCTCGTCTTCCGCTAGCCGCAGGCCCACGCTGGCGAGGCGCCCGTCCGCCACCCGATGCGCCACCAGCGCGATCGGCCCAAGCGGCACGACATCGCCCTGCTTCGGCCGGCGCTTGATCTCCTCGGCGAAGTAATCAGCCAGTGTGACCTCCGCGTCCTGCGGGGCGATCGACAGCCCGTAGATGTCGGCGAGCGCACCGAGCGTCGCGTCGCCGGGCACGAAGAAATCGCCGAGCAGACGCGGATCGGGAGCAGTGGGCGGTGGCATGTCGACGAAGAAGCGGTCGAGCGCTTGCGCCTTCTCCGGCGGCGCCAGCACGTAGACATAGTCGCCTGCCCGCACCGGCTGGGACTCGAGCGGGCTCAAGATCTTCTCGTCGCGCACCACCAGCGTCGGCCGCGCCCAGGACGGCAATAGCCCGCGCTTGAGGTAGGGGCTGTTCGCGGCCACCGGATAGCCCACGATCTCCTGCTCGAGCTGGCCGGGGAGATCGAGCTCGACCCGGCGCGGCAACGGATCATGCCGTGGCAGCGCGATATGCAGTCGCCGCGCGGCCGCGGTGATGGTCCAGCCTTGTATCAGCAGCGAGCTCAACACCACGACGAAGGCGATGTCGAAATAGAGGTGCGCATTGGGCAAGCCGACGAGCAGCGGAATCGAGGCGAGGAAAATCCCCACCGCTCCGCGCAGGCCGACCCACGAGATGAAGGCCTTCTCCCGCGACGAGAAGCGAAACGGCGCCAGACACGCGAACACCGCCGCCGGGCGCGCGATGAACATGAGCGCGGCAGCCACCGCAAGCGCCGGCAAGATGCTCTCGACGAGACGCATCGGCCATGCCAGCAGTCCGAGCAGCACGAACATGGCGATTTGCGCGAGCCAGGTCACGGCATCGAGAAACACCACCACAGTGTTGTGCGCGCGCGTCGGGCGATTACCGACCACCAGGCCGGCAAGATAGACGGCGAGAAAGCCCGAGGCATGCAGCCCGGACGCGAGGCCGAAGATGACGAGCGCGCTCGTGGCCACGAACGGGGCATGCAGGCCCTGCGCGAGCCCGAGCCGGTTGAGCACGACGACAATCGCCCGCCCGCCCAGGATACCGATGACGGTGCCCAGCGCGGCCTGTTCGGCGAGCACGGCGAGCACGTGCTGCCAAGAGTGATCTTCGACCGTGAGAAACTCGACCAGGATGACTGTGAGTAGCACCGCGAACGGATCGTTGCTGCCCGATTCGACCTCGAGCGTGGCGGCGACGCGCGGACGAAGGCGCAATCCGCGGGCATGAATGAGAAAGAACACGGCCGCTGCGTCGGTCGAGGCGACCACCGCGCCGACCAGCAGCGCCTCGGTCCAGCTCATGCCCAACAGATATTTGGCGACCGGCGCGGTCAATGCCGCGGTCAGCAAGACTCCGGCGGTCGCGAGGGTGAGCGCCGGCGCCAGCACGCTGCGGAAGGTGGCAAAGCGCGTGCGCAAGCCGCCGTCGAAAAGGATCAGCGCCAGCGCGATCGAGCCAACCGCGTAGGTCGTGCGCACGTCGTCGAACTGCATGCCGCCGGGACCGGCCTCGCCGGCGATCATGCCGACGATCAGAAATACAAGGAGCAGCGGCGCCCCGAAGCGCATCGCCACCAAGCTCGACATGATGCCCGCCAGAACAAGCAGGGCGCCGAGCAGAATGCCGATGCTGATTGCGTCTAGAGCAGCCATTGTGTGCGAATCCCGGCCCCCATTGGTAATGCGCACGCGCCGCGCGGCAACTGCTAATTATAGTCCGCGCGTTTTGGGCGCACCGACGGAGTCCGGCTTGAAATCCGATCCCACCGATCCCCGCCACGATTTGTCGGTAACCGCCGCCGGCATCGCGTGCGGCACCGGCGCCGCCCTGTTCTGGGCCGCCGGCTTCGTCGCGGCGCGCCATGGGATCGCGCTTGGATTTGCGCCGGCGGACATCGTGTTTCATCGCTTCGTCTGGGCGGGGCTGGTCTTCCTGCCGGTCGTGGCCCGTCAAGGCCTCGGCGATCTCGGCGGCGTGGGCTGGACGAAGGGCATAGTGCTGACGTTCCTCAGCGGACCGCCGCTCGCGTTCTTGAGCTATGCCGGCTTCCTGTTCGTGCCGCTCGCCCATGGCGGGGTGATCCAGCCCTCCTGCGCCGCGCTCGGCGGGCTCGCGCTGGCCACGCTGGTGCTCAAGGAAAAGCTGCCGGCGCGGCGCGCCGCAGGCGCGGCGGTCATCATCGCCGGGCTTGTAGTGATAGGCGGCGACGCGCTTGCCACCATCGGGGCGCATGGCCTTATCGGCGATTTGTCCTTCGTCACCGCCGGGCTGATGTTCGCGAGCTTCTCGACCTTGCTGCGGCTCTGGCACATCGCGCCGACGCGCGCGGTCGCGGTCACCAGCGTGGTGGCGCTGCTCGATGTTCCCATCCACGCGCTCGCCTTCGGCTTCGATCGCATGCTCAGCTTGGGTCTTGCCGAAAATCTTCTACAGTTCGTCGTACAAGGCATTTTCGCCGGCCCCGGCGCGATCTATCTGTTCACCCGGTCGGTGGTGCTGCTCGGCGCCGGCCGCGCCGCGGTCTTTCCCTCGCTGGTGCCGGGTTTCACGCTGCTGATCGGCTTTCTCGCGCTTGGCGAAATACCGAGCCTCGCCCAGCTCGCGGGATTTGCCATCGTGCTCGCCGGCTTCCGCCTGACGCAGACGAATTGAGACGCACCGCGCCACGCTGCGCCGCCGTCACTCGCAAACTGCCGATTGCCCTACACCCCCGTGAGCGCGCGGCGCGGCATGTAATGCAGTACGCGCTGCTCGACCAGGATCACCGCAAGATAGGCAATGCCGCCGACAACCGTGAGCATGAAAATGGTGACGAATACCATGGCCGTATTCGCTTGCCCCTCGCCGAAGGAGAGCAGATAGCCGAGCCCAAGATTGCCTCCGACCAATTCGCCCACCACGACGCCGACGACGGCGAGCGTCGAGGCGATGCGCAAGCCGGCGAACAACGGCGGCAGGGAGGCCGGGAATTCGATCTTCCAAAAAATTTGTGCGCGGCTTGCCGTGAAGGCCCGCGCGAGATTGATCAGGTCGGGATCGACGGCGCGGATCGCGGTGAGCACGTTGACCATGACCGGAAAGAAGACGATAAGAACGGCGACCAGAATCTTCGGATAGACCGTGAAGCCCATCCAGAGAATGAACAGCGGCGCGAACGCCACCTTCGGTGCGATCTGCAGCGCGAGAATGTAAGGAGACAACGCAAACTCGGCGGTCGGCGACATACCCAGCACGTAACCGAAGAAGGCACCGAGCAGACTGCCGAGCAGGAAGCCCGCGATCACCTCGGCCGCGGTGACGCCGGTATGGGTCATCAGCCCGCTGACCGCCAGCATGCGGAAAAATTCCTCGACCACCGAGGAGAGCGGCGGAATGATGAAGATAGGAATCCCCAGAATGCCCGGTCCCCACTGCCACGCCGCCAACACGACGAGCAGCAAGGCCACGCTCACCGCCGTCCCCCTGCGCGCCAGCGAGGAAGCGCCGTTCACGCCAATGCTCCCGCCGCGTATTGTCCGGCGTCACCGATGTCGAGGCGATCCATCAGCCGCGCCACGTAATCGTTCACTTGCGGCACGTGGCGGCGGGCGATCGGATCGTCGCGCTGCGGCAGCTCGACGCGGATCTCGTCGATGATGCGGCCCGGACGGCGGCTCATCACCAGGACGCGGTCCGACAATGTGACGGCCTCGAGCAGGTCGTGCGTGATCAGCAGCGCGGTTTTGCCCGCGCGTTCGAGCGTCTGCGCGAGCTCACGCTGCAGCACCATGCGGGTCTGCGCGTCGACCGCCGAGAACGGCTCGTCGAGCAGCAGCACGGAGGGATCGACCGCGAGCGTGCGCGCGAGCGCGACGCGTTGCCGCATACCGCCGGACAATTGGTGCGGATAGTGGCCGGCGAATTCGGCCAGATTGAAGTTTTCCAGCAAGGCCAGCCCGCGCCGCTTGCGTTCCGGCAAGGCAAGGCGCTGGATCTCGACGCCGAACATCACGTTTTCCAGCACGGTCCGCCAGGGCAGCAACAAATCCTTCTGCAGCATGAAGGCGACATGGGCGTTCGGGCCTTGCACCCGCTCGCCGTCGACGAAGGCCGCGCCCTCGCTCGCCGTGTAGAGACCCGAGCCGATGTTGAGCAGAGTTGATTTGCCGCAGCCGCTCGGACCGATCAGGGAAACGACCTCACCGTCGCGAACGGCGAAGCTCACCCCCTCGACCGCCACGAGGCTTTTTCCGGACGCGGCTGCGAAGCGCATGGTCACGTTGCGGTATTCGAGCCGTACCACGTCCGACATTGCCCAGACTCGTCCCCGCAAGCCGCGCTGTGCCCGCGCATTCGTATTGCAGAACGATACCATGGCGTATAGTGGCAGCCACTAAAACCGCCGGCATGGGCGAGCCCGCGACCATGCACCGAGGGAGAGTCGAAATGTCCGCACATGACACAAAAATATCCCGCCGCCTGCTGTTGGCCGGCGGCAGCGCCTTTGGCTTGGGATTGTTGAGCCCGCCCGCCTCGTCGCAGACGCCCGAAAAAGTCACCTATCTTTTCCCGGCGCCTCCGATTCTGCCGGCCTTCGGCCCCATCCAGCTTGCCCAGGGCAAGGGCTATTTCAGCTCTGCCGGGCTCGACGTGAGCTTCGCGGTCGGCCGCGGCGGCGTCGATGTCGCCAAGCAAGTGGGCGCCGGCAATGCTCCCCTCGGCGGCATCGTCGCGGACGGGCCGATTATGGTTCGCGGCAATGGCGTGCCGGTGAAGATCGTCGCCGTGTTCGGCGGCAAAGGTTTTATGCAGCTGGTCGTGCGCGAGGATTCCGGCATCGAGAAACCGGCCGACCTCAAAGGCAAGACGATCACGGTGATGTCGTATCAGGACACGACGTTCTATGCGCTGCTCGGGCTGCTCGCGAGCGCGGGATTGACGCAAAACGACGTCAACATCCAATCGGTGGGTCCGACCGGCGTATGGGAATTCGTCGCCACCGGAAAGTCCGCCGGCATGGCGGGCGTGCCGGACTGGATCCCGCCGGTGCAAGCCGCCGGTGTGAAGGTCAAGGTGATCCCGAGCGACGAATACTTCCCGCACATGGCGCAGGGCATCGCGGTTTCCGATCAGATCATCAAAGACAGGCCGGAGATGGTGCGCAAATTCGTGCACGCGGCGTTGCACGGGATGAAGGACATCATGGACAACCCGGACAAGGAGGCGGACAATTTCGTGGGCTTCGTGCCGGAGTGGAAGGGAAAAGAGGGGGCGGTGAAATTCGCGTTCAATATGTACGCGACGCTGGTTTACACGGGGCAGAAAGTGCTAGGCGAGGTCAACGCCGAGCGGCTCGCCAAGCTGCAGGACTTCTATCTGGCCAAAGGCTTCATCCAGAAGGCGACGCCGGTCGACGAACTCTATAGCAACGCTTTCATCAAGTAGCCGCCAGTCGATCTTTGTTTGTGCTTGAAGCGCAGCAGCGCCGCGTACTCGGTGCTCTCCCTCCCCCGCTTGCGGGGGAGGGTTGGGGAGAGGATGGCTAACGGCTTTATTTCTTATATCCGTCTGTGCCCTGCCAGCCGTGCTTTGAAATATCGAAGATCACCCCGTCTGGATCTTTGAACTTGCGCTCGAAATTGCCGTGGCGCTCGTCGCCGAGATCGAAGAAGAACTTGCCGCCGTTCGCCGCGATGCGCTTCTCCGTTTCGGCGAGGTCGTCGACCTGAAAGCCGAAATGATGCGCGCCAACGAAGGCCGTGCCCTCCTTGATGTCGGACGCCTTGCTGCCGGCGTTTCCCTTGAAATTGAGCAGCGCGAGATTGATCACGCCGTCGGTCATGTAGATCGCGGAGCCGATATCCAGATCCTCGCGCCCGACCCGTTTGAGGTCGAAGACATTGGCGTAGAACTCCGCCGCCTTGTCGAGGTCTTTCACGCAGACTGCAAAGTGGCGCAGACGTGCCATGGCCATCTCCTCGCGGGCGCCGCTCGCCCTTGTCCGCCATCATAGCGCCAGGCACTTGGCGAGGGCTACCCTTCATCGCGTGAAGCCATAGGATGGCACCATGCAGCGACACGCCGAGATCGCCGGCGCGGGTTTCGCGGGCCTGACGGCGGCCTGCGCGCTGGCGCAGCGCGGCTGGAGCGTACGCGTGCACGAGCGCGGGCAACGCCTGCGCACCACCGGCGCGGGCATCTATATCTACGAGAACGGGCTGCGGGTGCTGGCAGCGGTCGGCGCTCACGACGATGCGATCAAGGGCGCGCATTTCGCACATACCCGCGAGGTGCGCGACGATCGCAACCGGCTGATCTCCGTCCACCATTGGCAAGGCAGCCGCGTGTTCAGCATCGTGCGGCAGACCGTCATCAACGCGCTGGCTGCAGCCGCGCAGCGTGCCGGCGCCGAGATCGTCACCGGTTCGATCGCGGCCGGCGCGAGCGCCCAGGGCGAACTCGTGCTGGCGGATGGGCGCAGGCTCAAGGCCGATTTGATCATCGGGGCCGACGGCAGCAACTCGGCCGTGCGCGACGCCGTCGGCCTGTTGTCGAAGCGTAAGTATCTCGTCGATGGCGCCACGCGTCTTCTCATCGCAAAGACCGAGCAGGAGCGTCTGGCGGCAGACGGGGGAACGACCGTCGAATACTGGTCGGACACCCGGCGCGTGCTCTACACCCCGTGCAGCGAGACCGACATCTATATTGCCCTCACCATGCTCGATGGCGACGAGATCGGCAAAGCGACGCCGGTGCGAAGGGATGCATGGAAAGGCTGGTTTCCCCACCTCGCGCCGCTGATCGACCGCTTCGGCGAGCAGGGCCGCTACGATCGCTTCGATCTGATCAAGCTGCGCCGCTGGTCGGCAGGACGGGTGGCGATCATCGGCGACGCCGCCCACGCGCTGCCGCCGAATATCGGACAGGGTGGCGGATGCGCCATGATGAACGCGCTGTCGCTTGCGGTGCATCTCGAACGCAATGCCGACCTGCCCGCAGCGCTCGAGAGGTGGGAAAGGAACGAGCGGCCGATCACCGAACACGCGCAACGGATTTCATATTTGCTCGGCCTCCCCACCACCTGGCCCCCCGTCCTGCGGACGTTGGCACTCGGCTGGGCGGGGCGCTCGAAATGGCTGGTCGAGCAGCGCACCAAAACGGCATTGCACCGCCCGACGGGAACGACGCCGTAGCGTGGGCGGGCGCAAGCGTGAGCGTCGCGCTCTTTGCCATGATGCGGTACCATCGGGAAGAGCATCAGGAGGATGGAACAAGACCATGAGCAACATCGATACTGAGCTGAGTGGGTTGATCGAGCCGGGCCGCGTGCACCGTCGGCTCTACACGGATCCGGCCATCTTCGAGCTGGAGATGGAACGCATCTTCGGCGCCGCCTGGCTCTATATCGGGCACGAGAGCCAGATCAAAAAGCCGGGCGACTATTTCGCCACCCGCATGGGGCGCAAGCCGGTCGTTCTCGTGCGCGACGAGAACGGAGCGGTGCGCGTCATTCACAACCAATGCGCCCATCGCGGCGCCATGGTGGTGGCGACCGACAAAGGCAACGCGGGCGAATTCACCTGCTGCTATCACGGCTGGACCTATCACCTCGACGGCCGCGTCAAAGCGGTGCCGCTCAATCACGGTTACCCGCAAAATTTCGATGCAAAAGATCCCAGAATCGGCATGTTGCCGGTGCCGCGGGTGAAAAGCTACCGCGGCTTCATCTTCGCGAGCGAAGCGAAGGACGGACCGGAGCTCGAGGAATGGCTCGGCCACATGACGACCTCGCTCGACGACATGATCGATCGCGCGCCCGATGGTGAGATCGAGGTGGCGGGCGGTGTGTTCAAGCACGTCTACGACGGCAACTGGAAGGTCTATTTCGAGAACCTGTGTGACGCGGCACATCCTCTGTTCACCCACCGCTCCTCGATCGACGCCGCGCAGCAGCAATCCGACGACGTCCATAGCGACGGCACCGGCGAGATCGCCATCCGTCAGATGCGCCAGAACGGCGCGCCATACAGCTTCTGGGAATCGCAAGTCGGAATCTGGACCTATCCGAACGGTCACAGCTATCTCGGCGATTACCACGACGATGCCAAGCTCATCGCTGCGCTGAAGGATCCCGTGTTCCGCGAGTACATCGCCGCGCTGGAACGCAAGAAGGGCAAGACCGAGGCGAAACGCATTCTTGAAGTGCGCCGCTGGAATTCGAATATCTACCCGAACGTTTCGCTGATGAGCCAATTCCAGCAAATGCGCGTGGTGCATCCGATCGCGGTGAACCGCACGGTCGTGCACGCCTATAGCTTCCGAATGAAGGGCGCGCCGGATCGGGTGTTTCGCAACGCCATCAGCTTCGCCAATATCGTCAACGGCACCGGCTCGCTCGTCCTCACCGACGACCTCGAAATCTACAACCGGCTCGACATGGGGATGTCGAGCGAGGGATGCGAGTGGCTGCAGATCGGGCGCGGCTACCAGAGCGACGTCCCCGATGCGCACGGCGGCCGCCGCGGCAAGAATTCGACGAGCGAGGTCTATATCCGCAACATGCTCGACGCTTGGCTCGGGTTGATGACCAAGGGCCGAGCGGCGCCGGCGCGCGCCGCATCCTGACGCTATGGCGAAACGGCGCAAGACCAAGGCAAAGCCCCCGACACGGCGTCCGGTCTTGGTGCCGCGCCATCGCGCGACGCATCGCCGCGCCGAGACGCTCGATCTCAATCGCTGCGAGCGCTTTCTGCAACACGAGGCGCGGCTGCTCGATGAGGGCAAGTTCGACGACTGGCTCGCGCTTTTCACGCCTGATGGCTCTTACTGGGTGCCGAGCGAGCCGGATCAGGACAATCCGCACGAGACCGTATCGCTGATCTACGACGATCGGCGCCTGCTCGAGACGCGCGTGCGGCGGCTGGCAAGCCCGAGAATCTATTCGCAGGAGCCGCGCTCGCGCACCAGCCGCATCGTCAGCAACGTGTCGATCGAGGACGGCGACAACAACGCCTGCACCGTACGATCGAAATTCCTGATGGTCGAGTACCGCCGCGAGGCGCAGCGGCTGTTCGCCGGCACCGCCGTCCATCGCTTGGTGCAGAACGACGGGCTTATCCTCATCGCCTCGAAACGCGTGAACCTTCTCAATTGCGACGCGCCCCTCGACGGCATCGTCGTTCCGTTTTGACTTATGACTCGGGGCCGGCGTATTTGCCGGCGGTGGCGGGGAAGAGCAATTTGACGATCTTGAATTTGGAGATGTCCACCGTCGCGTCCATGTGCATGAAGATGGCGGCGTCGCGAAAGATCTTTTCCACGCCGAAATCGAGCATCACCCCGTTGCCGCCGTGCAGCTCGAGGCAGTGCTGGGCGACCTTCATGATCTCCTCCGACGCGAACAGCTTGACCATGTTGCAGAACATCTCCGCGTCGGGCGCGTTATCGTCGACCGCCTGCGCCGCGCGCTCGAGCAGCGCGCGCACCGCCTCGATGCGGGTCGCCATGTCGGCAAGGCGCAGCGCCACCGCTTGATGCTTGATGAGAATGCGTCCGCCCTGCACGTAGTTTTGCGCGTACTCGGCGGCGGCCTCGAAGGCATGCACGCCGACGCCGAGATTCTTCGCCGCCTGGATGATCTTGCCGGGCCGGAAATAGACGCCGGCGTGGCCCAGCGCATCGTTCTCGGCCAACAGATGATCTTCCGGCACGCGCATGTCCTCGAACACCAGTTCGCCGTTGTTCATGAACCGGCATCCCATGGTCTCGTTGCAACGCGCGACGGTGAGGCCAGGCGTGTCGCGCGGCACCAGGAAAGAAGACGTGCCCTGCAGCATGCCGACCTTGGGATTGGTGTTGGCATAAACGACGTAAAGGCTGGCGTCGTAGCCGTTGGAGATGAACTGCTTGCGGCCGTTAATCACCCATTCGCCGTTCTTCTTCACCGCCCGCGTCTGCATCGCCGCTTCCGGCACGTTGTAGGGAAGCCAGCGGTCGGAGGCGCCGCGCGGCTCGGTCAGGCAGTGCGCCAGCAGGAACTGGGGATTCTCGACCAGCCGCGGGAACCATTTCTCCTGCAAGTGGCGCGGCGCGAGGTTGCGCAAGAGCACCGACACTTTCCAGTTCTGCACCAGCTTGTCGGCAAGGCCAGAGTCTCCGCGCGCGATTTCCTCGGAGATCAAGGCGAAGGTCCGCACCTCGCTTTTGGCATCGAGCTCGACGCCGCCGAATTCCTCCGGCACGCCGAGCGTGCGGATTCCGATCTCGTCGGCGCGTTTCAGGATTTCCGGCGGCAGGCGCGCCTGCGGATTCATGTCCCACTCGCGCTGCCAATTGGAGCGGATGAAGGGAGTGACAACCTCGTCGACGAAATCGCGGCAGCTCTGCCGCATCAGGCGCTGTTCTTCGGAAAGGCCGCTCCTCGGGGTGATGTCGAGCATGATGGTGGTCCGATCGTTACGCCGCCTTGCGGCTGGTCAAGAATTCTCCCATGCGCTCGAGCGCGCGCAGGATGTTTTCGGTCGAGTTGGCGTAGGAGAGCCGCACGTAGCCTTCGCCGAGAATGCCGAAATCGGGGCCGCCGATGATGGCGACGCCCGCATCTTCCAGCAGCGAATTCGCGAGCGCCTTCGCCTTCCAGCCCGTGCGCTTGATATTGGGGAAGGCGTAGAACGCGCCCTTGGGCGTGGCGCAGGACACGCCCGGCAGGCGGTTCAATCCTTCGACCACGACCCTGCGCCGCTTGTCGAACTCCGCCACCATCTTCGTCACGTCATCCTGCGGCCCCTTGAGCGCCGCCAGCCCCGCATATTGCGCCGAGGCGTTCACGCACGAGTGCAGGTTCACCGCGAGCTTGCGCGCATAATCGTAGAGCTTGCCCGGCCAGATCGCGTAGCCGAGCCGCCAGCCGGTCATGGCGTAGGTCTTCGACCAGCCATTGAGCAGGATCAGCCGGTCGCGGATCGACGGATAAGAGAGCAGGCACACGTGGGTCTCGCCGTCGTAGACCATGTGGTCGTAGATCTCGTCCGACATCACCGCCACGTCGGGAAATCTTTCGAGCCCCGCTACGAGCTTGTCGACCTCGCCCTTTCCCGTGACGCCACCGGTCGGGTTGGCCGGCGAGTTCACGATCAAGAGCCGCGTTTGCGGCGTGATCAGCTTGAGCGTTTCCTCTGCGGAGAAGGCAAAATTGTTCTCCTCGCGGATCGGCACCGGAACCGGCCGCGCGCCGGTGTACTCGATCATCGAGCGGTAGATCGGAAATCCCGGATCGGGATAGAGGATGTCGGCGCCCGGTTCGCCGAACATCAGGATCGACATGAACTTCGTCGGCTTGCCGCCCGGCAGGATCATCACCTCGTCGGGCGACACGTTCACCTTGAAGCGGTGTTGGAGGTCGGCCGCCACCGCCTCGCGCAACGGCGGGATGCCGACCGCCGGCGTGTAGCCATGGTGGCCGTCGCGCAGCGCCTTGATGGCGGCCTCGACGATGAAATCGGGCGTGCGGAAATCGGGCTGGCCTATACCGAGGTTGATGATGTCGCGCCCTTGCGCGGCGAGCGCGTTGGCGCGCGCCAGTACCGCAAAGGCATTCTCCTCCCCAATGCGGTCGAAGGCAGCAACAGTTTTCAGCATGTCATGACCCCTCGCGTCCCTCACGCCCTGCGCACCATCGCCGGCGTCAATTGCTTGATCGAGGGCGCGCCGACCTGTTGCATCATGGCGTAGATTTCCGTGCGCAGCAGCTCGAGCACGCGCTCGACGCCGCTTTGGCCGAAGGCGCCAAGACCCCAGATATAGGGCCGCCCGATGCACACGGCCTGCGCGCCGATGCACAACGCTTTGACGACATCGGAGCCGCGGCGGAAGCCGCTGTCGACGATGATCGGGATGCGGCCATTCACCGCCTCCACGATTTCCGGCAGCGCGTCGATGGTCGAGCGGCCGGAGTCCTCGCTGCGCGCGCCATGGTTGGAGACGATGATGGCATCGATGCCGTTGTCGGCGGCGATCACCGCATCCTCCCAGGCGAGGATGCCCTTGATGACAATCTTCATCTTAGTTGTGTCGCGCAACCGCTTGAAGAAATCCCAGGTCATGGCCGAAGCCTGCGTGTTCTTCAGGCCGGACAGATCGATCCCTTGGTACATCGCACGCGTGCGCATGCTCGACTGCAGGCTCGAGCGGTCGTGGCAGGCGTTGCAGTCGCGCGTGTCGGTGGGGCGCAGGCGAAACAAGGTCTCTTGATTACGTCCGCCGGAGCGATCCACGGTCACCGCGACGGCGAGACAACCTGCCTTCTCGGCCCGCTTCACCATCGCCTCCGCCACCTCCCATTTGTTGGTGGCGTAAAGCTGGTACCAGATCGGCTGCCCGCGCGCCTCGGTCACGTCCTCGACGCCGAGGCTGGCCGCCGTCGACAGAATTTGCAGATGGTTGCCGACCTTGGCGGCGCGGGCGGAGGCGACCTCGCCCTCGTCGTGGAACGAGCGTTGGCCGCCGACCGGCGCGAGCACGATCGGGCTGTTGTATTTCACTCCGAGAATCTCGGTCGACATGTCGACCTTGCTGACGTCGACGAGCCGGCGCGGGCGGAGCTGGAATTTCAAGAAGCCCTCGCGATTGGCGCGCAGCGTCACCTCGTCGTCGATGCCGGAGGCCATATAGCCGAAATGCGCGGGCGGAACGTTCTGCCGGCACACCGGCTCGAAGTCGAAGACATTGATCGCCTCCTTGGGTGACTTGATGAGCTCGTCCGCGCGCATCGGCGCCCACATCAAAGGATCGGGAAGCTTGCTGCGCGGCACGAGCGGTTCGCCGGCGAAAGCCCCACCTGCGGCGAGCAGCGGACTCCCGGCGAGGAATTGCAGGAATTTGCGCCGGCTGGCGGCGTGTTCGGCAAACGACGGCATGGCGAGTCCTCCCTCGAGCGCGGCACCCCCGTGCGACCAACTCTTTCGGCTGGCATGGACGCGGTAGCCGGTCCATCCTACACATCGGCGAAGTCCACACACAATCGCCCTGCTCCGCATGGGAAAGGCTCGCTCATGGCTACTCCGGCCGAAAAACGCGCGACGTTCCGCAAGCTCCACGCACAAGGATGTTTCGTCATTCCCAACCCCTGGGACGTGGGCTCGGCGCGCTATCTGCAAGGGCTCGGATTCAAGGCGCTCGCCACCACCAGCGCGGGGTTCGCCTTCACCCAAGGCATTCCCGACGGCAGCGTGCCGCGCGGCATGATGCTCGCCCATTTTCGCGAGATCGCGGCGGCGACCGACGTTCCGCTGAACGGCGATTTCGAGGGTGGCTACGCCGATGCGCCGGAGGGCGTCGCCGAGAGCGTGAAGCTTTGCGTCGAGACGGGCATCGCGGGGCTATCGATCGAGGACTCGACCTCCGATCCCGCCACTCCGCTCTACGATTTCGAGCTGGCGCTCGCGCGCGTGCGTGCCGCGCGCGCGGCAATCGACCAGATGGGCGGCGACGTGGTGTTCACGGCGCGCAGCGAAGGTTTCGTTCGCGGGCGCCCCGACCTTGAGGAGACTGTACGTCGCCTGAAGGCGTTCGCCGCGGCCGGCGCCGATTGCCTCTATGCGCCCGGCATCAAGACGCGGGAGCAAATTGCCGCCGTGGTGAAGGCGTCAGCGCCGAAGCCGGTGAATTTCCTGATGGCGACCGCGACCGATTTGACCGTGAAGGACCTTGCCGAACTCGGCGTGCGCCGCATCAGCCTCGGCGGCACGCTCGCGCGTGTCGCCTGGACCGCGGTCATCCGCGCGGCGCGCGACATCGCCACGGCCGGTAAATTCGACAGCTTGGCTGGCACCATGGCCAATTCCGAGCTCAATGCCTTCTTCCACGAGGACATGAAGAAGCGATGACGGACGCCTCCGAGCCGCATCCCGTCACGGGCCAGCCGGTCGGGCTGCCGGTCGATGACACGCCGGCACAACGTCCCTCCCCCGTCACGCTCGAGGGCCGCCATGGTCGGGTGGAAAAGCTTGCTGCGCGACACGGCGCTGATCTCTGGCGCGCTTGCGCCGGACACGACCGCATCTGGACCTACATGTCGACCTACGGACCGTTCGCGGACGAAGCGGCGTTTCGCAAATGGTTCGACAGCCGCTTGCCGCTCGAAGATCCTTACTCCTACGCCATCGTCGATCGCGACGGGCACGCGCTCGGCATCGCGACCTTGATGGAGATTCGCCCGGCCATCCGGGTGATCGAGGTCGGCCACATCGTCTATTCGCCGGCGTTGCAGCGCACGCCGCTCGGCACCGAGGCGCAACATCTGCTCGCGCGCTACGCCTTCGAGACGCTGGGTTACCGGCGCTACGAGTGGAAGTGCAACGCGCTCAACGCCGCCTCGCGCGGTGCAGCGCTGCGCTACGGCTTCATTTACGAGGGCACGTTTCGGCAACATCTGATCGCCAAGAGGCGCAACCGCGACAACGCCTGGTTCTCCATGCTCGACAGCGAATGGCCGGCGCGCAAGGCCGCCTTCGAGCGCTGGCTCGCGCCGGAGAATTTCGACGCGAAGGGACGGCAGCGGATAAGCTTGAGCGAGTTGAATGGCGCGCACTAAAGCGCGCCGAATGGGCCGGGGACTCCTCCCTCGCCCCGCTTTAGTGGGTGCCGGGCGGCCTAAAGCTTGAGGAGCAAGGGACGTGCATATCCTCGTCACCGGCGCGGCCGGCATGATCGGCCGAAAACTGACCGAGCGGCTCGGCAAGGACGGCGCACTGGCCGGCAAGCCGATCGACAAGCTCACCCTGCTCGACGTCGTATCTCCGGGCAACCCGCAAACCTTCAAAGGAAAAGTTGAGACCGTCGCCGCTGATCTGGCGGCGCCCGGCGAAGCCGCCAAGGCGATCGCGCGCCGCCCCGAGGTGATTTTCCATCTCGCCGGCGTCGTCTCCGGCGAGGCCGAGCTCGATTTCGACAAGGGCTACCGCGTTAATCTCGACGGCACGCGCGCGCTGCTCGAAGCCATCCGCGCTATCGGGGACGGCTATCGGCCGCGGCTCGTCTACACCTCCTCCATCGCGGTGTTCGGCGCGCCGTTTCCGCCCTCGATCCCCGACGACTTTCATCTGACGCCGCTCACCTCCTACGGCACGCAAAAGGCGATGGGGGAAGCGTTGCTCGCCGATTATACGCGGCGCGAATTCTGCGACGGTGTCGGCATTCGCCTGCCGACCATCGTGGTACGGCCGGGCAAGCCCAACAAGGCGGCTTCGGGTTTCTTCTCCGGCATCATCCGCGAGCCGCTGGCCGGGCTCGAGGCCGTGCTGCCGGTTCCGGAGACGGTCGTGCACACGCACGCGAGCCCGCGCACTGCCGTCGGCTTTCTCGTTCACGCGGCGAACCTGCCGCGCGACGCGCTGGGTCCGCGCATCAATCTCTCCATGCCGGGCGTCTGCTGCACCGTCGGCGAACAGATCGCCTCGCTGCGCCGCATCGCCGGCGAGCGGGTTGCCGCGCGCATTCGCCACGCCGAGGATCCGTTGGTCGCGCGCATCGTCGCGGGCTGGCCGCAGCGCATCGAGGCGCGCCGCGCGCGCGAGCTCGGCTTCAAGGCCGAGAGCTCGTTCGACGAGATCGTGCGCATCCATATCGACGAGGATCGCGCCAGCACATTCGTCAAGTGAGGCTGCGCTAAGCCAACCTTGCGTCCCCACGCATGTCCCCATTGCGCGCCGGTGATGGACAGCGAGCGCATTTCGGCCGACAATCGTTCACGAGACCGTCCCGCCGACGGCCCTGATACATTGGGCAGGCATGGGAAGGCCAAGGGAGGAACGAGATGACGACGAAAGGCAAGCTGTATCTCGGCGCGGCGGCGATTGCCCTTGCGTTGGCTTTGCCCGGCTCGACGATCGAGGTCGCGGCGCAGCAACCGGCCGCCGTAGCCATCGACAACGACGACATCGGCGGCGTGGTCACCGGCGCGAACGGACCGGAGGCCGGGGTGTGGGTGATCGCGGAAACCAAGGATCTTCCCACCCGCTACGCCAAGATGGTGGTCACCGACGACCAGGGCCGCTACGTCGTGCCCGATCTCCCCAAGGCCAAATATAAGGTGTGGGTGCGCGGCTACGGGCTCGCCGATTCCCCCAAGGTCGACGCCGAACCCGGCCAACAACTCAACCTGCGCGCCGTGCCGGCGCCGAACGAGGCGGAGGCGGCAAAATACTATCCGGCGATCTATTGGTACTCGATGCTCAAGATTCCCGACGCGAGCGAGTTCGGCAAGAAGGACGGCGACATTCCCGAAAAGGTCAAGCAGACCGACTGGCTCAACCTGATGAAGAACAACGGTTGCGTCGGCTGCCACCAACTAGGCCAGCTGTCGACGCGCACCTTGCCATCGGGACTGGGCGAATTCTCGAACCATGCCGAAGCCTGGACGCGCCGCATCCAGGCCGGGCAGTCCGGCGCGCTGATGGTCAATATCATCGCGGGCCAGCTTGCGGGCGCGCCGATTAAATATTTTGCGGACTGGACCGAGCGAGTCGCCAAGGGCGAGTTGCCCAAGACAAAGCCGACGCGGCCGCAAGGGCTCGAGCGCAATGTCGTGGTGACGACCTGGGATTGGGGCAACCCGAAAAAATACCTGCACGACCTGATCGCCTCGGACCGGCGCCATCCCACCGTCAACGCCTATGGTCCGGTATTCGGCTCGCCCGAATACTCGACCGACGTCATCCCCATCCTCGACCCCAAGACGCACACCGTCACCGACTTCAAGGCGCCGGTGCGTGATGCCGATACGCCGGAAGGGCTTGGACCCGGCCATGCGGCCATGGACAAGCCGCTCGGGCCGTCGCCCTATTGGGGCGAGGAGAAGCTCTACGACACGAAGGTCAACAACCACAATTCCATGTTCGACAAGCAGGGCCGGGTGTGGATGGCGGCAGCGGTGCGCGGTCCCAAGAACCCCGACTTCTGCAAGAAAGGCTCGGATCATCCCTCGGCTAAGCTGTCCCCGCTCGAGCAGACGCATCGGGCGCTGACGATCCTCGACCCCAAGACTATGAAGTACACCTTCGTCGACACCTGCTTCCAAACCCACCATCTGCAATTTGCCTATGACGCCAACGACACGCTGTGGACATCGAGCGGCGGCGGCGGCGGCGTCGTGGGATGGGTCAACACCAAGCTGTTCGACCAAACGGGAGACGCGGCGAAAGCACAGGGATGGACCGCGCTCATCCTCGACACGAACGGCAACGGCAAGCGCGACGACTATGTCGAGCCGAACCAGCCGGTCGATCCGGCGAAGGACAAGCGCATCGCCCAGGTGTTCTATGCGGTGATGCCGAACCCGGTCGACGGTTCGGTCTGGGGCACGCTGCGGGCGAATCCCGGGGCGATCGTGCGGCTCGATCCCGGCTCCAATCCACCCGAGACCGCGCTCGCGGAAATCTACAACGTGCCGCTGCCCGGCTTCGGTCCGCGCGGCGGCGATATCGACAGCCAGGGCGTGGTCTGGGTGTCCCTCGCCAGCGGGCACATCGGCAGCTTCGACCGCCGCAAGTGCAAGGGTCCGCTCAACGGGCCCAAGGCGACCGGCGATCAGTGCCCCGAGGGCTGGAGCTTCCATCAGTACCCCGGCCCGGGCTTCGAAGGGATCGGCGAGAACAGCGCGGAGTCGAGCTACTACAGCTGGGTCGACCAGCATGACACGTTCGGACTCGGCAAGGACGTGCCGATGTCGACCGCCAATCTCATGGACGGACTGGTCGCGCTCAAGGACGGCAAGATGATCTCGCTGCGGGTGCCGTATCCGCTCGGCTTCTACGCCAAGGGATTCGACGGCCGCATCGACGACCCGAATGCCGGCTGGAAGGGCCGCGGCTTGTGGACCTCGAGCGGCGATCGCACGCCTTGGCTGATCGAAGGCGGCAAGGGCATGAAACCCATGGCCGTGCACTTCCAGCTGCGACCGGATCCGCTGGCGAAGTGAATGCTGCGGCGTTGAGGACATGGCAGGGGCGGCGCTCGCGCCGCCCCTCGTCCGTTTTCCACTGAGGCGCACGGAGAGCCAGGATGGCCGTTCCGCTCGGGAAGAAAACCTGCAGGATATCCCGCGGCCTTCGTTTCGCGGCGGTGATCGCGGCGCTCTGCGTGACGCCATCTCTCCCGGCCAGCGCCGAGACCGTCGCCACCTTCACCCGCAATCCTTCCAATCCCATTCTTCGCGGGGTGCGCATCGGCGGCGAGACGGCGGCGAGATCTCTCGACGCCCAAATCGTCCATTTCATTCCGCGAAGCGAAAACCCTGCCGAGCAACTCGGCCTCATTGACGAGGTGGTGCGAGTCAAGCCCGACGCCATCGTGCTCGCGCCATTCGATCCCAAGGCGATGGTGCCAGCGGTCGACAAGCTCAATGCCGCCGGCATCCCGGTGACCAACGTCAACGAGCGGCTCGCCGGGGGAAATGTCGTCGCTTATGTGGGCACCGACGACTACCAACTCGCGCTCACGACTGCGCGCTACCTCCTGAACGCCATCGGCAAGAAAGGCAACGTCGTCATTCTCGAAGGTCCCGAGAACCTGCCGACCAGCGTCGACCGGGTGAGGGCCTATAAGGACGCGCTCAAGGAATTTCCCGACGTGAAGCTTCTCGCCTCGAAGTCGGCGAACTATGCGCGCTCCCCCGCAGTCGAAGTGATGAAGAGCTTTGTGCGACAGTATCCCCAGATCGACGGCGTGCTCGCGGCCAACGACCCGATGGCGATCGGCGCCGTCGAGGCGCTCAAGGCAGCCAGCCGCAAGGCGTTGGTCGTCGGCATCAATGCCAGCAAGGAGGTAATCGATTTCGTGCGCTCCGGTGATATCCTCGGGAGCGGTGACTACAATGGTTTCGCTCAGGGCTGTCTCGCCGCTCAGATCGCCATCCGCAACTTGCGCAAGCAGCCCACGCCGAAAGAGATTAATCTGAAGGCCGTGGTGATGGATAAGAACAACTATCAAGATTACGAAACGCCGATCGAACGGCGGACTTGCCCGACCCTGGAAAGTGTCGCGGGCAACTAGACGCTACCGCAGGGCGCGTGCATGGGCGATGCGCAGGCGTGGGGATCACAGCAGACATTGTCGCGCAAGCCGCCTCCGCATCCGGCGTAACTGAGGAAGTCCCATGGCGTTTTGGACGACACTCCTCATCATCCACGGGCTTCTAGCCGTTGCACTGATTGGGGCGATCACCCATCAGGCGGTATCCGTTTGGATGCCGGTGCGTGCCAAGGCCGGCAATTTCGTGACGCGTTTTCGCGCCGTGCCGAGCACGTCGTACGTCATGGCGATCATCGTTCTCTACGTCGTCACCTTCATCATGGGAGCGTGGATCTACACGCAGTATCGCTTCACCTCGCGCCTTGCACTGGAGCAGCTTCGCTTCTTCAAGACTGTGGGCGTGTTCGAGATGAAGGAGCACGTGGCCACGATCGGGCTGATCCTGCTGCCGGCGTATTGGGCCTTCTGGCGGCAGCCGCTGGCGGAGGACTACGCCGGCGCGCGCAAGAGTGTGACCCTGCTCCTGGCCCTTGTCGTCTGGGCCAATTTCCTGGTCGGCCACATCGCGAATAACGCCCGGGGATTTGGCTCATGATGGCGTCGAGTAGGCTAGCCGTCTTCATGATCGTATTCAGCGTGGCCTGCGCAGTCATCTACGTGATCTCTACGGAACTGAACCTGCCGCTTCTCACCTACCATCCGGCGATCGGCGAGCTCGACTTTCTTTGGACGCCGGAGCGGCGAGGGCCGGCGATGTATTGGTACGGCTGGATGTTGACGTCTCTGATCGGGGCGCTCGTGCTTGCCTGGATTGCCAGCATCGTTCCGGAGCAGTGGGTGCAGCGGGGGATCTTTTTCGGCTCTCTCGCCGCCGTCGGTTATCTGATCTTTTATACGCTTGCGCTTTTTGTTTACGACAAGGCGACGATCGAACTGGAATTCTTGAAATCTCGGTGGCTCTCGTTGGGTGCGGCGGTGCTCGCCGCCGTGGCGATCAGCCTTCTCGCGCCCGCCGCTTGGCACCAGCGGCTGTGGCCGGGATGGGTCGTGGTGGTGCCGATTGGGGCGCTTGCCGTGCTGGCGTACTACCTCACTCCTTATTTTACCCGCTAAACTGTCGCGGGGTGCTGCGAGGCTGAAGGCGAAATGCACTTGGGGAGACCTGGATGAACTCGGCGGTTCGGCGTGGCTGGCGAATGGCGGGCGCGGTCCTCGCGATGAGCTGCGCCGTTTCGCTCGCCGCGTGGGCGGGAGGTTCCGGCTTCGGCGACGACGACGACAACAGCGAGGAGGAAGGTCCGTCCTATTTCGGCTTCGTGCGCGACACCAACGGCACCACCGTTCCCGACGCCAAGGTGACCGTGGCGGTGAAGAATCGCGGCGGTATCGTCACGCGCACCGACCTTCTCGGTACTTACAAGGTGCCCGGCTTCGGCAAAGAGGTCGATCCCAAGGACGTCGAGGTGTCCTGCGACAAGCCAGGCTACAAGCAACTGCGCGTCGTCAGGCGCTCGACGCCGAGCACCGATCCGAAGATCCCGATCGAGACCGAATGCACGCTGCAGCGCATCTAGGAGCTCGCCTGATCGGCAGCTTGGTTGGTCGTTGCCCGTCAGGCCTGAGCAAATGAGGAGACGGAAAGCCATGCGCGGTCGCGCCATCGCAGGCACCCTTGTTGCCGCCGTTACGGCCTTTGCGGTGCTGGCCGCATTGTCCGGCCGTACTGCGGCCGAAAGCCCGTTCGGTGACCCCAATGCGGAGCCCGCGCCATTCAATCCACAGATGGCCGCGCTCATGAGCATGCTGATCCAGCCGCGTCACGCCAAGCTGGGGCTGGCGGGAAGCGCGGAGAACTGGCCGCTTGCGGCCTACATGCTCAAGGAGCTCCGGCAAGGTTTTGCCGTCGTCTCGAAGGCGGTCCCGCGTTGGAAGGGACTGCCGGTGCCGGATCTGGTCGACGCCGCCGTATCGCAGCCGCTCACGCTCCTCGATTTTGCAATCAAGCTTCGCTATCGGCGCCAATTCGATGAGGCCTATGCAGGTCTGACATCGGGATGCAATGCCTGCCATGCCACCACCGATCACGCCTTCGTCGTCATCAAGGTGCCCGACGCATCGGCATTCCCCAATCAGGAATTCGCGCCGAAGCAGTAGGATGCGCGCAACGTTGTAAAGCCAGCCACCAAACGGGCGGGCATAGCATGGGAATTTAATGCGTATCATCGTCGCGGCGCTGTTGTGGTTGTGCGCCTGTCAGGCCGCCGCCGCGCAAGCCATCCCCCTCCGCTACGGCCAAGCCTATTCGGCGCTGCGCAGCATCTTTGCGCTGCCGCTCCTCGTGGCGGAGCGCGAGGGCTATTTCGTGCGCGAAGGTTTGGATTTCAGCATGCTGCCCGTTCCGGGCGGCGGTGAGAAGCTGATCGCCGCGCTGCACGATGGGACGGCTGATATCAGCCATGTAGCGACCCCGTTTCTCGTCCAAGCGGCGCTCAAGGGCTCGGACGCGGTCGCCATCGCTGCCGAATTCAACAACCCGGTTTACAGCCTCGTCGCCAAGCCGGAGAACAGAACCTACGCGGACCTCAAGGGCAAGTTGATCGGCATGGCGGCGGAAACCGGGTCGATCACCATCGCCATCCGCAAGCTTCTCGCGGTCAATGGCCTTAACAAGCAAGATTTTCGCACCAGATTCGTCGATGGGACGCCGGACCGGCTCACCTGTCTGACCGCAGGCGATTGTGATGCAGTCCCGCTGGGTCAGCCGCAGGACTTCGTGGCCATGCGGCGCGGCTTCCGGCTGCTCGGACTCTCCACCGATGCCGTGCCCGATTATCTTTACACCGTCACCGCCGCGCGGCGCTCCTGGGCCGCCGCGAACAAAGATACCCTCGTGCGTTACGTGCGCGCGCTCTCCACCGCGTTCAGGTTCATTCGCGACCCCGCCCGGCGCGACGACGTTCTCAAGACCATCGTCGAGACGACCGGATTTGCGGAGGCCAACGCCAAGCTCACGCTTGCGCTTTATTTCGAACCCGAACGCGCCGTGTTGCCCCAATTGGGCGAGATCAATCTCACAGGCATGCAACAAGCAATCGCCATGCTGGGCGAGAGCGGAGTCATCAAGCCACCGCTTCCTGGCGCCGAGCGTTTCGTCGATCTGCAATATCTACAAGCCGCCGGCATTCAGTAATGCGGCGTGCACCCTGACGCCTCGTGTGAGCATTGGCTCAGAACATGCGCTTTCCCGCTCCGCTCCTTCCCGCAATCCTGGTCAGGCGCTACAAGCGCTTCCTCGCCGACGTGGAGTTGCCGTCGGGCGAGACGGTGACGGTGCATTGCGCCAATCCGGGATCGATGATCGGCCTCAACGTGGCGGGCGCCCGCGTGTGGCTGTCGAAGTCGGCAAATCCCAAGCGCAAGCTCGCCCATAGCTGGGAGTTGATCGAGGTCGATTTCGGCGGCGGTGCCGAGCTCGTCGGCATCAACACGGGGCATCCCAATGCGCTCGCCGCCGAGGCGATTGCCGCCGGCGCTATCCCCCAACTCGCCGGCTATGCTTCCGTCCGGCGCGAGGTCAAGTACGGCAAGAATTCACGCGTCGATTTCGTGCTCGAAGCGCCGGCGCGGCCGCGCTGCTATGTCGAGATCAAGAATGTGCACCTGATGCGCCAGCCCGCATTGGCGGAGTTTCCCGACGCGGTGACCAAGCGCGGGGCAAAACATCTCCGTGAGCTCGGCGACATGGTGGCGGCGGGATCGCGCGCGGTGATGCTGTTCCTGATCCAGATCGGCTCGGCGCGCCGCTTCAAGCTTGCCCGCGACATCGACCCCGCCTATGGCGCGGCCTTCGACGCGGCGCGCGCCATGGGGGTCGAGGCCCTCGCCTATCGGTGCGGCATCACCCGCGAAGCTATCGAGGTGGTCGAGCCGGTGCCGATCGCGGAGTGATGGCGGCTCCGCGAAAGCGAGGACCCAGAGCCACGGATTATGGCCCCTGGATTGCCGCTTTCGCGAGAATGAGCGAAGTTTGGATGCATTCTTGATCCCCGCCTTGCGTCCCGTGCGTCCTTGCTTACATTGCTCTTGAGCAGCGGCAGCGGGAGCCGCAAGGAGGCGGCGCGGCCGCGATGCTTTGATGAGTTACGTCGACGCGGCACTCGCGCCGCAACGCAAAACCGGACAAATCAAGCTGCACGGGCCTGCCGCCTTCGAAGGCATGCGCAAGGCGGGCCGGCTCGTGGCCGAGTGCCTCGACATGCTCACCGGCGAGATCCGACCCGGCGTGCCGACCGAGAAAATCGACCGGCTGGTGCTCGATTTCGCGCTCGCGCACAACGCGACGCCGGCGACGCTGATGTACCGCGGTTACCGCAAGGCCACCTGCACCTCGGTCAATCACGTGGTCTGCCACGGCATCCCGGGCGAGAAGCCGCTCAAGGAAGGCGACATCGTCAACGTCGACGTCACGCTCATCCTCGACGGATGGCACGGTGATTCGAGCCGCATGTTCGCGGTGGACCCGATTCCGCGCCGCGCCGAGCGCCTGATCGAGGTGACCTACGAGGCGATGATGCGCGGCATTTCGGTGATCCGCCCGGGCGCGACCTCCGGCGACATCGGCGCCGCCATCCAAGCCTATGTCGAAGCCCAGCACATGAGCGTCGTGCGCGATTTCTGCGGCCATGGCGTCGGCCGCCTGTTCCACGACGAGCCCAACATCGTGCACGTCGGTCGGCCGGGCGAGGGCATCGTGCTGCGTCCCGGCATGTTCTTCACCGTCGAGCCCATGATCAATCTCGGCCGCCCGCACGTGAAGGTGCTCTCCGACGGCTGGACCGCGGTGACGCGCGACCGTTCGCTCTCCGCCCAGTTCGAGCACACGGTGGCAGTGACCGAGAGCGGGGTCGAAATCTTCACGCTGTCGCCGCGCGGCCTCGACCGCCCGCACTCCTCTGCTGCCTCGCGCCCATAAGGGGTGCCTCAGCGGCATTGCAAAATCGGACGCGGCGGGCATCCTTGCGCTGGGCGCGCGAGCACGCGCCCAGCGCAGATGATCATCCGATGCCCGGCAGCGACAAAAGCGCGAAATCCGCAAAGCCGGCCCAGGCCGCGCCGCATTATCTCGGCCATCGCGAGCGTTTGCGGGAGCGATTCCTGCAAGGCGGCAGCGATGCGTTGCAGGATTATGAAATGCTCGAGCTGATCCTGTTTCGCGCCATCCCGCGGCGCGACGTCAAGCCGCTCGCAAAGGAACTGCTGAAAAAATTCGGCTCCTTGGCCGAGGTGATCGCGGCGCCCGCCGAGCGGCTCAAGGAGGTCGGCGGCCTGGGCGATTCCGCCATCACCGACCTCAAGATCCTGCACGCGGCCGCCAAGGAGCTCCTGCGCGGCGCAGTCCAGAAGCGACAAGTGCTCTCGTCATGGTCGAGCGTGCTCGACTACTGCCGCGCCGCCATGGGTTTCGAGAGCAAGGAGCACTTCCGCATCTTGTTCCTCGACAAGGGCAACCATCTCATCGCCGACGAGCAGCACCAGACCGGCACCGTCGACCACACTCCGGTTTACCCGCGCGAAGTGGTCAAGCGCGCGCTCGAGCTCTCCGCGACCGCGGTCATTCTGGTGCACAACCATCCCTCCGGCGACCCGACGCCGTCGCGCGCCGATATCGACATGACGCGGGCGATCGTCGAGGTCGCGCGCCCTCTCGGCATTGCCGTGCACGATCATCTCATCGTCGGCAAGGACGGCCATGCGAGCCTCAAGGCGATGAAGCTGATCTAATGACGTCAGCTTTCACGCTCCCGTGAGACCCGACGGCTTGGCCGTCGGGCTCAAGGTGCCACCCCGAGGTCGGCCCAAACGCCGGCGTGATCGGACGGCCACAACGAGGGGTCGTCCGGACTGGCTCGATTGAAGCAGACTCCGCTGGCAACGATCTCGATGGCGCCCGACGTCCAGATGTAATCGATGCAGCGGCCCATCCGGGGCCAATAGGGATGGGACACCGAACCGTCGTCGCTCGCGAGCGGCGTGAAGGCCGTTGGCGCCGTCTGGGTGGGACGAAAGCGGGTGGCCATGAGCGCAGCGGACGGCATATCCAGGGTGG
>Ga0306921_10000926_pt1 | contig 27722 bp, 23 predicted proteins | sample sta12Cox44000080_FD_203760 | JGI IMG/M metagenome (GOLD analysis project Ga0306921, IMG submission 203760) | Lab enrichment of tropical soil microbial communities from Luquillo Experimental Forest, Puerto Rico - statoxic.12C.oxic.44.000.080 (v2)... | ecosystem: Environmental > Terrestrial >...
CGGTTGCGTTCGCGGAAGGGCCAAAAGGGGAAGTGATCGTCGAGGTGCATCAGGTGGTGCGCGATCTCAAAGGGAATCTTCTCGTCGATAAGATGGTCGGGCACATCTTTCGGATCGAAAACGGACTGGTCAGGCAGTTTGATATCCGGGAGACGTAAATGCGGTTCCGTTGCTTAGAGTGCTCCGGCCGGACCACGGGCAAGCAGGAAGGAACTCAATCACTTCTTGTTTGCCGACCACTCGTCAACGACCGGCATCCACAATCGAGATGTCATGTCACCAAGCCGGACTCAGGCGTTCATTGGGCTGAAACGACGTTGGCGTGACGCGCGATCGTACACCACGTATTCCCGTCCTTCTTCCAGATATTGGTGAACCTTCGCTGGACCGTCTTTCCAGCCGGGGGGCATCGCCAATCGGTTGGACAGTCTCCGCCCCCATGATGATAGCGAAATTGCCGTCGATGCGGATGAATTCGATCTTCCGCTCGAACGAGGAGTAAACGGCTGATTTCTGAACCCTGGCTAGGACATCGTGCCGGCCGATCACCACGTTGTTCGCTGGCGAATTGACCGTTAGCTGTTCGCACCACAGGTGTTCGAGCGGGGTGTAGTTCCGGTCCAGAACTGCCTTGCGCTCCTGGTCGTCGAGCGATCGGACAGTTTCCTCGTCGGTGGAAGTACTGCCTGGTGCTGAAGTCGTTCTATCCAAGCCGATAGGGCAAAGGAACAGCGCTAGCAAGCCGAAGGCGCTCCTTTTTTCATTTCATACCTCTTCCGAGGGCATTCCTCGAGCTTAACTATACAACCGTCGAGATTCTGAAAGCCCATCGAGTCAAGAATCCAGAGGCGCGGAGCGCCGATTGCCTTTCCCTTAGCTGAGACTGTTGCGCGGAAATAAAACCCGCTGGAGGTGCCCTGCCTACTTCTGGCAAAGGCCTTTGGGGTTCCAGTCGAGGAAAGTATTAAAGGGCTTCGAAGAATCATGAACAACGAGGAAAAGAGCGTCACGCTTCCCAGGGCCTGCAATGTTCAATTTCATCGGGGTTTCAGCCGGGGCGGACATCGTGCCGCCCGCACGAGCACGTAGCGCCCGATCGGGCAGCTCCAAGCATTGCTCTCCACTAAGCAGGTACCACGTTTCCGGCCCGGAGTGTTTGTGCGTCATCACATTGGCTTCTGGACCGAGGTCTGCCTCCGCGACAACGATGTTATAGCTTGGCCCGGGAGGAATGGGCGGAAACAACTCTGTTTCCGCGACAAACGTTCCACTATTGGAGCGGCCACCTTTTTCAGCAAGCGTGAGGAGCCAAACTTTTCCTGCTGCTTCCACGACGACACTTGCCGCGGTGCTCGCGCCTTGCGCGGCCTTTACCGTGGGGAAATTCTCAAAGCGCCAAACAAGAGGACCAGGCGGCAATGATGAGAACTTCTTTTGCAGAAGAATCGCGCAATCTGCGGTAGACGGCCGCTTTCCCGGGGTGGGCGACTCGATGCAGGCTACGGCGCCATGTTCGTGAATATCCGAGGGCTTCACTTGAGCGAGCGCGGCACCGGACGCAGTCAGTACACCGGAGAGGCAGCCAGAAACGAGTAAGCGTGGCATTGACTCGTACCTCCCAATTCGGCGGATCATAGGGCGTTGGCCTTGGTCGCTTCAATGGCTAATTTTCTCTCTGATAATGCAGGCCTGCTCGGGTGCTCTGGAGTGGAACCTTCACTCCAACTTGGCGGTTTAGTCGGCTACTCATCGAAGTGACCACGCCACAGCCGTTTCAGCGACGCCCTTTGGGATTGCGCCCGAGTGACGAGCAAACAGGAAGTAATCGGCCATGACAAGAAACGCGCCTCAATTTTCCCATTTACAGCTCGCTCGTCGGTTTGGAAGACGAGGATCACGGGAAGTGACCCTGTAGGAACTTCCAGCAGATCAGAGCGCACGCGAGCGATAGAAACGCCCTGTGCATATCTGCTCTTTTCTCGTACCGCAGGCGAAGACGACGGAACTGATGCAACCACGCAAAAGTACGTTCTATGACCCAGCACCATCGTCCCAAACCGCTGCCGTTTTCAGTATTACGCCTTGCGAGTAGCGGCGAGATGTGAAGTGCACGCAGAGCTCGGCGGATTTTCTCGGCGTCGTAAGCCCGATCTCCCAGGATGCAATCGGGGCGACAGCGCGGCCGACCACGCAGGCCTTGCAGCGGCGGAATGGCATCGAGCAGCGGCAACGCCTGGGTGGAGTCGTGGCAATTCGCGCCAGTCAGTTCAATTGCCAATGGAATGCCACGCCCATCACAGATCATATGGCGCTTGCTGCCCGTTTAGCTCGATCGGTCGGATTCGCCCCAGTTTGCGGCCCCCAAAAACTGCTCGCACAGAACAACTATCAACAACTGCATGGGACCAGTCGATCTGGCCATAACGAGAGAGCCAATTCAGCAACACGAAGTGAGTCAAGTCCCAAATTCCGGCCATGCTGCCAATCACGTAAACCCCGCCAACATGTCATGCCAGAACCGCAACCCAGTTGCTTCGGCAGCATCCGCCACGGAATTCCACTTCGGAGTACGAACAGAATACCTGTGAGGCAAGCTCGGTCAGATACACGTGGTCGGCCACCTTGCGGCTTCGGCGCTGAGGCTGGGAGAAGTGGTCCGATCAAACTCCATAGGGCATCGGAAACAAGCTCAGCGGCCATAACAATTCCTCCGAGCAGAGAGGCCAGACGTTAGGATTGTACAAGGGGAGGTTTTGTTACAAGCTTTTAGTCCACTGTTGCCAGCGGGCGCTTCGATTACGGTCCGGTCGCTCCACCCATGGCTTCGATGCTGGGCGTCAGGGTGACTTCGCGGTTCCGCCGCCTGGGCTTAAAGCGCGTTCGGAGCCTCGACAAGCCGAGCATGGTCAGAAAAATAACGGCCAGTCCCAGCGTGGCCCTCGCCGCGCTGCACCGCCCTTTCGGCAAGATCGAAAATCGGCCGTACACAAATTCGATGTGAACCCAATAAACCAGCAAGGAAGTCTGGCCCAGCTGGGCCAGCGGACTGAAGGCGAACCACGGCAGTCCCCAGCGGTACCAGGCGTAGGCAGACGCCAGAATGAGAAGCAAAACGCCACAACGCATCAGGAAGAAATTGGGGCTGGTATGCCAGTAGTCGTAGGCGCCAAACCAGCGAAACGGTAAGCGATCGAACGCCGCCGCCAGCGCGCAAATCGCGGCGCCGGCCGCACCCAGCAGCGCGAAGGACCAACTACCCAACCTTTTCGCGCCGCGCGTGTGCATCCAAAAGCCGACCGCCAGGCCGGCGAAGGCAAAGGCCACCCAGGGGAAAAGCGGGAACAACCAGGGCTGCGGCTGGTCGAAGGTATGCACACCGTTGATATAGGACTCGAGCGGCCACGGCAGGAATCTCGGACGCCAGACGGTCCAGAGTCCCGGCGTAGCCAGCGCCACCGCTGCCGCCGCAACGACCGCTAGAGCCAAGCTTCGGTCGCGAGCGGACTCGGCCGGGCCTCTGCCGGCAAGCCAGCAAACAGCGCCCATCAGCATCATGGAGATGCCGAGGATATTGAGGACGTCGACGCGAAGCAGGTCGGTCCACGGCGCATGCGGGTAGCCAAGCGCGAACTCTTGTATGCGAAACAGGATGCCGAGGCCGAACACTTCGGCTCCTCGCGAGATCACCTGTTTGGCGACGGCGCTGGGTGCCGAAGCCTGGACCCGTAGTTTCTCGGCGACCAGAGCCACCGCGATTCCCGCGAGAAAAATAAAAAGCGGTGCCGGAAGGGTTCCGAAGAGCTGCGACCAGGCAAAGAGCGGAGTCTTGCGCGCTTCGGGATTGAGCCAGGAGTCGTAGCAGTGCGTCTGAAACATCACGACGCAGGCCAAACCCCTCATCCAGTCGATGTAAGCAAGACGTTTCATGCTTGACGGAAACTCGTCTCCAGAAATCGTTACGATACAATACTGATTTGCCAACCACCCGCCAACTTAGCGCATTTCCGCTGCTGGCCCTTGCGCTGGCTTTGACTTTGATCCTGGCAATGTTCGCGCGATCGACGGGCCACGGCTACGGGTTTACCGAACGGTCGTTCCTAACGACGTTGGTCGCTTTCGCATGCTTTTTCTCCATCATGCTGCTGGCTGCCGCCGACGGCGTGCTGGAGCGATTCGCGGCCGTTTCCGGACCCGGCAGTTCCTGGCTGCTGGCGCTTCTTCTCTTTCTTCTCTACCTCGCCTACGTGCTGGGAACGGGGACCGCTTCGCTTTTGCGGATCGCCGCAATGGCGGGCTTCTTATTCTTGCCCATGTCGCTGCTGGCAGGGGCGCGGGGCGCCGCGTCGGCAACCTGGCAGGATTTTCTGACCATCGCCGCGATCTGGGCTACCGTAAAATTCGGACCCGCACATTGGATCTGGCCGTATCCCGGCGAGCGCCTGGCCTACGTTTTCTCGGTCATCGTGGCAGTGAATCTGGCGATTTCTGGCTTCCTGCTTCTGCGGCGAGTCAACAATGTCGGCTACCACATCGGCTGGGGCAAGGGTTGGACGCTCTATGTGCTCGGCTCGCTGGCTGCGTTTGCGTGCATCGCCATTCCGCTGGGCATTCGAATGCACTTTATCTCGTATGCTCCGGGTTCGAGCGATTGGAAGTCGTTCGTTCCGCTCTCGATCGGAATTTTCTTTTTTACCGCATGGCCGGAAGAGTTTCTTTTCCGGGGGCTGCTGCAGAATCTCTTGTCGCGCGCGAGCAACAACCAGGCCGCGGGACTGATTATCGCCTCCATCCTCTTTGGCTTTTCACACATCACCAACCTGCATTTTCCCAACTGGCGGTACGTCCTGCTCGCGTCCATTGCAGGCCTCTTTTACGGCTGGACCTGGCGCAAGACGGGCTCGATCTTCGCGGCGGCCGTTGTCCACGCGAGTGTAGACATTCTCTGGCACTTCCTCTTCCGCACGGGCTGAGGCCCCTAGCCAAACGAATCGAGGCTATCCACCCGGCAGAAGGGGACCTGAAGTGGTTTTTCGATGCCACCAATGAAAGTAACGTAAGCCCTATTGCATTCCTTCGGTCACTAGCACGTTCTCCGAATCGACGGCGTTAGATACGTCAGGTGTCAGCCGTGGGCGGAACTTCCAGCACAACAGCCCGAGCGGTAGCGTGACGGCGATTGCAAGAACCAGACCGAAAATCTTGCTGAAACTCCGGCCGTTCGACCTGAGAAGCACCCAAATGACTCCATTGTCAGCGCATATTGCTGCAGTCCCGAGATGCCGTAAAGATTCGTGACACCGCCCAAGCCCAGAACCAGCAGGTCACATTCCAGCGTGTGCTGATGATGGTCGAACCCGTGCGAGATAACGGCATTCCTCTGTTCGATGTTGATCCGATCAATTTCACCGGCAAAAAAGCGGACACGCTGCAACATCTTGCGGGCCGGATTCACGATCGTTGTGAGGTCGAGGTCACTGGCCGCCACTTCGTGGAGCATGGGGTGAACAAGAAAAAGTTCTCCCGGTTCACAAGGGTAATCTCGACAGACCGGTCCCGGCCCAGCTTCCTCTCCAGCTCCATAGCGACGGTGAGCCCGGCAAAACCTCCTGCGAGGATGAGCACCCGCGTTCGTCGTGAGCTTTCCATAAGTACTCCTGAACCGTCGCGGTTCGAGGGACTTCCTGCCTACCAACTCCCCGACATAGGAGGTTCCGAAATGCAAAAAGATACAAGAGATTTTGCGAGTTCCTGAATGCCCAGGGCTTTCCCAGCCCTAACGGCATGCCACCCAACGTGCGCAGTGGCTTAGGCGGAACCTACGGTTGCTGGCCCTTTCGCCTGCCGCATCGGTTCCACCACTTCTTTTTCCACACCCCGCGCATCGATCCGGACGTGCGGATTAGACGTATCTGGCTCTCGGAGAGGACACGCATCGTCGAAGCCTTTGCATTGACTCTGTCTATCAACTTCCGGAAACCGCGAAGGGATCTACCGTCGCTTCTCGCTTCCGGCTTCAACCCCATGACTCTCTTGTCCGACTATTCCTTCATTTGGTCGGATCGATCTCTTTGTGGCGAGTACTTTCTTTGCAGCTTATTGAAACTTTTGCCGCTCCTCGTTCTCTACCTTTCTAACGAGGCGAATCAAATCTTTTCCGCGCGCGGCGCGTGTCGTGTCCTGCAGGGCGTGGCCGCGGAACATTAAAGGAGATGTTTATGAAATTGTCGAAAGTCTCGATCCTTCTTGTCGGATTGGCACTTGTATTTTCTTCTGGCGCATTTGCAGGGGATGCCAATAAGGGGAAACTTCGTTTGCAAAACAAAACCAATGTTGACGGCAAGTCTCTCAATCCCGGCAATTACACCGTCCAATGGACTGGCACCGGACCTACGGTCCAAGTCACTCTTCTGCAGGGAAAGCAGACCGTGGCCACCTTCCCTGCTCACGTGACTGAGCAGCCCACCCCGAATCATGACGACGCTTTTACGAGTACGCCGGAACCGGATGGTTCCAGGAGACTCACGGTCATCTACATCAGTGGAAAGCGGACTACCTTGGAACTGGAACAGAGTGAAGCGAGCCAGCAGCCCAGCATGTCCGATTCAAAGTAACGACCAAAGCACGAGTACTGGCCCATTTCTTTTCGGCCGGCGGGGAAGGAATGGGCATTGGTTCTTGCGAATTTCTGGTCGCCTCGTGTGTTTTTAGCCCGTGTGCGCGAGAAACGGCAATCTTGCAAGAGGCTGCGGTTTGTTAACAATGTCAGCGCGCTCACGCTCCGTGAACGCGAGAAAAAAGCCGGAGCGGCTTTCCCTGTCTCCGGCAAAACTTGGTGCACATTCTGGTGCGCAGCTCAATAAGAAACCGTTTCACCGAGTAGTAATTCAGGGCGCAGGGCAGTGTCACGAAACGCAAAGAAAAAAGAGCGAGATAGTAGTCCATTGCGCTCTGTAGCATCTTGCCAGTCTATGCTTTGCAAGCAGGGGGTCACTCTCTCGAGGCGCCCCGTGTCCGGGACCCATATTGCATTCGGGGTTAGACCGCGGGGCGGCGAACCAGGGGTTTGCGCGCCGGAGGCGGAATCATGGTCGCCATCTTGCGAATCATGGCCAGCACCAGGCGTTTGTCGCCATCCGAAAGCGTAGAACTGTAACGCTTGATCTCGACCAGGAAGCGGATCTCGTCCTGCGACAGCTCGCCCAGCATTTTCTGCGTCTCTTTGTCGCGCGGCGTTTCCGTGCCGGGAAAGAAGTCGGCCAGCGAAATGTCCATGGCCTCGGCGATCTTGGCCAGGGTTTCCAGAGACGGCACGGTGTGGCCGTTTTCGACGCGCGACAAATAACAGCGCAGCAATCCGGTGCGGCGCTCGATATCGCCCTGCGACAGCCCGCGCTGGCTGCGGTAGGTCTTGATGACTTCCCCGATGTTCACTTGCGGTTTTTCTTTCGGCATCTGGCCCTCACTTTAGGGTGTTAGCATATTCACTAACAGTAGAAGCGGCAAGCGGCAATTTCCCGTCGATGATTCCTAAAAGACACCCCTAGCGCCAGCCGCTGCGGAAATCGGGTTGTTTTAGGAATGACTAGCGCGCCGCCAGGGTAACGGTTACGGGCTGCTGCAGCCGGAACTCCAGCAAGGTTTCGCTCGGCACTTTCACTTTCTCGCCCTTGGTCAGGATCTGAATGCCGGCGCCGGCTCCCCCGCCCGCCGCCGCGCCAATCGCCGCACCCTTGCCGCCTCCGGCTATCGCGCCGATGATGGCGCCGGCCACTGCTCCGCCGCCGACCTTTTTCGCCGTGGCCGAGCCCTGGCTCTTGCCTTGCACATTGTAGTCGCTGCTTACCACCGGATAGTCGCGGCCATCAATCACCAGCCGCGTCAGCTCCAGCTGCAATTCGGACTTGCCGGAGAACGTTCCGCCCTTGTCCGAGCTGGCCAACCGCCCGTAGACATCGGTTCCCTTGCGCGCGACCAGCGTGCCGTTGATGTTGAGATCGGTTTCCAGGCTGGCGTGGAAAACGTCGCCAACGTGGTTTTTGGCCGAATCCACGCCGTCAATCATTCGTACCAGGATGGATTGGCCGGCCGGCACAGTGACATCGCCGACCGCGTAAGAATTCGCGGCGGGTGGCGGCGCCGCAACCGGCGCAGGATCGTTTTGCGGCGGCGGAGCGGAGGCCGGAGCCGGCGCCTGACCGGAATTACGAGTAAAGGTCAGCGCGACGATGTCGTGTGTGGGGAAAGTCTGGACTTCGCCGTTGACTTCAAAGCGCAGGACGGCCTGCGTCCCACCCAAATACTTGCCCTGCAGCACGCGGCCATCTTTCAGCTCGAGCGTGTCGGCAAAGCCTGTTCCGGCAAGCAGCAGCACGGCGCTCGCTGTCAGCAAGGCCCTCGACAAATTCTTCATGGTGAATTCCCTTCTCCCTTCGGATCCGATCAACCTAATTCGATGAAACCCTTCCCCCCATGAAAAGTTACACGACTCCGCCCTATTAGATGAGCCAATGAGCAAAACGGGTTGCGCAAAGTGTGACCTATTGAGTCGCCCCATACAATTCGCGGCTGATGTCGCTTATCAGAGCCGTGCTCTGCTTAGGGTCGGCGAGTCCGCGAACCATGACCACGAGCACATACGGCCGCTTGGCGAAGACGATCGCGGCATCGTGGTGGATCCGCGTGATTTCGCCGGTCTTGTGCGCTACGGCGATTCCCGGAGGCAGTCCAGCGGGAATTCCTTCGTTAAACCTCTGCCGTTCGAGGATCCCGATCATGGCCCGGGAACTCTGAGCGTCCACGGCCTTTCCGTCGGCGATCGCCTCCATCAAGGTCGCCAGCCCGCGTGCGGTGGCCGTATTGTTAAGGCCCTTGGCGAACGCCTTCCCGTCCTCGACGCCACGCAGGACAACGACGCCATCGGCGCCGAGGTTGTGAACGGTAGCGCGAATGTTTTGCACGCCAAGCTTCTCGATGAGCAAGTTGGTGGCGAAGTTGCTGCTCACGGTGATCATCAGCTCGCACAGCTCGCCCAGGCTGCGAGGCTGCCCTTCGGCTTTGTACAATTCGCCTTCAGAATCGTCACTGACGCTTAGGGTGTACGAGGAGCCGTCCACGATGCTGTGAAATTCGTTTCGCACCACCATCTGGTCCTCCAGCCTCAGTTTTCCCTGCTGGACCTGACGAAAAAGCTCGATCATCACCGGCACTTTCATGGTGCTGGCGGCGTGGAAAGTGTCGTCAGGCCGGGCTCGGTACTCCGCCTTGCCGTCGAGAGTCCTGAAGTAGACCGCCACCTCGGCGCCTGAGGCGGTGATGCGCTGTTCGATCCCCGCTTCGGCCGCGGCTAGTTTGGCGTCCTGGGCCATCGAGCTGCGCGCGAGGGCGGCGAGCACGAGCAGTGCGACGCACGCGAAGCGAGTTTCTGGGGTGCGATAGAGGGATGCACGCATCGAGCGGCATTGTGCACGACGCCGCAGGCCAAAGCAACGCGGCCGGAACTAATGCGAGGGACCGGTAGGAATCTCAGCCGGCTTGATGTTGAAACCACCGACCTGGATAACCGGATGCGCGCCTTGAAGCTGCGCGGTGTCGTAGCGTACGGAAATCAGCCGCTCTTCGCCCGGCAGCAGGGAAAAATAGTTGTCGTCGCAGAAGACCGGCACGACGTCAAGGCCGTCCGGTTTTTTGGCCAGGCGCAGCCTAACCTGAAACGCCACGCCGTTCGATGGATTCTTGACCCGGATGTGAGCCTTGCCCTCCTTGGCGCCGGCCGGCTGTTCGACAGCCGCGCTGGTTTCCAGACGGACCGGGGGCAGAGCGGCCAGGCCGGTGAGATCGCCAAATTCCGCCTGCGGCGTGTACGCCGTATCCTGTTTCTTGGCCCAGTCGAGCGTGTCGGCCTTGGCGGAAAGCCAGTAGAAATTGTCGCCGACCGCTCTTCCGCGGGCATCACGCAAGTCCAGGCGCACAAAGAAGGTCATGGTCAGCCCTTCCGCCTTCGGCAGGTCGAAGGCTTTTACCGCGCCGTCCGCCGGCACATCGACGGAATGTTCCTGGTCGGCGAGCAACTTTCCGTCGAGCGAATAGACGCGGGCGCGGACCTTCATGTTCGCGCGCTCGACGTAGGTGTCGTTCACCACGGCAACGCTCTGATCGTCATAGCCGTATTGCACATGGAGCGGCTCCATCGCTTTTTTCGTGCCGAAGTAGCCGCCGCCAGGCACGAGGTAGTAGTCATAGAGGTGCCAGATGAGCGAAGGCCAGGCGTTGTTGAGCATCCACTGGATGACGCCGGTCGAAGTGTACTTGTTGCGACCGTAAGCCTCGAACATGGCGCGTTCACCGTCGTAGGCCATGGCCTGCGCCTTGCGCTCATAGTCTTCGAGCGAAGCCGCCGGTCCATAGCGCCGGTTCAGTCCGTCGGTAAAGACGTTGACGGTCGTGAAACGCTCGCCGCCGGCGTGGTAGTTCCATACTTCGTCGATCGGCCAGAGATGTTCGGCCGGAATGAAACGCTTCACGCTTTCCAGCGTCGGAATCGCCGGACCTGGGCTGGTCTCCGTGTTGTAGCCATGGGCGCCGCCCGCCTGGGTATCGGCCAGCCAGTAGACGGGCGGAACGTACTCGTAGGGACCGGTCATCTTTACACCCGATTTTCCGGTTACCGTGGTCGGCGTTTCGCTGGCTGATGACAGCGAAGGGTTGGGCCATTCGGCTTCGGAAAGAACGGACAGGTACATCTTTTCGACGTCGGCCGGAGGCGGCCCGTCGCTGCCATAGAGCCAGACGAACACGCTCGGATGATTGCGCAGCCGCCGCGCCTGGTCGGCCATAGAAGCGGCGGCGATCTTGCGCGTGTCGTCGGTCCAATCCTTCCACTGCTCCCACATGTCGCAGCAGGTCCAGCCGGGCATGACCAGAATCCCCATTTCATCGGTTTTGTTGAAGAACTCGTCGCGGTCAATGCGGCCTTCCAGGCGAACCGTGTTTAAGCCCATGTGTTTTACGTAGCGCAGATCCGCGTCCAGCTTTTTGGACATGGGGCGCAGAAACATGTCCGGAGCCCAAGCCGCTCCGCGAATCAAAATTCGCCGACCATTGATTTTAAACAGGCGGTGGCCCTTGTCGGTGAGCTCGCTGGTGACCTGGCGGACGCCGAAGGAGACCGTTGTGCTGTCTGAAACCGTGCCAGCCTGGTCGAACTGCAGCTTCGCTTTGTAAAGATAGGGCGTGCCCACGGTATAGGGCCACCACAGTTTCGGCTGCGGCAGCCTGAGGGCGGCGAACTGTTCGGGCTCGAGACGAACGGCCTTCGTTTCTCCGGCCGAGAGTTCGACCGGAATTTTCATGACTTTTCCGTCGATCTCTGCGATCAGCGTTCCCTTGGCCGCCGCCCGCGAATCATTCCGCAGATCGACGGAGACGGTAAGCTCGGCGGCAGTGAAATCCGCGTTGAGCCGGGTCCTCACGAATGGATTGCGAATCACCACGGGCCCGTGCGCGCCGAGCGTTACGGTCTTCCAGATGCCCAGGTTCTTGTCGGCCGGCGTCGGATTCCAATCCACCCAGGTGATGCCCAGATCCTCCTTCCCTGGTGCGCTGATTTCGAGCGCGATCACGTTTTTCGCTCCGGGTTTCGCCAGCTTGGTCAGATCGAATTCAAAGATGCGGTAGGTTCCGGCGATCTCTTTGGCGTCGCCGACCTTTTGTCCGTTGAACCACACATTCGCGCGGTAGTTGATGCCCGGGAAGCGGATCGAAATGTTCTTCTTGGCAAAAGACGCGGGAACCATAAACTCGTTGCGCCACCACCAGGCACACTTGAACGGGCTCGAGTCGGGCATGTCTTGATTTGCAAAAAAGGTCGCCGCGGAATAGTTCATGCCCGGCAAGTTCTTCATGTTGGTGCCGTAGGTCGGATCGGCATAGGTCTTGTCGTCCACCAGCGCTCCGACCACCGTGTTTGGTACCGTCGTCTGGTGCCAGCCGGAGGTACTGAACCCCGTCTTCGACACCAGTTCGCCTGAGGCCTTCGCTTCGCAAGACGATTGAATCTGCCAGCCACCCAGCAGCTCCACGGTTGTTGCCGCTCGAGCGTGCGGCGCCTGGCCCGCTTCTGTCGACAAAACACAAGGCACGGTCAAGAGCGCGAACAGAGCAACGGGCGCGAGTCGGCGGAGCATGAGACCTCAATCGTTCAGAAGGGATGTCGAGCGATGCCATATTAAACCGATTCAAATAACCGTGGAAGCGGGAAGGTGTTTCCTGCGAGCGAAAGCGGCGCGGCCGGCTGATGCCGGAGAAAGGAGTCCAACCTTCACCTCCCCTCACGCCAACAGCACAAGTCATCCCGCGTGAATCGAACTGCCAACGGGCCGAGCGATGAATTCATCGTCCGCGAGGAAGTGCAAAGCGTAGCAGTTCTCCTCCAGGAAGGAGCAGCACCGCCCGTGAACTTGCTGGCCATCCGTCGCCAGAAAAACGATCGGCCGCTTCGAACGGAACAGCTCCCGCGAGCCATGCAGCACCTACCACTCTGCGCCCTCAATATCCATCTTGATGATATCGGGAGCAGATTGCTGCTCGATATAGGAATCGAGGCGCGTGCAGGGAACGCGGAGCAAGCCATCGCCGGGAACCTTACCCTCTCTGAAGGCGACCGGTTCGTCCGTCCGACCCACGGCAGTCGGCACGATCACGCAATTCTTGAAACGATTGAACGCAACGTTGCGACGTAGGCGGATCAGGTTCGGACTGTAAGGCGCAAACGCGTACACTTGGCGGCAGCGAGAGGCAGCGCGAACGGTGTAGGCCCCGACGTTCGCGCCGCAGGATAAACAAAAAGGCCTCGCTCGGTAAAGAAGCGAGACCGTTGTCAATGGGCGTGAATTTTACTTCCGGAATCCACTCCATGTCAGCTCGTCGAAGTGTGTGCTGATCTAAGCCGTTTAGAATGTTGGTGCCGGAGAAAGGAGTCGAACCTTCACACCCTTGCGGGTAGCGGATTTTGAGTCCGCCGCGTCTGCCATTCCGCCACTCCGGCGCGTTGTTTCAAAATAGCATGAACCCGGAGATTCATCCACAGGAGGCCCGCAACGTCGGCCCCGAAGACTGGACGTCACGCTCGCCGCGCGATACCCTACAGTTCCCGCTCCACAGGGGCCGGAGCAACCCATTCCGGCAGGAGCGTTTCTGCAAAAAAGATGGCCTTTGCCGTTGCCATTCCTAGTCGTGCTCCCATGGAGCACCGCGACCTAGCGTACTGGATGAACCGTACGCTCGAGGAGCTGCGGGAACTCCGTTCCGAGCCTTCCGTCGACGCCGTCCACGACTTCCGAGTCGCGCTGCGCCGGTGCCGCTCTGTGGCCACCGCTGTCGCCGAGATTGATCCGCATCCCGACTGGCGAGAGATGCGCGGATGCGGGCGCAAGGTTTTTCGATCCATGGGCGAGCTTAGGGACGCGCAGATTGCCGTGGAATGGCTGGAACAGCTGGTTCCCGAGCCCGACCCCTTGAAGCTGCTGGTGCTCGACTCGGTCAAAAGGACTCAGGGAACTGTCTTGGCTAAGGCCTTGCGCTTTGCCGAAAGGTTTGACGGGGAGCGCTGGGCGGAACTTTCTAAGATCCTGTGTTCGCGTTTGCGGAAAATCCCTGTCGATGGCGAAGCCGCCCGTTGCCTGGCCCTGGAACGGTTGGAGGAGGCTCACGAGCTGCACCGTCGCGCGCTGCGCACGGAAAGCGCCGTGCCTTGGCACGAACTGCGCATCGGCCTGAAGCGTTTTCGCTATACCCTCGAACTGCTTGTGCCGTCGCTGCACGCGAAATGGATCCCTTCGTTGAAGCGGGTTCAGGACTTGCTTGGCGATGTGCACGATCTGGACACGCTGGTCGAGTTGGCTGGCGACTCAAGAGGCGCGGGCGGACCCGGACTCGAGGCCATCTTGCGGGAGCGCGTAAACGTCGTTCGCCAGGAAAAATTGCAGGCTTATCGACAACAGGCCTTAGGCAGCACGGGCATCTGGCAAAATTGGCAAGCGGGTTTTCCGAAGCATGACTGGCCGGCGAACTCCGCCGCCCGTATCAAAGCCACCCGTAAGGCCATGGATCGCAAGCCTGCCAGAAGCCTGGCCGTTTCGCGAATCGCCAGAAAACTCTGGGCGCAGTTGCGGCTGCGCCTTTCTGTCGCCGGACCGATCTTTGCGGATGCCGACGAAAAGCGCGTCTTGAACGCCGCGGCGTTGCTCAGCGGAATCGTCTGTGAATCCAAGAAGAAGTCGCGCTTGAAATCGGCCCGCACTTTCCTCTTGCGGTCGCCTGTCCCGCCCGCCTGGACCTTCGCCGAATGGGAACGCGTCGCGTGGACCGTCCGCTTTCAACGCGGCCCGGAGCCGGCCGTCGGCCACAAGCGATTTTCCGGGCTTTCGATCGAACAGCAGGTGAAGATCAGGACGCTGGCGGGGATCCTGCGGCTGGCGGTCGCCGCGCAGCGCAGCGGCGTGAACTCGGGCGCACCGGTAAAAATCTCTGCCTTACCGCAAGGCCTGCTGCTTCACTTGGACGGCGTGGAGGAAACGCCGGAAATTGCGGCGCGCTTTGCCAAGGCCAAGCACCTGCTCGAAGTCAGCATCGGCAAGAGCATTCTGGTCCAGCCGACGAAGGTCGTCCCGCCGGCACCGGCGAAAGACATAGCGCCCCTGCTGCCGGTCGTCGTGGTCGGCTGAACCTAGTCTTGTTTCCCTCGCTTGCGCAAAATCTTCGGCGTGCTTAGCCACACCAGCTGGCCCGCGGGCGGGCTGATACGGGTCAGTTCGAGGCACGCCGCGCCGGCCTTTTTCATCTGCGTCAAATCCTTCTTGGAACCCAAGGCGAACGCAATCAGCTCATCGAGCTGCGGTGCGTGACCGAAGCATACGACCGACTCTTCAGACCGCGACGTCCGCTGCAACTCCCGAAAAAAGCCGGCTGGTTCGGCGCCAGGCAGCAGCAATTCCGTGCCCTTGATCTTGGATTTGGGGAACTTGAGAGCTTCGGCGAAGATTTCGGCGGTCTGCATGGCGCGAACGTAAGGGCTGGAAAGAAACACGTCGGGAGAAATCTTGAGCGAGGCAAATCCGCGCGCGACGTCGCGTGTCTTCTTGAGCCCTTCGGCGGTCAAAAAACGTTCCGGGTCGGACGGGCTTTTCGGATCTTCCCGGTCAATCGCTATGCCATGTCTCACGATGTACAGCTGCATCTCGATGCTCTCCTCCCAGCTTCGAATCGTCACTCTGAGAGACCCTGAGGATAGTCTAGTCGTTCAGGGGCCTGAAGTAGAGCTTGGTGTGGAACTCTTTTTCAAACAGTTCCGCGCTGCGGTTGGCGTCCAGGATGTCTTCGCTGGCATCGCCGCGTGCCTGCAGTTGCAAGCCCACCGCGCCGCGCTGAAACGTCGCTTTGACCGCGCTAATGCGCTGGCGGTGCGAATGGTCCAACCCCTCCGCGATGCGAACCAGCGACGCCAGCCTCCGCGCGAGCCGCCGGTCGCCGGTGTTGAGCGCGGCGTAGGAGATGTGGTGATCGGCAGGCTCGGCCTTGCGGTTGTGATAGCGAACCACGGCCGCGGCCAGCGCACGTTCACGCCCTTCCAGACCGGGAATGTCACCGTTCATGGTCAGATACTCGCCGTGTTTGTGGTGGCCCTTGTGGCTGACGCTGTGCCCGACATCGTGCAGCAGCGCGCCGGTTTCCAGAATCACCCGCGCTTCGGGAGCCAGATGATGCAGCGGTTGCAGCTGGTCAAACAGCTGCAGGCTCAGCTCGCGTACGTGCTCCGCGTGACGCTGGTCACGCTCCAAGCGGCGGGAAAAGCTTCTGGCTCCCATCAGAATCTGCCGCGCGGCGGCCGTATAGCGGTGCGGCTCCTTTCGGGAAAATGCGGCGGTGGCAATCTCATGAATCAGCCCTTCCCGGATGCCCACGGCTGGAATGGCCAGCAAGCGAACGTTCAGGTAGCGGCCGAGCGTCACAAAGATGATCCCGGCAATTCCCATGACGTCGGCGCGGTCGCGGCGCACGCCATAGGTTTTCATGCGCTCGCGCACATCCAAGCGCAGCATTTCCGGAAGCCGCTCACGCAGGAGAGAGAGTTCGAGAGTGGTCAGCCCGTGATGTCGCGGACCGGGCGCCACGTTGGCCAGAGTTTCGGCGCTTCCGCCCAAGGCCACGGTCAAGCCGTCGGCCAGATTGGGGCACGACGCCAGCTTCGATTCGAGCAGCGCGCGCACATATTTGCGCACCTGCTCGGCTTGCATGGTCCGAATGTGGCCCTGAAGGCCGAGCGTGGTCATCAGGCGCACGGTGCCCAGCGGGAGTTGCGCGGTCTGCTGCACGCGGTGATCCCGCAGGACGCTGAGCTCCAGGCTGCCGCCGCCCAGGTCGGCAATGCACCGCGCCTGGCAGTCTGGTCCCAGCGCTGCAAAAACCGCTTCCCTTCCCAACCGCGACTCCTCGACGGCGCTGATGACCTCAACCTTGAGGCCTGACTTTTGCCTTATGCGCTTAATGAATGCTTCGCGATTCCCGGCTTCGCGCGAGGCGCTGGTCGCCACCGCCCGGTAGTGCGTCACCCCGAATTCGTCGATCACGTCACGAAAATGACGAAAAGCCTTCGCCGCTTTCTTAAAAACGTCCTCGCTGAAGCGGTTGCGCACAAACACGCTTTCCCCGAGCCGCAGCGGGTAGCGCTCGTTGTGCAGGGGCTCGATGTCCAGCGCCGAGAAGGCGCGCACCACCGAAAGACGAACGGCGTTCGAACCAGCGTCTATCGCGGCGATGTGGACCGGGTCAGGCATGCAGTGGACAAGCGCTCAGCGCCAAAGGTGCGCCAGCGCCGAGGAAGGTGTGTACTTCGTCGCGCGAATCCCGAGTTGCTCGGCAATGCGCTGCCGGAGCAGCTTGTTCACCGTGGAAACCGGGGCCTCGCCATCCAGTTCGAGGAAGTCGTGCCGTTTGGCGAAGGCCTCGAACTCGCGCTTGATCATGGTCTGGTAGCGAATGAACGACCAAAACAGATCGTGGGAAAGCGACATGTCGCGCCCGGCTTCCCAGTAACTGATGGCCTGCGCCTTGCGGAATTCGCGTCCGAATGCCGTCTCCGGTCGCACGTTCAGCCAGAACGTCAGGTGCGGCCGCAAGGCCATGGCGTAAAGGCCGCTCAAGTAATCGCGATTGATTCCGCGCACCACGCTGCGGGCAATCAGGGTAAAGATGTAGCGATCGGCCAGGACGATGGTGCCCGACTTCAGCGCCGGAACGATGCGGTGCTCCAGCTGATCGAAGAAATCCGTGCAGTACATGAGCGCCAACGTCAGTCGCGTTACCGCATTCTTGGCCAGCAACTCGTCAATGTCGCGACCGACCAGCGTCGAACGCCGCAAGCCGCTGGTTTGTACGGCAAAGCCTTCCGACTCGAGCCATTCCTGCAACAGGCTGATCTGCGTCGAGCGGCCCGAACCGTCCATTCCTTCAATCACGATCAGCGTTCCGGTGATCTCGTGCGGATCAAATCCCACCAGCGGCTCGCCAAAGAAATTCCGGGACGATTCGTCGTCAGACTGGACGGGCAATCTTCCGGGAACCTGCTCTGGATGCTCCATGGGCGACGCCGTCTTTTCCCGCTCCTGCAGCCTTTCCTTTTCCGGTTCCGGCATCTATTCGGCCTCTGCCGCGCGCGGCGCAAAACGCTTCAAATCGATCTTCGATGCCACAATTTCACGCATTTGCCGTTGTAGTTTGTTTACTGGCAGGGTTCCATCCAGCACCACAAAATTGTCGGACTCCACCATCTTGTCGTAGCCGTCCATAATCCGCGCCTGAAACAGGCGGAAGCTCTCCGGACGGTCGTACGACAATCCCAAGTCCATGCCGGCCTCGTAATATTTCAGCTTGGGCCGACCGCTCAAAATGCGCTGCACGGCCACGTCAAGCGGAGCGCGGAAATAGAAGGTGATGTCGGGCACGGGCGCAAAACGATAGAGATTGCGCAGCCACTTCTCGGGGCAGCCCCGCGCGCCGTCGCGAGCGAAGGCCGTATAGATGTAGCGGTCGGCCAGAACCAGGTAATCTCCCTGCAGCAGCGGCATGATCTGTCGCTCGCAGCGGTCGGCAAAATCGGCGGCATGCAGCAGCGAGAAAGTGGACGGCGTCAGCAGCCGCCGCTGTTTCCCGCGCCGTGTGGCCGACTTCACCAGCGGCGAAGAATTCCATTCCGTAAAATGCAAACGGTAGCCGCCGATTTCAAGCCACCGCTTCAGCAGATAAAGCTGCGTGCTCTTGCCGGATCCGTCCGTCCCCTCCACCACGATCAACGCGCCCGGGTAGGCGCGATTGGGCACCGGCCGCCCCGGCTGCGGCAGAGTGGACTTCGCGGCTTCTGGTCGCGTTTGTTTTGCGGAACTTTCCGGATTTTCCATCATCAAGTCGGGCTTCAAGTGTATTCACGCTACCGTGCGATTGTTACAGCCGGATTACATCATAACGGCGGCGTGCTGCGCAAAGTGGGGCGGCGTCTAGAACAACGCCACCTTGATGCGCAGGAACTTCTTCGGGTTCTGCCGGAAGTCTCCGATCAGCAGCCGCATGTCCCCGGTCAAACCGGTGAGGTTGTCGTAAAGCTTCGGATCGGAAAAAAGCTTGCCGGCCGTGGTGGTGTTGTCGTTGAGCTTGGCCGTGGCCGACGCCAGGCTCGCACTGGCTTCCTTCAGTTTGTTGTAAAGCTCGTCGTCGGTAGCCAGTTTGCCGAGCGATCCTTTACCGGCCCGCACATCGGAGATCATGGCGTTGCCGTTGGTAAGCGCCTTCTTGGCCTCGTCGTACAAGGAAGGATCATAGAGCAGCTTGCCAAGAGTGCCTTTTTCTGACCTGACATCGGTCACCACGCCGTTTACGTTGTCGATTGCCGAATTCACCTTGCCGTAAAACTCGTCGGAAGTCACCAGCTTGCCAATCGTCCCCTGCCCGTTCTGAATTCCGGCGACCATCTGATCGCTGCGCGCCAGCAAGCTGTTCAGGTGCTTGTAGGCCTGGTCGTCGGTCATCAGCTTGCCGATGGTCCCCTTCCCTTCTTGTATGCTCGTGATCAGGCCGTGGATGTCCACGGTCAGGCCCTGCATGCTGGCCATCACATCGGAGAGCGATTTTTCCGCCGTACCCGCCACTTCCTGATTGTCCTTGAGCGGCACGCCGGTGAAACCGCGCTGGATGTTCACGTAGCGGTTGCCCAGCAAGCCTTCCGTCACCAGGACCGCGGTGGAGTCGGTCAAAATATCGTCTTGAAACCGCTTGTCCAGCTTCAGCACCAATTCGATGTTGTGGCTCTTTTCCGGCGATTTCCCCTGCGTTCTGGGAACCAGGCGAATGGCCTCCACGTTGCCGACGTCCACGCCGTCCAGACGCACCGGCGCTCCGTTGGTCACGCCCGCAACTTCCGGAAAATAGGTGCGCAGCTTGTATTTCGGCCCCAGAAATCCCGGCCCGGTCACATAAAAGATACCCGTTCCAAGCACGAATAGCGCCACGAGCACAAACAACCCAACGCGCAACTCCGTCCACGTCAGCTGTCTTCGCTGCGCCATCTTCCCTCGCTCCTTCTACGGCCGCACCAGCGTACCTTATTTCACACCAGAAACCGCTGCAAATAGGAGTCTTTTGCGGCCGCGAGCTCTTCCGTGCTGCCCGCGAAAAACACCTTGCCGTCGCGCAATACCACAAATCGCGTGTTCGAATCCGGCTCGCCCTTGCCCTCGGGCTTGCTGCTGTTCGGCAGCACGCGGTTGCTCTTAGAGTCGAAAAAGAAATTTGCCAGCGCAAATCCGTCCTGCAGGCGGTGCGTCGCGAGCAACGCCGTCACGCCATAGGTATCGCGCAATCGCAGGATCAGCGAGATGATGGTCTGCGATGTCACGGGGTCGAGTCCGGCCGTGGGTGAATCGTACAGGACGATGGGTGGACTGGTGATCAAGGCCCGGGCAATCGAGACCCGGCGGCGCATTCCTCCGGACAACTCCGACGGAACCAGGTCGATGGCGTGCTCCAACTCCACAAAGCGCAGCGCCTCGCGCACCTTGGGCTCGATCTCTTCCTCCGCCACGTGTTCTTCTCTCAACCGGTAGGCCACATTTTCCTCGACGGTCATGGAGTCAAACAGCGCGCCTTCCTGAAACACGAAACCGATCTCGCGCCGAAACGCCAGCAGTTCTCTTTCGGACATGTGCGAGACCTTTCGGCCAAGCACGCTCACTTCCCCCTCGCTCGGCCGCAGCAAACCCGCGGCCATCTTCAGGCTGAGCGTCTTGCCGGTCCCGGTTTCTCCAAGCAGCACCAGCGTCTCCCGCGGGTACACCTCGAACGACAGGCCATGCACAATGTCGCCTTCTTCGAAGCCCAGCCGCACATCGCGAAAGGAAATGGTCGCTTCGTTGGTGGCAGCTGTCGTCAAAACAGTTTATCCGCCAGATACAGGGCCAGTTTTGTCAAAAAGGTATCGGCCACGATGATCATGACCGACGAAATCACCACCGCCTGGGTAGTCGAACGCCCGACACCCTGCGTTCCGCCGCGGACCGTCAAGCCCTTGTAGCAACCGACCGACGCCAAAATGAACGCGAATATGATCGACTTGAGGCCGCCCTGCAGAATGTCGGAAAGCTCAAGCGCATTGATCGCGCGGGTCCAGAACTGCACCACGCCCAGCCGCAGCGAAAACACCGCGGCCACGCAGCCGCCTACCAATCCGATAAAGTCCGACATCACGGTTAGCAGCGGCACGGCCAGGACGGTCGCCAGCACGCGCGGCGTCACCAATTTCCGGCTGGGGTCGGTGCCCATCGCGCGCATGGCGTCGACTTGTTCGGTCACCAGCATCGAGCCCAGTTCCGAAGCGATGCCCGAAGCGCAGCGTCCCGTCACCAGCAGACTGGTCAGCGTCGGACCGAGTTCCCGCACCAAGGCCAGCGAAACGGCATCGCCGGTGAGCGAGGTCTGCCCGAATCGCACGAACTGCGAAGCGGTCTGCAGCACCATGACCGCGCCAATGAAAAATCCGGTCAGCAGAACGATGGGGATCGAGCCCACCCCGATGCTATCCATCTGGTCGAGCAGGTCCTGCCCGTAAAATGGGCGGGAAAACAGATTGGTCAGCGATTGCAGCGCCAGGTAGGAGTATTCCTGCACACGCAGCACGTTTTCCTTGGCGCTGCCCACGAGGATATCGGAAATCGAGGCCTCGCGAACCACCTCGGGTGGTGGTGGTTCCTTGCCGATGCCCTGAAGAGGAGGCGAGTCTGCCACTTTTGCCTGTTTCGCGACGACTTTCCGGCGCCCGTCATGGCCACTGCCCGGGTTCGGCCGGTTTTCACTCCGTCCATAGAAAAACTTCTCCGCAAGCGTAACTGCGCATGGGACTTGCGTCAAGGTAACTTGTTTTTTCGGCCCGCTGGACGCAACTCGCTGTCGCGGTTACACTTACTTCTTTCCTTTCCACTCTTTTTTGTTTTAGGGACTCAGCAGAATGCTTCGTTTCTATACGGCGGGTGAATCGCACGGTCAGGCGCTTCTGGCATTCCTTTCCGGGCTGCCGGCGGGCCTGCCGGTCGACGTCGAGGCCATCAATTTCGAACTTCACCGCCGCCAGCTTGGCTATGGCCGCGGGGGCCGGCAAAAAATCGAGAAGGATCGTGCCGACATCTTTGCCGGCGTGCGGCACGGGCAAACCATCGGGGCTCCTATCGCCTTGCGCATTGAAAATCGCGACTGGGCCAACTGGGAAAAGGTTCTGGCGGTCGAAGAGGAGCCTGAGGACGACGCCGCCGCGAAGAAGCTTATCGCCCCCCGCCCCGGCCATGCCGACCTTGCCGGCTCGCAGAAATTCAATTTTCACGATGCCCGCTTCGTCCTCGAACGCGCCTCGGCGCGCGAAACCGCGGCCCGCGTCGCCGCCGGCGCCCTGGCCAAGCAACTTCTTCGCTCTTTTGCTATCGAAATCGCGAGCCACACCACGCAAGTCGGCCATACCCGAATCGATCGCTCCCCGTCCTGGGAAAAAATTCAGGCCGTCAGCAACGATCTGGAATCGCCTCTGCGCTGCGTCGATTCTGCCGCTCAGGACAAGATGAAGGCCGAAGTGGACGCCGTCCTCAAGGCGGGCGACACGGTCGGCGGCGTTTTCGAAGTCGTCGCGCACAACGTTCCCGTAGGCCTCGGCTCGCACGCGCAATGGGAAGACAAGCTGGATGGCCGTCTGGCGCAGGCGGTGATGAGCATCCAGGCGGTAAAAGCCGTCGAAATCGGCGCCGGTGTCTTTGCCGCCGGCGCGTTCGGCAGCGAAGTGCAGGATGAGATCTCCTACGACCGGTCCGCGCATAGGTTCACACGCACGTCGAACCGCGCCGGAGGCCTGGAAGGCGGCATCAGCAACGGCGAAGATGTCGTCGTGCGCGGTTATCTGAAACCCATTTCGACGCTCCGCCGCGCGCTGCGCACCGCGAACATGATCACGAAAGAAGCGGTCGAGGCCGCATACGAGCGCTCGGATTGGTGTGTGGTCCCGGCTGGCGGCGTTGCCGGCGAAGCCATGGTTGCCCTTGTCCTCGCCGGCGCTTTTCTGCAAAAATTTGGAGGGGACTCTCTCAACGAGACCCGCCGCAACTTTGAGGGTTATGTCAGACAAATCCACGACTTCTGAAAGCGAACTGACGCCGGCCGCAGCCGCGCCTGAAACGCCCGCAGTCGCGCGCAAGATCTATCCCATCGTGAAGTACGGCGACCCGGTGCTTGAAAAACCGGCCAAACCCGTCGCCAAGTTCGACGCCGAACTCGAAGAGCTCGCAGAAGACATGTTCGCGACTATGTATGCCGCGCAAGGCATCGGGCTTGCCGCTCCGCAAATCGGCAAGAGCATCCGCATGGCCGTGGTGGACGTCACCGGCGGCAAAAACGCCGAGGCCAAAATCGTTCTGGTCAATCCCGAAATCACTCACGGCGAAGGCGAAAAAAGAGAAGAAGAAGGCTGCCTCTCGATTCCCGGTTTTCGCGGCTACGTCGTGCGCCCGCACTTTGTTACGGTCAGAGCGCAAAATCTGAAGGGCGAAATGTTTGAAATTCGCGGCGAGGATCTTCTCGCCCGCGCCTTCTGCCACGAGATTGACCACTTGAACGGCGTACTGTTCTTGCAGCATTTAAGCATGCTCAAGCGCGACCTCATCAAGCGCAAGATCAAGAAACTCAAGAAGCAAGGGGAGTGGTAGCCGTCCCGATGTTTCTGCCAAAACGGCGGTCGATTTCGGTCTGGTTCCCGGACCAGCCCGCCCCGCCGATCGCGGCCGGAATCCCGCTGCTGTGCGTCAGTCTCTGGTTGGCCTTCGAGCATTCGGCGGCTCTTCTCCTTGAACTGACCGGGGTAATGATTTTCCCGGTCGGGTGGTTCCTCAAGGCGTTTTTTGATTTTGCGGAGCGCTGAATGGCAGAGCCCCCCCTTCGTCTGCTGTTCTGCGGCACACCATCGTTCGCCGTCCCGAGCCTCCGACACCTTCTCGCCGAGCCGGACTGCGAAGTCGTTGCCGTGATCACGCAGCCCGACCGGCCTCGCGGCCGGGGCCGGGAGGTGTCGTTCTCGCCGGTAAAGGAAGCCGCGCTCTCCGCGGGTATCCCGGTTTTTCAGCCGGAAAAGATCCGTACACCCGAATCTGAGAAGTTCCTGCGCCAAGCCCATCCCGAGGCCATCGTCATCATCGCCTACGGCCAGATCATCCCCGCTCGTCTGCTTGAAATACCGCGTCTAGGCTGGGTCAATCTCCACGCCTCGCTTCTGCCGCGCTATCGCGGCGCGGCGCCGATTCAATGGGCCATTGCGAACGGGGAAACCGTGACCGGGGTGACCTCCATGCGCATCGACGCCGGTATGGACACCGGCGACATCCTCCTGCAGCGCGAAACCAGCATCGGATGGAAGGAAACGACACCCGAGCTCGCCGAACGCCTGGCCCTGCTGGGCGCTCCGCTCATTGCGCACACCCTGCGCGGCCTGCGCGAAGGGACACTCGGGCCGAAGCCGCAAGACCACTCGGCTAGAACCATGGCTCCGCTCCTTAAAAAGGAAGACGGCGTCATCCGCTGGCAGCAACCCGCGCAGGTCGTCTACAACCGCATGCGCGGTTTTACGCCGTGGCCCGGCGCCTACTCTTTTTTCCGCGGCGTTACCTGCCACCTCGCGGGCGAGCCGGTGTCTAACGCCAGTAGCGAGGCGCCTGGCCAAATTCGCTATGACGGCAAAGAGCTTTGGGTCGCCTGCGGCCAGCAATCCTTTTTTCGCGTCTCGCACGTCAAACAGGAAGGGCGGAAGCGGGTTTCTGCGGTCGAATTTGCCAACGGTGCGCGTTTAGAGCCAGGAGAACGATTCGGCGACGCCTAATTGCGCGCCGTTTTTTGCTGGGGCATACTGATTTTTCACCGCCACCTACGCGACACCTTGCGCAACCAGGGAGAGTCTATTTTGCGAAATCAACTCTGGCCATTACGGCTAACCACTCTGGCGGTTGTCGCCTCGCTGGCCTTTCCCGCGAACTTCCCGGCGCTGGCCGATTCACCCGAAGACACGCCCGCTCGGGGGGCCGCGGCGCCGGCAGCGCCTTCTACCGATCCGGTGATGCAGGTGATGCAAGCCGAACTCTCGCGCGCCTCTTCCGGCCTCGCCAAATCCGATCCGGCTCCCTACTTCTTGAGCTACACCGTGTACGACCAGCACATGATCATGCTGGTAGGTTCCTACGGCTCGCTTCTGACCGATACGGAACTGCACCGCCGCCAGGCCGACGTCACCATGCGGGTAGGTTCGCCGGGGCTTGACAATACCCATGGGCAGAGCCGCCCGAGCGGTATGGTTTCGGGCATTCTCCCCTATGGCAACGAAGCGAATTCCCTTTCGCGGGTTCTCTGGGAATTGACAGACCGCGCCTACAAGCGTTCTTCGCCGGCGTTCCTCAACGTAAAAACCAACACCGCAGTGCGCGCCGAGGAAGAGGACAAATCCCCCGACTTCTCCAAGGAACCGCCGGTCACACACACCTCGGAAGAGGCCAAGCTCCCGGAATTCGATCGCGCCGCGTGGCAAGCCGAAATTCGCCGCATCTCTTCGGTCTTCCGCAAATACCCGAACGTGTACTACGCGAACGTGGTTTTGCAGGTGCAGGACGCCAAGCAGCGCAAAGTCTCGAGCGAAGGCACCGCCATCATTACGCCGAGCGTCTCGACGCGCCTGATCATGGAAGCGCAGACCCGCGCCGACGACGGCATGGACCTTCTCCGCGTCGAGACTTTCCAGGCGCCTTCTGCGAAAACTCTACCCGAGGAACCAGAGCTCACGGCCAAAGCCGAAAAGATGGCCGCCGACCTCGACGCGCTCCGCAAAGCTCCGGTCGCCGAGCCATACGACGGCCCCGCGCTCCTGAGCGGCCGCGCCGCCGCGGTCTTTTTCCACGAAGTCCTCGGACATCGCCTGGAAGGCCACCGGCAGCGCGATGAAGACGAAGGCCAGACCTTCACCAAGAAAGTCGGCCAGGAAGTTCTTCCCAAATTCCTCAGCATCGTCGACGATCCCACCAAGAAGGAGATCAACGGCATCAAGCTCGCCGGCAGCTATGAATACGACGATGAGGGTGTCCCGGCTCAGAAGGTCGAAGTGATCACGGACGGCGTTCTGAAGAATTTTCTGATGTCGCGCATGCCGATCAAGAATTTCGACCACTCAAACGGCCACGGCCGCAATCAGCCCGGGCTCATGCCCACCGGCCGCCAGGGGAACCTGATTGTCAGCTCATCCGAGACCGTCCCCGAACCAAGCATGCGGCAAAAGCTCATCGACGAAATCAAGAAGCAGAACAAGCCCTACGGCCTGTACTTTGACGACATTCAGGGCGGCTTCACTTTGACCACGCGCCAGCTTCCGCAGGCCTTCCAGGTTCTCCCGGTCGTCGTTTATAAGATTTACGCCGACGGCCGGCCGGACGAGCTGGTCCGCGGCGTGGATATCGTCGGCACGCCGCTGGCCGCCCTTACCCGCATCATCGCCACCAGTGACGAACAGCACGTCTTCAACGGCGTCTGCGGAGCCGAATCCGGCAGCGTACCTGTTTCCGCGGTGGCCCCGGCGATGCTCTTCTCTGAAATGGAAGTCCAGAAGCGCGGACACGAGCATGATCGCCCGCCTATCCTGCCGCCTCCCGGCTTCGAGAATCTTCCGGCCTCCACCACGACGGCAGCCGGCCCTCAGCCGGCGGCGGGGGTGAACCAATGAGAAGGGTCGAAACAAGGAAGAGGATCCGCGCCTCGCTCACGGCTTTTGCCCTGACGGCCTCGCTGTATTTCGCTTCGCCGACCTTCGCTTCCCCCGACGGAGATTCCAAGTCGGCTGACCCCATGCTCGCCGCCAAAGCCGCAGCCAACGGCGACCCGTTGCTGGCGGCTCTCATCGCCGAGCTCGAGCGCTCGAAAGCCCAGCTCAAAATGGAACAGCTCGCCGCTCCCTACTACATCGAATACCGCGTCAGCGACGTCGAGGACTACACCACCGAAGCGGCCTTCGGCGCGACGCGTGAGGACCAGCGCATCCACGTTCGCCTGCTTCGCGTCGTCGTGCGTCTGGGCGATTACAAACAGGACTCCTACTTCAGCGCTGGAATCGGAGGCAATGCGCTTCTACCGCTCGACAACGACCCCATCGCCCTCCGCCACCAGATCTGGCTGGCCACCGACGAAGCCTACAAGAACGCGGGCCAAGCCCTCACGCAGAAGCAATCCGCCCTCAAACAGTTCGCAAGCGACGACCATCCCGTGGACGACTTCGCGAAAGCCCCTCCCGTACAGCATGTCGAGCCTACACTTTCGTTAAAGGTTGACGCCGGCTCCTGGAAGAAGACTCTTGAGGCGGTCAGCAATCTCTATCGCGACTATCCCGACATTCAGTCCGTCTCCGCCAACGGGCGCTTCACCGTCGTGAACGACTATCTGCTCAACAGCGAAGGCACCGTCACGCGCGACGGCAAAGCCGTCTACACCGTGCAGTTCACCGCGTCCACGCAAGCCGCCGACGGCATGCGCCTCGGCCGTACGCCGGCCTGGACCGTCGCCAAGCCCGAAGAGCTCCCCACGCGCGAAAAACTTTTGCAGGACTGCAAAGCCGCTCTCGACACTCTGGTCGCTCTTCAAAAAGCGCCCATCGTGGACGAGGAGTACCGCGGCCCGGTGCTGTTCTCTCCCGACGCCGCCAATGACATTGTCGCCTCGCTCATTGGCGGCAACATTCTTGGCCGCAAACCGCAGCTTGGCGCGCCCAATCGCACCACCGGTGCTTTCGCTACCAGCTACAAGTCGCGCATCCTGCCGGCGTTTGTGAATGTCGTCGATGATCCGACCATGAAGGACTTCGAGGGCAAAAGCCTCATCGGCTCCTACACCGTGGACTCGGAAGGCGTCAAAGCTCAGCCCGTGGACATCGTTGAAAAAGGCATCCTCACCAACTATCTCGTCGGCCGCCAGCCGATTCGCGATTTTCCTGAGTCGAACGGACACGGCCGAGCCGGACCGGCCGCCCCGCCCATGCCGAGCCTAGGCGTTCTGCTGGTCAAGCCGGCTGAGCCGCAATCTCCGGAAGCGCTGAAGAAACACGTTGTGGAACTTGTCAGCAATGGCGGCCA
>Ga0306921_10000927_pt1 | contig 27721 bp, 18 predicted proteins | sample sta12Cox44000080_FD_203760 | JGI IMG/M metagenome (GOLD analysis project Ga0306921, IMG submission 203760) | Lab enrichment of tropical soil microbial communities from Luquillo Experimental Forest, Puerto Rico - statoxic.12C.oxic.44.000.080 (v2)... | ecosystem: Environmental > Terrestrial >...
GGCTCGGTTACCTGCTGGCGCGCCTGCTCTCCGAGGTCCACTTCCGCTTCTTCCCCTCGCGCCGCCACGCCGCGCTCGCCAACCTCGCGGCCGCCCTGCCGGGCTCGTCGCGGCGCGAGCGCCTGCGCATCGTGCGTCGCATGATGACCAGCTACAACTACATGCTGTTCGAGTTCTTCCGGCTCCCGTACCTGACCCGCAGCGAGCTGCTGCGCTCGGTCGAGGTGGTGGGGCGCGAGCACCTCGAGCGCGCCGCCGAGCGCGGTCGCGGCGTGGTGATCTGCTGCACCCACATCGGCAACTGGGAGCTGGCCGCGGTGGCGGTGGCCCACTGGGGCTACACGCTGCACGCCGTCGCCGGGGTCCAGCTCAGCCGCTGGCTCACCCCGGCGGTGCGCGAGAGCAAGGCCGAGCTGGCGATCCACACCGTGGCGCCCGAGGACGGCTTCCGCAAGCTGCTGCGCGCGCTCGAGCACGGCGACATGGTCGCACTGATGGTCGATGGCGACATCTACAACCACGGCACCGCGGTCGAGTTCTTCGGCCGCGAGACCCGCATGCCGGCCGGCCCGGGCGTGCTGGCCCAGCGCACCGGCGCCCCCATCATCTGCGGCTACTGCGAGCGCGTGCGGCCCGGGAAGTTCCGCATCGTGGTCGAGCCGGCGCTCGACCCCGCGGTCATCCCCACCACCGCCGAGCTCAACGCCCGGGTCGCGGGGCTCGCCGAGCGCCACATCCGCGCGCACCTCGACCAGTGGTGCATCTTCCGGCCGCTGTGGGACGGCGCCCCCGCGCCCGAGAGCGTGCCGGAGGCCGCGGCCCGGAGCGTCGAGGCGTGAGGATCGGGATCGTCACCCAGTCCTACTATCCGCGCTACGGCGGCGTCACCGAGCACGTCCATCACACCGCGGTCGAGCTGCGCAAGCGCGGCCACGACGTGCTCATCATCACCAGCCATTTCCGGCGCGGTGAGTCCTCGAACGGCAACGGTGTGGCCCGCATCGGTCACAACCTGCTGATTCCCTTCAACGGCGCGTTCGTCGATCTGGCGGTCGGCCTGAGGCTCGAGCACCAGATGCGCGTCCTGCTGCGCGCCAGGGATTTCGACGTGCTCCACACCCACGCGCCGCTGGTCCCCACGCTGCCGCTGATGGCGGTCAAGGCGGCGGACTGCGCGCAGGTCGGGACCTTCCACACCACCGGCGGACCGAGCCGGCTGCTCGAGCTCATGAAGCGCTATCTCGATCCGCTGATCGCCAAGCTCGACGCGCGCATCGCGGTGTCGGCCACCGCGCGCGATTTCGCCGCCGCCTACTTCCCCGGCACCTACCACGTCATCCCGAACGGGGTCGACGTCGAGCGCTTCCACCCCGCGGTCGCGCCGTTCGAGGCGTTCCGCGAACCGGGCCGCGTCAACCTGCTGTTCGTGGGCCGGCTCGACCCGCGCAAGGGGGTGCGGCTGCTGCTCGACGCCATGCCCGAGGTGGTGGAGCGGAGCGGCGGGCGCGCGCGCCTGCTGGTGGTCGGCGATTCCTATCTGCGGCCGCAGTTCGAGCGCTCGGTGCCCGGGGCACTGCGCGACCACGTGCGCTTCCTCGGCCACGTGCCGCAGCAGGACCTGGCGCGCTGGTACGCGACCGGCGACATCTTCGTCTCCCCCGCCTCGGGCAAGGAGAGCTTCGGCATCGTGCTGCTCGAGGCCATGGCCTGCGGGCGCGCGGTGGTCGCCTCCGACATTCCCGGCTACCGCTCGGTGGTGGTGCCGGACGTGAACGGCGTGGTGTTCCCGCCCGGGGACCGGGCCGCGCTGGCCCGCACCCTGGTCGCGTTGATCGACGATCCGGAGCGCCGCCGCGCGCTGGGCACGCGGGGGCGCGCGCGCGCCCTGGAGTTCGCCTGGCCGCGCGTCACCGATCGCATCGAGGCGGTCTACCGCGAGGTGGTCGCGCGCCGCGGCGCGGTTCACACCGCCGCCTAGGCGTCAGCGCCGTTCCGAGGCCGTGGACCCCGGCCGCCAGCCTCCCCTGCTGCGCCAGCGGGACTTCGCGGCGCTGTGGGGCGGCCAGCTCATCTCGATCCTGGGCGAGCGCCTCACCTACCTGGCGCTGATCGGGTTGCTGGCCGAGAACACCCATTCCTTCGCCGACCCACGCTCGTCGCTGCTGCTGTCGCTGCTCGCCAACACCATGCTGGCGCCGGTGCTGCTGCTGTCGCCGTTCGCCGGGGCGTGGATCGACCGCTGGAACCTGCGGCGCGTGCTGATCGTCTCGGACCTGCTGCGCGCGCTGATCGTGGTGCTGATCCCGCTGCTCTACCGGGTCGGGCACCACCTGTCGCCGATGTTCGCGCTGGTGTTCGCCCTGTTCACCTGCAACGTGTTCTTCCTGCCCGCCAAGAGCGCGATCACGCCCGAGATCGTGCCCCCCGGCCAGCTGCTGGCCGCCAACGCCCTGCTGGCGCTCGCCGGCGTGGTCTCGACCGGGATCGGCGCCCCGGTGGGCGGCTGGGTCATCGACCACTGGGGCTGGAACGTCGCCCTGGTCATCAACGGGTTCACCTACCTGGTCTCGGTGGTCTCGCTGTGGCTGATCCGCTACCGCGCCCACGCTCCCGCCCCCGCCTCGGGGCCGGAACGCACCGCGGCCCGCTACCTCCACGAGGTCGGCGAGGGCTGGCGGCTGGTGCAGCGCAGCCCGGTCGTGGTGCTGGCGCTCACGGCGCTCGCCGCGGTGTGGGTGGGGGGCGGATTCCTGCACGTCGCCGGCAACCAGCACATCCAGCAGACCGCGAGCGTGCCGGGGATGGAGCGCGTCGGCGTGCTGCTGCTGGTGCTCGGGATCGGCACCGCGATCAGCACCTGGTGGGTCAACACGCGGGGACGGGCGGTGCCCCGCCCGGTGCTGCTGGGGGTCGGACTGCTGATCGTCGGCCTCGGCCTGGTCGCCTTCGCGGTCTCGCGGCGCTTCGCGGTGTTCGCCGGCGCGGCGTTCGTGATCGGCGTCGCCGCGGCGCCGGCGTTCGTGCTCACCGAGACCCTGCTCCAGGAGGGCACCGAGGCGCGCCAGCGCGGCCGCGTCTTCAGCGCCCGAGACTTCCTGATGCGGCTGGTGTTCCTGGTCGGGGTCACGCTCGCCGGCGTGACGACGCGCGCCTTCGGCACCCGCAGCGCGCTGCTGCTGTGCGCGGCCCTGGTGGGGCTCGCCGGCGCGGCGGCGCTGGCGTTCGGGCGCCGCGACCCCGAGCTCATGCGGCCGCACCAGCCACCGGCGGTCTGATCGGGCCGGGACGAGGCAGAAAATGGCTTGTCCGCCGCGTTCGGGCGGGCGTAGCCTTACCGCTGGCAATCGGACGCAAGCGCAACCCCGGGTTCCCGGGCCGCGTGGCCGCTACCGGCTTCGCGCGGGGACACCAGGGGCAGGAGTCCCATGGCCACGCGTCTTCTTTCGCTGCCGGTTCTGCTCGCCGCCGTGCTGGGCCCGATGGCCGTCGGTGCCGCTCCCCTGTTCGCACCGCCGTTCTTCTCCTACGACCTCGGCAACATCGGGAGCTCGACGTATGCGGTGGGAATCGGCGACTTGAACGGTGACGGCAGACTCGACCTGGTGGTCGCAGACGGCTCTGCGGTCTCGGTGGCGCTCGGCAACGGCGATGGGAGCTTCGGGGCGGGGCACGACTTCACGACCGGCCGCGGTTCGCGGTCCGTGGCGATCGCCGATCTCAACCGCGATGGCAAGCTCGACCTGGTGACGGCGAACTACGATGCCTCGACGGTCTCGGTGCTGCTGGGCAACGGCGACGGCACTTTCGGAGCGAAGACCGACTACCCGACCGGGGCCTCCCCGAGCTCGGTTGCAGTCGCCGACCTCAATGGTGACGGCAGGCTGGATCTGGCGGTGGCGGACTTCGGCGCCAACACCGTTGCAGTGCTGTTTGGCAACGGGGACGGCACCTTCGAGCCGAAGACGGAATACCCCGTCGGGACCGGTCCCTCTTCGGTGGCGATCGGCGACGTCAACGGCGACGGCAAGCCCGACCTGGCGGTGGCGAACCGGACCGCAAACACCGTCACCGTGCTGCTCGAAGGCGCCCTGGGAAGCTTCCTGGTCAGCGCCGACTTCCCGACCCGAGCTCAACCCACCTGCGTGGCGATCGGCGATGTGGACGGCGACGGCAAGCCCGACCTGGCGGTCAACAACCCCATCGACAACACCGTCTCGGTGCTGTTCGGCAAGGGCGACGGAAACTTCTGGTTCATGACCCCCTACACCGTGGGGATGCTTCCCTCGTACGTCGCGATCGGCGACCTCAATGGTGACGGCAAGCCCGACCTTGCAGTGGCGAACCGGGATTCCCACACCCTCTCGGTGCTGCTCGGCAACGGCAACGGAACCTTCGCGTCCCATAGGGATTTCCATACCGGGCCCGACCCTATCGCGCTGGCGATCGGCGATCTCAACGGGGACGGCAAGTCGGACGTTGCGGTGGCCAGCACCTGGTCCCCCACGGTCGCGGTGCTGATCGGCAACGGCGACGGCAGCTTCGGAGGAGGTAGGGACTTCGCGGCCCAGGGTGATCCCACCTCGGCCGCCATCGGCGACCTGAACGGTGACGGGCGAGCCGACCTGGCCGTGGCCGCCGGCCAAGTCTGGACGATGCCGGGGAACGGCGACGGGACGTTCGGGCCGGCCGCAGCCGTCGGCGGCGGCACCTCGGGTTGCCACTCGGTCGCGATCGGAGATCTCAACCGGGACGGAAAGCCGGACCTGGTCACCACGGACGCCGAAATCACGGCAGCCATTGAGTTGATCGGTCTGGGTGACGGTGTGTTCACGTACTATTCAGCCTTCGACACGGGAGTCGGGCCCATCACGGCAGCCATCGGGGATTTCAACTCGGATGGCAAGCCCGACCTGGCCGTGGCGAACCACGGCGACAACACCGTTTCGGTGCTGCTCGGCAAAGGCGACGGCACCTTCGCGGCCCGGAGGGATTTTCCCGTCGGGACCGGGCCCGTCCTTGCGGCGGTCGGCGATCTGAATGGCGATGGCCAGCCTGATCTGGTCACGGCCGACGACAGCGACGGCACGGTTTCGGTGCTGCTGGGCGACGGCCAGGGAGGCTTTGGGCCCCGGCTCACTCACGGGACACCCGCCGGTCCAGCGTGGCTCGCGATCGGCGACCTGAACGGCGATGGCAAGCCCGACCTGGCGGTGGTCGCGCTGGCCAATGGCGTCGGCCATTCGGTCTCGGTCCTCCTGGGGAGGGGCGACGGGACGTTCGTGAACGGCACGGTCGCCGGGTGCGGCCTGGGTCCCGCGTGGGTGGGGATCGGCGACTTGAACGGCGACAGCAAGCCCGATCTGGTCACCTTGAACGGCGGGGACAACACCGTCTCGGTGCTGCTCGGAAAGGGCGACGGCAGCTTCGAGGCCAAGACGGACTACGGAACGGGGGCGGCTCCTCAGGGGGCGGCGATTGGCGACATCAACGGTGACGGCCGGCCGGACCTCGCGGTCGCCTGCTCATATTCGGGCGTGGTCTCGGTGCTGCTCAACCTCGGCGGCACGATCGCGGTGGCGCCGGACCGGATCCCTGTCACCCTGGCGCTCGCGCCACCGCACCCGAATCCATCCCGCTCGGGGATGACCATCGACTTCGCCGTGCCCAGGTCGGCGACGGTCCGTCTCGAGATCTACGATCTGCAGGGCCGCAGGGTGAGGACGCTCGAGAACGGACTCCTCGAGCCGGGGCACTATGCGCGATCGTGGGACGGGACGACGACCGGCGGGTCGCCCGCCCGGGCGGGCGTCTACTTCGTCCACCTGACGGCCTTGGCCGCCGAGCTGTCGAGGAAGGTGCTGCTGCTCCGCTAGGCCGGCGCGGCGATCAGCCCGTCATCCCGCGCGGGTCGCCCTCGGGCAGGTCGATTCCCCAGCGCTCGCGAATCGCGGCGCGCAGCGGCGCCGCGTCGGCCGCAGCGCCAGCGCGATGGCGGAACTCGGCGAACAGCTCGGTCAGCGCCGGACCCCACTCCGAGAACAACCGTCCGCCCTCGAACGCGACGCGCGGCGCATCGCCCGCGCGCGCCGCCAGCTCCCCCACCAGCACGCGCGCCACCTGTTCGGGCGCCGCGGTCGGGGCGGCCGGGTGCACGTCGGACTCCACCGCGGGCCCCGCGGACACCGGCGCCGGAGGCGCGGGCCGGACGGCCGGGCGCCGCGCCGCGCTGCTCGCCGGAGCGGGGGCTGCGATCTCGCGCACGGTGCCGTCGCGCGCCACGCCGAAGACGCCGCGGCAGCTCGGGCAGCGCACCTGAGCGCCGGCCGGGCCCATCAGGTGCTCGGGCAGCTCGTAGCGGGTGGAGCAGTGCGGACAGCGAACGGTCACGTCGAGCCTCCGCGCGGTCGGAACGGCGGGCCGGAGCCGCGAGTGTGCCGCAAAGCCGCGGGCACAACAACCGGGGAGTGGCGGGCCGCCCCGAGAACCGGGGCGCCGACGCACCGCCGCCGCGGTCGCGGGCCGCCGGCGATCAGCCCGCCAGGGCCAGCTCGAGGGGCTCGCGATAGCCGGCGAGCATGGTCTGGCGCAGGCTCTGATGCGGCTCGGCGGTGAGCCCGGGGTCCTCCGCCACCAGCCGCCGTGCCGCGCTCTTGGCGGCTTCGAGCAGCTCGATGTCGCGGGCCAGGTCGGCGAGCTTGAAACGCGGCAGGCCGCTCTGGCGCGTGCCCCACATCTCGCCCGGGCCGCGCAGCCTGAGGTCGGCCTCGGCGATCGCGAAGCCGTCCTCGGTGCTCGCCATGAGCGCGAGGCGCTCGCGGCCCAGGGCGGTGACGCCGGCCGACGGCACCAGCACGCACACCGAGCGCTGCGCCCCCCGGCCGACGCGTCCGCGCAGCTGGTGGAGCTGGGTGAGCCCGAAGCGGTCGGCGTTCTCGACCACCATGACGGTGGCGTTGGGCACATCGACCCCGACCTCGACCACGGTGGTGGTGACGAGCAGCTGGATCGCACCGGACGCGAACGCCGCCATGACGCGCTGCTTTTCCTCGGCTTTGAGCCGACCGTGCAGCAGCCCGATGGTGCGCCCGCGCAGCAGCGGATGCGAGGCGAGGCGCTGGTGCTCGGCCTCGGCGGCGCGCGCCTCGAGACGCCCGCCCTCCTCGATCAGCGGCACCACCACGAACCCCTGTCGCCCGGCCGCGAGCTCGCGCACCACGAACTCCAGCACGTGCGGGAACTTCTCCTCGCCGGCGACGCGGGTGACGAGCCGGCCGCGGCCGGGCGGCCGGGCGCGCAGCGTGCTGACCTCGAGGTCGCCGTAGCACGCCAGCATCAGCGTGCGCGGGATCGGGGTCGCGGTCAGCACCAGCACGTCGGGGATCGCGCCCTTCTGCGCCAGGATGGCGCGCTGGCGCACCCCGAAGCGATGCTGCTCGTCCACGATCGCGAGCCCGAGCTTCGGGATCCGCACCTTCTCCTCGAGCAGGGCGTGGGTGCCGGCGATCAACAGCGGCTCGCCGGCCTCGAGCCGGGCCGCGATGCGGCGCCGCTCCGCCGCCGCGGTGGCGCCGGTCAGCACCTCGACCGCCGCCCCGACCGGCGCGGCGAGGCGCTCGAGCGTTCCGGCGTGCTGCCGCGCCAGGATCTCGGTGGGCGCCATGAAGGCGGCCTGGAAGCCGCGCTCGATCGCGTGCAGCGCGCTCAGGAACGCGACCACGGTCTTGCCGCTGCCGACGTCCCCGACCAGCATGCGGTGCATCGGGGTTTCGCGCCGCATGTCGGCGACGATCTCGGCCAGCGCTCCGCTCTGATCCGCGGTCAGGGGCCAGGGCAGCGCGTCGATCGCGCGCGCCGCCAGCCGTCCCTTCCCGGCGGTGACCAGCCCGCGTCCCGCCTCGCCCAGGGCGCGGCGCCGCAGGGCCAGCACCGCCTGGAGCAGGAACAGCTCCTCGAACGCGAGACGGCGGCGGGCGCGCTCGCGCGCCGCGTCGTCGTCCGGGAAGTGGATCTGGCGCAGCGCCTCGGCGAGCGGCGGCAGGCCGGCGCCCGCCACCACCTCGTCGGGCAGCGGATCGCGGACACGATCCGCCGCGGCGTCGAGCGCCAGGCTCACCGCGCGCCGCATCGCGCGGGCGGTGAGCCCGCGGGTCAGCGCGTGCACCGGCACCAGGCGGCCGGTGTGGAGCAGGGCCTCGACCTCGCCCTCCAGCACCTCGAACAGCGGGTTCAGCATGCGGCGCTCGAGCGGATCGAGCTCGCCGCTCACCACCACCGAGACCCCGGGCCGGAGCGTGCGGGCGAGGAACGGCTGGCCGAAGAAGTAGCACGGCAGGCTGCCGCTGCCGTCCTCGATCAGCGCCGTGAAATCGGTGCGTCCGGCGCGGGTGCGCAGCTGGGCGCTGCTGCGCACCCGCCCCACCACCGTGACCAGCTGGTGGGGCGGGAGCTCGCCGATGTGCACGAAACGCCGGGCGTCGAGCCAGGTGCGCGGCGCGTGGCGCATCAGCTGCTCGAGGGTGGTGAGCCCGAGGCGCTCGAACAGCTCGGCGCGGCGCGGGCCGATGCCGGCCAGGAACTGGAGCCGCGAGGAGGGCTCGAGCGAGGGCGCCGGCGCGCGGCCGGCGGCCGCGATCGGATTCACGACGATGGCCTCATCCCCGCAGTGTGACACATCCGGCGATGGCGGCGTGCGCGTGGCGGGGCTCACGCGCGGCGGCGGCGCGTACGGCGCGGCCCTACAGCGCGGCGTGAATTGACCCGGCGCTGACGCGCGATCGCTTGACCCGGGGGGCCGTGCCCGCGCAGCATCGAACTCGCCGGGCACGGGACGCGCGACCTCCGCCGCGCCATCCCCCACACATTCCGGGTTCTGAAGGCCCGCACGCCAGGTGTTTCCTGGCCGCCATCCCGCGGGACTTTCGGCGGAGGATCTCCCCCGTGAAGTGTCATTTCGCATGGCCGCTGGGTCTGACCCTGGCGCTGGCGGTCGCGGCCACCGCGCGCGCCCAGGTGCGGGCCGGCAAAGTCGATCCCGACAGCATGACCAGCGACCGGATCCGGGCCGCCCTGCCCCAGTACTTCCCGCCCGCCGGCGATCGGCTCGCCGCTCCCGCCGACATCCCCGACGTGTTCGGGCCGGGGGCGGTGCTGACCGCGGGCAACGTGTACATGAAGGTCACCAACTTCGGCCACTGCGGCAACTTCTTCACCAACCTCTCGAACGATCCGGCCGGGCAATGGCCGGGGGCCTCCGGGGTCGAGTACCTGAGCACCATCCGGCTCGCGGTCGGGGCGGTGAACCCGAACGCCACCGACCCGACCGCCAAGCGCCGGGTCAGCTACCTGTTCGAATGGCGGCCGCCCACGCTCGATCCGGTCGATCGCATCTATCGCGCCTACGACGGCATCATCCACGGGCAGCGCTACGTCAACGACGACAACGATCACGATCCCGACGGCACGCCGCGCATCGACGAGGACTTCCTCGACGGGCGCGACAATGACGGCGACGGCCTGATCGACGAGGACTTCGGCGCGCTGGGCCAGGAGATGTTCTCGTGCGTGATGCGTGACGACACCCCCGAGGCCATCAACGCGACCTTCAACGAGAAGCACGTGCCGCTGGGGCTCGAGTGCCGGCAGCTCGCGTGGGCCTACTCGATTCCCGGCTTCCAGAACTTCGACGTCATCGAGTACACCATCTTCAACCGCTCCGGGCACACGCTCGACAGCTTGACCATCGGCTGGCTGGTGGACATCGACGTGGGCCCGCTGTCGGTCTCAAACTTTTTCACCAACGATTTCGACGTGCCCGGCTACCCGCAGGGCGACTTCCTGCACCTCACCAGCCTCGCCGACAAGCGCATGCAGGACTCGAGCATGCGGGGCGACGACCCCACCAATCCGCGCGACGTTCCGCCCGACTCCGCGCTGTGCCCGCGGTTCAACATCCGCGTCAACGGCTTCTCCCAGGCCGAGGCGCCGGGCGGTCAGATCCCCACCGGGATCTCGACCTTCCTGCTGGTCAACCACACCATCGACCCGCTCGGGCTCACCGGCCCCTCACGGGTCGGGTTCAAGGCGTTCCGGTCGTTCACCGCCGGCACTCCGTACGTCCAGGGCGGCAACCCGATCGTCGACCAGCAGCGCTTCGAGTTCATGACCAGCTCCGAAGGCATCGACCCCACCACCGGCCTCATCATCACGCCGCCAGGTGACCAGAAGGGCGACTACGTCGAGTGGTGCTCGACCGGACCGTGGCGCAACGTGCCGGAGGGCGCCAGCATCCAGGCCACCGTCGCGCTGCTGGTGAGCCCCGGCACCTACCAGCTCGGGCTCGGCTATGCCAACGACTACCAACGCTACCTGGCCGGCCAGCTGGACTCCGGGAGCCTGATCGCCAGATACCCGAGCCTCGACAACGCGCTGGCGATGCAGGTCGCGTACGAGGGCATCTGGGAGGACCGGCCCGACCTCTCGGGTCATCCGGAGTGGCCATTCCTCACCAACGGCCACGGGCGCGAAACCCCGCTGCGCGCCGCGCGTGGCAGCGGCGGCTTCGAGGCCCAGCCCGACTGCCGCGATGCCGCCCCGCGGTTCGTGACCGACCGGGTGTACGACTGGTTCGACTACGACTGCAGCTATTGCACCGGTGCCTACAACAGCAAGGCGGGGCGCGGCATGTTCCACCGCACCTGGAACACCGACGCGCCTCCGCCCAACCCCAACACCAATCTCTCGACCACCTATAACTACACCGACAACCCCGACCGCCGCTTTCCGCCCGCCGGCGATCACCAGATCACGGTGGCGTGGGACAACCTCTCGGAGACGTTCCCGAACCCGCGCACCGGCGTGTTCGGGTTCCGGGGCTACAAGCTGTGGAAGGTGTCGGGCTGGACGCGGCCGGTGGGCTCGGCGGGTCCGACCGACGACGACTGGAGCCTGCTCGGGGAGTTCCGCTTCTTCAACTACCATGACTACAACGGCAACTGGATTCACGACAACCGCGTGCTCGACCCGGCCACCGGCAGGCTCGAGTGCCCGCAGATCTACATCCCCAACTACCTGTCCCCCGACTCCGGCTACGTGGGGCCGCGCACCGTCCCGATCTGCCTGGTTCGCGGCGATCTGTGGGATCACCAGAGCGGTCTGGTGCTGCACCCCGACACCACCCTGCAGTGCGTCGGCAGTCCCCAGTGCGACGCCACGGTGGGCTGCATCCTCGGCACGAACGACTGCTCCAACCCGGCCAACCTGGAACGACGCGCTCACTACCCGGTCGGGCGCTACCGGTACTTGGACCGAGAGGTCAAGAACGGCTTCCTGTACTTCTACTCGATCACCGCGTTCGACTCGACCGGTGTCGCCGCCAGCCTCCTCGAGCTCAACGGGCGGCGCAGCACGTCGGAGGCGGAGCAGGTGGTGCCCCAGGTCGCGGCGCGCGCCGGCGGGGGCTCGGCGTGGGTGGTCCCCAATCCCTACCGCGGCTATGCCGATCCCACCAAGCGGCCGTCGGCGTGGGATCTCTACCCCAACGCCTCGGATCCAACCGGCACCCACATCGACTTCATGGGGCTGCCGCGCGGGCCGTGGACGATCCGCATCTACACCGTCTCCGGCGACCTGGTCCAGGTCCTGCACTCGACGGATGCGGTCAACGAGTCGCTGCGCGGTCCGGTGACCGGCCCCGACGGTGTGTCGCGCCCCGGCTACAACCGCCAGCAGGACACGCCCGACGACGGCGAGGCGCGTTGGAACCTGATCTCGCGGAACGGCCAGGACATCGCGAGCGGCATCTACCTGTTCACGGTCGAGGGCGGCGGCCGAACGCAGCGCGGCCGGTTCGTGGTGATCCGTTGAGGAGCGGCGCGAACCCGGGCCGCTTTACAACCCGGCCGCCGCCTGCTAGCTTGGTCCGCCGCTCTTCGATCCAGATCGTCTCGGGAGGTGGTCGTGGCTCAAATGTGTGCCATCTGCGGCAAGCGCCCCATGTGGGGCAATCGGGTGAGTCATGCGCACAACCTCACCCACCGGGTGTGGAACCCCAATCTCCAGCGGGTGCGGGCCCTGGTCGATGGCCGGGTCAAGAACATCGACGTCTGCACGCGCTGCCTGCGCAGCCACAAGGTGGTGAAGGCCGCGCGGGGACGCCGCGCCGCGGTCACCGCCGGCCCGGCGTAGGCCGAGCCCGAGCGCTCAGCGAGGGCAAGGCACCGCGCCGCCGCGGCTCAGGCGCCGCGGCGCGTCGCCAGGAGCTCCCGCCACTCCAGTTGCTGGCGTGGCAGCGCCCCTAGCGGGTCGAGCTCCAGCGCGTGCGCGAACTCCACGTCGGCCTCGGCGCTGCGCGACAGCGCCAGCAACGCCCAGCCCAGATCGGTGCGCGCCGCCGCGTAGCGCGGATTGATCTCGAGCGCGGCCCGCAGCGCCCCCTCCGCCTTCGCGGCCTCGCCGCGCAGCAGCCGGCTGCGCCCCAGCATCGCGTGGGCGTCGGCCCAGTCGGGATGGCTCCGCACCAGATCGGCCAGCAGCGTCTCGGCCGCCGCCGCCTTGCCGCGCCGGAGCTCGATCGCCGCCAGCTCCAGCGCCGCCGGGCCGTAGCCGGGGCGCACCGCCAGCGCGGCGCGATAGCTCTCGCGCGCCGCGTCCAGGTCGCCGCGCGCGCCGCGCACCCGTCCCAGGGCGAGGTGGAGGTCCGGGTAGTCGGGCTGGAGCGCCAGCGCGCGCTGGATCTCGGCCTCGGCCCCGGGCCGGTCGCCGATCGCCAGCAGCATCGCCGCCGAGTCGACCGATTCGTGCGGCAGCTCGCGATCGCGGGTCAGCCCGCGGCGCATCGAGCGCAGCGCGTCGTCCTCGCGCCCCAGCGCGTGGTACACCAGCCCCAGCAGTCGCTGGGCGCGGCCGAACTGGCGGTTGAGCTCCACGGCGCGCTCCAGCGCGGGCACCGCGCCGGTGAAGTCACCGGCCCGGAACCTCGCCAGACCGAGCCAGAAGTGCAGGTCGGGATAGCGCGGGAACGAAGCGATCGCCGCGTCGAGGTGAGCGATGGCCTCGACCGCCTGGCCGCGCTCCAGGCAGGCGCGCGCGGCGAGCAGCCGCGCCTCCAGGTAGCGCGGATTGATGCGCAGCGCGTGCCCGAGCTGGACCTGCGCCTCGTCGGCGCGCCCGGTCTCGAGCAGCAGCCCGGCGAGCCGGCAGTGCAGATCGGCGTAGTCGGGGTTGCGCTCGACCGCACGCTCCAGCTCCTCGATCGCCCCCGCCAGGTCGCCGGTGTGGTAGCGCTCCAGCGCGCTCTCGAGCGAGCCCAGCGGCCCCGGCTTGCGGGGCGGCTCGGCCGCCTCGGCGAGCAGATCACGCCAGTCCGCGGCGCGCCACTCCGAGGCGCTCGCCAGCGCCAGGTGGCCGGGGGGCTCGAAGCCCAGCACCAGGGCCCGCCCCAGACCCTCGACCGACAGCTCGCGCTCGCCCAGCTCGCCCAGGCACACCGCACGCAGCAGGTGCCCCTCGACGTAGCGCGGATGGTCGGCGAGCGCCCGGTCGAGCTCCTCGATCGCCTCGCGCAGCCGCCCGGAGCGCTCGTAGATCCGGGCCCGGAAGTAGCGCAGGTCGGGGAAGGTCGGGTTCTCGTCGAGCGCGCGCGTGAACTGCTCCTCGGCGCGCGCGTACTGGCCGGCGTGGAAGAACGCCAGCCCGAGGTGGGCACGGGCCTCGGCCGCGTAGCACAGCGCGAGGCTGTGATCCGGGTCGCTGGGATCGCGCACCTCGGACAGCACGGTCTCGAAGCAGGCCGCCGCCTGCTCGTACTCGCCGCGATTGAAGTGCACCATGCCGCGATTGTAGTGACGGTTGTGCCCCCACTTGAGCAGCGCGGAGAAGAACGACAGCGCGACCTCCCTTCGTGACCGGTCCCGTTCCTCCTCAGTCGAGCTGGCCGCGGCGCAGGAACGCCGGAACCTCGAGCGACTCCGCGGTCTTGCCGTTCTTCTGCCAGCGCTCGGCACGGTTGGGCTGGTGCGGCTCGCGCTCCGGCCGCCACTGCGGCTTGCGCAGCTCCTCGGCCGCGGCCGGGCGCTCGGCCGCGCGCGGACGGGCGTCGGGACGTCCGAAGCCGGTGGCGATCACGGTGATCATGAGGTCGCCGTCCATGTTGGGATCGATGACCGAGCCGAAGATGACGTTGGCATCCTCGCCGGCGGCGTTGGTCACCACGCTGGCGGCCTCGTTGACCTCGAACAGCGTCATGTCGCGCCCGCCGGTGATGTTCACCAGCACGCCCTCGGCGCCGGCGATCGACACGTCCTCGAGCAGCGGGCTCGACACCGCGGCCTGCGCGGCCTCGGTGGCGCGGCCCGGACCCGAGGCGCGGCCGGTCCCCATCAGCGCGTTCCCGCGACTCGACATCACCGACTTGACGTCGGCGAAGTCGAGGTTGACGAGCCCCGGCACGGTGACCAGGTCCGAGATCCCCTTGGTGGCCTTGAGCAGCACCTCGTCGGCGACCCCGAACGCGTCGGTGAGCGAGGTCGACTTGTCGACCACCGCCAGCAGGCGCTCGTTGGGGATGATGATCAGGGTGTCGACCTCGCCGCGCAGCTCGGCGAGCCCCTCCTCGGCCTGGCGCATGCGGCGCCGGCCTTCGAACGAGAACGGCTTGGTCACCACCGCGACGGTCAGGGCGCCGGTCTGGCGCGCCAGCGCCGCCACCACCGGGGCGCCGCCGGTGCCGGTCCCGCCCCCCATGCCGGCGGTAATGAACACCATGTCGCTGTCGGTGAGCGCATCGATCAGGGTCTGCTCGTCCTCCTCGGCGGCCCGCTTGCCCTGCGCCGGATCGCCGCCCGAGCCCAGCCCGCGCGTCGCCACCTTGCCGAGCTGGAGCCGGGTCGGGGCCAGCGACTGGTTGAGCGCCTGGACGTCGGTGTTGGCGGCGATGAAGTCGACCCCGCGCAGCCCGGCGCCGATCATGCGGTTGATCGCGTTGCCGCCGGCACCGCCCACTCCGATCACCTTGAGCTTGGCCGAGGTGGTGCTGTCAATCTCGAGTTCGAACATGGCACGACTCCCTGTGCCCTCCCCGGCCCGCCGGGCCGCGGCGGATCCGCGTCCGGCGAGCGGGGGGTGAGGCGGTCATGGTTTCAGAACAGGTCACTGAACCAGCGGCGCAGATCGAAGCCGCCGCGTGGCGGTTGAACCCTGCGGTCGCGCACCTCCTCCCCGGCGTCGCCCTGGGCGGCGTGCAGCACCAGTCCCACGCCGGTCGAACAGCGCGGATCGCAGACGTTGGCCGACAGCCCGCTCACGCCCTGCGGCAGGCCGAGCCGCACCGGCATCTCGAACACCTGCTCGGCGAGCTCGACCACGCCCGCCATCAGGGACGTGCCGCCGGTCAGCACCACCCCGCCGCCCAGCAGCTCGGCGAAGTGGTTCTTCTTCACCTCCTTGTTGGCGAGCGCGAAGATCTCCTCCATGCGCGGCTCGATCATCGAGGCCAGGACGTGGCGTGAGATCTGGCGGTCGCTGCGGCCGCCCACCCCGTTGACGGTCACCATCTGGGTGGCCGGCACCAGCGCGGCCAGCGCGCAACCGTGCTGGATCTTGATCGCCTCGGCCTTGTCGATCGGGGTGCGCAGGCCGATCGCGATGTCGTTGGTCACGTTCGAGCCCCCGAACGGCACGATGGCGGTGTGGCGGATCGAGCCCTCGAAGAACACCGCCACGTCGGTGGTGCCGCCGCCGATGTCGAGCAGCACCACGCCGAGGTCGCGCTCGTCGGGGTCGAGCACCGCGTGGCTGGAGGCCAGCGGCTCCAGCACCAGGTCGTAGACCTTGAGCCCCGCCCGGTTGATGGCGCGGCAGATGTTCTTGGCCGAGGTCACCGCCCCGGTGATGATGTGGACCTCGGCCTCGAGGCGCACCCCGCTCATCCCCACCGGATCCTTGATCCCGTCCTGGTCGTCGACGATGAACTCCTGGGGGATGACGTGGATGATCTCGCGGTCCATCGGGATCGCCACCGCCTTGGCGGCCTCGACCACGCGCTCCAGATCGGCGGGGCCGATCTCGTTGTCCTTGCGCGACACCGCGATGACGCCGCGGCTGTTGATGCTGCGGATGTGATCGCCGGCGATGCCGGCGTGCACCCCCTTGACCGCCACGCCCGCCATGCGCTCGGCCTCGTCGACCGCGCGCTGGATGCTGGCCACGGTCTTGTCGAGGTCGACGACCACCCCGCGGCGCAGCCCCTCGCTGGGCGCGTTCCCGACCCCCACGACGCGCAGGCCGGAGGCGCCGTCCCCGTTCGCGTCCGCGATGATGCACGAGATCTTGGTGGTGCCGATGTCGAGTCCCACGTACGTCCGCCCTGCCTGTGCCATGGTGCCGTTCACCTCCTGTGACGTCGAGCGCTCACGACTGGCGCGCGGGCCCCGGTCCGGACCACGCCGCGGACGGCGTGGCGGCCGGCTTCCCGGGCCTCACGATGACCTGATTCCTGAACCGCATGTCGACCGCCTCGGCCCGCGTGCCGCGGTGCTGCAGGTCCGCCAGCACCACGCGCAGGGCCATCAGGTCCTGGTGCGACGGCGGCCAGGCGGGCGACAGCACGCGGGTGCCGCTCATCAGCAGCACCTCGGTCGAGTCGGATTGCGAGACGTCCACCTGGGACACCTGGCCGCTGAGCTGCAGATCGGGGGCCGCCAGCGCGCGCACCCAGGCGATGCCGCGCCGCACCTGCGGGGTGAGGATCCAGGCGCCGGCCTTGACGCGCTCGAAGCGCGGTCCGGCGAGCAGCGGGACGTCGGCCACCACGCCGGCGGCGAGCGGAGACAGCAGCACCCCGCACGAATCGACCTCCCAGGGCTCGCCATGCTGGACCAGCAGCACCGGCTCGCGCTCCACCACCCGGATGGACACCCCGCGCGGCAGGGTGCGCGTGACCGCCGCGCCGGCGATGCGCGGATCGAGGCGCAGCCGCTGGCGCACCCGCTCGAGGTCGAGGCTCAGGAGGTCGGCGCCGGGACGGATGTCGGCAATCTTGAGCACCCGCGCGGAGTCGAGGTAGTGGACCCCCTCGACCCGCACGTTGGTGACCACCGCGGCGCGGCGCAGCCGGCGCCACGGCAGCAGGCTCAGGATCACGAGCGCCAGCAGCACGGCGAGCAGCCGTGGCAGCAGGCGCGGCAGCAGCGCGGGAAGGTTCCGCCGCCGCGGTTCTCGTGCGCGCTCCGTGCGCAGTGCCCGTCCCTGGTAGAAACCCATCAGCCCCGGCCCCTCCCCAGCGCCGCCGCGCCCTGCCGCAGGCGCTCGAGAATCGCGTCGCCGAGCTTGCCGACGTCGCCGGCCCCCAGCGTCAGCACCACGTCGCCGGCGCGCGCCTCGGCGGTCACCGCCGCCACCGCCGCGGCCGGGCTCGCGGCGTGGACGACGTGCGAGGCACCCGCGCCGGCCGCCGCCTCGACGATGGTGTGGGCGCTGATCCCGGGCAGCGGCTTCTCCCCCGCCGGGTAGATGTCGAGCACCCACACGCGGGCGGCGTCGCCGAAGGCGCCGCCGAACTCCTCGCGCAGCGCCGCGGTGCGCGAGTAGCGGTGGGGCTGGAACACCACCAACACCCGCTCGCCCAGCCCGCGCGCCGCCGCCAGCGTGGCGCGGATCTCGGTCGGATGGTGGCCGTAGTCGTCGACCACCCGCACCCCCCCCACCTCGCCGCGGGTCTCGAAGCGCCGGCCCACACCGCGGAAGCCGGCCCGCGACTCGGCGATGTGATCGAAGCCCACCCCCACCTCGAGCCCAACCGCGACCGCCGCCAGGGCGTTCAGCACGTTGTGCCGCCCCGGGAGCTGGATCGCCACCTCGCCGTGCTCGCGGCCGAAGGCGTGGACCACGAAGCGCGCGCCATGGGGCTCGAGTCGCACCTGATCCGCGCGCACGTCGGTCTCGGGCAGCGTGCCGTAGAACAGCGTGCGCTTGGTGACGCGCGGCACGATGCGGCGCACGTTGGGATCGTCCGCGCACAGCACGGCGACCCCGTAGAACGGCACGCGGTTGGCGAAGTAGACGAACGCCTGCAGCACGGCGTCGAGGTCGTGATAGTGGTCGAGGTGCTCGCGATCGATGCTGGTGATCACCGCCACCGCGGGCGCCAGCCGCAGGAACGAGCCGTCGCTCTCGTCGGCCTCGGCGACCAGGAACTGCCCGTGGCCGAGGCGCGCGTTGGACCCCAGCGCGTGGAGCCGGCCGCCCACCACGATGGTGGGGTCGAGCCCGCCGCGCGCCAGCACCGCGGCGATCATCGAGGTGGTGGTGGTCTTGCCGTGCGCCCCGCCCACCGCGATGCCGTACTTCATGCGCATCAGCTCGGCCAGCATCTCGGCGCGGCCGATCACCGGCAGCCCCAGCTCGCGCGCCGCCGCCAGCTCGGGGTTGTCGGCCGGCACCGCGGTCGAGTAGACCACCACCTGCGCACCCTCGATGTTGGAGGCGGCGTGTCCGGTGAAGATGCGGCCGCCGAGCCGCACCAGCCGCTGCATGGACTCGCCGGTGCGGAGATCGCTGCCCGAAACCTGGTAGCCCATGTTGAGCAGCACCTCGGCGATGCCGGACATGCCGGCCCCGCCGACGCCGATGAAGTGGATGCGATGCGTGCGCCCGTACATCAGCCCGCCTCCTCTTCCATCGCGTCGCCCGGGGCGTGCGCGGCGCGCCGCCCCGCCGACCAGCGCTCGAGGCCGCGCACGATGCGCTCGGCGGCGTCGGGGCGCGCGAAGGTGCGCGCGTTCGCCGACATGCGGCTGAGCGCCTGGCGGTCGGTGAGCCAGTGGGCGATCTCGTTCGCCAGCCGCTCCCCGGTCAGCTCGCGGTCCAGGATCATCGCCGCTGCCCCGCGGTCGACCAGGTTGGCGGCGTTCACCGCCTGGTGGTCGTGGGCGGCGTGCGGGTAGGGCACCAGGATCGAGGGGGTGCCGCAGGCCGCGATCTCCGCCAGTGTCATGGCCCCGGAGCGGCACACCACCAGGTCGGCGGCGGCGTAGGCCATGTGGATGCGGGTCAGGAAGGGCAGCACCCGCGCCGGCAGCTGCTCGGCCTCGACCACGCCGCGCGCCCACTCGAGGTCGTCGCGCCCGGTCTGGAGGATGAACTGGACGTCGACCCGGCCCTTGAGCCGCCGCATCGCCTCGAGCGCCGCCTCGTTGATGCGGTGCGCGCCGCGGCTGCCGCCGAAGATGAACACCGTCGGCTTGCCGGCCACCAGCCCGAACTCCTGCAGCGCCGCGCCGCGGTCGCCGCTCAGGATGTAGTCGCGGATCGGATTCCCGCTCACCTTGAGGTGGTCGCGGCGTGGGAAGTAGGAGCGCGCCTCGACGAACGACAGGTGGACCTCGTCAGCAAGCCGTGCCAGCCAGCGGTTGGCGAGCCCCGGGATGCTGTTCTGCTCCTGGAGCAGCAACGGGCGGTGCAGCATCCAGGCGGCCAGCGACACCGGGCCGCTGACGTAGCCGCCGGTCCCCAGCACCACGTCGGGCCGCTCGGTCGCCACCACCGAGAGCGCCTGGAACAGCCCGACCAGGTTGCTGAGCACCGCGGCCGGCCAGCGCCACCAGGCGCGCCGCGGGAAGCCGCGGGTCTCGATGAAGCGCAGCCGGAAGCCGGCGGCCGGCACCACCTGGGCCTCGAGTCCGCGCCGCCCGCCCACGAACACGACCTCGCTGCCGGGCCGCGTGCGCATCAGGTGCTCGGCGACCGCGATGCCGGGGTAGACGTGACCCCCGGTGCCGCCGCCCGCGATCAACACCTTCACGCCCCCTCCCGGGCCCAGCGCTGGCGCACCAGCGCCTCGCGCGACTGGTTGGCGGCGCTGATGCGGTAGAGCAGGCCGGCCGCCGCCAGGTTGGCGAGCAGCGCCGACCCGCCATAGGACACGAACGGCAGCGGCAGGCCGGTGGTGGGCGCGAGCCCGGTGGCGACCGCCAGGTTGACCAGCGCGTAGAGACCGAGCTGCAACGTCAGCCCTCCGGACAGCAGGAACAGAAACGGATCGGTGGCACGGGCGGTGGTCCGCATCCCGCGCCACAGCAGCAGGCCGAAGGCCGCGAACAGCGCGGTGGCTCCCAGGAACCCCAGCTCCTCGGCCAGGATGGAGAAGATGAAGTCGGTATGCGCTTCTGGCAAGAACAGATACTTCTGCAGCCCGCCGCCCAGGCCGCGGCCCAGCCACCCCCCCGAGCCGATCGCGATCAGGGACTGGTCGAGCTGCCAGCCCGCCCCCCGGGCGTCGAGCTCCCCGGTCATCACGAAGTGCAGGAAGGTCCGCACCCGCACCATCTCATAAGGATGGGTCTTGAGCATCAGCGTCGCGACCGCGAGGCCGGCCAGCACCGGGGCCGCGAGCGCCGGGAGCGGCGCCCCGGCGAGGAAGATCATCGCGAAGCCGGTGAGGCCGAGCAGCGCCGCGCTGCTCAGGTTGGGCTGGATCAGGATCAGGCCGGCCAGCACCGCGACCACGGCGAGCGGTGGCAGCACCCCGCGCACCATGCCCAGCTGGGCCGGCGGCCGGCGCTTGAGCCACCAGGCCAGGAACAGCACCGCGGCGAAGCGGCCCAGGTCGGTGGGCTGGAGGCTCAGGAAGCCGAGCCTCAGCCAGCGCGTCGCCCCCTTGGCCATGTGGCCGAGACCGGCGACGATGAGCAGCAGCACCACCGCGACCGCGAGGATCCCCGGCGCCCACCGCTCGAGCCGTCGCAGATCGATTCGCGTGAAGCCCAGCATCGCGACGATGCCGAGCGCGGCGCGCAGCAGCTGGCGGGTCAGGAAGTAGTTGGGATCCTGATAGCGCGTGATGCCGAGGATGGCGCTCGAGGAGTAGACCATCACCACCCCGAGCGCGGTCAGGACCAGCGGCAGCACCAGCAGCCAGCGATCGCCGCGGTTCACGCGTGGGCCTCCCGGTGCCCGAGGCGGGCGACCTCGTGCTTGAACTGGCGACCGCGGTCCTCGTAGTCCTCGAACATGTCGAACGAGGCGCAGCCCGGCGACAGCAGCACCACCGCGGGCCGCGGCACCACCGCGCGCGCGCTCTCGAAGCCCCGCTCCACCGCCTCGGCGAGCGAACCGGCGCGGCGCTGCGGCACCGCCGGCCAGGCCGCGGCGATGCGCGCGGCGCCCTCGCCGATCAGCACCACGTCGCGCACCGCGCGGCGCGCCAGCTCGGCGAGCCGGGTGAAGTCCTGGCCCTTGTCGCGCCCCCCCGCGATCAGCACCACCGGTTCCGCGAAGCTGCGCAGCGCGACCTCCAGCGACGACAGGTTGGTGGCCTTCGAGTCGTTGACGAATCGCACCCCGTCGATCTCGCCCGCCGCCTACAGCCCGTGCTCGAGCCCCGGGTACTCGCGCAGCACCGCGCGCAGCAGGTCGGGCGCGGGCTCGAGCGGCAGCACGGTGGCCAGCGCCGCGGCCACGTTGGCGAGGTTGTGCTCGCCCAGCAGCCGCAGCTCGGTGCGCCGGAGCAGCGCCTCGGTGCCGCCGCGCCACGCCAGGTGCAGCGTGCCATCGAGGGCGTAAGCACCCTGCTCGACCGCGCGCCGGATCGAGAACTCGAGCCAGGTCCCGCCCCCGGCGCGGCGCCCCAGGACCTCGGGATCGTCGGCGTTCCACACCGCGTAGTCGTGCTCGTCCTGGCGCTCGAACAGGCGGCGCTTGAGCGCCCCGTAGCGCTCGAGATCGCCGTGGCGGTCGAAATGGTCGGGGGTCAGGTTGAGCCAGGTGGCGACGAAGGGCTTGAGGCGCTCCACGGTCTCGAGCTGGAACGACGAGACCTCGACCGCCAGCAGGCCGCGCGGCGACACGGTCTCGGCCACCTCGCACAGCGCGCGCCCGATGTTGCCGCATACCTCGACCTCGCGCCCGGCGGCGCGCAGCAGCGCGCCGACCAGGTCGGTGGTGGTGCTCTTGCCGTTGGTCCCGGTCACGCACAGGAGCGGCGCGTGCGCGGCGAGGAAGCCGATCTCGAGCTCGGACAGCACGGGGATGCCGCGCGCGCGCGCCGCGGCGGCCAGCGGGTGGTCGACCGGGATGCCGGGGCTCCACACCACCACGTCGCGCCCCTCGAGCAGCGCCGGGTCGTCGCGCCCCGCGACCAGGGTCGCGCCGCCCGCGGCCGACAGGGCGCGCTGAGCCCCGGCCAGCTCGGCGGCCGGGCGGCGATCGCACACCCGCACGTCGAGCCCGTGACGGGCGAGCAGCCGCGCCGCGGCGAGGCCGGAGCGCGCCGCGCCCACCACCAGGGCGTGGCGGCCGGGCAGCGGGTGACGCGCGTCGATGGTCATTGGAGCTTGAAGGTCGAGAGCCCGAGCAGGGCGAGCAGCGCGCCGCAGATGTAGAACCGCAGCACGACGCGCGACTCGGCCCAGCCGGCCAGCTCGAAATGGTGGTGGAGCGGCGACATGCGGAACACCCGGCGGCCCCACAGCCGGAACGAGGTGACCTGGATCATGACCGACAGCGCTTCGGCGACGAACACGCCGCCCACCAGCACCAGCCACAGCTCGCGCTTGATCAGCACCGCGACCGTGCCCAGCGCGCCGCCCAGCGCCAGCGATCCGGTGTCGCCCATGAACACGTCGGCGGGATGGCAGTTGTACCACAGGAAACCCAGTGAAGCGCCGAACACCGCGGCGCAGAACACGGTGAGCTCGCCACTGTACGGCAGGTAGATGAGGTTCAGGTACTCGCTGAACCGCGCGTGGCCGGTCAGGTAGCACATGCCGGCGAAGGCGAGCGCGGCGATCGCCATCAGGCCCGAGGCCAGACCGTCGAGCCCGTCGGTGAGGTTGACGGCGTTGGACGAGCCGGTGACCACCAGCACCACGAAGGGCACGAACAGCCAGCCGAAGTCGAGCCATCGGAACTTGAGGAACGGCACCTGGGTGCTGGTGGGCGGCAGGCCGCCGGGCTCGGGCCACACCATCAGGGTGATCGCGATCGCGAGCCCGAGCGTGATCTGCCCCGCCAGCTTGTAGCGGCCCAGCAGCCCCTTGCGCAGCCCCTTGACCACCCGCAGGTAGTCGTCGAGGAACCCGATCGCGCCCAGCCACACCGTGGCGGCGAGCGCGATCCACAGCGGCCGCGAGTGGAAGTTGCCCCACAGCAGGCAGGGCACCACGATCGCGGCCACGATCAGGATGCCGCCCATGGTCGGGGTGCCGGCCTTCGAGAGGTGGGTCTGGGGTCCCTCCTGGCGCACCTTCTGGCCGAGCCCGACCTGCTTGAGCCAGCCGATCAGCGGCGGCCCGGCGATGTAGCACAGGATGAGCGCGGTGATCGCCGCGTAGGCGGCGCGAAACGTGATGTAGCGGAAGACGTTGAACGCCGAGAGGCCGTGGAGCTTGTGGAGCGGGTAGATCCACTCGTAGAACATCTCAGGGCTCCAGCTCCAGGCCTTCGAGCGCGCGCTCGAGGCGCATGCCGCGTGAGGCCTTGAGCAGCACCACCACACCCGGGGCGAGCGCCGCGGCCAGCTCGCGCTTGAGCCCCTCGAGCTCCTCGAACACCCGCGGCGCGACCCTGGCCCTGGTCACCCCGGTCGCGTAGTCCGCGGCGTGCGAGCCCACCGCCCACAGCTCGGCGCGGCGGATGCGGGCCGCGGTCTCGCGATGGAGCGCCGCCGCGCCCTCGCCCAGCTCCAGCATGTCGCCCAGCACCGCGATGCGGCGCGTGGCATCGGGCCAGGCGTCCAGGGTCTCGAGCGCCGCGGCGGTCGATTCGGGGTTGGCGTTGTAGGTGTCCACCAGCAGCGTGGCCCCCCGTGCGTGCCGCACCTCCATGCGTCCCCGGGCGGGCCGGTAGGCGGAGATCGCGCCCGCCACCACCCCGGGGTCGAGCTTCAGCTCCCGCGCCACCGCCAGCGCCCCCAGCGCGTTCGCGACCTGATGCGCTCCGATCAGATGGAGGTGGATGGCCGGGAATCCCGCGACCTCGAGGCGGCTGCCCCGCTCACCCAGATCCTCGACCCGGCGCGGGCGCAGTTCGGCCTGCTTCGCGAAGCCGTAGGTGACGAGTCGCGCCTTGACTCCGGCCAGCGCCGCCAGCAGCCGCGGCGAGTCGGCGCCCGCGAACAGCGGCTCACCGGCGCGCAGCGCGAAGCCCAGCGAGGCCTTCTCGCTCGCGATCGCCTCGAGCGAGCCCAGGCCCTCCAGGTGAGCGCTGCCGGCGTTGGTGATCAGCGCCGCCCCGGGCACCGCCAGCGCCGCCAGCAGCGCGATCTCGCCGGGATGGTTCATCGCGATCTCGACCACCGCGGCGCGATGCTCGGGGCGCAGGCGCATCAGCGTCATCGGCACGCCCCAGTGGTTGTTGAGATTGCCCTCGGTCTTGAGCGTCGGCTGGGCGGTGGCGAGCGCCGCGGCCACCAGGTCCTTGGTGGTGGTCTTTCCGGCGCTGCCGGTGATGCACAGCATCAGTCCGCGCCAGGTCTCGCGATGGCGCCGGCCCAGGCGCATCAGTCCCTCGCTGACGTCCTCGACCACGATCAGCGGCCCGGGCTCATGACCGGCGAGCGCCGGGTAGGCGCGCGCCGCGCACAGCGCCGCCGCGGCGCCGCGGCGGAACGCCTCGTCCAGGAACGCGTGCCCGTCGGCGTGCCCGCCCGGGAGCGGCACGAACAGATCGCCGGACTTCAAGGTGCGAGTGTCGATCGAGACCCCGTCGATCCCGGTCCTGAGCCACGCCTCGCGCGCCGCGGCGGCGCCCGGCACCTCGCGCACGCACAGGTCGCCACCCGCCATCTGCGCCACCTGCGGCAGCGTGAGCAGCGGGGCGGCGGGGCTCGCCTTCATGCGCCGGTCCTCCGTGCGGCGAGCAGCTCCGCCGCCACCGCGCGATCGTCGAACGGCAGCACGTGCCCGGCGATGGTCTGGGTGGTCTCGTGCCCCTTGCCGGCGATCAGCACCAGGTCGCCGGGCCGCGCCGCCGCCAGCGCCGCGGCGATCGCCTCGCGCCGGTCGAGCACCACCGGCAGCGCGCGCGTGGCGCCGGCCGCCACCTCGGCGGCGATCGCCGCCGGGTCCTCGCCGCGCGGGTTGTCGCTCGTGATCCACGCCGCGTCGCTCTGCTGGGCGGCGATGCGGCCCATCAGCGGACGCTTGCCGCGGTCGCGGTCGCCGCCGCAGCCGAACACCAGCAGCACGCGACCGGCGGTGTGCTCGCGGCAGGCCCCGAGCGCGCGCGCCAGCGCATCGGGGGTGTGGGCGTAGTCGACCACCACCTCGAACGGCTGCCCGGCGGCGACGCGCTCCAGCCGGCCCGGGATCGCGGCCACCCGCTGGAGCCCGCGCTCGGCGAGCGGGCGCTCGATGCCGAGCGCGCGCGCCGCGGCGTAGGCGGCGGCGGCGTTCCAGGCGTTGTGACGCCCCAGCAGCGGCAGCGGGAACGGAGCGTGGACGCCGTGGTCGTCGAGGGTGAGGGCCAGCCCGTCGGGACGCGGCTCGACCCGCACGATTCGCACCGCGGCGCCGCGCGTCTCGCCGAAGCCGACCACCGCCCGGCCGCCGCGCGCCGCGGCGGCGCGCACCCGCTCGGCGGCCGGATCGTCGACGTTGATCACCGCGGTGACGAGCTTGTCGCCCGCCGGCCCGTTGCGGCCGTCGAACAGCATCAGCTTGGCGTCGAGGTAGGCCTCCATGGTGTGGTGGTAGTCGAGATGGTCCTGGGTGAGGTTGGTGAACACCACGACGTCGAACGCCACGCCGTAGGCGCGGCGCTGGACCATCGCGTGGCTGCTCACCTCCATCGCCACCGTCTCGACGCCGGCGTCCACCATCTCGCGCAGCAGCCGCTGGAGCTCGGGCGCCTCGGGGGTGGTGAAGGGCGCCGGGCGCTCCCGATCGCCGATCCGGTAGCCGATGGTGCCGATCAGGCCGGTGGTGCGCCCGGCGGCGCGGAAGATGGACTCGAGCAGCCAGGTGGTGGTGGTCTTGCCGTTGGTGCCGGTCACGCCGACGATGGCGAGCTGGCGCGACGGCTCGTGGTAGAAGCGCGTGGCGGCGACCGCCAGCGCGCGGCGCGGCTCGGCGACCTCGACGCGCGCGGCGCCCCCTGCGGTGGCGACCCCGGCCGCCTCGAGCCCGCGCCCCACCACCGCGGTGGCGCCGGCGGCCAGTGCCTGGGCCACGAACGCCGCGCCGTCGGCGCGCGTCCCGGCCAGGGCGAAGAACGCCTCGCCGGGCCGGATCGTCCGCGAGTCGTAGCCGATGCCGGCGATGTCGATGTCGAGCGGGCCGGTGGACGCGAGCACTTGGGTCTCCTCGAGCAGGTGGCGCAGGGTCACGGCTCCCCGATCCGGTTCGGCTTGCCGCCGCCCGGATGCGCGGCGGCCACCGCGACGACGGCCGCGGCGCCGGGGCCGGGCACGCCCGCCCGCGGATCGCTGGCGCCGGGCGCGCACCACAGCCGGCACTGGCCCGCGATCGGCAGCGGCGTGCCGGCGGCCGGCAGCTGGCGCACCACCCGTCCCATGCCCTCGATGCGGGCCGCGACCTGGCACAGGCTCAGGCGCCGCAGCGCCTCGCGTGCCGGCAGCCCGATCAGATCGGGCAGGCGGCCCGAGGCCGAGTCGCCGGGCGCCGACAGCCACACCGTGACCTGAGCGCCGCGCTCGGCGGCCTCGCCGGCGGGCGGGCTCTGAGCCAGCGCGCGTCCCCCGGTACCCTCGAACCGCGCGCGCAGGCCGAGCGCATCGAGCTGGCTTTCGGCGGCGCGCGGCGGCAACAGGCGCACATCCGGCACCACCACCGGCGCCGGGTCGGGCGGACGCACCGCCACGCGCTCCGGGGTCCACTCGAACGGACCCTGGGGCAGGCGCCGCAGGTCGAGCACCACCTCGCGGAACACCGGGGCCGCGATCTCGCCGCCGTAGTAGTGCTTGCTGTGCGGCTCGTCGATGACGACCAAGCCGACGATCGACGGCTGGTCGGCGGGCGCCATGCCCACGAACGACGACAGGTAGAGCCCGCGTCCGTAGGTGCCCACCGCGGCGTCGTACTTCTGCGCGGTGCCGGTCTTGCCCGCCATCGGGAAGCCGGCGATGCGTGCCGGACGCGCCGTGCCGCTGTCGACCACCGCGGTCAGCATGGTGCGCAGCTCGGCGGTGGTGGCGGCGCTGAACACGCGATGCGAGGCCTGGGGTGAGAAGCGGCGCAGCACCTGGCCGTCGGCGTTGCGGATCTCGCGCGCCAGCATCGGCTGCATCAGGATGCCGCCGTTCGCGATCGCCGCGTAGGCGAGCGCCAGCTGGAGCGGGGTCACGCTGACCTCGTGACCGATCGCGATGGTCGGGCACGAGCGCCCCGACCACTGCTCGGGGTTGCGCAACCGTCCGCCCGCTTCGCCCGGGAAGCCGATCCCGGTGACGCTGCCGAACCCCAGCGCGGTGGCGTAGCGGTACAGCCGCTCCGCCCCCACCACCATCCCGATCTTGCCCATCACGATGTTGCTCGAGAATCGCACCGCGTCGCGGAAGGTGAACCCGGGGCGCTTGTGGGTGTCGTGGAACACCGCGCCGCCGCCCAGATCGCACACACCGTTGTTGGCGTCGAAGTACTGGTCAGGGCCGACGAGGTGCTCCTCGAGCGCCGCCCCCGCGGTCACCGCCTTGAAGGTCGAGCCGGGCTCGTATTGATCGGTGAAGGTCCAGTTGCGGCACTTGCCGGGCGGCAGGTGGGGCACGTCGACC
>Ga0306921_10000928_pt1 | contig 27711 bp, 30 predicted proteins | sample sta12Cox44000080_FD_203760 | JGI IMG/M metagenome (GOLD analysis project Ga0306921, IMG submission 203760) | Lab enrichment of tropical soil microbial communities from Luquillo Experimental Forest, Puerto Rico - statoxic.12C.oxic.44.000.080 (v2)... | ecosystem: Environmental > Terrestrial >...
CCTTGGGTCCATGCGGGTTCATCGCGTGGTCGGTGACCTTGGCGATCTCGGGGAAGTCGCGCTTGCCGACCACGAGGATCGACGACGCGTTGTTGGTGCAGGAGATCTGCTCGCCGAAGAACGCCTTGTTGTTGTTCACGTCGGTCCAGCCGAGCACGTCCTCGAACATCGTCTCCTTGTAGAAGCGCCGGCAGAAGTCGACCGCCTTCGCCGTCTCGTCGGAGTCGATCAGGACGGTCTTGCCCTCACGGTCGACCTCGCGGCCGCCGTACGACCAGAGCAGCGGGTAGAGCCAGCCGTGATTGTCGCCGAAGCCGTGACCGAGCTCGAAGCCGAAGGGATGGCCCGCCTTCTTGAGTAGCCGCCCGGCCGAGAGCAGGTCCTCCCAGGTGTCGGGGAACTTGTTGACGCCGGCTTCCTTGAACCAGTCCGTGCGGTACACCTCGAGCTGGCCGATGTTGCCCCACGGCAGGGCCTTCCACTTCTTGTTGACCACGACCGCGTCGAGGATGTTGTCGTGCCACGGGCCGATCTTCTTGCCGATCTCGGTCGCGAGATCGGTGACGTCGACGAGGCTCGCGTCGAACAGGTGCGGCCAGTTGAGGGCGGTCATCGCGATCTCCGGTCCCTGCTTCGTCTCGGCGATCGTGGTGAGCCGCGTGAGCATGCCGCCGACGCTGACGGCCTCGTAGTTGATCTTGATGCCCGTCGCCTTCTCGTAGTCCGTCGCCAAGGTCTTGGCGAAGTAGTCGTCGAACGGCTTGATGAATGAGCTCTCGCGCACGACGGTCATGGCCTTGAGCGCGGCGGCGGCGCGTCCGACGCCGAGCGTCGCGCCGGCGACGGCGCCCGCGGTTGTGGTCAGGAAGTCGCGACGGGTCGTCATGCTGTCCTCCGACTCCCGGGCGGCAGGCCCCGGGACATTTCGGGGACAGTAGGCGCTGCGGCGAGGGTCTGTCAAGGCGAGGGCTGCACCGGTGTAGCCAGGGGGGAAGCAGACAGAAATTCCGCGCGAGGCGGGGGCCGCCGACCTTGACAGCAGTGGCCCGTGACGCGTATCACCCAATCGGATCGGCCCTTTAGGGGCCGACGGGAGGACATACGATGCGCGCGACCTCGAAGCTCCGGCAGCTATTCACGTCCGGCAAGCCGCTGTTCGTCCCGGGGTGCTACAACGCGCTCAGCGCCCGCATCCTGGCCGACGTCGGCTTCCCGGCCGTCTACATGACCGGCTACGGCACCTCGCTCTCGCTGCTCGGGATGCCCGATGCGGGCCTGGCGACGATGACGGAGATGCACCTGAACGCGCGATACATCGCCAACGCCGTCCCGGTGCCGGTCATCGCCGACGCCGACAACGGCTACGGCAACGCGATCAACGTCATGCGCACGGTGCGCGAGTACATCGGCACGGGCGTGGCCGGGATCCACATCGAGGACCAGGTGATTCCCAAGCGGTGCGGCCACGTGGCCGGCCGGCGCGTGATCGCGATCGAGGAAGCGGTGGGGAAGTATCGGGCGGCCGACGCAGTCCGTCGCGAGCTCGACCCGGACTTCGTCCTGATCGCACGCACCGACGCCCGGGGCGCCACCGGCGGCTCGCTCGACGAGGCGATTCGCCGCGCCAACGCCTACCTCGCCGCGGGCGCGGATCTCGCGTTCGTCGAGGGGCCGACGAGCATCGAGGAGGTGCGCCGCATCTGTCGCGAGGTGAAGGGTCCGGTTTTCTACAACCAGACCGGCGTGTCGCCGCGGTTCAGCCTGGCCCAGATGCAGGAGCTCGGCATCGCCGTGACGATCGTGCCCGGCGCGACGTTTCGCGCCACGATCGAGGCGGTCTACGATCTGGCGGTGGCGCTCCGCGACGAGGGCCCGCTGGCCGAGGAGCGCTTCGCCGAGCGGTTCAAGCGCCACCCGCTGGGCGACGTCCACACCTTCGCCGGCTTCGATCGCGTGCGCGAGTGGGAGGCGCAGTACCTGCCGCCCGAGGAGGCCGAGAAGTACGCCGACTCGATCGGCCATCAGCCGACGCGCAAGTGACCGCCGCGCCGGTGCGGCGGCAAATCGTCGCGATGGGCGGCGGCAGCTTCAGCGTCGAGCCCGACGGCTCGGCGCTGGACGCCTACGTGCTCGGGTTGACGGGCAAGCCGCGGCCGAAGATCTGCTTCGTGCCGACGGCCAGCGGGGATGCGCCGGAGTACACGACGAAGTTCTACGACGCGTTCGCCCGCCGGGCCGAGGCGTCGCATCTCTACCTCTTCGGGCGCCCCCGCACGGACATGGCGAGTCTCCTCGCGAGCCAGGACATCATCTACGTCGGCGGCGGCAACACCGCGAACATGCTCGCGATCTGGCGGGTGCACGGCGTCGACCGGATGATGCGTGAGGCATGGGAGCGGGGCGTGATCCTGACCGGCGTCAGCGCCGGGATGATCTGCTGGTTCGAGTGCGGGGTGACCGACTCGTTCGGCCCGCTCGCGGCGCTGCGCGACGGGCTCGGCCTACTGCCAGGAAGCGCCTGCCCCCACTACGATGGCGAGAAGGACCGCCGGCCGACGTATCAGCGGCTGGTTCGGGGCGGCTTCCCGGCCGGCTACGCCGCGGACGACGGCACAGCGCTGCACTTCGTCGACACCGACCTCGTCGCGTGTGTCGCCTCGCGGCCGACGGCCGGCGGCTATCGCGTTCGCGCCGAGAGCGAGATCGTCACCGAGACGCCGCTTTCGGTGCGGCTCCTCGGCTGAACCGGCCGGACCAGATAGAGTGCCGGGCGCGGCCCTCCGCCGCGCGCACGACCAGGGCGGGCTTCGCCGAAGTAGTCGATCACCCGGTCGATGCGCCGCGCCGAATCTCGCTTGAAAGGCATGAAGCGTCTGAGCATGACCCTGGTGTTCATGCCGCCGGGCGGACTCAACTTCGATGCCACCGAGGCGAGCGCCGAGTTTCCGCGGGGTTGAGGACGTGGCGTCACATGAACCGGTGTTCCCAAACGGAACACGGTGTTCCCGTGCGAAACAGTCGGGCCGGAATTAGGCCGCGTGGATGTGCGCGGCCATCCGGTCGCGCATTGCCGCGTCGGGCAGCCGGCCGAGCGCCGCCCTGAGATTGTCGGCGAGATGCTGGGGCCGACTCGTTCCGGGGATCACGCACGTCACCGACGGCTCGGCCAGGATCCACTTGAGGAAGAACTGCGCCCAGCTGTCGCAGTCGAACTCGGCGGCCCACGGCGGCACGGCCTGGGCGCGCACGCGCTGGAAGAGCCCGCCCTCGGCGAACGGACGGTTGGCCAGGACGGCCACGCCGCGGTCGCGGGCCATGGGAAGGATGCGCCGCTCGGCCTCGCGCTCGCCGAGCGAGTAGTTCACCTGGACGAAGTCGAGCGTCTCGGCGCGCAGCACGCGCTCGAGCTCGTCATAGGCGCTCGACGTATAGTGCGTGACGCCGAGATAGCGGATGCGCCCGGCCGCCTTCCACTCTCTCAGGGTCTTCAGGTGCGTGCGCCAGTCCAGGAGATTGTGGATCTGGATCAGGTCCAGCCGGGGCGAGCGCAGCCGCTTGAGCGACTGCTCCATCTGCGCCACCCCCGCCTCCCGCCCGCTCGTCCACACCTTCGTGGCCAGGAATAGCTTGTCCGTGATGGCGAGCGCGCCGGCGAGATCACCCACGACCGACTCCGCCGCCCCATACATCGGCGACGAATCGACCACGCGCCCCCCGCTCTCGACGAGCCCCTTCAGCACATCCTTGAGCGGCGCTCGCTCCGACTCGGAGCTGCCGACGTCGAACACCCGCCACGTCCCCAACCCAACCACCGGAATCGATTCCCCACTAGAAGGAATCCGTCGACTCAACAAGGGAGACGCACCTCCAGCACCAGACGGTCGCGCAGCCACCGCAGCGGTCATCAGACCAAGCACTTTCCGCCGCGTAAGCCGCGGCCCAGACTCATCGCCATGCCCCCTTCTCATATCACGGACATACCACGACCTATCCCCGACATTCCACGAACCACGGGCGCAGGCAGTCAGCGCACGCGCGACCGCACACCGAACTCATTCCAAGAAGTCGACACCATGGCTGACTAAGCCAACCGAGAGCGGTGGCGCGGTGATGGTGACAACGCGACGGCGCGCGAGCCGGGCGGGCGTTGCAGGGGGGCTGCCCCGCCGGCGCGGCGTAGTGGGACCCCCTCGTCCCGCGCGCAGCGCGAAGCGCTGCGAATCGGGCGAGTGGGTGACGCAGCCGCGCCGGCGGGGCAGCTCCCCTGCGACTGGCCCGCCCGCCTCACGCGGCCATCAGCGTAGTGAGCAAGCTCCGCTACCGCTCGAGCCCGTACTCCTTCAGCTTGCGCCAGAGCGTCGTCCGCCCGATCCCGAGTGCTTCGGCCGCGCTCGAGTGATTGCGCCCGAAGCGCTCGATGGTCTGGAGGATGTGCACGCGCTCGGCCTCGGCGAGCGTCGTCTGCCGCGGCAGCTGCGGCGAGGGCCCGAGCTGCAGCCCGGCCGAGACGTGGGGCGGCAGGTCCTCGGGCTCGACGCTGTCGCGCCGGGCCAGGATGGCCGCGCGCTCGATCGCGTTCTCGAGCTCGCGCACGTTGCCCGGCCACGGATAGCGGAGCAGCCGCTCGACCGTCTGGGGCGAGAGTCGCAGCTCGCGGCCGAGCTTGCCGCCCGAGCGGGCGAGGAAGTGCTCGGCGAGCGCCGGGATGTCCTCGCGGCGGTCGCGCAGCGGCGGCAGGACCACCTGGATGACGTTCAGCCGGTAGAAGAGATCCTCGCGGAAGCTGCCCTGCGCGAGCAGCGCCGACAGATCGCCGTGCGTGGCCGCGATCACGCGCACGTCGATGGTGGTCGACTGCGTCGCGCCGAGCCGGCGCACCTCGCCGCTCTGGAGCGCGCGCAAGAGCTTCACCTGGAGCGCGGCAGGCATCTCGGCGATCTCGTCCAGGAACAAGGTCCCGCCGTCGGCTTCTTCGAAGAGACCGAGCTTGGAGACCGCGGCGCCGGTGAAGGCCCCGCGCATGTAGCCGAACAGCTCGGACTCGAGCAAGGTCTCGGGCACCGCGCCGCAGTTCACGGCCACGAACGGTCGCGCCGCGCGCGGGCTCGCATGGTGGACGGCCTTGGCGATGACCTCCTTGCCGGTGCCGGACTCGCCCTGGATGAGCAGGGTCGCGTCCGTCGGCGCCACGCGCTCGACCAGGTCGAGCACGGTGTGCATCGCCGACGACTGCGCGATCAGCCCGGGTAGGCCGTAGCGCTCACGGAGCTGGGCGCGGAGGTTCTCGTTCTCGCGGCGGAGCGCACGGCCGGCGAGCGCCTTGTCGATGCGGTGGTAGAGCTCGTCGGGCTCCTGGCCCTTCTCGAAGTAGTCGAGGGCGCCGAGGCGAATCGCTTCCTTGGCCGACTTCCACTCCGCGTACGCGGTCAGCAAGATCACCTCGGTCTCCGGCGCCTGCGCCTTGGCCGCGCGCAGCACGTCGAGCCCGTCGCCGTCGGGCATCCTAAGATCCGTCACGACCAGGTCGAAGACCTCTTCGGAGAGTCGCGCCGTCGCCGACGTGACGCCGTCGGCCTCGAGGACGCGATGGCCGCGCTTGCGGAGCAGCAGGGCCAGGGTGCTTCGCGCCGAGGGCTCGTCGTCGACGACCAGGAGGTGCGCCATGTCACGCGGCCTGGAGCGGAAACAGCAGGGTCACACGCGTGCCGCGCCCAACCTCGGAATCGATCTCGATGCGGCCGCCGTGCGCGCCCACGATGCGCTCGGCGATGGTGAGCCCGAGCCCGCTGCCGTTCGGCTTGCCAGTGTAGAAGGGCTCGAAGACGTGGGGGAGATTCTCGGCGGTGATCCCGCCGCCGGTGTCGCTCACGGACAGCGCCACGTCCCCGTTCTGGCGGTTGACCTCGAGCGAGAGCCGACCGCGCCCGTTCATCGCCTCGACCGCATTGAGCGCGACGTTCCACAGCACCTGGATGACCTGGTCGCGATCGAACGCGAAGCGCGGAACGGCTGGATCGACCGCCACCCGGACGTCCACGCGCGGCGCGCGCGAGCGGTCGCCGCGGATGAGCGAGCTGACGTGCTGGACCACCTCGCGAATGTCGCCCTGTTTCCGCCGGGCCTCCTGAGGCCGCGCGAACTGGAGAAAGTCGGACAGGATCCGGTTGAGCCGCCGCGCCTCGGTCCGGAGCGCCGCCAGGGTCGAGGCGCGCTCGTCGGGCGTGAGATCGGTGTCGTCGGTGAGGAGCGCGGTGGCGTTGAGAATCGCCGCCAGCGGGTTGCGGATCTCGTGGGCCATCCCGGCGGCGAGCTCGCCGGCAGTCGCCAGCCGCTCGGCTTCACGCAGGCGCGCGTGCAGCCGCTCGCTGTCGCTGCGCGCGCGCTCGAGCACCATGATGATGACGGCGAACGTCGAGAGGAAGTAGAGCAGGATGAACACCGCGTGCACCACGAGGTAGCCGGTGGACCCCGGGACGATCGAGACGAACTGCGTCGCGATGCGGTGTAGGCCCCAGAGCGTCAGGAACGCCGCCAGCAGGCGCTCGCCGCGAAACCAGTTGGAGCGGGTCTGCGAGGGCCAGAACAGCAGGCCGCCGGCCATCTGGACGACGCCGAGCGTGACGCCGACCGCGCGCTGGGTGTCGTCCGCGGCCAGATCGCCGGCGAGGGTCAGACCGACCGCGACGCCGGCCCCGACCAGAACGTCGCGGGCGCGCAGCCGATAGCCCCAGCGGTGCGCGAACCCCGCCGCCAGGGTGAAGCCGACGGCGGCGACCGTCGTGAGGTCCGTGATGAAGCTCGGATGATCGACGCCCAGCACGGTCACGTCGACGAGCTTGAGGCCCTTGGACAGCGTGTAGGAGCCCCACGCCAGGAGCAGGTACTGGAAGAAGCGAACGCGGTGCGACTGGTAGAGGTAGGCGAAGATCAGGAGCTGCACCGCGAACGCGACCGTCGAGACGAACGTCAGGATCAGCGGTGCCGGCATCGATACCTCCAGTTCAGTCTACGCTGCCCCGCAAATCACATGCCACGGAAGATCCGCATGGAATCTCGCGAAATCGCTGCGCGCACGTTTCACTTCGAAACGTCGTTCCACACCGGAACCGTCGCGGACTCGGCGATGCGTCGCGTCGCGCGACGAGCGCGATGGTTCAGCGTGAACCCGGCGTTTCGGCTTGGAACCGCGCCCCGCCGTGAAAGCTCACGCGTCACCAATGTTTTCCTCGAGTTCGCTCCTGGCACGTCCTCTGCTCTTGCGCAGTGCGTGTCGCACACAACACAGCGAAGGAGGACGAAGTCATGAAGCAGACCAGCGCACTTGCCATCTTCCTTGGAACCGCTCTGCTCGCCGGCGCGGCGAGCGCCGCGGTGCCGCCGGCCGAGGACATCCAGGCTCCGCGCTCGCAGAGCCAGGACATCCAGGCGCCCCGGACGCCGAACGACGACGTTCAGGCGCCGCGGTCGTCGAGCCAGGACATCCAGGCCCCGCGGACGAAGGACGAGGACATTCAGGCGCCACGCACCGGCAACGAAGACATCCAGGCGCCGCGCGGCTGACCGCCGAGCCGGGCGAGCGAGATCGCTCGCTCGCCTGGCTTGGCCGCGCGAGGCGGACGCCGTGTGCGGGCGCACAGACTGGAAAGCGCGATGGGGTGGCTGGACGCGAACGACTATTTCATGATCGCGGTGATGGCGACGGAGCGGGTGGACGATTTGCTGTCGTCGACCGAGATCGCCATGGAGCAGGCCGCGATCGCCGACCAGCGCGGCCCCACGGAGTCCGCCCATTTTTGCGCCGCGCGAGGCTGCACGCTCAGCCACCTGCCCGTCTAGTCCGCACGGCCGCGCGCCCGATGGGCGTTGCCGGCGGGCCATTCGAACGAATCCATCGTAAACTGCCGAGCGGTGACTTCAGGCGAGATTCCTCGCGGCGTCGTCGACCTGCCCGGCCGCGGCCGGGTCTCGTACCTGAGCGAGGGCCGCGGCGCGCACGCGGCGCTCCTGATCCACGGCTCGGGCATGAGCGCGCGCTCCTGGATGCGCCAGCTCGAGGCCGTGTCCGAGCGGATGCGCGTGATCGCGATCGATCTGCCGGGCCACGGTGAGTCGAGCGCGCCGCCCGGCTCCAGCATCGAGGACTACGCCGCCGCGGTCGCCGACTTCGCGCGCGCGCTCGCGTGCGGCCCGGTCGTCGTCGTCGGCCACTCGCTGGGTGGCTCGATCGCGATTGCGCTGGCCGTGCGCCAGCCGGGGCTCGTCCGCGGGCTCGTGCTGATCGCGAGCTGTGTGAAGCTCCCGCTGGTCGACAGCGTCGGCGAGCGCCTCGTCGCCTTCCTGCCCGGGCCGCTGCGCCGGCTCCTCTTCTTCTCGATGGCGAAGAAGGTCCTGTTCGCGCCGGGCGCGTCCGCGGAGGCGATCGCGAGCGGCATGCAGGATCTGCGCGCCTGTCGACCGGAGACGCTGCTGGCCGACGTGCGCGCCGCCCGTGCGATGGATCTGACGGCGCAGGCGGCGGCGCTCGACGTGCCGACGCTCGTGCTCTCGGGAAGCCGCGACCGGCTCACCCCGCCGACCCTGGCCGCGGACCTGAGCGCGCTGATTCGTGAGGCGCGGCTCCGGATCGCCGACGGCGCCGGCCACATGCTGCCGCTGGAGGCCGCGGCGTGGGTGAACCGCGAGATCGTCGCGTTCGTCGACTCGCTCGCGACGCCGCTGCCCGCGTCGCAGGCACCGGGCCGGCGCGACTCGCTGTTTCGCCGCGTGCTCGACCGGCTCGAGACGGCGGCCGAGCGCTTCCGGCGATCCAAGCCGCCGCGCCGACGTCGATCGTAACGATCGCGCGCCACGTTATCGGAGCGCGACGCGGCCGAGGAGACCAGGCGGAATTAGTGATAATCTTCCGCCCGGGATGAGCGAGTCGCGCACGATGTTCGAGAAGATCTGGGCCCGGCACGTGGTGGCCGAGGGCCCGGGCGGCCACGTGCTGCTCTACATCGATCGCCACCTGCTCCACGAGGGCACGACCGCCGCGTTCGGCCGGCTCGCCCGCAGCGGGCGCCGCGTCCGGCGCCCCGATCTCAGCTTCGCGACCGCCGATCACTATCTCTTGACCTCGCCGGGCTCGCCCACGAGCGACGCCGAGACTCGCGGCATGGTCGAGGCGCTCGGGCGCCACACCGCCGACCAGCGCATCCTCTACTTCGGCGTGGGCGACCCGCGCCGCGGCATCGTCCACGTCATCGGCCCGGAGCAGGGGCTCACGGTGCCGGGCATCACCCTCGTCTGCGGCGACTCGCACACGGCGACCCACGGGGCCTTCGGCGCGCTCGCGTTCGGGATCGGTTCGAGCGAGGTCGAGCACGTGCTGGCCACCCAGACCCTGTGGCAGAAAGAGCCCTCGACCATGCGCGTCTCGGTCGACGGCCGCCTGGGGCCCGGCGTCAACGCGAAGGACGTGATCCTGGCGATCATCGCGAAGATCGGCGCCGGCGGCGGCGTGCGCCACGCGATCGAGTACGCGGGCTCGACGATCCGCGCCATGTCGATGGACGAGCGCATGACCGTCTGCAACATGTCGATCGAGGCCGGCGCGCGCGCCGGCATGATCGCGCCCGATGACACGACGTTCGCTTACATCGAGGGACGGCCGCTGGCCCCGCGGGGCGCGGCGTGGCAGGCGGCCCTCGCCGAGTGGAAGGCACTGCCGAGCGACCCGGACGCGGTGTTCGATCGCCAGGTGCAGCTGGCCGCGAGCGACATCGCGCCGACCGTCACGTGGGGCACGAGCCCTCAGGACGCGCTGCCGATCACCGGGCGCGTGCCCGATCCGTCGACGGTCGACGATCCCGGCCGGCGCGAGAGCATGGCGCGCGCGCTCGCCTACATGGGGCTGGCCCCGGGCATGCGGCTCAGCGAGGTCACGGTCAGCCGCGTGTTCATCGGCTCGTGCACGAACAGCCGCCTGGACGATCTGCGCGCGGCGGCGCGCGTCGCGAAGGGCCGGCGCGCCGTGGTGCCCGCGTGGATCGTGCCCGGCTCCGGGCTGATCAAGCGCGCGGCCGAGGCCGAGGGGCTGGATCGCGTCTTCGTCGACGCAGGCTTCGAGTGGCGCGAGGCCGGCTGCTCGATGTGCGTGGGGATGAACGGCGAAACGGCCGCCGCGGGAGAGCGCGTCGCGTCCACATCGAACCGCAACTTCGAGGGACGCCAGGGCAAGGGCGCCCGGACCCATCTCATGTCCCCGGCGATGGCGGCGGCCGCGGCCGTCACCGGCAAGCTCACCGACGTGCGAACCCTCGGAGCCTCGTGATGGAGCCGTTCACGCGCGTCACCGCGGTCGGGTTGCCGATCGATCTGCCGAACGTCGATACCGACCGCGTCATCCCGGCGCGCTTTCTCCGCAAGGACCGGAGTGTGCCGGAGTACGCGCGCTACCTGTTCCACGACGTGCGCTTCGACGCCGCCGGCGCCGAGCGCCCGGAGTTCATCCTGAACCAGGCGCCGTACCGCAGCGCGAAGATCGTCGTCGCCGCCGAGAACTTCGGCTGCGGCTCGTCGCGCGAGGCGGCGGTGTGGGTGCTCGCCGCCAACGGATTCCGCTCGGTGATCGCGCCGAGCCTGGGCGACATCTTTCATCAGAACTGCTTCAAGAACGGCCTGCTGCCGGTCATCCTGCCCGCCGAGGCCGTCGCGGGCCTGCGCCGCCAGTTGCACGAGCGGCCCGGCGCCACGCTCACGGTCGATCTCGAGACGCAGACAGTGACGGCGCCGGACGGCGCCCCGCACCGCTTCGAGGTGGACGCGTTTCGCAAGGAGATGCTGCTCACCGGCCGAGACGAGATCGGCCTGACGCTCGGTTTCGAGGCGAAGATCGCCGAGTTCGAGGCGCGCCACGCCCGGGAGATGGCCTGGGCGGTCCCCCGCGCGCCGGCACCTAACTTCCAGGAGGCAGAGATGCCCGCCACGCTCAAGGTGGAGTACCCCAAGGATCTGTTGAAGCTCGTCGGCACCGAGCTGGGCCCGTCGGAGTGGATGACGGTCGATCAGGCGATGATCGACAAGTTCGCGGAGGCGACGGGAGACCATCAGTGGATCCACGTCGACGTCGAGCGGGCCAAGCGCGAGATGCCCGGCGGCAAGACGATCGCCCACGGCTATCTCACCCTGTCGCTCGTTCCGCGAATGGCGGCGTCGCTGCTCGAGGTCACCAAGCGGAGCCGCGGCATCAACTACGGCTCGAACAAGATCCGGTTCATCTCACCGGTGCCGGCGGGCGCGCGCATCCGCGTTCGCCAGCGCATCACGGGCGCCGAGGAAGTGGCGGGCAACGGCGTGCGCGTGAGCTCCGAGATGACCGTGGAGGTCGAGGGGCAGGACAAGCCGGCGCTGGTGGGCGAGATCATCGGCGTCCGCTACGCGTGACGGGCAACCGACCGCGCGACGCGCGTGAGTCTGTGAGGCGCGTGAGATGAAGCTCGTACGGTATGGACGGCCCGGCGCCGAGCGCCCCGGCGCGATCGACGCCGACGGTGCGCTCCGCGATCTCGGACGCGTGCTCGAGGACGTGACGCCGGCGGCGCTCGCGCCGGCGTCGCTCAAGAAGCTGCGCGCGGTGAGTCTCGCGCGCCTGCCGGCGGTGAAGGGCCGCCCCCGGCTCGGGTGCCCGATCGCCGGCATGGGCAAGATGGTCTGCATCGGCCTCAACTACACCGACCACGCGGCCGAGGTGGGCATGGCGCTCCCGAAGGAGCCGACCCTGTTCATCAAGGCGCCGAGCGCGGTCTGCGGCCCCGACGATCCGATCGTGCGCCCGCGGGGCTCGGTGAAGCTCGACTACGAGGTGGAGCTGGGCGTCGTGCTCGGACGCGATGCCCGCTACGTGAGCGAGGCCGAGGCGCTCCGCTACGTCGCGGGCTACTGCCTGATCAACGACGTCTCCGAGCGCGAGTTCCAGATGGAGCACGGCGGCACCACCACCAAGGGCAAGAGCGCCGACACCTTCGGCCCGACGGGCCCGTGGCTCGTGACCGCGGACGAGGTCGGCGACCCGCAGGCGCTCTCGGTGTGGACGACGGTCAACCGCGACAAGCGCCAGGACGGCCACACCGGCAAGATGATCTTTTCGTGCGCGGTGCTGATCGCCTACGTGAGTCGCTTCATGTCCCTGCGCGCCGGCGACGTGATTTCGACGGGCACGCCGGCGGGCGTCGGCCACGGCGCGAAGCCGCCGCGGTACCTGCAGCCGGGCGACGTGGTCGAGATGGGGATCACCGGGCTCGGGATGCAGCGGCACAAGATCGTGCAGGCGAAGTAGCGCGCCGTGCGCGGCCCTCGGCGTGGTCGGGCCAGGGGTATCGCGTTGCAGTCGTGACCACCGTGCGGCCGGTTTGCTAGACTCGGTCGCGGTGGGTGTTTCCGGAGCGCAGTTCGCCGATCTCCTCGAGCGTCATCGCATCGATTTCTCCGCCGGGGTCCCGTGCTCGCTGATCGAGGACCTCATCGCGACGCTCGAGACGCATCCGCGGATCCCGTATGTCCCGGCCGTGCGTGAGGACGTCGCCGTCGGGCTCGCGGCCGGCGCGTGGCTCGCCGGACGCCGCCCGGCGGTTCTCATGCAGAACTCGGGACTCGGCACCAGCCTCAACGCGCTCGCCTCGCTCTCGCTGATGTACGGATTGCCCGCGCTGCTCCTGGTGACCTGGCGCGGCTACCAGGGCAACGATGCTCCCGAGCACATCCTGATGGGAGAGATCTCGCCGAAGCTCCTCACGCTCTGCGGCATTCCCCATCGCGTGCTCGCGGCCGAGTCGCTCGAGGCCGATCTGGCGTGGGCCGTCGCCGAGATGGAGCAGCGGCTTCAGCCCGTCGCGCTCCTGGTCCCTCCCGGCGTCGTCGAGATGGGGCGTGTCCACGCTCGCGCGGCCGACCGGCCGGCGAGCCTGGACGAGAGCGCCGCGCCGTCGCTGCCCGCGGCGCTCCCCGAGCCGACGATCTCGCGCCTGGCCGCGCTCGGCGCGGCCCTCAAGCCGCTCGGCCGCGAGCCGCTCGTCCACGCCAATGGCTACATCTGCCGCGAGTCGTTCTCGCTCGGAGATCGGTCCCAGAATTTCTACATGATCGGCTCGATGGGGCTCGCGTCCGCGATCGGCCTCGGCCTGGTACTGGCCCGGCCACGCGGCCACGCCGTCGTCTTCGACGGCGACGGAAATCTGCTGATGAACCTGGGCATCCTCGCTCAGGTCGGAGCCCGCCGCCCGGCGAAGCTCGTCCATTGCGTGTTCGACAACGAGGTCTACGGCTCGACGGGCAACCAGGCGTCCCCCTCGCACCAGGTGCGGCTCGATCGTCTCGCCGCCGCCGCCGGCTATCGCACCGCCGTCGCCGTCACCGCAACCGGCGAGGTCGAGGCTGCCGTGCGGGCCGCGCTCGGAAGCGAAGGTCCGCACTTCATGCTCGTCAAGGTCACCCGCGAAGAGGCCGAGGCGCCGCGCATCCCGTTCACGCCCGCGGCGATCCGCGACCGATTCCGCGCGAGTATTCTCGCGGGTTGAGGCGCTTCGCTACTTGCAGGCCGCTCGGCGTGATCATGCCCTCGAGTGATTCCAGGGGGGCGCGCGACGCTCCGCTGCCCGTCGTCCCGGGCTGCGAGCGGATGAACGTGCGCGTCACCTTGCTTTCGTACTTGGCGGGGCTGCCGTACTCGCCCATGCCCGCCCCGGGGACCTTCATCGACGGCGGAATCTCTGGCGGCTCACCCGCGGCGACGCGTCTCGCCCCGCCGACCACCAGCCCGCTCGCGAGCAGCCCCGCACTGCGATTGATGAAGCGACGCTTCGATTCGTTCATGATCCACCCCTTGACGATCTCGGCTGCTCGCGGCGCGTGGAAGAGATGGCTCCCTGCTAGCTGTCCCCCCGCCAGAGCGCCATGCGCTTGAACGCCTCGGCGTGCTTCACGCCGGCCGCCTTGCCGTCCGCCGACGCCCACGCGCGCAGGAGCTTGTCGACCCACTCGCCCTTGCCCACCTGCGAGACGTGCGCCTTCAGCGCGGCGCACTTGAGCGTGAGGGTGTCGGTGATGTCGATGTAGGTGTCCGAATGGAGCGCGCCGCTGATGAAGAGTTCCTTCACCTTGTGGGGCTCGAGCCCTTCGGCGAGGAGCTCCTGGAAGATCACGCGGGTCTCGGACGACGGAAAGACCGCGTCGAGGGCGGCGCTGGCGACCGCGCGGTGGTCGGGATGGTTCAGATAGTTGCTGCCGTACCAGCGCATCGTCGGATCACCACACACGACGACGTGGGGCTTCACACGGCGGATCACGCGCGTCAGGTCGCGGCGGAGCGCGATGGTCGGCTCGACCTCGCCGTCCTGATAGCCCAGGAAGACGACGTCCTTCACTCCGAGGATCTTCGCGGCGTCCCACGACTCGCGCTCGCGGATCGGGATCAATCCGGTGTTGTCCGGCGTGTGCTCGTTGGTGCCCGAGCCGCCCGTCGTGACCAGGCAGAACACGACGTCGCGCCCCTCGCGCGCCCAGCGCGCGACGCTGCCGGCGATCGTGAACTCGTTGTCGTCGGGATGCGCGGAAATGCAGAGGATGCGCTTGTAGTCGGCTGCGAGCGTGTGGGCTTTGCGCTTGCTCCCGGCCATGATGGGCCCGACGCTATCGTCGCACGCCGAGCTAGCCGCGCATGCCGAAGGTCGACGGGCCGGGCCGCCGGAGCGGCGCCGTCAGATTGGCGAACTCGCACAGGAGCGGCCGCGTGTCGCGCGGATCGACGATCTCTTCGATCCAGAACGCCTCCGCCGAGCGGAACGGCGAGCGCAGCTTGTTCAGCCGCTCCTCGATCTCCGCCATCTTCGCCTTCGGGTCCGCCGCCGCGTCGAGGTCGGCGCGATACGCGGCCTCGATCCCGCCCTCGAGCGGCAGGGAGCCCCAGCGCCCGGACGGCCACGCGTAGCGCATGCAGTAGCGGCTCTGGTTTCGATGCGCGGCGCCGGCGACGCCGAACGAGTTGCGCACGATGATGGCGCACCACGGGACCGTCGTCTGCCACATCGCCGACATCGCCCGCACGCCCTGCTTGATCGTGCCGCTCTTCTCGGCGTCGAGGCCGATCAGAAAGCCCGGACAGTCGACGAGGTACACCACCGGCAGGTGGAAGGTCTGCGCGATGTCGAGGAAGCGCTCGACCTTCTGGCAGGTATCGGCCGGCCAGGCGCCGCCGTAGAAGTACGGGTCGCTCGCCATCAGTGCCACCGGCCAGCCGTCGAGCCGCGCGTAGCCGGTGATAACGGAGCGGCCGTAGAGCGGCGCCACCTCGAAGAAGGAGCCCTGGTCGACGACCGACTCGACGATGCGCCGCATCTTGTAGGGCTTGCGCGGATCGTGGGGGATCGCCTCGAAGAGCCACGGGTCGCGGCGCTGCGGATCGTCGCCTCGCGGGCCGCGCGGCGGCAGGTCGTCGATCGACGACGGAAAGTACGAGAGAAAGCGCCGCGCGCGCTCGAAGGCCTCTTCCTCGGTGTCGACGGCGTCGTCGACGGCGCCGGCCTTGAGCTGGATCTCCCAGCCGCCGAGCTCGTTCTTCGTGAGCTTCTGGCCCAGGCGCTCGACCACCGGCGGGCCGGCCACGAAGAGGGCCGAGAGATTCTTCACCATGACGGAGTAGTGCGCGGCGGCCAGGTGGGCGGCGCCGAGGCCCGCGACCGAGCCGAGGCCCAGCGCCACGCGCGGGATCGTCGCCATGTTGTGGACGACCCACTCCCAGCCGTCGACGCCGGGCACGTTGGCGCGCCCCGTGGTCTCGATCGTCTTCACCGAGCCGCCGCCGCCCGAGCCCTCGACCAGGCGGATCAGCGGGAGGCGCAGATCGTGGGCCATCCGCTCGCACTGGTTGTGCTTGCCCTTGATCGTCGCATCAGCCGAGCCGCCCCGCACCGTGAAGTCGTCGCCGCCGATCACCACCGGCCGGCCGTCGACCTCGGCGCGGCCGAACACGAAGTTCGACGGGGTGAAGGCGACCAGGTCGTTGTGCGCGTCGTAGCGGGCGCTGCCGGCGATCTTGCCGATCTCGTGGAAGCAGCCGGGATCGGCGAGCTTGGCGACGCGCTCGAGGATCGTCAGCCGCCCGCCGTCGTGCTGGCGCTTCACGCGCTCGGGGCCGCCCAGCTGCGAGGCGAGCTCCTCGCGGCGTCTCAGCTCGTCGAGCTCCTTCTGCCAGTCCATCGGCGGCGCCCGGCTATTCGGTCTTGCGGCGGCGGTCGTCGCCGCGTTCCGGGTAGCGCTGGCGCAAGAGCGCGATGAGCTTTTGTTCTTCCTTCTTCGTCAGGTCGTCGAGCCAGCTCCGGTCGTCCCGGCTGTCGTCGCGATCGGCCTTCTCGGACACGTCACACCTCCCCAGGGCCCCGTCATTATACGGGACGCCCAGCGGAATCCGGGGCGCCCGCCTACTACCCGCGTACTATATGGTGCGGCGTCATGCGGCACGAGCCGAGAGGCTCGGAGGGAGGTCCGGCGTTGGACGACATCCTCATCGGTCAGGGCGAACGGCCCGTCCATCTGCTGCCCAGATACGGCAACCGTCACGGCCTGGTCGCCGGCGCCACCGGCACCGGCAAGACGATCTCGCTGATGGTCATGGCCGAGGGCTTCTCGCGCCTGGGCGTTCCGGTGTTCATGGCCGACGTGAAGGGAGACGTCGCGGGCCTGGCGCTGGCCGGAACGCCGAACGACAAGATCAGGCAGCGTGTCGAGCAGATCGGCGTCCAGGGCTACACGAACGAAGCGAGCCCCGTGGTGTTCTGGGATCTCTACGGCAAGTCCGGCCATCCCATCCGCGCGACCGTCAGCGAGGTCGGCCCGAGCCTGCTGGGCCGCATGCTCGAGATCAACGACACGCAGGAGGGCATGCTCGAGATCGCCTTCAAGCTCGCCGACGACCGCGGGCTCCTGCTCCTCGACCTCGACGACCTGCGCGCGCTCCTCGGCTTCGTCGCCGACAACCGCAAGGAGATCTCGACCAAGTACGGGCTCATCAGCACGCAGTCGATCGCGGCGATCCAGCGCGAGCTGCTCGGCCTCGAGCGCGAGGGCGGCGAAGCCCTCTTCGGCGAGCCCGCGCTCGATCTGAAGGACTTCATGCGCGCCGAGACGAGCGGCCGCGGGATCGTCAGCATCCTGGCGGCCGACCAGTTGATCCTGAAGCCGCGCCTCTACTCGAGCTTCCTCCTGTGGCTCCTGTCCGAGCTGTTCGAGAACCTCCCGGAGGTCGGTGATCTGGACAAGCCCAAGCTCGTGTTCTTCTTCGACGAGGCGCACCTCCTGTTCGACGACGCGCCGGCGTCGCTGCGCCAGCGCGTCGAGCAGGTCGTACGGATCATCCGGTCCAAGGGCGTGGGCGTGTACTTCTGCTCGCAGTTTCCCGACGACGTCCCGAACGAGATCCTTGGCCAGCTCGGCAATCGGGTCCAGCACGCGCTGCGCGCCTATACACCGCGCGACCAGAAGGCGGTGCGCGCCGCCGCCGAGACGTTCGTGGCCAACCCGAAGCTGAACGTCGCCAAGGTCATCGCCGAGCTCGGCGTCGGCGAGGCGCTCGTGTCGATGCTGCAGGACAAGGGCGTGCCGATGCCGGTGGAGCGCGCGATGATCTGCCCGCCGCGCTGCCGGATGGGCGCCATCACGACGGAGGAGCGCGCGGCAGTCCGCGCCCGGAGCCCGATCGGCGGCAAGTACGACACCCGCGTGAACCGCGAATCGGCGTACGAGATCCTGAGCCGGCGCAGCGTGTCGGCCGACGCGCCGCCGGCGCACCCGAGCGAGGCGCCGGCGCGGAGCGAGGCCCCCGCGCGCGGCTCTGCTGCACCAGATCGCGCGCCGAGGCCGGAGCCGGCGCCCGCGAAGGACGAGTCCACCATCGGCACGCAGGTGAGCGACATCCTCTGGGGCACGAAGCGCCGCCAGGGCATGGTGGAGGCCATGGCCAAGCAGGCCGCGCGCACCGTCGGCAGCCAGATCGGCCGCCAGATCCTTCGCGGCGTGCTCGGCGGCATCCTCGGCGGATCCCGGAAATAGTGCGCGCGCTCCTCTGGTTCGTCCTCGTCGCGCTCCCGGCGATGAGCGTCGCGGCCGGCGACACGGTCGCGGTCGTCATCTTTCAGGAGGATCGGCCGACGGTCCTGGCGCTCGAGAATCAGGACCGGATCGGACGGCTGGCGGTCGAGATGCTGGCGTCCGCCAGCTACGAAGCCGGCCCGGCGGTCGCGGAGCAGGGGTGGCTCGAGGCGATCCGTCGGCCGCACCTCTACGTGACGTTCGTGCCCCCGCGCGCCGTACGCGTCCGGTCCAGCGCGACGGGCGTGGCGACGGCGCAGGAGCTTCAGGTCGCCGAGATCGTCATGCGCATCGTCGGCGAGTGGCCCGACTACATCCTGGTCCGTGAGCGGGAGACGGTGAGGGCCTTCGCGAAGTACGGCCCGCGCGAGGCCGAGGCGCTGCGGGACGCGGTCCGGATCGGAGGGACGACGCGATGAGGATCACCGTGTGCGAGCTTCCCGACGAGGCCGCCCGCCGAGATGCCGCGTGGGCCGAGCTGGTCCGCCATCTGCGCGCGCATCCGACGGACGTCGTCGTGCTGCCGGACGCGCAATCTCGTAATACCCTGATCTGCGGCATGCCGCCTTCGGGCGGCGCCTCGCATCTGAACTCTTCTTCGCCCCCCTAGAGTTTTCGGCGCCCGTTAGATCTGAGAGTGGCCGCTGCCGGGGGTATCGACCCCGCGGCCGCGCGCCTCGGTGATCCAGCCGAACTCTTTGAGGATCTGCTGGCTGTACGTCACGCGGCCGGAGACCTTCTCGAGCGGCTCGCTCGCGAGCAGGAGCGCGGCCTTCGCCATCAGCTCCGGCCCTTCGCCGCGCGGATCGTCGATGCTCTTCACGAGACGGTGATAGACGGTGCCAGGCGTCGGCACGATCTGCGAGGGCGACACGCACGTCACCGAGACGCCGTGCTGATAGACCTCGGCGGCGAGACCCTGCGTGAAGCGCTCGAGCGCCGCCTTCTCCGCGCCATAGCACGTGCCGCCACGCGCGCCGACGGCCGGGTCCGGATACGGGCCGCGGCCGGGTCCGATCGCGGCGCCAGACGAGATGTTGACGATCGCGCCGTTGCGGCGCGGGATCATCTCGGCGAGCGCCAGCTGGCTCAGGACGAACGGCGCGTGGAAGTTCACGGCCCATGAGCGGAGCCAGCGGTTGAGCGGAAAGTCCTTGGTCGGCAGATAGTAGGTGAGCGCCGCGTTGTTGACCAGCACGTCGACCGGGCCGTACGCCTCGCGCGCGGCGCCGATCAGCTTCTCGCACTCGGCAGGCTCGGCGATGTTGGCGGTGAAGGCCCGCGCCTCGCCGCCCGCAGCGCGGATCGCCGCCACCGTCGTCTCGAGCGAGCCGGCGAGCTGGTGGTCGCCCTCGCGCAAGGTCCGGGCCGCGCAGACCACCCGGCCGCCCTCGGCCGCGAAGACCCGTGCGATCTCGGCGCCGATGCCGCGCGAGGCGCCCGTCACCACCACGACCTTGCCATCGAGTCTTCCCATGCGTTTTCGCGGACCTCGCGATCACCCGGCGGCGTCACGTGAGGCCCGCCCATCAATAGCGCCTCAGCGTGCCCGGCGCAAGCGCCTTCGCCCGGGCGGCGCCGGCAGGATGTTCCACTCGCCTATGCAGGGAAAGGCCCGATTGTGACGGATCGGTCGCGAAGCGAACGTGATTGCACAGTATCGCAGCAACGGAGGCGGGCCGATGACCGTCGTGTGCGCGTGGTGCCAACACCAGGGACGAACGCAGGTGCTCCGAGAGAAGGAGCCGCTCGACTACCAGGTCGTCTCGCACGGCATCTGCGAGGAGCACGCTCGGGTATTCCTCGCCGAAGTGCGCGAGGCCAGGATGGCCGCGCTCTCGCTCGATCGTCGCGGACCGTAGCCGCTTTCCGTCCCCCGCCCAAGCTCGCGCCAACCCGCCTGGGATTTCCGTCCAAGTGATCAGGTAAACACCGGATGGGACCGTCAGCACATGACCCGTAGAGTTTTTCTGTTGCGCCACGTGCAGGCGTCCTCGACCCGTGTCGAGCATGTCACGCATTGGCCAGGAGGGCCTGATGAATGGCAGCCAGGAGATGGCGGCCGTGACACAACCGCGCCTCGAGACCACCGCCTCACGACTGCGCGAGATGGTCGCGCACCTTCGACACCAGCGGGCGCATCTGCGCGAGGAGTGGGCGCGGCTGATCACCGAGGCCAAGCTGCTCACCGCCATGACGAAGGAAGAGATCTTCGCCGAGGCCACCTCCGTCTACGACAACTACGTGGAAGCCCTCGAGACCGGGACCTACGAGGCGCTGCAGGCCTACGCGCGTAACCTCTCCGAGCGCATCATCCCTCGGGGCGTCGAGACCCACGAGGTCGTGGGCATCGTGCTCCTGCTCCGCGACGTGCTCGCGCGGTCGCTGTTCGCGACGTACCACGAGGACTTCAACAAGCTGAACCGCATCCTCGACGCCTACGAGCCCGCGGCCAACCGCATCGCGGGCACGGTGGCCGTCGGCTTCGTGCAGGAGCGCGAGCGGATCATCCGCGAGCAGCAGGAGGCGATCCGTGAGCTGTCGACACCGGTGCTGCAGGTGCGGGAGCGGCTGCTCATCCTGCCGATCATCGGCGTCATCGATCCGCAGCGGGCCCGCCAGCTGACCGAGCAGCTCCTGCGCGGCATCCGGACCAATCGGGCCAAGGTGGTCGTGCTCGACATCACGGGCGTGCCGTACATCGACTCGCCGGTCGCCAACCACCTGGTGCAGACCGTCGAGGCTGCGCGCCTCCTCGGGGCGATCGTGATCGTCACCGGCCTGTCCCCCGAGATCGCCCAGACCCTTGTTAATATCGGAGTAGACCTGGGCAAGATGAACACGGTCGGCGACCTTCAGGGGGGCATCGAGGAGGCCGAGCGGCTGCTCGGCTACAAGGTCGTCCTGACGCAGGAGCCCATGCTGCACTCCGTATAGGGAGACGAGAGCGTGCAGGTTCCGATCCTCAAGCAGGGCGCGTACCTGATCGCTACGGTGCAGTCCGCCTTGACCGACGAGGACCTCAAGCAGCTGCGCGACACCCTGGTCATGCAAGTGAGCAAGGTGCGCGCCCGGGCCGTCATCGTGGACGTCACCGCGGTGGACGTGATCGATTCGTTCGCGACCCGGACCTTGCGGGACGTGGCGCACATGATCCGGTTGCGCGGCGCCGAGACCGTCATCGTCGGCATCCAGCCCGAGGTGGCCTTCTCGATGGTCAAGCTCGGGCTCACCCTGGAGGGTGTCGCGACCTCCCTCGATCTGGAAGAGGGTCTCGCGTACCTCGACCGCAAAGCCAAGGCTCACGAGGAGGTTCGGGCTCATCGCTGATGAGGTGCGTGTCCCGATAGATTGCGACTCCGACGTCGTCGCGGCCCGCCAGAAGGGCCGCGAGCTGGCGACGCAGTGCGGGTTTCCGTCCACCGACCTGGCCGTCGTCGCCACCGCGATCTCGGAGCTGGCGCGGAATATCGTCCGCTACGCGGCGCGGGGCGAGATCATCCTGCGTCTCGTGCAGAACAACGGCAAGCGGGGGATCGAGGTGGTGGCGGCCGACGACGGCCCGGGCATCCCCGACGTCGGGCTGGCGATGCAGGACGGCTACTCCACCTCGGGCGGGCTCGGCCTCGGCCTGCCGGGCACGCGCCGGCTGATGGACGACTTCGAGATCACCTCTGACTACGGCAAGGGCACGACGGTCACGGTCCGGCGATGGAGACGCTGATCAATGTGTCCCGGTGTGTCGGGCGGACAGCCAACAATGGTCTGTGCCGGCGGGTGATGGACGACTTCGAGATCACGTTCGACATCAAGGGCACGACGGTCACGGTCCGGCGATGGAGACGCTGATCAAGGCGCCGATCGAGTGGGCCGTCGCCGCGCTTGCCCAGCGCGGCGAGCGCGAGTCCGGCGACCACTACGTGGCGCTCGCCAACCCGGACGTCGGACTGGTCGCGGTGGTGGACGGTCTGGGCCACGGGGCCGAGGCCGCGCGCGCGGCGAAGACCGCAGTGCGGGCCCTCGAGCGCGGCGCGGATCGGCCGCTCGTCCAGATGCTGCGCGACTGTCACCAGCAGCTGACGACCACGCGGGGCGCGGTGATCAGCGCGGCCGTGCTCGACTTTCGCGACGAGACCATGACCTGGCTCGGTGTCGGCAACGTGGAGGGGCTCTTGCTACGCGCGCCGGCCTCCCGCGGGGCGCGCGCGCAGGCGCTCCTGGTGCGCGGTGGCGTCGTCGGGAGCCACCTGCCTCCGCTCGCCGCGGAGGTAGTTCCCCTCCGGTGCGGGGACACGCTCATCCTCGCCACCGACGGCATCCGCAGCGAGGGCCTCGACGCGAGCCTGCCGTACCTCCCGCCGCAGGCGCTCGCCGACCACGTCCTGACGCGCTGGGGTACCCAGACCGACGACGCGCTCGTGCTCGCCGTCCGCTACGTCGGGTCCGCATGAACCCGGAGCTCCGCGACCTCGCCAAGCAGTACGCCCGGGCCCTGCAGGAGTACGTCGACGGGCGGGGCGAAGCCGCGCTGCAGGAGGCGTGCGACATGGGCCGCAAGGCCCTCAGCGACGGGGTCGGCGTGCACGACATGGCGGCGATCCAGCACCGCGCCCTGCTGAAATCGCTCATGCGCGTGCGCACGCGCGAGGCCAGCTCGAGCACGCTCCGCGCGGCCAGCCGGTTCATCGTCGAGAGCCTGCTGCCGTTCGAGATGTCGCATCGCCGCAGCCAGGAGGTCAACGCCGCGCTGCGCGAGTCCGAGGAGCGCTACCGCAGCGTGGTCGACACCGCGCGCGACATCATCTTCACGCTCTCGCTCGACGGCAAGATCATGTCGATGAATCCGGTCTTCGAGACGGTGACCGGCTGGTCCCGCACCGAGTGGATCGGCAAGGATTTCCTGCCGCTCGTGGACCCCGACCATCGACCGCGCGCCGCGGAGATCTACCAGGCCGTGCTGAAAGGGCAGGTGCCGCCCCTCTTCGAGCTGGGCGTGCGCGCGAAGTCGGGCTTCACGATCCCCGGTGAGTTCGTCGCCACGCCGCTGGCGCGCGGCTCGCGGATCGTCGGCGTGCTCGGGGTCGCGCGCGACATCACCGATCGCAAGCGAGCCGAGCAGGCGCTGCGCCACCTCAACGAGGCGCTGGAGCAGGAGGTCAAGCGGATCGCCCACGCGCTCCACGACGAGGCCGGCCAGCTGCTCGCCTCGGTGCACATCGGCCTCGCCGACGTCGCGCGCGATCTGCCGGCGCCGGCCGCGAAGCGGCTGGACGACGTGCGCGGGCTCCTGGACAAGATCGAGGAGCAGCTGCGCCATCTCTCGCACGAGCTCCGGCCGACGATCCTCGACGATCTCGGTCTCGGACCGGCCCTGGAGTTCCTGGCCGACGGCGTCTCGAAGCGCACGGGGCTGTCGATCACCGTCGAGGGCTCGCCGGGCAAGCGGCTGCTGGCCGCCACCGAGACCGCGCTCTATCGCATCGTCCAGGAAGCGCTGACCAACGTGACCAAGCACGCGCAGGCAACACGCGTCTACATCAAGTTCATGCGGAACCGCCGCTTCCTGCGCGGCGTCATCCGCGACGACGGCGTGGGGTTCGACGTGCCCGCCGTCCTGACCCGACGGGGCGAACGCGGGCTCGGGCTGACCGGGATCCGCGAGCGGCTGCACGCCGTCGGCGGCACCCTTGACATCATCGCCACCCCGCGTGGCGGAACACAATTGATCCTCACCGTACCGGTGGAGGCGGACAATGCCGAATCGGATTCTCCTCGCTGACGACCACGCGATCGTCCGGCAGGGGCTGAAGGCTTTGCTGGAGCGCGAAGGCTACGCGGTCGTCGCCGAGGCCGGGGACGGCCAGGAGGCGCTGCGCGAGGCGCGCGAGCGCTGCCCGGACGTCGCCGTGCTCGACTTCTCGATGCCGCTCCTGAACGGGCTCGACGCCGCGCGCGAGATCCTGAAGGTCTGCCCGCGGGCCCGAGCCATCCTGTTGACGATGCACACCGACGATCACTACGTGCTCGAGGCCGTGCGCGCCGGCATCAAGGGCTACGTCGTCAAGACGCAGGCATCGGCAGACCTGGTGCGCGCGATCAACGAGGTCCTGCGCGGGATGATGTACTTGAGCCCGGGGATCTCCCACGCGGTGGTCGAGGCCTACTTGGCCAAGTCGGAGATGCCGCCCGATCCGCTGACCTCGCGGGAGCGCGAGGTGCTCCAGCTGGTCGCCGAGGGCAAGTCGACGAAGGAGATCGCGCGGCTGCTCGGCATCAGCTTCAAGACCGCCGAGTCGCACCGCACGCGGATCATGAAGAAGACCGACATCCACGAAACTGCTGGACTCGTGCGCTACGCGGTCCGTCGAGGTCTGATCCAGCCCTGATCCACACGCCCGGCTGAATCATCGGCGCTCCGAAACCGGTGGAATCGTCGGCCGACGGCGTCGCCCATCAGGCGGGGAATTACCGGCCCCCTTTTAGGGCGCTTCCCGGATTTGTGCCCCGGCGCACGCCTCTAACATGGCGCCATGGCAACGCGCGTGTTGCTGGCGGATGACCATACAATCGTCCGGCAGGGTCTCCGGATCCTGCTGCAGCGCGAGGGATTCGAGGTGGTCGGCGAAGCGGCCAACGGAGCCGAGGCTGTGCGCCTGGCCACCGAGACCGTCCCGGACGTCGTCGTCCTCGACTACGGCATGCCGCTCATGAACGGCCTCGCCGCCGCTCGCGAGATCATGGCGGCCTGCCCGCGCGCGAAGCTCATCCTCCTGACCATGCACGCGGACGACCGCTACGTCCTTGAGGCGGTGCGGCTGGGCGTGAAGGGCTACGTCGTCAAGAGCCAGGCGCCGACCGATCTGGTGCGCGCGATCCACGAAGTGCTCAACGGCATGATGTACCTGAGCCCGCGCGTGTCGCGGACCGTCGTGCAGGCGTACCTGGCGAAGTCCGAGCTGCCTCCGGATCCGCTCACGCCCCGTGAGCGCGAGGTCCTGCAGCTGGTCGCGACCGGCAAGACCACGAAGGAAGTGGCCGAGATCCTTGGGATCAGCGTCAAGACAGCCGAATCGCACCGGACGCACATCATGCAGAAGCTCGACACCTCGAATACCGCCGGTGTCGTTCGCTACGCGATCCGTCAGGGTCTGATCCAGATCTGAGCGACGCGCCGCGCTCCGTCGTCGCCGTCGTGTCCGTGTCCCGGCCATCAGTCAAAGCCCCGAGGCCGTTCTCAGGGTTTTTCCGAATCGGCATTCGGGGTTCGGCGAATTGAGTGCGCGCTCCGCAGTTCGTAACGTCGAATCGAGGCACGTAGCGTGACCCGCAGAGACCTGTGGCCGCCGGCGAGCGCGTCCCCACGAAATCGCACAGCGCTCACGAGATCGGGAAAGGGGACGAGTCATCATGAATCTGTACAAGCGTATCGTTGCCTCCGTTGTCGTCTCGCTGATGATCACAGGGCTGCGCAAGAGATGAAGCGGCCGCCGGCCGTATCGGCTCCGGCCGCGGCGGCCCCCCCGCCCGCGGCCGCGCCGGCCCCCGGCGCCCACGCGCCCACCGGCGGCGTCGGCCCGGAGGACAAGATCGGGGTCGACGACGTGCTCGGCATCGCCGTCTGGAGCAACACTACGGTCAGCCGGACCGTGCCGGTCGTGGGCGCGCACCGCGACCTGCTCATCGCGCCACTGACGCGAACCGGATCCTGAGGGTCATCACCATGTACTTGAAGTTCTACGGACTTCTCGAGAAGCCGTTCAACGCCACTCCGGACCCGCGGTTCCTCTACATGAGCCCCGGCCACCGCGAGGCGCTCGCTCAGCTGCACTACGGCACGCAGGAGCGCAAGGGCTTCATCGTGCTCACCGGGCAGGTGGGCACGGGGAAGACGACGCTGCTCCACGCCTTGCGCCAGCGGCTCGACAGCCAGACGGCCGTCTCGTTCATCTTCAACTCCACGCTGCCGTTCGACGACATGCTCGAGTACATGCTGGTCGATTTCGGCGTCGGCAAGCACGAGGAGTCGCGGGCCCGGCGCCTCATGGCCTTCAACGACTTCCTCATCGAGCGCGAGCGCACCCGCCAGAACGCCGTGCTCATCATCGACGAGGCGCAGAACCTCTCGGCGGAGACGATGGAGCAGGTGCGCCTGCTCTCCAACTTCGAGACGGCGACCACCAAGCTCCTCCAGATCTTGTTGGTAGGCCAGCCCGAGCTCAGAGCCAAGCTCGAGCTGCCGGAGCTCCGGCAGCTCAAGCAGCGCATCGGGCTCCGCTGCCGGATCCCGCCGCTCACGGCGGAGGAGGCGCGCCAGTACATCCGGAACCGGCTGCGGATCGCCGGGGCGCGCGACCTGGGCATATTCACCGACTCGGCCATCGAGCGGATGACCGAATACTCGGGCGGAATCCCGCGAGTCATCAACATCCTCGGCGACCACTGCCTGCTATTCGGTTACGCCGACCAGTCGCGGCGGATCGACCGGTCCGCGGTCAACGAGACGATAGAGTACATGGAAGAGGGCCTGCCGACGCAGCGCGGCCTCCTCGGATTCGGTCGCTCGTCGGCGCCCAAGCGCCGATCGCAGTGGTTCGTCAAGACCGCCATGTTCGCCCTCGCAATGGCGGCGGTGGGCCTCGCGCTCACCTACGAGACCGGCGTGGTCAACCTCTTCGAGTCGCTCCGACGGGCGGTGATGCCATGAGCAAGTTCTTCGAAGCGCTCACAGGAGAGAGCTCGTGAGGGTTGTGGCGATTGGCGGCGGTACCGGGCTCCCGGTCGTGCTCACCGCACTGCGCCGTCATCTGGCGGCGAGCGACCGCATCACGGCGATCGTGACGGCCGCCGACGACGGCGGTAGCTCGGGAGCCCTGCGCAAGGCATACGGCGTGATCCCGCCGGGAGACTTCCGCAACTGCCTGCTCGCCCTGGCCCGCGTCGCGCCCGAAGTGTCGGCGGCGCTCCAGTATCGCTTCGACGGCAGCGAGGCGCCGCATCCAGTGGGCAATCTGCTCCTGGCCGCGCTCGACATGGTCGCGACCGACGGGCTGACGGCGATCAAGCTCGCCGCCGACCTCCTGGGGGTGGACGATCTCGTCCTGCCCTCCACGACCGAGCGCGTGCACCTGGTCGCCGACCTCGCGGACGGCCGCTCGGTCTACGGCGAGTCGTCGATCCCGCGATGCGGCACAGCGATCAAGCGCGTCCGTATCGATCCGGCCACCGCGACGGCGGCGCCCATCGTGCTCGACGCCCTGCGCGAGGCCGATGTGACGATTCTCGGGCCCGGCAGCCTCTACACGAGCCTGCTGGCCGCTCTCGTCGTCCCCGGCGTGGCCGACGCGGTGACGAGCTCGCCGGCGACCCGGATCTTCGTGTGCAACGCGATGACCGAGCCCGGCGAGACCGACGGCTACGGGATCCTCGAGCACATGCGGACGCTGGCCGCGCATGGTCTGCCGCTCGAGAAGCTCCACTACGTCGTTGCGTCCACGACGCCGATTCCGCCGAAGGTCCTCCGACGCTACGCCTCCGAGGGTGCGGTGCCGGTGGGCGCGAACTTCACGCTGCCGAGCCCGTCGCCGGTGATGGTCC
>Ga0306921_10000932_pt1 | contig 27670 bp, 24 predicted proteins | sample sta12Cox44000080_FD_203760 | JGI IMG/M metagenome (GOLD analysis project Ga0306921, IMG submission 203760) | Lab enrichment of tropical soil microbial communities from Luquillo Experimental Forest, Puerto Rico - statoxic.12C.oxic.44.000.080 (v2)... | ecosystem: Environmental > Terrestrial >...
TGTACTTCATCAGGGCCATCGGCGAGGCGTAACGTCCGCGAGTTAGCCCAGGCCCAGGCGAGATGAAAGTCGTCGGAAACCCCCCCGCCGCCGTGCGCCTGAATGGCCCGATCGATCACGCGCAGGGCGACATTCGGCGCAACGACCTTGATCATGGCGATCTCCGACCGCGCGGCTTTGTTGCCAACCGTGTCCATCATGTACGCCGCCTTCAGGGTCAACAGCCGTGCCTGCTCGATTTCCATGCGCGAAAGCGCAATATCCGCCCGAATGGTTCCCTGCTCGGCGAGTGTGCGTCCGAAGGCCACGCGCGACCGGACCCGCTGGCACATCGACTCGAGCGCGCGTTCCGCCACGCCGATCAGGCGCATACAGTGGTGAATCCGGCCCGGCCCCAGCCGGCCCTGAGCGATTTCAAAACCGCGTCCTTCGCCCAATAGGAGATTTCCTGCGGGCACACGTACATTCTCGAACAGAATTTCCGCATGGCCGTGCGGGGCGTGGTCGTATCCGAAGACCGTGAGCATCCGTGTGATCTTCACGCCAGGGGAGTCCATCGGCACCACGATCATCGATTGCTGCGCATGCTTCGGGGCTGTGGGGTCGGTTTTCCCCATAAAAATCGCGACCTTGCAACGAGGGTCGCCGGCCCCGGAACTCCACCATTTGAGCCCGTTGATCACATATTGATCGCCCTCGCGGGCGATAGTGGATTCGATGTTGGTGGCGTCGGAAGAGGCAACCCTGGGCTCGGTCATCGCGAAGCACGAACGGATCTCGCCGGCCAGCAGCGGCTTCAGCCATCGCTGCTTCAAGTCGGCCGAGCCGTAGCGCTCCAGCACCTCCATGTTGCCCGTGTCGGGCGCCGAGCAGTTGAACACCTCCGGGCCCACGGGCGAGCGGCCCATGATTTCGCAAAGCGGCGCGTACTCCAGGTTGGTTAACCCGGCACCATGTTCGCTCGCCGGCAGAAACAGATTCCACAGCCCGGCCGCGCGGGCTTTTGGCTTCAACTCCTCGATCACCGGTACGGCCTTCCACTTGTTCGAACCTTGGCAGTGTTCCCGGTACTTCGCTTCGTTGGGGTAGACGTGCTCCTCCATGAAGGCCGTCAGACGCCTCTGGAGGTCCTTCACTTTACCGGAGAAGTCAAATACCATCGAATGCCTCGTGAACCTGGTTTATCGATACGTGCGAAGCTCCGGCCGAGCGAGGTGCGGAATGGCGTTGAACGTATCGAGACGCAACTGGCCGTCACCGAACCGCAATACTGTCGCGGAGGCATTCCTCAAAACGCCGGCCAGCCGCAGCGCGCGCTGGTCCTCGATCTCCATCGCCAGCGCCGTCCACACACCGATCGGCGTGGCCGATGTAAACACCGCAATATCGGCATCACCTTTGATCTGCGCCAGCCTTGACCGGCATCCTGTCACCCGTTCCCGAAAGCCCGGCCACGATTCACCACGATATGGATGCCGCCCCTCCAGCCATGCATTCACAACCTTGCTATCGCACGGCAGCCAACGCCGATTCACCGGAGCGTCTGGCTCTTCGACTGCGGCCCGCGCCTCGGACCGCATATTCTCGTACTCCCTCTGAAATTCGGGGTCCTCCTCGCACAGCCGGGGCGCGAGCGCGCGATAGATGTGAGTCAGATCGAACTCGTTCCAGCCGCAATCCAACACGGTCTCGGGGAAGCCGGCGCCCGCCTCGACATAGGCGGCCTTGACTTCAGCCGCGGTTTCCGTCTGGCGGACCAACGTTCCGGAAAACGCAGCGGCGAAATGAATTCGCTCGGACACGAAAAACTCACCCAACAACCGGGCTTGCCGTTTTCCCAACCCCGATAATGAATCGTAGGCCTTTCGAGTGCCGGCTTGGCCGTGCCGGACCAGATAAATGCGCCTCAACGGTGCTTCTCCGCGAGTGACGCGGCAAGCTTCACCAGGCCGCGCACCTGTCGATCGAAATGCCGGAAGCGCGCGTCCTGAGTCTGTCCCTGGCGAAACCGGTAATAAATCTGCTGCAGAATCACCGCCAGCTTGAAAACCCCCAAAACCTCGTAATAGCCGACCTGCGCCACGTCGCGACCGGTGCGCTGGGCGTATCTTTCGAGGAACTGATCGCGGGTGTACCACCCCGGCTGCGCGGTGACGCCGCGGGTTGGCGAATGCCCATTTTGCTCCGCCGCCACGTTGGCCCAGGTCCAGTAACACAGGGAGAGTCCCAGATCGGCGAGCGGATCTCCCACGGTGGTCATTTCCCAGTCGAGCACCGCCTCCACTTGATCCCCCTCGGGTCTCATCATGACATTGTCCAGCTTGTAATCGTTGTGGACCAGCGTCGAGCCGGCCGAAGGGGGCACGCGTGCGTTGAGCCACTCGACAATCCGTTGCATTTCGGGAAGGTCCTCGGTTCGAGCCCGCGCCCACCGGTCGGCCCATCCGCGGACCTGTCTCTCTACAAAGCCCTCGGGCTTACCCAACCGACTGAGCCCGTTCTGATAAATGTCAATCGCGTGCAGCCGCACCAGACAGCCAATGAACGCTTCGCTCGCCCGACCTGCATAGTCCGGAATGGCCGCCAGTTCGGCCGGCACGCGATCCCGAATGACAATACCCCGGCGGCGCTCCATGAGAAAGAAGGCGCTACCGATGACTGAAGGATCTTCGCACAGCAGAAACACTTCAGGCGCTTCCGGAAAATGCGGGTGAACCGCCTGCAGCACGCGATATTCGCGCGCCATGTCGTGCGCTTTGGGCGCCACCGGGCCGAGCGGCGGACGCCGGAGAACATATTCCCGGTCTCCCATCCGCACCAGATACACCAGGTTAGAGTGGCCATTGGGGAACTGCTCGACCTCGAAGGTGTTTCCGCCGCTATCGATTCTGCGATCGAGGTACTCGGCCAACACTGTGAGGTTAAGCTCTTCGCCCGGGCGGACGGTTGCTGTGTCGGAAGCCACCAGAATGTCGCGCATCCCTTTGAGATCGGCGTGACTCCGTCAACGCCAGGCTAATATAATATCAGTTCGGACCTACCGGTCGACAGGTGTACTAGCCGCGCACTAGAAGGCTGCGGCCGAGGGTCAAAAGCGCTTCAGCCCTCATCGGCACGCGCTTTTTCCGACAATCATGCAACTTGCTGATCAGGTCGTCGTGGTTACGGGCGCCGCGCGCGGCATCGGCCGCGCTCTCGCCGAGCGCTTCGCCGAAGAAGGGGCGCGTGCGGTGGTTATTGCCGATCTCGACGCGGAGGGCGCCACTACGGTGGCCAACGAGATCGGTGGAGTGGCTGTTCCCACCGACGTCGCCAAGGAATCGGACATCATCCGCCTGGTCCACGACGCCGAGCGGATGTTCGGGCGTATCGACCTGTTTTGCTCGAATGCGGGCATCATCGTCCAAGGCGGCGCGGAAGTTCCGGACCATGATTGGCAGCGCACCTGGGAAGTCAATGTAGGCGCCCACATTTACGCCGCGCGCGCGGTACTGCCGGGAATGATCGCCCGTGGGAGCGGATACCTTCTGCAGACGGCGTCGGCGGCGGGCCTCCTCACCCAGATCGGTTCGGCGCCCTACTCGGTCAGCAAGCACGCAGCGGTCGCTTTCGCCGAATGGCTCGCGATCGCACACTACGACCAGGGCATTCGCGTGTCGGTATTGTGCCCGCAGGGCGTGCGAACGAACATGCTAGCCACCGCTCCTCACACGGGTATCGGTGCCTTACTCCGCGAAACGGCGCTCGAACCGAACCAGGTCGCCGAAGCAGTCGTCAAGGCCTTGGCTGAGGAAAGGTTCTTGATTCTCCCGCATCCCGAAGTGGCCGACTACTTCGAGCGGAAGGCCACGGACTACGAACGGTGGTTGCGCGGGATGCGCCGCCTGCAAGCGGCCAGTTCCTCTCTTTGAAGGCTTCGCCTCCAGCTCAATCGCGCGCGGCGCTCCACGTGCCCTGGTCGACCTCGGAGGCACCATCGGTCGTGGTGGTCCGGTATGTGCCGTCAACTCCCTTGGAGTTCCACTGCCCATTGATGTGAGACCGCAGGGTGAAGCCCTGCGCATCGAAATCATACGCGGCGTCGATTTTGGATTGGTCGACGTTGCACTGGCGCATCGTTGTTTTCACCTGTTCGCCGGAGAGCGTGAACGTGACTTCGCATTTCCAGCCACTACCGGCACCGCCCTCCAAGCTCAGCCGGAAGGTCCCCGACGAGCCACCCACCCATTGGCCGCTGTAGTGGCCGGCCACCGCGCTAGCCGGACGGCTGGCGGGCGAAGCCGCAGATTCTTGTTTCGCCTGCTTGGCGAAGAAATCGAGCATGGGGCCGAACTGCGGCGCAGCCACGCTCACGTGGCTTCCGCCTGGAACCTCGACGTAGACGATCTCGATACCCGCCTTCTTACCGGCCTCCACCATGCGGCGTGACTCGTTCACGTTGACGGTCCGGTCGTCATCTCCGTGCACGACATACTCCGGAATTTGACGGATCTTCGCCAAGCCTGCGGGATCGCCGCCACCCGAGATGGGCCCGAGCGCGGCAAATAGATCCGGATGCGCCATCGCCACGCTCCACGTGCCGTAGCCGCCCATGGAATGCCCCATCAGATAGATGCGGTTGGGATCGATCTTGTAGTCGCGGCGCACTTCGGCGATCACATCGATGACATCCTTGTCGGCAGATCCGCGGTACATCGAAGCCGTGTCGCGTCCTTTTGGGGCAACGACTACGAAACCACGCCGCTCGGCTTCGCGCTTCAGCGCCCCGTTATTATACCCGTCGAACAGCGAGTTTTCGTCCCCGCCCATGCCGTGCAAGGCCACGACCAGGGGCGCCGGCGTGGCTCGGTCATACGCCTGGGGCACGAACAGGCGGTAGGGTTGCAACGTGTTGTCTACCGCGGAACGATAGGCTTTGCGAACATCCCCGCGCCGGGTCCGAAACGGATCGCGGCCGGCTTCGACGGCCTCCAGAATGGAATTGGCGTTGGTAATTTCATCGCGCAGCTTGTACCGGTGCGGGTTCAGGTCTCCGCGATCGGCGAGATCATAGAGCGCCAGCGCGTATTCGGCGGTCGCCGTTGCGCTGCTGTTTTCGGTCGTGCGCTTCAGTCGGGCGCGCAGCCGGTCCCGTTCGCTCGAAAGCGCCTCGACATGAACCGGCAACGATTTGACGAACGGTCCTGAGGCCGACGCGCCTTCCTTCGCCAGCCGCACTTCCACCGTGTAGTCGCCCGGCGCCACCTCCGGCATGGTGACCGAGAGAGTGAACGGAAGGGCCGCCGAATCGACGGCCCGCTGCGAGATGGGACTCTGTCCGCCCGGAAGAAGGAAGATCGACGCGCTCAGTTTCGCCTCCCCCGCGCGCGCGCTGGTGTAAAGCGGCCTCAGCGAGAGGGTCACGCGCTGGCCGGGCTCCACCATTTGGTGATCGAGTCTGGCCTCGAGCGATGAGGCGAACTCGAAGGCCGGCGTCCAGTCCTGGCTTCGCATGATGGCCAGGCCCTCATAGTAGTCGCGAATCGCCTCTCCGTACTTCTGGGCCTGGTTCGCCGCCTGAGCCTGGCGGGCGAGTTCATCGGCCTGCTTGCGCTGTTCCTCGCTGAGTTCCAGCGTAGCTCGCTGGGTGCGATAAGTAACCGATGTGCGCAGCACCATGCCGGCGTCTTGCGCGGAAACAACCAGCCCGGGAAAAAGGGCCACAATGCGAACACCACCGAATAATCGCTTAAACATAGGGTGTCTCCATGAACTCTCTCGCTGGCGCGTCTACTTCCCACGCGCCGCCTGCGCCGTTTTCGAAAGCCACGCCTTCGCCTGCTGACCAACGAGGTCTACAAGATTGCCCATAGCGATGTTGACATCGACCAGGTGCAAGCCCCAGTTCGCCAGAACTTGTCCGTTTCCACCCAAATCGCCAACGATGTCGCCGGTGCGTTTTCCGTTAGGATCGGGGTGTAGGGTCACCTCGAGGTAGGTCGCATTCTCGTTGGAGGTGCATTGCGCCGTCAGCAGGCCGGGAACGCTCACCCACGGCGTGTCGATCGCACGTTCCGGCGCCACCCAGGGTTTGGGCGGGGTTGTTCCGACGATAGTGCGGCCATCGGTGGCCAGATACGCGTGCAGTTCGCCGCTACCGCCACCGAGCGACGCCGGATTGGTGCACGCAGCGACCATATCTTTGTCCGCGACTTTGCCGAACAGCGTGTTGGCCGGCGGCGGCACCGTGGAGCGGAACGACGAGTAGGCGATGACGCACCCGGTTTCGGACGCTGAATGACAGAAGGGCACGTGCTGGAACGACCCGCCGACGTCCTTGCCGCGCGGAACCGCCATCGTGGCGCCCGGCAGGATCGCCGACACCATCCGCGCCTGGACCGGCTTGCCGTCGATCTCCTGCCGGATCAACTCCGCCAGCACGAACGAGCCCTGCGAATGACCGATGAGCACAAATCCGCGTCCCTTGTTGTCGTGGTCGAGATAATACTTCCACGCGTCCCTCACATCGTCGTACTGAAGGCCGTGCTCTAGGGATGCGCCGCCTCCGCCAGAGGCCAACCTGAGGCGGAGACCGGCCAGCGTGATCTGCCGGTACATCGGCGCGAAGGGACGGCATTTGGAAGCAAAACGCGCGAACTGTTGCCGAATGACATTCCGTTCCGCCTCATCCGCCACCATGTCGCTGTTCGGGGTCGGGTCGGTGGACACGGTCGGATACACATAGAAACAATCGACCGGCGCGTTCGGATCCTCAGCCCAGGTCTCGCGGTTCAAGTTGCCGTTGGCGCTGACAACCGTGGTTGTCAGATCGATATCGCAAGCGCCGTGTTGTCCGGGACGGCACAGCCACGATTTGGCGTCGCCGTAGTCATTGGGTTGCTGGGCGAAACCGAGACCCGCCGCCACGACCGCAAGTGTTATCTGTTTCCACATTGGAATTTCCTTTCAAGAGTCAGAGACCCGCGCCCTATTTCTTCGGATTGACCGGATCCCGGTCATTTTCCGCAGCCGGCGCCGACGAGCCCAGAAGCAGCTTGCGGCCGTCCGGATACGTGATATTGCGGCCGTTTGCCCGCAGCAGAGAGTGGTCCCGCGCCTGATAGCCATCGACCACGATCTCGGTTCCAACCGGGAGGCTGTCCCTGGTGACGCCGTGCCGCAACAAAGAGTTCGGGCTGCCACCCTCCACCATCCACTCCTCCTTGGTGCCGTCCGGCTTCAGGACTTCGAGGTGAATCCAGGCATGCGGGTTGACCCACTCGACCTTCACCACTTTACCCTTGAGCAGGAGCGGCCGGTCCGGATCGAACTCCCCCCCAAAGGCATGATGAGCGAGTGCCGGCACCGCCCCGGCGACGAACAGCACCACGCCGGCAGTCATGAAAGCTAAGAGCTTGGTTCGCATGGATGGACTCACTTTTTCTTGAAGTGTGACCCTACTTGCTGGTCCTCGCTGCTGCTTCAGCCTCGCGGATCCGCGCGCCGCGCAGGATATCACCGAGCGCATAGTTGGCCTCGTGGCAGGCGTACTCATAAATCGGTTGATCGGTGGCAGGCCAGGTGTATTCGCCCGTCCAAGGCCGGTCCCAGGTATCGGGGTCCTCGACGATGAAGCGGTAGAGTAGCGTCTTGTCATCGACGCGCGAAAACCGCTCCACCACATGCAGGTTTTTGGTCGATCCCCGGAATCGTGTCTGGTCGTTGAAGTTCGTGGTGTCGACGACCAAGGTATCGCCTTCCCAGTGGCCGACCGAATCCCCCATCCACCGGCGAATCGTCTTGGGAAGGTGCTGGTCGCCTATGCGCACGATTCGCGCGTCGTGGACCATTTCGGTAAAGATTGTTGTAGAAGTAGTCCGGTAGAGCGGGCGGCCCCGAAGTTGAACCAAACCCGAGCAGGCAGCGCTCGCCGAGCGGCCGGCGTTCCGGGTCGTCGTAGGAGCCCGGCGGTTCCAGCCCCGGATCCCTGCTTTCCTGCGCATCCGACGTAGGCCGCGCGCGCAGCGAGGCCAGCCGCTCGCGCGCTGCCGACTTATAAGGAGGCACGCGCCCGTCGGGCGGGTCGACAACGATCGACGAGCGAATCTCGCCGCCGACCACGCTGTATCTGGATCCCGGATCGAGCCAGAAATAGTTATAGCCGCCGACGCCGCCCGCCGGGCCGCTCGACCCATCCCCACCCTTGGGCGGCGCCGATCGATCCCCGCTGATCGCCTCGTTGGCCTTGTCCCGCCGCCCGGCCGCAGCTTTTTCGAGGGCGGCCGCCTCTTGCGGCGTCAGTACGGCCTTGGCTCCTCGCGGCCGCTCGAGCGGCGTCAGCGTGGCCAGATCATAAGTGCCCTCGAGATCCGGATGGCCGTCCGCCAGACGCCGCGGAGCGGTCGGTCTCGGAGAGGCTTTGGCGACCTGGCCGGCGGCTGGAACCGGCGTCAGACAGGCAGATACAGTGGTCACTTCCGCCAAAACGGCGAACCAGAGCCATGGGTTTGAAGCCACAACACCTCCTCTACTGGCGGCTAAGCGGCTTCTTTCGCCACTGGCCATACAGCAGCTCTTCGACGAATTCGACGCACTTGAAATCGAGCAGCTGCGCGTTCTTTTCCTGACGCCGGTAAAGCGGCATCGTCATCTTCCAGGAATGCGTGAATACCTGAGGGTCCTCGATGGTCGCCTCATACGAAATCACGTCCGGGCTGGTGCGCGTGTATCGCTCGATGACGTGGAGGGCCTCGCTGTGGAAATCACCGGCCCGATCAAACCAGCTCTGGTCGTTGAAGCCCTTGACGTCCACGACCAGCGTTTCTCCCTCCCAGTGCCCAACCGATTGCCCCATCCACGAATCCACCGGCGCCGGCCCCGGATCCTTGAGAAGGACGTTGCGCACGGCGCCCGCGTACTCATAAACGAACGTGATCGCGCTGGCGCTTTCGAGGATCTGAAACGGATACGGCATGTAAGTGGCGCGCGGCACCCCCGGCAGATAGCACTTGATCTCGGGATCCGAGGTCAGCCAGTTCTCCTGATTCTGCTTCTTCTTGGCGAGCGCCTCCGGTTTGTACGGAAGCACGCCGCCCTCTACGACCCCGAGACCGGGCGGCACCGCGCCCACGGCGCCTAGCGCCAGTAGCGGCGCGGCCGGAACCGCGCCGTAGGGTCCGGGCCGAAGGGCTAGCGCGGGCCGTGCTTCGTGCGTCTCAATATCGTAGTTGGCTTCGTTCAGCGCTTGCCAAATGCCGTTGAGGTCGGGCTTTCCGCCGGCCACCCGTGGAGCACGATAGGCCTGTGCTTGGGCGCCAGCCGGTATCACGGCTGCCCCCACGAGCAGAGCGACGGCGACGGTCTTTATGGTGTGAGGAATCGTTGCTTGCGAATTCCGAAAGGCTCTCATAGTCGATTCAGCTAAACAGTGTATCGCAAAATTGGCGCGTTACCTACCGACCGATAGGTAACCGTGCGGGCCCCTCCCTCCTTCTCATTGACGCCTTCCGGGTGGCGGCTTCAGAGCCCGGCCGGGCCGGTCCGTCGGGAGCTTTCAGGCATAGGATTTTGCACCTGCAAAGATCCAGGTGCCGGTCAACTCTCGCCGCCCATGAGCCGCCCATGATATGAGCCGCGCAAGATGCGGCCCGATTGGCGCACCGCTCGTCTGTCTACGCCACGCTTCTGGACTCCGGCCGAGGGGCGATTGAAACGGGCCAGATCGCCGAAGCTTTGGGCCGCGAGGCGCTCAGTTCGATGGTCTTCTCGGTTATCTTGCTGTCGGGCGAACCCGCGCGCGCCGGTGCTGCTCGCGCCCGGCCCGAGGTGGCCTGTCCGGAGCTAAAAAAATCTCAAGCCGATTGCAAAGTCGGCCTGCCTCTGTCGGCTGGCCTCGTCGCTTCTGATCACCCTGCCCGCGCTCGACAGTGACCCAGAAAGGACGCTCAAAGATTGCGGAGCGAACCCGGTCGGTCGACTCGGCGATGAAATCGCCGCGCCCGGAAATCAGGCTCGACCCCACGATTGAGGGCATCGTGGCCGAGCTCGAGTGCCAACTTCATAGAGCTTGGGCGTAAGAGGCGTGTGGCGAACCTGGGTAGGCAATGCTGAATGTAGACAGCCCGCTAAAGGCCGGCCTTCCGTTCATCGAGGACGTTTGCGAGCGGAACCAGATTACAGCCTTCCCGCTCCAGGCGAAGATCCCGATCGTAATAATCGAGGGTCGCCTGGCGGCAGAGTTCTTGGTAATCCGCAAACAGAGCGGCCGCCGGCAGTCCCGGGGTCAGCAAGCCCCGTGTCGCTTGAGCCCGCGCGAAGGCCATCCGATCCCTGTCCGAGGGATGCGAGCTGAATATCCTGTTCCTGCTTTTCTCCATGCCCGCCCGGAGCCGCTGCACGAAAGCTGCCGAATAACCGCGCCGAAGCGAAGCGATCAGCCCCGGAAAGTCATCGACCAGCCGGCGCCGCTGCCACATCCGGCTGAGATCGACGACTGCCCGTTGGGAAGCTACCGCAAGCAGGTTCGTCTCCAGGATCGTCGCGAGGAAGGCCTCCGTTCCAGCTACCCTCACCTGGTAACGGTCGGCTTCGATCTCCATGCGGCGCAGGAAGCCCGCACTGACGGCGCCTTCGACCAACCGCATCAACCGTAACACTGCCCGGCCCGGTACAACGAGCCATTGAGCGCATTCGAGCAGGAGCTTTGAGGCAGGTCCGGCTGCCTTCAGCGAATCGAGGACCGCGAGGTCGAATCGATCCCGCTCGCCCGTAACCCGCGAAAACCAGGCCTCGACGTTCCACATCAAGCGGCTCGACCACATGGCCGATCTGTGGGCGACGTGGCCTAGTTCGTGAGCCAGTACTCCGGCCAGCTGGTCCAGACTCAGCCCCGACACCAGGGACAGTCCGATCACCAGGTCGAAGTCGCGTCGGGAGATGCCGGTGATGCCGCCGGCGAACACACAATAGCAATTGACACTCCAGTCGACGGCAAGGTGTGACGGCTCGGGCATTTGACCCCGGCTGGCGAGTTCCTTCACAAACTTAAACAGCAGCGGCTGTTTCTCTGGGTCCAGCCGATGGGGCTCCGCGACTCGGCCCGGGCGAGCTACCAACGGTTTCACCAACGAGAGGATCAACAGGCAACCAATCAGAGAAAGACAAATTGGACCGACCGCGGAAGCCAGAGTGATTTTCGCATTCAACCGATAGACGCCCCAGGCGGCGAGCGGTATCAACCCGAGGTATGCGAACAAGAAAACTGTCGTCAGCAACCCTCCGAATGCCGACGCCAGCCGGTGCCGAATGGAAATTGCCAACGGCGGCATCTCGAGAGCGAAGACGCCCGTCGCCTGCAATTGCGCCTCAAGCTCGGCAGGGTGCTTCCGAGCAGGCTTGTCATTTCCGCTCATGCCACACGAGGCGGCTCCGCCACGGATATCCGTCGCAACGTGTGACGGCGCTCGGATCACCACCTCACCCTCGAGCGTATCAAGTTTCGCCCGCGAGTCCCCGGCGGCCAGAGGAGCGCCCATGAGCGCTCAAGCCCGTTGCACACCAGTACGGTCAGTGGGCGCCGCTGCACACTCGAGTGTTTTTGAATCAAAATGGTGGGTGTCTAACGAGCGCCGATGGCTGGAAATCGCCGCCCATCAAAGAGAGTATTTCAACCGGCTGGCCGACGTCTTCGATGTCCCCCAACCGGAAGCCGTCATGGATCGCTTGCGCAGGATCGTCGCTGCGTCCGGATTGCACCGCGATGACGTGGTGCTCGACGTGGGTACCGGCGCGGGCGTGCTTCTTCCGCTGATTCAGTCGTATCGCCCATCGTTAGTGCTTGCCTGTGATCTGGCCGATCAAATGCTCGCGCACGTGCACACGAAGAATCCGTTGGTGCGGGTTGTCCAGTGCGACATCGTGCGGCTTCCCCTGAAAGCCGCTAGTGTCGATATCGTCTTCATGAACGCGATGTATGGCAACATCGCGGATAAACCGGCCGCCTGTGCCAACGTGGCAAGCGCGCTCAAGCCGCGCGGGCGTCTCATCGTCAGTCACCCGGAAGGCCGCGGTTTTGTCGAAAAACTGCGCGCTGCCGGCGACCTGTTCATCGAATCCCTCCCCGGTCGCGGGGAATTCCAGGCCCTGCTCCAGCCACTCGGCCTCAAGGTGGTCACATACTGGGACGAACCCAAGCTTTACCTGATGGTGGCGCGGAAGACCTGACCGTTCGGGTCCTAATTCGCCCGCTCGGCCGCACCAAAGATCTTTGGCGGCAGCCCCGGCGGTGTCTTTGGCTCCTCCGGTTCGGGTGCGCTAAGTGGCGGCAGCAGAACCGTCTCGCGTTTTCTTTTCACTCGTCCTTTACCTTTCAGCTTCTCTTCGAGCGGCCGCCAGCAGTCCGCGCAGATGTCGAATTCCTTGCCGTCGATCTCCTTTTGGAAGCACTCGCGAGCTTGGCCGCATAAATCGCACAGAATCACCAGACTCCTCCTCGTCGATTCGAGTGTACACCCGCCAGGCCAGGGATTTCCGGATGCGGCCCTCTTGAACTCGGCCCAGCCAAGGCTTACCATTCTGCTGGAGGACCCGATCATGGCGGACGAAATCAGACGGATCGACTACTACTACATGAGCGTGCCTGATAAGCCCGGCGAGGGCGCGCACATTCTGAGCATCCTGCGGGAGGCGGGCGTCAATCTGATTGGGATCTCCGCCTTTCCCCACGGGGCCCGGCGATCGCAACTCGACCTCATCCCGGAGGATAGCGCCCTGTTGGTCCAGGCCGCCAAGGGCGCGCGGTTCAAACTGAGCGCGAAGAAGAGCGGTTTTTTAGTCCAGGGAGAAGACCGACCTGGCGCCATCGCGGATTTCGTGGGCCGACTGGCCCATGCCAAAATCAATGTCACTTCGGTACAGGCCTTTTGCTCTGGCTCCAACCGTTACGGGGGGATGCTCTGGGTCAAGCGGGCCGACCTGCGCAAAGCCGCCAAAGCGCTCGGCATCGGGTAAGCCGCGGCCGGCAACCGATTTTCAGAATCCACGCGCGACTCCCCTTAACTCAGCGTGACCTGGCAGTATGGGGAGACCTCGATCGTGGCCTCGACGTTTGCAAACCTCGCATCGCAACTGGTAGTCTTGTCCACTTGAGAGTCGGCGTCTTCACCCCTCTGCTGTCCCAACTTCCCTTGGAAGAGGTCTTGAACAAGCTCGAGCGCCATCGTATTGATACGGTTGAGCTGGGAACGGGCAACTACCCCGGCGACGCCCACTGCAAACTCGCGATGCTGGAGGACTCCGGGGCGCTTGCGGATTTCCGCCAGACGCTCGACGGACACGGCTTCACCATCAGCGCCCTGAGTTGCCACGGCAACCCGCTCCACCCCGATCGGGAGCTCGCGCGTCAGAATCAGGAGGTCAGCCGCAGGACCATTTTGCTCGCGGAAAAGTTGGGGGTTCCGGTGGTGGTTGATTTCTCCGGATGCCCCGGCGACGGTCCACGTGCCACTCGCCCGAACTGGGTTACCTGTCCATGGCCGCCCGAACATCTCGAGACCTTGAAATGGCAATGGGACGAAGTGGTCGCCCCTTATTGGACGCGCCATGCGCGATTTGCCGCTGACCATGGCGTGAAGGTCGCCATCGAAATGCACCCCGGCTTTGTCGTCTACAGCCCCGAGACCCTGCTGAAATTGCGCGCGATCGCCGGGCCGTCGGTCGGCTGTAACTACGATCCCAGCCACATGTTTTGGCAAGCCATCGATCCTATCGCGGCCATCCGCCTCCTGGGCGACGCCATTTTCCACGTGCATGCCAAAGATACCCAGATCTACGAACACAACCTGCCGCTGACGGGAGTGCTCGACACCAAGCCCTATACGGAGGAACGGCGCCGGGCGTGGATCTTCCGTACATGCGGCTACGGGCACGGCGAGGAGTGGTGGCGGGAGTTCGCCTCCACTCTCCGCATGTTCGGCTACGATTCTGTGCTCTCGATCGAACACGAGGACAGCCTGCTGTCTCCGGAAGAGGGGTTGGCGCGGGCAGCGTCCTTTCTCAATCAGATTGTCATGCGCGAGCCGCCGGCGGCCGCCTGGTGGGTCTAGGCCATGCGCTCCGCCATCATCGGAACCGGTTTCATGGGGCGGGTCCATCTGGAGACCCTCGAGCGGCTGGGCACCGTGGAGGCACACACGGTCAGCGCGCGAAGCCAGGCCGATTATCGCCGGGTCCTCGAGGATCCTGCCATCGGCGCAGTCCACATCTGCACTCCGAACACACTGCATTTTCCCATGGCGCGGGCCGCGCTCGAGGCCGGCAAACACGTGCTATGCGAGAAACCGCTGGCCACTTCGAGTGAAGATGCGCGCCAGCTGGTCGCGCTGGCCGCCGCCAAAGGCCTGCGCAACTGCACCTGTCACAACCTTCGGTACTACCCGATGGTGCAGCACATGCGGCGCATGCGCGAGGATGGCGACCTGGGCGAGGTCCTAGTGGTACAAGGCACTTACTCGCAGGACTGGCTGCTGTACGACACGGATTGGAACTGGCGGATCGATTCCCGCGACAACGGCCCTTCGCGGGTGTTGGCCGACATCGGCTCGCACTGGTGCGACATGGTCGAACACGTGACCGGCCACCCGATCACCGCCCTTTGCGCCGACCTGCAGACGTTTCACCCGACACGCCGGCGGCCTAAGCGCTCTCTGGAAACTTTCGCCGGGAAAACGCTTGCGGCCGAGGACTCCATTGAAACCACAGTCGACACCGAGGACTTCGCCTCGGTCGTCTTTCATCTGGGCGCTCGCGCGCGCGGAGCCTTCACCGCAAGCCAGGTTTCCGCAGGTTGCAAGAACCGGCTGAGCCTCGAGATCTACGGGACCAGATCGGCGGTGGCCTGGAACCAGGAGCGGCCAGACGAGTTGTGGATCGGTAACCGGAACACGTACAACCAGATGGTCATCAAGGACCCTTCGCTGCTCAAGCCAGGCGCCCGCTCGTACGCCGAACTGCCCGGTGGCCACAGCGAGGGCTACTACGACACCTTTAAGCAAACTTTCCGCCGCTTCTACCAGTCGATCGAGCAGCCCGGCTCGACCCCGGAGTACCCGCAGTTTGCCGACGGCCTCCGGCAATTGATAATCTTGGAAGCCGAACTGGCCAGCCACCGGCAACACGGCTGGGCGGAGGTTGGAAGCGAGTTATGAGCACCCCCGCCCACTCGACCGCGATCTCAGACCGGCATGCGGCGTATCGCACGACTCGCCTTTTCCTGGTGAGCAGTCTGGCGTTAGCGACGGCCGGAATCAATGCCTCCCTGCGGGCGGCGACGGCCGCCGATTTGCAGCGCGTTTTCCTGGACCCGGTTGACAAGGTGCACTCGGCCGAGCACATTGGCAATATTCTCGGTGTGCCGTTTTTGGGCTTCGCTCTCACCATTGCCATCGGAAGCCCGCTGCTCGACATCATCGGAATGGGCCTGTTGTTGCCGCTCTCCGCTATCCTCTTCTCTGCGGGGATGTTGATCATGATCTTCGCCGGAAGCCTGGCCTCCGGCGCCGCCATCTATCGGGTGCTTTGGGTCGGTGCCGTGGTGGCCGGCGTGGGCTGGGGGTTGGTCGAAACGGTAATCAACCCGCTCATTGCCACCCTCTATACGGACCAGAAGACGGCGAGGTTGAATGCCGTTCATGCCTGGTGGCCGGGTGGGCTTGTGATGGGCGGATTGCTAGGCGTCGGAATGTCCACCTGGGGCCTCGGCTGGCAGGCGAAGCTCGGCGTCGTGTTTCTGCCGGCCGTCGCCGTGGTCGTGCTGTCGGCCGGCCTCAAGTTCCCGCCGACCGAGCGTGCCGCCGCCGGAGTCTCGATGAACCAGATGTTTCGCGAACTGGGCAACCCGCTGTTCGCCGTGCTTTTCGGCTCGATGTTTCTCACCGCCGCCTCCGAACTGGCGCCGGGCCAGTGGGTAGACCTCGCATTGAGCCGCACCGTGCACATGCCGGGCATTCTGCTTCTGGTCTATGTCAGTGCCCTGATGTTTTTGATGCGCCATTTCGCCGGCCCGCTGGTCGACAAGCTCTCGCCCATTGGGGTCCTCTGGTTCTCCTGCTTGATGGCCTCGGCGGGTCTGGTGGCGCTCAGCTTCGCCGAATCACCCGCCACTGGTCTGCTCGCGGCCACCCTTTGGGGCACCGGCGTCTGCTACATGTGGCCAACCATGCTGGCCACGGCCTCGGAGCGCTTCCCGCGCGGGGGCGCACTGCTCATGGGCCTCATGGGCACGGCCGGCACACTCTCGATCCAATTCGTGCTCCCGCTGATGGGCGCGATCTTCGACCACAAGAAAGTCGCGGTCGCGGGCGGCCCGGTGGCGTTTCAAGCGCTGCCTCCCGGCCCCGCCCTGGAGCGCGTGCTCGGCATCGCGGCCCAGACCTCATTCCGCAGCGTCGCTATCCTGCCGGCTATTCTGCTCGTAGTTTTTGGCGCGATCTGGCTCTTCGACCGGTCCACAGGGGGTTACCGCAGTCAGAAGCTCTAGAACTTCTGATATGAAAAGGCGTCGATTGACGCAGGTGGTGTTATGGAAGTGGCTTGGGCCGGTGAATGAGGTGCAGAAAGTTGCCGTCGCCATCGGCAAAGAAGACGATACGGTTGCCCTGGGTGCCGGTCGGCTCCGCCAGGAATTTCACGCCCGCCTTTTGAAGGCGCTCGCGGGCCGCATCGAAATCATCCACCTGAATGGCCAGGTGGCGGATCCCGGGGTCCCTCATCTTGGCTTCCGCCCGAGGGCCTTCGGCGGGAATGAATTCGATCACCGTTCCGTTCGCGGCTCTGACGAAGTAGTTGCCGTCGTACTCGTGGTTGATCTTGAATTCCAAATGATCCACGTACCACTGCGCCAGCCTCTTCGGATCGGGCGAGGCGATAGCGGTGTGCTCCAGTCCTTTAAACATGACTCGGATTGTATCAGGGTTGGCTCAGTGGGAATGGCGGATACGCCCAGCCTTGCTCGCGACTCTGGACAGCAGGCGCCTATTGCTGGCTGACCACCTCTGTAGGTTGTCGCAATCGCTGACAAGGCCGATGTTGATGACTATCGACAACCAGCGGCTCTGTGGGTACGAATTGTCAACAACTTTGTGAACCTTCTCCGCCCTCCCACGGTGTGCAACCTCGTCCAGGTCGTTTTGGACCCCCTCGAGACCATTACCCCTTCGACGTTTCTTATTCCACCACGGACGCTCCTCGCGGGCGCGGACCCGACTTGCCGGGCAGCAGCTGCCGGACCGCCCGTCGCCACTCCACCGTGGTGAGTTCGTCCAAAACCTCCGGCTTAGTCCGCACCGCGTCGACGTCCTTGAAATCAATCGGCAGCTTTGCCCCGTGTCTCACTGTGGCGATCACCCGGAGTTTCCCTTGCTGATTTCGTAAGGATCGGGTATATTCCGGAGCCTCCCGAACATCCATATTCACAATCAGTACATCTACCGCCCTCGGGAAGCGGCCCAGTAGCCTCCTCGCTTCCGGTACACTCGGCGCCGGCATCGGCGTAAGACCCGTCACGGTCAGAGCTTGGCCCAACCAGAACATAAACCCTAGGTCATTGTCGAGAATAAGGATCGTTGCCATGGCTCTGGGCCACGTGTTTCCCCTAAATTGAAACGGAGAAAGCCGCTGGTTCATCGTATCTCTCGCCTCTAGGACATGTAAACTACTTTTGAACAGTTTGGTACCGATGGTTCTAGAACGATTTGAAGCTCGCTCGGCCACTTCCGGTTCCGTAATCAGGCCTTACCCAAATTGGACAGGGTCCGGCTGTAGGCAGGACCCGAGTTCTAGGTCCCGCCTGATTTCGGCCTTGCATTTGTGTCAGAAATGAGAGGGTGACCCCGCCCAATGACTCCGCAAAGCCCCTCCGCCTGAGCGTTCTCGACCAATCCCCAGTTCCGGAAGGCTCGACTGCGGGCGACGCGCTACACAACACCTTGGACCTCGCCCGTTTGGCTGATCAGCTCGGCTACGACCGCTACTGGCTGGCGGAGCACCACGGCACGCCCGGTCTGGCTTGCGCCAGCCCCGAGGTCCTGATTGCGCCGGTGGCGGGGGCCACTTCCCGCATCCGCGTCGGCGCTGGTGGAGTGATGCTGCCTCACTACAGCCCGCTCAAAGTCGCCGAGACCTTCAGCATGTTGAGCAGCCTATTTCCCGGGCGCATCGACCTCGGCCTCGGCCGTGCCCCCGGAACCAGCGCCACCGTGGCTCGCGCCTTGCAGCGCGATCGCCGCCAAGCCGCGCCTGACGATTTCCCCGAACAGCTGACCGAGTTGCTCGACTATTTCAATCATCGCCCGCGGCCGCCGGGGGCCTTGGGGCCCATCGCCGCAATCCAGTTTGAGAGCCCTGAACCCTGGCTGCTAGGCTCGTCACCGCAATCGGCCATCTGGGCCGCTGAGATGGGTCTGCCGTACACCTTTGCCGATTTCATCAACCCGGGCGGCGCGCCGTACATGGCCTATTATCGCGAGCACTTCCAGCCTTCCAGGCGTTTGAGCGAGCCGCGGGCGGCGGTGGCTGTCTGGGCCATCTGCGCCGAAACCGCAAGCGAAGCCCTCCGCCTCTCCGCCAGCAGCCGCATGATGATGCTGCATTTGTACCGAGGCAAGCTGATTCCGGTGCCGTCTGTCGAACGGGCGCTCCGCTATCTGGAGGAGGAAGGCGTACCGATGGAGACGTTGCCGCCGAACCGCCGCCTGATCACCGGCGATCCGGCGAAGGTTCGCGCCACTATCGAATCCGTCGCCGCCGCATACGGCGCCGAGGAGGTGTTCGTGGTCAACATCATGCATGACCACGCCGCGCGGCGCCGCTCCTACCAGCTCGTCGCCGAAGCCTTCGCGCTGCCGCCTCGGCCAGAAACATAACTCGATCCACGGAAAACGCTGTTCCCGTTGCCCCGAGGGGGCTGACACACCAAACGCCAGCATAAAATCGCCGCCGACGTGCGGGGTCGAGGCGACGACCGCGCGGGCGATGATCTTCGGCTTGCTCCCGATCGCGTTCGAAATCGGCGCCGGCTCGGATTTTTGCCCCCGATGCCCGTGGCGTGATCACCGCGACCGAACCACGCTGATCGTCGTACCGCGGTCTCAGTTAGCCGGCGACTCCTAAGGGGAGTCGGCGCACGCAAGCAAATGGATCGCCAGGGCTTCGCCATTTACTCGAGAAAGCTCGACGCGGCCGACGGCCGGTTCGCCCGCTAGCAGACAAGAAAAGGTCGCTCCACAGATCCGTGTATTCGTCGGCATAGGCGACCGAAAAGCTTGAGCCCAACTGCTTCAGGAGTTTGCGGGATCTGGCCGTGGCACGCGCCGACCCCGACATCTTTTCTCGATCACGTGAATGGCGTCCCCAGGGGGATTCGAACCCCCGTTACCGCCGTGAAAGGGCGATGTCCTAGGCCGGGCTAGACGATGGGGACGGGGCTTGCCGGAAGAGAGTGAACATTCCTACTGTAGCGTTGGCGTAATCGAACCGTCAACCGTGCCGCCCAAGCCCACTCAATTCCTCACCACGGGCCTAAACCGAAGCTCCACCACGAACCGCCAATACCCAGCCGAAAGCTAGGCGTTGTCAACTGAGAGCAGAACGGTCCCAAACCAGGCGCCATGCAGCGCCCGAAATGCCCGAGCCGGCAAACCCGACTCTGCCACGCGCTTCGACTTCCGCCAGCTTCGCCGCACCCCAAATCCCAGATAAGCGCCATTCGCCGGCTCCACGATACTTGTGTCGGAAGCCTGGTCCCCAGTCTGCCTACCCCGGCTCCTATCGATCTCACCCTCAACCCGGTGAGCCCAAGTTCGCCACCGAGAGCAACTCTACCTACGCGATTCTTCCGTAGACTCTTGCGCCCCATCTCGGCTCATCGCTCGGTCTGCAGCCCCATGACGGCAACGCGGGTGGGAACCGAACCCGCTTTTGCTGTTTCCGGTGCTCGACATAGTTCTCGCTAGGAACCGGAAAAACTTGGGTCCAGCGCGAACCGACCGACCGGACAGAAGCTTTCGATGGCCCGATCCGTATTATTTTGCAGGTCGTACGGGAGCCTGTAAGACCCTCAACCCAAATCGAGTTCACCGGGGAGGCGGATCGAGACCGAGCCGCGACTGCTGCCTGTCACGCCCCCACCGAGGTCGTCATCACAGTTGGAGTGCAAGCTTATATCGGTTAGGAGGCGGGCCTGATGAACGTGCCCGGCCGTCGATCGAGATCAAGAGGACGCAGCAGAAATTCGACCGGCAGTCGAGCACAGGCAAAAAGACCCGAACCAAGTCGGACTCGGGCCACGCGCTCGAGGGGCTGCGGGAGGCGTCGTTCGGTTCAAGGCCCTGTCGCACAATTCAAATAGAGAACAAGACCAACTTACAGTCAACCGCCTGAAAGGCGGTGGTTTCAGACCCGGAATTTAGGTCATGAGCGTCACCAGTTCTTGGGACAGCTGATGAATACCGGCGGCCGCGCCGCGGCTCTTGTCGATCGAGCGGAGAGCAGGTTTCAGGGGACGACCAAGCGCGACTTGGCCGTTTCTGCCACCCCCGCCGCCTCGGAATAAAAGCCGCGAAGCAGATCGATAAAAGCCCGCCCACGTGGTCGTCCATTGTTACGGCCCAGCTCCAGGCGCTCGAAAAACACCAGCAGACCCAGAATGTCGGCATCGCGAGTCTTCGGTAGCCCGGTGCGGTCCTGTTCGGAGCGCCGAAACTGGGCGACGCCTTCCTGGACCGCATCATACAGGCGTTTAGCCAGCGCATTGTCCGGCCGGGTCTCGTAGTAGACGCCCGATTGCAGCGTCACGTAGGTCCGGATCAGCGCGTCCAGAGCCGAGCGCACGTCGAAGTCCGCCGCCCCGGCGGTCTCCAAGGCCGCCATGCCCAGAGTCCGGCCCAAAAAAATCAAAAGCTCTTCGTTGTCCGCCAGGAACTTTTCAGTCACCTCGATCTCGCGATGCGGTACCCGCGCGGGGTCGAGCGGGACCGGCTTGTCATGCCGGCGCGCTTCCCGTAGGTGTTCGCAATCGAGCGGACAGGTTACCGAGACCTCGCGTTCCCGCCCGCAACAGATCGTGCAGATCTCGCCGCGTACGCCCGGGCAGGAACGCCTCGCACGGCGGACGCGACAAAGAGAGCAAGACACTCTCCTAGTATAAGAGGTAAGGAATCCGCGAACCGATGAATCGAACGAACCTGTTCTTCAAAGTCGAAGTCGAGCACGATCCCGGGGAGAAGCCGGAGCGGATCGGCGACGAGATCTGCCGGCAGATCCTCAAAGTGTACGGTGTCCGCCAAGCGGAACTTTCCAACTTCACATCGCTCGAAGAGTAGCGTCTTGGGCGATCGTCTGTTCGTAGGTGCGCCGGAAAAAACTGTCGGTCATGCCCGCAATATAGTCGCAGACCACGCGATGCACGGGAGTGTGGTTCGCCTGTTCAGAGTACGGCTGCGGCAGGCGGTCCGGACGCTCGAGGAAGAACTGAAATAGCTCCCTGATCATGGCTACCGAGCGGGCGCGCTCCTCGACCAGCGCGGGCGCCGCGTAAACCTTCTCGTAGAGGAATCGCTTCAGCTGCCGGCTGGTTTCGGCCTCCTCCGGAGCAAAGGCGGCGAGGCGCCGCGAAAAAGTCCGCACCTCGTCGGTGGACGTGACGCCCGCCTCTCGTGCCCGTGCCACCGTGCCTTCAATGAGGCCGGAGACCAGCGCATCGACGAGCTGGCGGAGAGTTTCATGAAAGATTTCTCGCTCGCTCGCTCCTTGGAACTGGGCTTCCGCCGCTTCAAGAAGAGTGCGGTATTGCGGTATGCAATCGGCCGCGTCCCTGGCTTTCAGCATGCCGGCCGAAAACGCGTCGTCCAAATCGGCGGAGTTATAGGCGGCCTCATCCGCCAGGTCGATCAGTTGCGCCTCAAGCGGAGGACGCAAGCCCGGCAGAAACGTATCGAACTCCGGATTTTCGCCCGGCCCGAAATCCTGGGAGTGCTTGATGATGCCCTCCCGAACCTCGAAAGTCAGATTCAAACCTGGAAATCGTGCATAGCGCTGCTCGAAACTTTCTACGATGCGCAAGGCGTGGAAGTTGTGATCGAATCCCTCGCCAAAGCGCGCCATCTGGTGGTTGAGCTCCTCTTCGCCCGCATGGGCGAAGGGAGGATGCCCGATATCGTGCGCCAAAGCCAGGGCCTCGGTCAGGTCCTCATCCAACTCCAGCGCGGCGGCCAGAGTCCGCGCGATCTGAGCGACCTCGATGGTGTGGGTGAGACGGTTCCGGAAGTGGTCAGACATCCCCTGAGTAAAGACCTGCGTCTTGGCCTCCAGGCGCCGGAAGGCCCGGGAGTGCACGATGCGGTCGCGGTCGCGCTGAAAATCGTTTCGGTAGGGATGCGGGGCCTCAGGGTATCGCCGTCCGCGGGTTTGCGCCACTCGAAACCGCAGCCCGGCCAGCATCTCGATCGGCGCCGCCTACTGCGGCGGCAGGTCGCTGTACAACTGGAGAGCGATTTGGGCCGTGGCGCCTGAAGTATTCTTGAGAGGCTCCAGGATCTTGCGCGCCTCCTCGGGCCGCACCGGCAGCAGCGCGCGGGCCAAGCCGATCTGTGCCTGATCCTTCGAGACGAATAGCGTAGGGTGCGCGATCAAGTCCTCGAAAATCTTGCGGCCCTGATCCACCTTGCCTTGCGCGAAGTAGACCTCCGCCAAAGACAGCTTCGCCAGCGAGGCGTATTGCTCATTACCCTTTTCCGCCACTTCCCGGAGAGTCTTCTCGGCGTCGGCCAGCTTGCCCTGGCCGGCCTGAATCCCACCGAGATAGTATCCGGCGATCTCGGCCTCATCGCTGCCGGAGTACTTACTCCTCAAGTCGCTGAAAACCTTCAGGGCCGCATCGTCTTTGACCTGCTCGGTAGGGAACATGGTAATGGTGGTGCTGCCAGCAGGAGGAGTTCCAACCGGGGTATCCTGAATCTGGAGCGCGCGCGCCAGGGCGGCTTCGCGGGCTGTGTGCTGATGCTGGCGGTAGACGTAGAATCCGGCGGCCAGTACGACTACGACCAAGGCGAAACCGCCGTAGCGGGCAATCTCTTGCCGATGCTCTTCAAAAAAGCTGAATGTGTGTTCGACTTCCAGCGCAAACTTGTCCGTCTTGAGTTCTTTGCGGGTGATCCTTGCCACGGAAACCTCTGATTGGATGGGACGCTCTCATAGTATCACGCCCAACCACGCACCCGCCATGTTGCGCGGTCCGATCCTGTCCGATCCGGCGCGACGAGGCCGGCGGCCGACCTTCCTTAACGCCGCGCCGTGCTACGATCCGAAGGATGTCCCCTACCAAGATCGCTCCCCAATCTAACGGTCCGATTCGCATCGAAGGCGATTTTGAGATCGTCGACCCGGCCGGCAACGCGTTTGGTCTGGCGGGACGCCGTGTGGTTTCGCTGTGCCGCTGCGGCCATTCCGCCAACAAGCCCTTCTGCGATGGCAGCCACAATCGGTTCGGATTTAGCGACACCGTAGTAGCGCGCGAACTCGGGCCCCCCAAGCCGAAGCTTTGAGACACTCCTTATCAAGGGCCTCGGGTAGGTGCCTCTTTCGAGCCATTGTGCGGGCCATCTGGTAACTTTATCATTCGTTTAGGCGCCCTAGCGGCATAAGGCTTCTATGTCTACAAGTGCAGTGCGCAGTCCGGGCGGTTTTCGGGGAATCGCCCAGAACCTATGGATTACGATCAGCCTAGCGGGACTCCTGGGAGTTCTCATTGGTTGTACTAGCGGCCAGGTCTCGGCTACCGGGCCGGGAGGAGGCCGCGGCGGCAAGAAGGGCGGCGGGGGAGATGTGCCAGTCACCGTGGCAACGGCGACCGAGAAAACCGTTCCCGTCGAAATCCAGGTCATCGGAAACGTGGAAGCGTATTCCACGATCTCAGTCAAGGCGCAAGTGGGTGGGGAACTCACCAACGTTTATTTTCACGAAGGCGACTACGTAAAGAAGCGCGATGCGCTGTTCACGATTGATCCGCGCCCATTCCAGGCCTCTCTGAACCAGGCTTTGGCAACCGTGGCCAAAGACGAAGCCTCCCTGGGGCAGGCGCGGGCGAATCTGGCCCGCGACTCCGCCAATTTGCGCTATCAGGAGTCACAGGCCACGCGGTATCAGGAATTGTTCAAGGGCGGCATCATCTCCAAAGACCAATCCGAGCAGTTGACGGCCACCGCCGACGCCACGACCCAAGCCGTGGCAGCCGACAAAGCCGCGATCGAGAGCGCGCAGGCCGAACTGGCAGCCTCCAAAGCCGCCGTGGACGCATCGCGCATTCAGCTGAGTTATACCAGCATTCCTTCGCCGATCGATGGCAGAACCGGAAACCTCACCATCAAACAAGGCAACGTGGTGGCCCCGAATCTGGAGCTGATTACGATCACGCAGGTCGAGCCGATCTACGTGACGTTCTCGGTCCCGGAGGCGCAGCTGAGCGACATCAAGCGCTACATGGCGCAACGAAAGCTGCCCGTGCGCGCCCGGCTGCAGGATGAAGAGGGCACTGAAGAAGCCGGCGTGCTCACATTCGTCGATAATGCCGTCGACACAACCACCGGCACTATCAAACTGAAAGGCACCTTCGAAAACCACGATCGCAAACTGTGGCCCGGTCAATTCGTCCGCGTCACGCTGCGGCTGTCCACGCGGCCCAACGCGATCGTGGTGCCAAACCAGGCCATCCAGACCGGACAGAACGGCACGTTCGTGTGGGTCGTCAAGCCGAACCGCTCGGTGGAAGTGCGGAACGTCACGGCGAGCCTGCGCGTGGACCAGGACATGGTGGTCGACCACGGCCTCGAGGCCGGCGAGACGGTGGTGACGGAAGGGCAGCTGCGGCTGGCCCCCGACAGCCGCGTGGTCGTGCGCGACGGGCGGGGTGGACCGGGCGGCCGAGGCCGGCCCGGGGCGGACCAGACAAAGGGGGCGCCCGCCGAGCCGGGCGGCGCGCCGCAGGTTTAGCCTGAATCCCGCCGGCGCTCGGGCGCCGGCCGCGGTGCGGCGGCGCGAGGGCGTGGCGTGAACTTTTCCCAAACTTTCGTTGGAAGGCCCGTTGCCGCCGGACTGCGGATGCTGGCAATTGCGGGGTGTGGCGTCTATCTGAATGGCGGTAGGATTGGAGCGGTGGCAGGCGCGGCACAAACGCCGTTTGCGTCGTCCAACCCGCGATCGAGGCGGGGGACTGACAGATGAACATCTCCCGGACATTTATCGAGCGGCCGATTGCGACCAGCCTTCTGATGGGCGCGATCGCTCTGTTTGGCGCCGTGGCCTACCGGAGTCTTCCGGTGAGCGACTTGCCGAACGTCGATTTCCCGACGCTGCTGGTTACCGCCAGCCTGCCGGGCGCGAGTCCCGAGACGATGGCTTCGGCGGTCGCGACGCCGCTCGAGAACCAGTTTTCTCTGATCGCCGGGCTCAACTCGATGAGCTCGACGAACTCCCAGGGCTCGACCGAGATCACTCTCGAATTCGACCTGAGCCGGAAGCTGGACGGGGCAGCCGTGGACGTGCAGGCGGCGATCACGCAGGGCGCGCGCCTGCTGCCGCCCAACATGCCGACTCCGCCCACCTTCACCAAGGTGAACCCGGCAGACCAACCCATCCTGTACCTCACGCTGACTTCGAAAACACTCCCGCTGTGGACGCTCGATGAATACGCGGAAACCCGCATTGCGCAGCGCATCTCGACCATCAGCGGCGTGGCGCAGGTGCAGGTGCTGGGCGCGCAGAAATACGCGGTTCACGTGCAGATGGACCCGCACGCGCTGGCCGCCCACCAGATCGGGTTGAATGAAATCGAAACCGCGCTAAGGAACTGGAACGTCAATCTGCCCACCGGATCGATCATCGGCCCGCAGCGCGCCTTTACCCTCATGGCCAGCGGCCAATTGATGAACGCCGCGCAATACCGGCCGGTGGTGGTGGCCTATCGCGGCGGCACCCCGGTGCGCCTGCAAGAGCTCGGCAACATCATCGACAGCGTGGAAGACGACAAGACGGCCTCGTGGTTCTACCACCACAACAACGGCGACCGCGCCATCATCCTGGCCATTCAACGCCAGCCCGGCACCAACACCATCGCCGTCACCGACGGCGTCAAGAGTCTGCTGCCGGTCTTCAAAAGTGAGTTGCCGCCCTCGGTCCACATGGACATCCTGTACGACCGTTCCGACACGATCCGCGAATCCTACAAGGACGTGCAGTTCACCATGCTGCTGACGCTAGCTCTGGTGGTGATGGTGATCTTTCTGTTCCTGCGGAACCTTTCGGCCACCATCATTCCGAGCCTGGCTCTTCCCTTCTCCATCATCGGCACGTTCGCCGTCATGTACCTGTTGGACTACAGCCTGGACAACCTCTCGATGATGGCTCTGATTCTTTCGATCGGGTTCGTGGTGGACGACGCCATCGTGATGCTGGAGAATATCGTTCGACACATCGAACTGGGCGAGCGACCGCTGGTGGCGGCATTACGCGGTTCGGCCGAGATCGGTTTCACCATCGTTTCGATGACGCTGTCGTTGGCCGCCGTCTTCATTCCCGTGCTGTTCATGGGCGGCATTCTGGGGCGGCTGTTCAAGGAATTTTCCGTTACCATCTGCGTAGCCATCCTGATTTCGGGCCTGGTGTCGGTGACCTTGACCCCGATGCTGTGCAGCCGGTTTCTGCGTTCAGTCCATGCCGGCGAGCGTGGGTGGTTCTACAAAACCACCGAGAAGTTCTTTGAAGGGATGCTCTCGGTGTATGACCGGAGCCTGCAGTGGGCCTTGCGATTGCGGCCGGCGGTGATGGCGACCTTTGTGGTCGTACTAGCCGCTACCTTGTACATGTTTGTCAAGATCCCCAAGGGATTCATTCCTGACCAGGACACCGACCAGCTTCAGATCTACACCGAGGCGGCGCAGGGAACCTCCTACTATCAGATGGTGGAATACCAGAAGAAGATCGCTGATATGGTGGCGACGGATCCGAACGTGGAAGCGCTCATGGCAAGCGTGGGCGGGACGACGGCCACGAACCTGGGCGGTCCCAATTACGGGTCGCTCGTGATTCATCTGAAACCGCGCAGCCAGCGCGCGCTGGGAGTCAATGATCTGATCAAAAAGCTGCGACCGGAGCTGGCCCGTTACCCCGGCATGAAAGCCTATCCGCAGAATCCGCCCACCATCCAGATCGGTGGCAAAGTGACCAAGAGTGTCTATCAGTTCTCGATGCAGAGTCCCGATAAAGACGAGCTTTACGAGCAAGCCGGCCGTCTGGCGGACTTGATGCAACAGGTGCCGGGCCTAGAGGATGTGACCAGCGACGTGGCGGTCGCAACCCCGCAAGTGACCGTTACAATCGACCGCGACAAGGCCGCAGCCATGGGCGTGAACGCCAACCAAATCGAGAACTCGCTCTATGATGCGTACGGGCAGCGCTGGGTGTCGACCATCTACGGTTCGGCCAATGAGTACAAGGTACTGCTGGAGCTGCTGCCCAAGTATCAAGCCGACCCGAATGCCCTCTCCATGCTGTATTTCAAGAACATAAACGGTAAGCTGATTCCGCTCGATACGCTGTCACGCGTGGTGACGGAGACGGGTCCGCAAACCATCAACCATTATGGGGA
>Ga0306921_10000934_pt1 | contig 27575 bp, 22 predicted proteins | sample sta12Cox44000080_FD_203760 | JGI IMG/M metagenome (GOLD analysis project Ga0306921, IMG submission 203760) | Lab enrichment of tropical soil microbial communities from Luquillo Experimental Forest, Puerto Rico - statoxic.12C.oxic.44.000.080 (v2)... | ecosystem: Environmental > Terrestrial >...
AAGCAGATGCAGACGAGTCCGGTGACGTCCGACGAATTGCGCATCGCCAAAGCGTTGCTGCTGCAAGAGATCCCTCTGCGTGAGGCGAGCGAAGAAGCGATCGCGCACGGACTACTCAACCGCTCGATCGCGCAGCTTCCGCTCGACGAGCCGTCGGTGGCAGCGCGCATCTATCAGACGATCACAGCCGAGCAGGTGCAGTCGGCCTTCACGAAATGGATCAGGCCCGACGGGTTCGTGCAAGTGACACAGGGCCCGCCTCCGTCGTGAGACCCCAGGCGGTCAGTCGTTCGTGCCGGCGGGTGCGAGCAGCTCGAACGCTCCCTCGGTAGCGACGACCTCACCCGCGCGCAATCCGCTTGCGATCTGCGTCGTGTGCTGGTCGCTCGCACCGATCGTCACTTTGCGCGGTGAGAACGTCTTCCCAGCGCCGCGATCCGCCGCGACGAAGACAAGCATGTCACCGGTTTGCGGATCCTCCACGACCGCGCTCGTCGGCACGAGGATGCCGTGCGCCGTGGCTACCGTGATGCTCGCATCGACGGCATCGCCGGCAAATGCATCGGCGGGAATACCGCTCACAACCACGGTCGCTCCAAGCGTCGTTGGGTCGACCGCGTTGACAGCTGCGGTCACGGTGCCCTTGTAGCTGAACGACGATCGAGCAAAGTGCAGCTCAACCGGATCGCCGACCTTGATTCGCCGTGCTGCATCGGGCGGCACCGTAAGCGTTGCGGAATGCACGAGTGGCGCTCCGAGCGTCACGGCCGGCGTCGACGGATCAACGCTTTCGCCGGGATGTTTGAGAATCGCCACGATAACGCCGTCGGTGGGCGCAACCAATGTGGCGTTAGCGAGATCGCGCTCCGCGATGGCCAGCGACGCCTGAGCCCGGGTTGACTGTCCAGTGGCGGCTTGCACGTCAGCCCGCGCTTGACCAACGTTTGAGCCGGCGCCCGCGACCAGCGCTTGGGCGCGAAGATGGGCAGTGCGCGCATCCGCTTCGTCGGCGCTAAGTTGATTCTGTGCGGTCTGCAGGTCCTTCGCCGCGGCGATGCCGGCGCTGTACAAGACGCGCGTCCGGTCGAGCGCGGCGCGATCGGCCTGCACTTTGAGATCAGCCTGATGCGTTGCGGCTGCAGCCTCTTGGTTGCGCACAGCCGCGCCCGACGTCACGCTCGCCAGATTGGCGGCAGCCGCTTGCGCATCACCGCCGGCTTGCGCGACTGCCAGTTGGAATGGCGTCGCATCGAGGTGTGCAAGCGCCTGACCCGCCTGGACCTTGTCGCCGACACGTATGTCCACGCTCTCAAGGCGCCCGGCAACGGCGAATGCGAGCGCCGAAGAACTGCCGGGCGGCGGCCCCACGCGTCCGTGGGCTGTGACACGCACGAGCAGGTCGCCTTCGACGGCACGCGCGACCTGCACTGCGGGCTGCACCGGCGCCGGCTCCTGCGCATGGCGATGTCGCACGACCAAGATGACGACGATGCCGACCAGCGCCAGCACCCAGTACCGCCGCAGCACGCTCATGGGCCGAGCTCCAAATCGACGGTCGCACGCGCGAGCTCTTCATCATAGATCGCGGTCAGCTCGGCTAAGCGCGCGTCGGCATAGGTGGCACCCGCGGCGGCGCGCTCCAAGCTCGAAGTGCTGCCGGTGCGATAGCCGATCTCCGTCGCGTTAAGCTCTTCTTCTGCTGCCTGGCGGGCATTCGATGAAGCAGCCGCAGCGCGGGTCGCCGCTTGCAGGTCGCGCACCGCTGCGCTGACTTCAAGCGTCACCTGTCGTTCTTGCGACCGCAGCCCCTCACGCGCGATCGTAAGCGCTGCGGTCGCATCGCTTACGTGGGCGTTCTGCGAGCCGTTGAACGGCAGCTCGAAACTTGCGTTGATGGTCGGCCCTTGCACGTATTGACCTGTGTCAGTGCCATGCTCGTAGCCCGCGGACACCGTGATGGCGGGCAGTGCCGCCGCACGAGCGGCACTGAGCGCGGATGACGCACTGGAGACGTTCTCGCGGGCCGATGTAAGCTCTGCGCGTGCAGTGAGCGCCCGGTGCACGGCCACTTGCGGATCTGCGACCAGCATAGCGGTCGACGGCCGCTCTACGGGCGGCGCGGAGGTCAACGCTGCAACGGGCACGCTTGTTTCTACCGATAGGGCCTGCAGGGCGTTGTCGCTTTGGGCCTGTGCGCCCTCGCGGGCCGCAACTGCTTGCGAGAGAGCGACTTGCGCGCGAATCACGTCGATGCGAGGAGCATCGCCCGCTTTGTACCGCTTGCGCGCCGCTTCTAACTGCGCAGTGGCGAGCGCAAGCGCTTCATCGCGCGCCCCCAGCCCAGCGTTTGCCTTGAGCGCAGCGAAGTACTGGCCGCTCACCTTGATGCGCTCGGCTCGCTCGGCGATCACCTCGTTAGCGTTTGCGCCACGCTCAAGCGCTTCGGCTTGATAGAGCAGCGGCAAGTACTGCGCAAAGGCGAGCAACGTCGCCTGAACGCCGAGATTGAATGCGGTCTGCGTCACGGTCGTGTTCGGGATAGCGCCCGCCTGCGGATTGAGGACGTAGCCGGCGACGAGCGATGGGCCGAACCCCGCCTTTGCAGCCCCGAGCGATTGTTGCGCTGCCGTGACCCGCGCCCGAGCTGTGGCGACATCCGGCGACTGTGCGACCGCGTCGTCTTGCGCCTGCTGCAAGGAGAGGCCGACAAACGACAGCGGTGCATAGCCCATATTTTGCCGTTGGGCCCGAGCAACCTCAGGCGCGGCGATCACGGTGAGCAACGCCGCGGCCATCGCGATCATCGACCACAGCAGTCGTCTCATGCCACTTCCTCCACCCGCGCTGGACGAGCACCGGAAAAGCCGGCGTACAGCACCGGGATTAGGACGAGCGTGAAAGCGGTCGCCGTTGACAAGCCTCCGATCACGGCGATCGCGAGCGGCCGCTCCATCTCCGACCCAGATCCGATGCCTATCGCCAGCGGTACGAGTCCCGCGATGGCCGCAAGCGTGGTCATGACGATCGGGCGCAGGCGGGTCCGTCCGGCCACCACGAGCGCCTGGGTCACGTCGTCGCCCGCAAGCCGGCGTTTGTTGGCGACGTCGATGAGCAAGATGCCATTTTTGACGACGATGCCGACGAGCAGCAGCAAGCCCATGAATGAAGAGACATTGAGCGGCGTACCTGTTGCGAACAAACCAAGCGCGACGCCGATGAGCGCCAACGGGATGGCCGTGAGGATGACCGCCGGCAGGCGGAATGAATTGAACGTTCCCAGCATGACCGCGAAGACCAAAACGACCGCAAGGGCGATGACCGCGAGAAACTCGCGGAACGAGGCCTGCTGCGCCTCGTACGTACCACCGATCGTCGCCGTGTAGCCGGGTGGCATCGGTGTTTGCCGAAGCACCTGCTTCACGCGCTCGATAACCGTCGAGAGACTTGCTCCGCTCGTGCTCGCGGACACACGGATGACGCGCTGGCTATTGATCTCATAAATGTCCGAGGAGAGCGGTTCTTGAGCGAATTGCGCCACTGAACCCGCGGCAGCGGATCCAGCCGTCGACACGATCTGCGCACCTTGCACATCACCTGCCCGCGACGTTGTGTCGATGCGGACGGGGACGAGATTTACGGCGCCTGGCACGCGTGTCGCAATCGTTCCCTGTGAAGATGCCGCCAGCGCGTTCGCCACATCGGATTGGCTCACGCCTAGCGCCGCAAGCCGCACGCCGGCCGGCACGATGCGGATCACCGGGTTGTCGTAGACGACGCCGCTGGCTGCGTCGACTACGCCCGGCACGTTATCGAGTTTGTCTTTTAGCGCGGTCGCGATCGCGACGAGCCGGTCTTGGCGTTCGCCGGCGATCGTGATCTCGAGCGGGCGCGGCGTGCCAGACAAATCATCGATCATGTCCTCCAAGATCTGGTGGAACTCGAGCTGCGCTGCGGGCACGGCCGCCATCATCGCGTCGCGCATGTGATCGCTTAACGCCTCGTACGGCCACCGCTTGCCCTCCGGCGCCAGCGCGACGCGTATGAGCCCGCGGTTTTGCGGCATCGGTGAGAAGCCGTTCGTGTCAAGGCCGGTGAGCCGGCCATCTGATACAGCACCGGGTTGTGCAAGCGCGACTTGCTCGAGCCGTCGTGCGGCCATGTCGCTCGCCGCCAAGCTCGTGCCAACCGGCATAGTGTAGCCGACCTCGAACTGGCCCTCATCCATCTTGGGCAAGAAGTCACTCGGCAGCAGCAGCAATAAAATGGCGGTGATCCCAAGCACGATGCCACTGGCCGCAAACACGGCCCCTCTGTGCTTGAGCGCCCAGCGCAACGAGGGCTCGTACGTATCTAGCACCCGGTTGAGCACGCCGTGGTCCTCGCGCATAGTGCCCGTGTTGCGCAAAAAGCGCGCAGCCAGGGTTGGCGAAACCAGCAACGCGAGGGCCAGCGAGACGATCAGCGCCGACGCCAGTGTGAAAGCGAGCGCGCGGAAGAAAAAGCCAGGTATGCCTGTGAGCAGCGCGAGCGGCAAGAAGACCACGACGGTCGTCGCGGTCGAGGCCGCCATCGGCGCGGCGACCTGCGACATGGACAATCGGATCGTGGACGCAATGTCGCGGCTAGGATTCTCACGCATATTCCGCGCGATGTTCTCCAAAACGACGATCGCGTCGTCGATGATCAGTCCAACCGCGACCGCCAAGCCGCCCACGCTCATCAGATTGAGCGTTTGGCCGAACCGGTTCATCACGAACAGCGTAATGGCCATGGCAAGCGGGATGACGGCACCTGCCACGAGCGTGATGCGTACGTTGCGCAAAAACGCGTAAATAACGAGCACGGCAAGCAGCGTCCCGAGCAAGATGGCATCGCGTAGTGCTGCCTGCGAACTTGTGATGAGCGTGGTTTGATCCCAGTACTTGGAAACGGTCGTGCCGGCGGGCAACCGCCGCGCGACATTGGTCATCCGTTCTTCGAAGGCACGCGCCAAGCGCACGGCGTCGGCTCCCGGGAGCCCGAACACATTGATGACGACTGCCGCCTGGCCATCGTATGCGGCGGCATTGGTTGCTGGAGCTACCCCGAGCGTCACATCACCGAGCCCGCTGATCGGAACCGAACCGCCACCCGATAGCGGCACGACGACGTTGCCGATCGAGGCTGCATCTCGCAACTGCGCATCCACTACCAGTACATACTGATGATAATAGCGATCGCGCAAGCCAACCGCTCTGACGTCATTGGCGCCGCTCAGCGCTTGGGCGACCTGGCTTTCGGAGAGGCCGTAGCGGGCCAGCAGTGCCGGATCGAGATGGACATGGTACTCGCGGATGCGGCCGCCCGCAAGGGAGACGCGCGCCATGCCCGGCACGCCCGCGAACGCTGGGAGCATCGTGCGCTCCGCAAATTCGCGAAGCAAAGCACCCGAAAGCGTGGTCGAGATAAGACCGTAGGAGAGCACGGGTTCGCTATTGGGGTTGACGATGATGGCCTGCGGGTCGACGCCTGCGGGCAGCTCTCCGCGCGTCTGGTTCAGTGCTTGGTTGACGTTTTCCAGATCCACGCGCGGATCGGTCTTCGGGTCAAACGACACCAAGAGCTCGGACGACCCTTGCGTGGACGTCGCCTGCACGCGAGTCACGCTGCGCAACGTCTGCATCGCGCGTTCGAGAGGCAGCGTCACGGCAACGCGTACTTGCTCCGGGGGCAGTTGTCCGGCATCGGCGACGACGTCGACGCGCGAGAAGGACATGTCGGGGAAGATGCTCTGCGGCGTGTTCGCGTAAACATAGACGCCGAGCATCGCCAGCACTCCGACCACGAAGAGCAGCACTTTTTCATTGCGCTGCGCGAATGCACCGAGATCCATAAAACCGCTTTAGGTCGGCGCCGAGAGCCGCTCGATCGCGAGCGACGTGCCACCGCCCATGCCATGGCACAGTGAAGCGATACCCAGCTTACCCTTGCGCTCGCCCAGCGCGTTGAGGAGGGTCACGACAAGGCGTGCACCGGACGCGCCGATCGGGTGACCGAGCGCGATTGCCCCTCCGTTAACGTTGAGCCGCTCGCGCGGCACGCCCAGCTGCTGCTCGAAGAGCAGGTTGCTGAGCGCAAATGCTTCGTTGTTCTCGAAGAGGTCCACGTCCGCGACCTTCAGTGAGAGCTTATCGAGAAGCTTGCGTACTGCGGGGATCGGCGCCTCGGCAAAACGCCAGGTCGGACCTGCCGACCACGCAACCCCAAGAATTTTTCCCATCGGTGTGAGGCTGTGACGCTCGAGTCCTGTGCGGCTCGCGAGCACGAGCGCTGCAGCTCCGTCGGAGATTTGGCTGGAGTTGCCGGCTGTCAACACACCATCTTTGCCAAACGCTGGGCGCAGCGTCGCAAGCGTCTGCGTTGTCGTCTCCGCCCGGATGCCCTCATCACGGTCCACGGTCTGGTCTCCTTTTTTTGCAGGGAACGTGATGGGCTGGATCTCCTTGGCGAAAACCCCAGTCGTGGATGCACGAGCAGCGCGCGCGTGCGAGGTCGCTGCCACTTCATCGAGTTGCGCCCTCGTCACGCCGTACTCGCGCGCGAGGCGTTCCGTTTCGATGCCCATTCCTTCCCCAGTCACGGGGTCGGTGAGGCCGTCGTGCTGCATGATATCGATGAGCTGCTCCGGTGCACCCAAGAGCGTCTTATAGCCGAAACGCGCTCGCGGTGATAGCGCAAAGCCGGTCTGCGACATCGATTCAAAGCCGCCGGCGAGCACCACGTCGGCATCGCCTGCCCGGACCGTATTGGCGGCGCTCGACACCGCCATCATCGCTGACGAGCACACCATGTCGACCGCGTAGCCGTCGATCGTGTCGGGAATTCCGGCGGCAAGCGCCGCTTGGCGCGGCACGAGCTGGCCATGCGCCGCGCGCAAGACATTGCCAAAGACATACAGCTCGAGATCTGCGCCCCGCAAGCCTGCGCGCGCAAGCGCGGCGCGCATGGCGGCCGCGCCCAGCGCCGCAGGTGAGAGATCTTTGAAAACACCACCGAACTTGCCGATCGGCGTCCGCACGGCCGATGCAATGTAGACGTCCTGCATATGGACGTGCGTTCCGCGCGCGTCGCGCGGAACCTTACCACGCCCCGACCAGGCGCTTGTCCAGCGAGCGCTGCACGATGGCATCAAACGTTGTCACGGGACAATCCAGGTCCGGGCAGCCCGGCACATACACCGGCACTCTTGCGGGGTGCGCGCCGTCGCCAGAACGCATCTGCGCAAGCGACTGCGCGTTGAAGAACAGCCGGATGAATGCGGGCTTCGACGCCTGCGTGTAGACCTCAAATACCAGCGCGCCACCCGGCGGCGTGTCGTTGAAAAGGTACCCCTTCATGAGCCACGACAGGTGCAGCATGCCGGCCATTTTCGAAAGACTCGTGTCGTGCCCGACTATGACGGCGAAGCGTGCATTCACCGGCACGCGCGTTTGGCTATTTGACGCTCCGGCTGCGGCCTGATCGAGTGTCGCCGCGATGTGCTCAAGCAGGTTCGAACCCTCGGTGCGCGCGTTGTAGTACGTTTCGTGCTCTATGCGCGATTTCGCCGCATGCAGCTGCATGATGTTGAGAATGGTCCGTTCCTCAGCTCGGCCCCAACCCACGGTCGGCATGCCGTCTGTGTACTCGAGCAAGAGGTTTTCTGCTGCGGTTCCTGCGGCGTCCAGTCCCCCCGAAACCCCCGAGAGACCGGTATCGGGGTCGGGATCGATCGTCGTGGCCACCATTCCGAGCTTCTTGCAGCCAGCCGTGCAGGCCAAAACTCGATCGAGGGAGTCGTATGCGCTGCGATACGCGTCGACGACGGCGTTCGGCTCGGAGCCGATCGCACCGAGCACTGCCGCTTTCGATGCCGCGGTGTCCGCTCGGCCTAGCGTCGGCAGCGGATCGAACAACAGATCATCTTTCCCTTTGGGCCCGTGTCCAACGGTCAAGCTGCATCCGGGCGCGATTCCATCCAGCATCGCCTTGCCGGTTGCAATCGTTCTTTCGTCGACATCCGCCCAGACGAATACCGAGCCTGACGCTGGACAACCAGCTTTAGGAAACAGGCTCGAGTAATTGCTGCGATAATACGTGCCGAATTGGCGCATCAGCGCCGCGCCATGTGGCGTGAGGTAGCCGGGAGCGACCTCCCATTTCGGCCAGGCCTGCGCGGCGTAGGGGGCGAGCTCGGCCGGACTTGTCGGCGATCGCACGCCGTGTCGCGTCAATACGAGCACGAAGCGTGGCTGGATTCCTGTTTGGGCGGCAACCGCCGAGGTTGATCCCGAAGCCAGCACAAGCAAGAACGCAACGAAGCAGACTAGTGCCTGCATAGCATGATATCGCATATAGGCGAGTGTAGCGGCGGATGATTACAGGAGCATGAACTCAGCTGGCCGGCAGGGAGATAGTGACCAGCGCGCCGCCTTCAGGCGCATTGGCGAGCGTCACGCCGCCACCGCTCGCTCGAGCGATCGAACTGGCGATGGCGAGGCCCAAGCCCGTCGCCTGGTCGTCCGTGCGGCCAGTCTCACCGCGCCAAAACCACTCGAGCCCGTGTTGCAACGCGTCGCTTGTGAATCCACTGCCGCCGTCTCGCACGCGCAACTCCCAAACGCCACCTCGTCGTTCAGCCCAGATCCGGATAGCGCCGCCTTCGCGGGTGTGTTTGATCGCGTTGTGCACGATTGCGGTGATTGCTCGTTCCAGCGCTCTGGGATCCCCCGTACTTTTAGCTTCGCCGGCTGTGACGTCGACTGAAATATGCTTCGCGTCTGCGGTGGGCTGGAGACGCAAGCAAACACCCCGCGCAACAGCTAAGATGTCGACAACGACGCGCGCGCTGCGCTCGGCTTGTGCGCGTGCCGCTACGAGCAACATGCTGACCATTGTCTCCATCTGCTGCGCCTCGCTGGCGATGGTCGAAAGTGCTGCCTGATAGGCCCCGGCGTCGCGCGGCGTGCGCAGCGCGAGATCCGCTTCTGCTCGGATCACGGATAAAGGTGCGCGCAGTTCGTGGGCAGCATCAGTCGTGAAGCGCCGCTGCCGCTCGAGCGTGTCCTCAAGCGCACGCTGTGCTAACGATGACCCGGCGAGCGACGCTACGGCAGCGAGCAGCAAAGCAGCGAGCGCGAACGCCGCGGCGACCTGCCGGTCCGTATCAGCGATCCAGTCGGTGGATGACCAGGCGATCACTGACCCTACAGGTTTGTTGTTGCTGAGAACCGGCAGCGCGATCGCCCGCAGACCGGTTCCTGCGGTGCGTAACGAGAACAGGCCATCCGCGTTGCGTGCTCGCTCCAACAAATCACCGGGGGGCGCCGGCGTCGTCGACAAAACCGTTGCCCTGGCACTTTCCACAGCGACGTCGATCTGCGGACTCACGAGCGCAAAAACTTGTGCGCGATCGCGCTGGTCGATGCGCGCGGTGCCCCCTTCGACGTCAACGAAATTCAAGGCCGCCCGAGCGACTGTCGTCAAACGCGTGTCGAGCGATGCGCGAAGGTCGCGGTCGATGACGATGACCGCGATGGCGCCGAATACTGCCAGAGCGAGAACGAGCGCGCCGACATAGGACGCAATCAGCTTCGCCCGCAGCGACACCCACCACGCCTTCATCGGTCACCGAGCCGGTAGCCCACGCCACGTATAGTGTGGAGCAATTGCCGTTCGTGTGAGGTCGTGATCTTGGCGCGCAAGCGGCTGACATACACATCGACGACGTTGGACTCAACGTCGCTCTCGCGGTCGAACATAGCATCTTCGAGCATGCGCCTGGTCACCACGCGGTTGGCATTGCGCATGAAATATTCGAGGAAAGCGAGCTCCCTTCTGGTGAGCTCGATCTCACGCTCGCGGCGGCGTACTCGGCGAGCCGCAACGTCAAGCGTGAGGTCGTGCACGCGCAGTTCAAGTGCGGGCGGTTGGGAACCGCTACGCCGCGTGATCGACCGCAGGCGCGCTTCGAGTTCGCCGAACACGAAGGGTTTGCGCAGATAATCGTCGGCGCCCGCATCAAGCCCGGCGATGACGTCTGACGGCGCGTCGCGCGACGTTAGGATGAGGGTCGGCGTCGGAACGCCGGCCTCGCGCAGACGGCGAACGACGCTGAGACCGTCACGTCGCGGCAGCTGTATGTCGATGACGATCGCGTCGTAGTCGCGACCCCGTGCGTACTGTTCCCCAGTTTCGCCGTCTTGAGCGTCATCGACGACGTGGCCCTGCTCGACAAGGCCACGTCGAAGGACATCGCACAGACGCGTATCGTCCTCGACGATCAAGAGACGCACAACGTACGTTCTTGTCTGTGAAGTCGGCGGCGCCCTTTCGGGCGCAGGGTCAGGGTTTGGGTGTGAACCCTTGCACGTACTCGCCGCCCTTGTCGTCGGCCCACACGATCCAGATGTTACCGGTCTTCGGGTCGAAGGCGACCGTGTGCACGTCTTCAGCCACGTTCATGCTTCCGACAAGCTTGAGCTCGCCTTTCGTCGAGACGGAGACGACCGTGACTTTGCCCGATCCTGCGCACGCGATCCGGCGCGTCGTTGGATCGTAGGAGCATTGGTCGACCGATGGCTGGATTGCGACCTTGTCGACCAACTTGCCTTGGGTCGTGTAGGAAGCAAGTACGCCATTTTTGCCGCCGATCAGCAGGATGTGATTTTGTGCATCGTACTGGAGCGGGTGGTTCTTCTGTATCGCGGGCGTCGGGAACGTTCGCGTGACCTTTAACGCCGAAGCCCCGATGACCGCGACTTCGGCAAGGTTGTCGATGTTCTGATACACGTCATGGGACTGCGGGTCGACCGCAAGATACTCGGGCTTGTGACCCGGGATCGGCACAGCGGCGATCTGCTTCATTGTTTTCGTATCGACGACATAGACGTGTGTTCCATCGTCTTCGTCACCATAAACGCGGTGCAGCACCGGATCGTAAGCGATTGCATCCACTTGCCCATCCACGTTGGCCGTTCGCAACACGTTTAGCGAAACGGGATCGACCTCTGAGATCGAGCGAGCGAGTCCGTTCCCGGTGTAGACGTGGCCGGTTTGCGGGTCCACAGCGACTCCGTGCATGGGACCCACCTCTACCTGTCCGACCACTTTGCCCGTGTCGGCGTTCACGACGAGCAGCGCATTGGTCCCCGTATGTGCTGCGTAGATGCGCCGCGCCGCTGAGTCGGCCGTGACGTAGTCGAAACCACGGGCGCTCTCCACGAGCGCGGGAGGAGTTACTGGAACGAAATGCATGGGTCTCCTTTGCTTGGCATGCTAAAAGCGCAAGGGTGAGGACGACAACGGCCGTTGCCCGTCCTTGTACATTAAGAAGGACGAGTTACATGAACAAGGACGTGGCGTCAGCGCCACCCGTGCGATGCGTCAAACGGCCGTTCCTCTCCTGTGCTTCCTCCTACCAGCGTTGCGTGACGCTGAAGCTCAGGGAGGCCGGCGCTATACCAAAGCGCTCGGTTCCCTGCTGGAGTCCCGTGGTAATGGTGGGATCGCCAAACTGGTTTTGCGGTATGAACACGCCAAGACCGATGCGTCCGTACGTGTCTACGGCTTGATTGAACACGTTGGACACACCCAAGTTGACAAAGGTATGTTTAGCGACTTGTTGCGTTATCGCAAGGTCGGCTGTGCCGTAAGATGCGCGCTGATACGAGTTATTGCTGTCGACTTGCACGTAGTCTAAGTATACCTCGCCGCCGTTATCGGTTGTGAAGTCCATGTATGCGCCCCATTTGTGGAGCGGAATGCCTGCTATTTGGGAACCGTTGATGACGTTCACATTGTTCATCAGGTAGCTATCCGGGATGTCGAAGTTCGCCACAGACTGCACGTCCCAGTAGCCATCGAGGACTAAGTGGGGGTTCACGCGCCAGCGCTGGTTGATCTCATAGCCGCGAGCGCGCGCCGCCCCGATGTTGACGTTGGTGTCGACGAAGAGGTTCGCTGCGGTAATAGGCGTTGATGCGCAGCTGACCGCATTCACGTGCGCCAAGACGGCTGGGATGTAACCGGAACCACCATAGAAATTAATCAGTGGGATATACGGACCTGCCGGTTGTAACAGATCGAAGATGCTATTCCTTACGTTCGTATCGTAGCCGGTGAACTGGGTGATCGTGTCGGCAACCCAGCGATGGGCAAGCGATATCTCTTCGTCTGTGGCTTTTTCCGGGAGTTCGCCTGGTGTCTGCAGTGATCCGACCGAGACTTGCTGGCAATTGCCCGGGGTTATGCCGCCGATCGTCGTGATACTCGGCGCGATGGGCTGAGGATCGGCTGACGCTCCTCCGCCCGTGAGCCTGATAACGTCCGCCGGGTCAGGGCGATACATAACCGTGAGGCGCGGGTCGAACGACCACCCGCCGATCAGCGAATCCTTTTCCCACGCGTTGAGGAAAAAATTCAGCTGTGTGGTCGGCGTGTAAGCGTCCCTCACGAAGTAGCTGATCGTCCGAGTGTAGAGTGTTCCGTACGGCGTTTGCGCCGGGTTGGCCGACCCGTCCCATGCGAAGCCACTGTCGTACTGGCGTTGCTGATAAATACCGAAACCCACGTCATTTTTGCCGGTATAGATGTCGTCGCTCACCAGGCCACCAAAGGTGCGGTAGACGGGGTTAGTAACGCCCGTGAACGGATTGAGGAAGAACTGCGTGGAGTCGTTAGCACATTGATCCACACATTGCGCCGGCCTGTTCTTGTTGATCACGTAGTTGTCCGTAAAATAATCAGCCACGATTTGGTTTTTGCCGACGGTTGTCAGAAAGCGAGCGTGGTAGTCCTGGTTTATGATCGTCTGCCACGGCAGCGGCCCCCCTCCGGATGGTCCGCTCGCCCCTTGTAGAAATTGTTGCTGCGAGATGCACTGCGTTTTTGCCGGGGTCACACTCGGAGGCGTGAGCGTAATGGTTTGACCTGGCACGCCGCCTGGCGCGACGCAGTTCGACGGGAATTGCTCGTTGACAAATGGCGCAGAAAGGTTATCGTTATCTCCGTTTCCAGTCTTGTCATCGAATTCTGTCGCTGAATACCCCGTCAGCGTGAGAGAGGTGCTCGGCGAAAAATCATAGCGTATTTTTCCGAGAGCATTCTTCAGCGTGTAGTTAGCGGATACCCAATACGTCGTATTCTGCACAGTGCTCGCGCTCCAGTCAGTGCCACGCGATCCCGTTTGCTGGATGGTGGCTCCAGGGAAGTTCCCCCACGTGCCGGTGCTGCCGTAGGCGAGCGCATATCCTATCTTTTGGTCAGTTCCCGTCGCATGGAGGCCGAAGGTCTGCTTGCCGTATTGCCCTATACCATATGTGACTTCGCCATGCGGCTGCAGCGTCGGATTATACGTCTGCATATCCACCGAGCCGCCGATGGCATCGATGCCATAGAGACCTACCGCGCCTGAGCCGTACGTGACCAGCGAGTTCTCGATGGCGAACAACGGCGAGTCTGAATAGTTAAATCCTATGGTGCCGCCCCCGCCTGGGGGTAAGACACCGATCGGCCCGATCGGATGCCCATCGAGCATAGTTTGGGTCTCGGTGTTCTTGAGGCCGCGAATGTCTATCTGGATGTCGTCACCGACCGACGACGATGTGTTTCCCAAGTTCACCTCGGGCAGTTTTCCCAAACTCTCAGCCGTCCGAATCTGATTTGTGCGCTGCGCGACCTGGGTATCGACCGAGGATTGAATAGTGGTCGTCGACTGTAGCCCAACGCTGTGCGACGTCACCGCCACGCGACCCAGAGAGCGAACGCCGGCAGCCGAGTAAGCCCGTTGCATGACGAGCGCCAGATTCATCGGGCCAGGGCTAACGAGGATCGCGTCGGATCGCACGGTGCCATAACCCTGAGCGCGCACGACAAGAGCGTACGTGCCGGCCGGCACTGGTTTAAAGGAGAAAACGCCAAACTTATCCGCTTTGGTACTCGCAACCACCGTTGTTCCTTGAATGAGGTCGATGGTCGCGCCCGAGATTGGCACCGATCCGTCACGATCGACGACGTTTCCCGATACCGTGCCCATAGCCGGCGTCGACAGTGGCTGATCCGCTTTGGCCGCCAACGCTCCGATGACGAGCACGAACGCCGCAATAGCAGCGGTCAGCTTGGTGATCTTCACGGCGAGTGATTGCATTGCAAACGACCTCCTTGGACTTGGGTGTGAGAAAATGTTCATCGGATCACAGCACGGATAGCGCTCCTGTCATCAAACTGACAGCTTGATCCATGGTCGCAGTCTTCGGGTCGAGCGTGCCGACACGGCGCATGTGGCGCATGACGACGATGCGGTCTGCGATGTCGAAGACTTGCGGAAGATTGTGGCTGATGAAAATGACCGCAGTACCGGCATCGCGCACCTTGCGCGCAAGGTCGAGGACGAGCGCGGTCTGCGCAACGCCGAGTGCTGCCGTGGGCTCATCCATGATGATCACCGCCGCGCCCCACAGCACGGTTCGCGCAACGGCGACGGACTGGCGCTGGCCACCCGAAAGCGTGTCCACACGCTGATCTATCGAGTCGACGCGGATGCCGAAGGCGCTCAGGTGCTCGCGCGCTCGCTTGCGCATCTCGGGCCGATCTAACACATCGAGCTTGCCCAGCAGCCCCGGCCGGACGAGCTCGCGCGCTAAGAACAAGTTGCCGGCGATGTCCAGATCCGGTGCGAGGGCGAGGTCTTGATACGCGGTCTCGACGCCGGCGTTGCGTGCGTCGGCCGGACTCATGAACTGCACGCGTGCACCGCGCAAGTGCATCGTGCCGGCATCGGGTGCGACGACACCTGCGATGATCTTCATCAACGTCGATTTTCCGGCGCCGTTGTCGCCGATGAGCGCCGTGATCTCGCCCGAAGTGCATTCGAAATCCACATCGTCAAGCGCGATGACATTGCCGAACCGCTTGCAGATGCCGTTGACGGCGAGGACGGGCGGGGCGGTTGCTGTGGTGCTCATGCGGTGGCCACCATCGCCTTGCGCGAATGATCGAGCCAGACGAAAAGAATGATCAGCGCTCCCTCGGCCATGCGCGCTACCTGCGGATCGAAGTTCAATAGGTTCAACCCGTTGGTCATGATCTGAACCAGGAGCACACCGAGGAACGTTCCGATGATGGAGCCGCGCGCCCCAAAGAGACTAGCACCGCCGAGGACCGCGGCGGCGATCGCGTCGAGCTCGTACCCCGTGCCGGCGTTTGGGTCGCCTTGCGCTTGCCGTCCGGTCAGCAAAATCCCAGCGAGGCCCGCCAAGACGCCGCTGATCGTGTAGACGGTGAGGATCGTTCTCCCGGTGTTGATCCCCGCTCGGCGCGCGCTCTCGATGCTGCTGCCGATCGCGTAGACGTACCGCCCGCGGCGCGTTAGGTGCAAGAAGAGACCGGCGATGATGCAGACGATTGCCATAACCCAAAACAGGTTTGGCACACCGAACACAGTGCCAGCCGCAAAGTCCGTGAAACCCGGCGCGTCATAGGCGACTTGCTGTCCGTTGCCCATGATCTGCGTCAACCCGCGCAAGATGCCGAGCATGCCCAGCGTGACGATGAATGGCGGCAGCCCGGCAGCCTTGATCAGGGTGCCGTTGGCGTATCCGACGGCTAGCGACGCGCCGAGCACCACGAGCACTGCGAGTGGCGCTGGAACATTGCGTGCCAGCGCCAGCGCGATGATGATCCCGCCGAAGCCCAGTAGCGAGCCGACGGAGAGGTCGATCCCCGCCGTTATGATGACGAAGGTTTCGCCAATGGCAAGAATCCCTACCACCGCCATCTGGCGAGCGTTGTTGTCGAGGTTCTGCAGGGTGAGAAAGCCGGAAGCTGTCAGCGAGAAAATGATGACCAGCACGGCGATGATGCCGAGCAGTCCCAGGCGCATCACGAGATCCCAACTCGTCCCCGCGCTTCGAGCGCCTGGCGCCGTCAACGCTTCAATGCTCGTGCTTGATCCAGCCGCAGGCGCTTGCATGACGTCAGGCCCTCACGGGGAGTCCGACGACATGCTGGGTGACCGGGTGCAACAGACCCTGAATGGATGGCGATCCGGTGTTTTTCGGCGTCGCGGCCGTGACGCCCGTATCGACGAATTTCGGCGTTTTGATGCCTGCCGCGGCGAGCACGCCGTATGCGACACCGCCGTAGCCCATCTGGAAATTGTCCTGCAAGATGATGCCGTCAATACGACCGGCCTGTAGCTGTCCGATCAGCTGAGGCGTCGGGTCAAACCCCACCAGCGACACCTTGGCCGAGTCGACACGATTCTCTCGAAAAGCCGTAACCGCGCCCTCGAGCGTGATCAAAGAATCCGCGAAGTATCCGACCAGCCGTGGAAAGCGCGTGAGCGTATCGGCTACTATACCGATCGGCTTCACCGATTGATCGCCGCCCGCGTCTTTGTGGGCCACGACTTGCATTTGCGGATACGCTTTGAGGCCTTCGAGAAAGCCCTGATCCCGCTGGCTGAGCGATCCAACCCCGCTCAAAAACGTTGAGTAGGCGACTTGCCCGGCGGTAGCCCCTGTCTTGCGCTTGACCGCATCTGCTAGCGTGTGCGCCGCGAGGACGCCACCTGCGTGATTGTCGGTCGCCAGAAACGTTTCATATTTGTCGGTGTTCGCCGCGGAATCCACGAGAATTACTTTCACACCCCGGCTGAACACAGTCTCAATCGTCGCGTCCAGCGCGGTCGCGCTCGTTGGAGCTAGCACGATGAAATCCGGCCGCTTGGCGAGCGCATCTTCGACCAGCTCGATCTGCCGCTGGATGTTCGCCTCGGAGTCTGCACCGGTGAATTGTAGCGCGTTCAATCCGAGCTGCTGTGCCGCAAGCCTGCCGCCCGCCAGGCACGTCTGCCAATAGTCAGAGTTCACGGTCTTGACGATGAAGACAAAGCGCAAACCGCCAAGCACCGACTTCGCCTGCTGCGCACATCCAGCAAGCGACATGGAAGAACCCGCAAATCCCAACGCAGCGCCTGCAAGTGCGCCGCCACGAAGCACCGCACGTCGGCTTAACCCTTTGGCCGAGGCAGGGGATTCACTCGCGCTGCGATCTCGTGTTGGCAACCGGTCCGCCTCGCAAGCCTTCCTAGAGTCCGCAGCGCCCCATCTTAATGAATGACGCCGCAACACGGGCGCTTGAGAGCCCCGTCTTAATGATTGCGTTATTGTCAATGCTATTGTGCTCTTTCCTGCAGTTCACGCAAAAAGGCTATCTTGCCGAAGGAAAGCGTTGGTCATAGCGCAATAGCGTTGTCAGAATGAGCGCCAAGCCGGCCCGCGACGCGCGGCTTATCAACTCGCTTTCCCGCGGCGTCGAGATCCTGCGCCTTTTGGCAGAGAGCGATGTGCCGCTCGGCGTGACGGAGGTGGCAGAGCAGCTTGCTGTTGATCCAAGCACAGCCTACCGGCTGCTCGCGACGCTCGAGCATGGCAGCCTCGTATCCCAGGAACCGGATTCCAAAAAATACTCGGTCGGCTACGGCGTGTTGGAAATCGCCAACGCGCTCTTGCGCCGGATGAGCGTCGTCAGTGCAGCCGATCCATTTTTGCGGCAGATCGCCACACGGCGAGGAGAAAGCACCCACGTCGCAGTGCTCGACGGTGCGCGGGCGGTTTTCGTCGCACGTCAGTCTGGGGCCGGCATCTTGCGTGTTGAGACGACTGTGGGCAGTTCCGAGCCTGCATACTGCACGGCCGTGGGTAAGGCGCTGCTGTGCGATCATTCTGAGGAAGAGCTGCGGCGCATCTATGCCGAGCCGATGACCCGATACACACCGACAACGATCACGAGTATCGCAGATCTCGTCGTCGAGCTCCAACGCGTGCGACGTAATGGGTTTGCCTACGATGATGAAGAGCTGCACCCGGGAGTTCGCTGCCTTGCGTGCCCGGTGCGCGATTACCGCGGCCGCGTGGTCGCGGCATTCGGCATTTCCATGCCGGCAACGCGCCTGACGCGCGATATCATCCCGGCGTTGTCGCAGGAGGTAGGGATGGCGTCCGACGCCATCTCCGCACAGCTCGGGTACGCGGCCACGTCAGCGGCGACATCGTCTTAAAAGGAGCGACCCGATGCGGATGACCGGCGGGCAGATCATCGCTGACTACGTGATCAGCGAAGGCATGCCGTACCTGTTCGGCGTGGCAGGGCATGGCAACACAGCAATGCTCGACGCATTCGTTGATCGGCGGGACAAGATCTCGGTCATCCAAGCGATCCACGAACAGGGTGCGGCGCACATGGCAGACGCGTTTTACCGCGTTGCTCGACGAATCTGCGGCGTCTTCACGTCGATCGGGCCGGGCGCTGCGAACACCGCCATGGGCGTAGCCAACGCGTACATCGACTCTATTCCGCTGCTGTTGCTGACTGGATCCGTGCACACGTACATGCGAGGCCGCGGTGTCTTGCAAGAACTCGAGCGCACGCATTGGGCCAACTTCCCGCGCATGATGGAACCGGTGGTCAAACGGTGGTGGCAGCCGAGCCGCGTCGACCAGCTCCCCAACGTCTTGCACTTGGCCTACAACGTCATGCTCGAGGGCCGTCGCGGACCCGCCTACATAGACGTGCCCATGGATATCCAAGCCGAAGAGGCGGAGATCGCGTCGCTGCCCGACCCCGTCACTCGGCGCCCGCGTGGATGTCCGCATGGCGATCCGCAGATGATCGAGAGCCTAGCCAAGCTACTTGCGTCCGCTCGGCGCCCGGTGTTCTTGGTGGGCGGCGGGGTCATCGCATCGCAAGCGGAATCGGAATTGCAGCAGCTCGCCGAGCTCATCGGCGCGGCGGTCACCGTTACCTGGATGGGTAAGGGTGCAATTCCCGAGGATCATCCGCTGTACGTCTGGCCATGCGGCGACCTCGGTTCGATCTCCGGCAATACGCTCGCGCGTGAAGCTGACGTCATTTTGGCCATCGGGTGCCGCTTCACCGACCGCACCGCATCATCGTTCCGGCGAGGCGTGACTTTCGACATCCCACCGACTAAGCTCGCGCAGATCGATCTGGACGCCTATGAGATCGGTAAGAATTACCCAGTGGAGCTCGGTATCGTCGGTGACGCCAAAGCCACCCTCGGCGATCTTCTCAGCGCACTTCGGGCGATCGCCAAGCCTGCGGATTACGGCAACTCGCCATACTATGCCCGCATCTGCGACCTGAAAGCCGCATGGCGCGAAGCGCTGCGACCGTCGCAAGAAAGCGACGCGACGCCGATGACGATCTCGCGCGCATTGGCTGAGACGCGACGCGTCCTAGAACGGGACGCGATCATCGTCACTGGAGCCGGCAATCCGCAGAGCCAAGCGTTCAATGAATTTCCGGTCTACGGCCCTGGTCAGCACATCACCGCCGGCGGGTTCTCGGCGATGGGTTTTGAGATACCTGGTGCCATCGCCGCCAAACTGGCGGCGCCGAACCGCCAGGTCGTGGCGCTCGTCGGCGATGGCAGCTTTTTGCAAACAGCACAAGAGCTCGCGATGGCTGCTCAGTATGATATCCCGGCGGTCTTCATCGCGTTCAATAATTATGGTTGGGAGTGCATCAAGAATCTGCAGACTTTGCAGTTCGGACCCGACCGGGTGATCGCGACAAGTTTTCGCAAGCGGGATGGCACGCCGTTCTCCGCCGATCTGACGACGATCGCAAAAGGTCTCGGGTGCCATGCTGAACGCGTCGAGCGGCCCGCTGCGTTCGCAGACGCGCTCTCACGCGCGCTCGCTGCGGGGCGACCTGCGGTTGTCGAAGCCATGTGCAGCCGAGAGCTGCCCGGAAGCGGGCTGACGGCAACCGGGTGGTGGGATGTCACCGTTCCCACCTATCATCGCGAGAAAAGAGCCGCCTATGAAGAGGCGCGGTCTGGAGAGGCGCTGACCTAGCGTGTCCATCGGTCTGGCGGTGTTCGGCGCCGGCCGAATGGGCGCAACCCACGTGCGCAACGCCGCCCTCCACGTTCCCGGCGCGCATCTCATCGGCATCGGCGACGTCGACCGTCAGGCGGCGCAGCGTCTGGTCGATGAGGTAAGAGTCGGCCGTGCCGACGACCCGGATGCGCTGCTCAGAGATCCCCATGTCGAGGCGGTCATCATCGCGACGCCGACCCAAACGCACGCCGACCTGATCGCGCGTGCGGCGGATTCCGGTAAACACATCTTCTGCGAGAAGCCTATCTCGTCCGGCATCTCTGCGACCAAGCGCGCTGCAGAGCGCGCTCGCAAGGCCGGCGTGATTTTGCAGGTCGGCTTTCAACGCCGTTTTGACGCGGAATTCGAGGCGGCACACCGAGCGGTGAAGAGCGGCGCACTCGGCGAACCGCGCTTTGTGCGACTCGTCGGACGCGACCACCGCATGCCGTCCATCGCATATCTGCGCACGAGCGGCGGACAGTTCAAAGACCAGATGGTGCATGATTTCGACCTCGCTCGCTGGCTCTTCTCGCCGTTTGAAGTCGAAGAGGTATATGCCACGGGCTCAACGCTCGTCGATCCCGCTATCGCTGAGTTCAACGATGTTGACACGTCGATCGCCGTGCTGCGCTTTGGCGGCGGCCCCATCGGCGTCATCGACGGCTCGCGCGAGGCGATCTATGGCTATGATATCCGCGCCGAGCTGCACGGCTCAAAAGGCCTGTTCTTGGTGGGCCACGGCAGGCTGCGCAATGGCGAGCTTTTGGACTCGCGGCAGGCGACACCTGACGTGGAGTCATTCATCGAGCATTTTGCTGACGCGTATCGCGATGAGATCATCGATTTCGTCAGCGCGATTCGCGATCGTCGCGAACCTCGGGTAGGTGCGGACGACGACTTGGAAGCGCTGCGCATTGCGATCGCAGCCGATCGTTCACGAGCATCGCACCGCCCGGTGGCGCTCGCTGAGGTCGGTGATGAGTGATTCTCCTCTCCACGTCCGCGCAAGAGGACTCGAAACCGGAGAGGTGGTGCGAGTGCGGCCCAACGGCATCGACTGGAAGTACATCGATTTTCGAGTCTTGCGCCTTGCGCCGGGTGAGCGCCATGCCGCCACGACCAAGGATGACGAGGTCGCGATCGTCGTCATCGGCGGTACGGTCGATGTGTCATGTTCCGGTGACGTGTGGCGAGGCATCGGCGGACGCCATGATCCATTCTCTGGACCACCTGCCGCCGTTTACCTTCCAGCCGGCACGCAGTATGAGATCTGTGCAAGCGAGGCCGTTGAGATCGCTATCTGTGCAGCGCCGGCGCGAGGCGAGCTGCCTGCACGTCTTGTGCATCCGCAAGCCGAATACACCCGTGGCACGGGGCATGCGCAGCGGCATATCCGTAACATCCTGATGGGTGAGAACGATGCGACAGCCTTGTTCGTGACCGAGGTCGTCACGCTGCCCGGGAACTGGTCGAGCTATCCCCCACACAAGCACGACATCGACGATCCGCCCCATGAGTCGCAGCTGGAGGAGATCTATTATTATCGTGCGCGGCCTGCGGCAGGCTTCGCATTCCAACGGGTCTATTCGGCGAATCGTGACCTTGATGAGACGATCACCGTGCACGATCGCGATGTCGTGCTCGTCCCCCGCGGGTATCACGTCTGTGCAGCCGCGGCAGAATATTGGATCTACTATCTGAACGTGTTGGCAGGTCCCAAACATGTCTACCAAATGTCGTTCGATCCAACCCACGCTTGGATCAAAGAGCAGTGGACGTGGTGACAGGAATCAATGTGGGAACCGCATCGGTGAACTGGGGATTCGACCCGCTGTACACGTGGGTGCAGCCGCCTTCGTTCGAGCAAATGTTGGACGAGATGGCAGCGACCGGTTACGCGGGCACCGAGATCAGCTACAATTTCCCGTTGGACTCTAGTGCGCTCAAAGCGGCGTTAACCGAAAGGTCGCTCCGAGCGACCGCCACGTTCGTGGCACTCGATCTGCGTGACGCAAGGCTGCACGAACGAGCGTTGCAGGTGCTCGGGCCAGTGGCGGACCGGCTGCAGGCCCTTGGTGCCCATACGATCATCCTCTCCGACCAGCCGTCTGCCGCGCGCCTGGCGATCGCCGGTCAAGTAGCCGCCGATGGCAGCGATGGGCTCGATGAACGAGCCTGGAATGCCCTGGGCCGTGGACTTGATCGGGCCGCTCGGTTGTTGGCGGACCGCTCAATGCGGGCGGTTTTCCATCCGCACGTAGGAACATATGTGGAAACGCGCGCCGAGATCGACCGCCTCTGCGCAGCGACTGACCCGCAGCTCCTCGGCCTGTGTCCGGACACCGGTCATCTTGCCTACGCGGGCGTCGATCCTGCATCGATCTTCCGCGACTACGGCGCACGCATTTGGTACGTGCACCTCAAAGACGTGGACGGCGACAAGCTCGAACGCGTTCGAAAACAACACATCGGTTTCGTCGATGCCGTCCAGATGGGTCTCTTCGTCGAGCTTGGGGCCGGTATCGTACCGCTTGCGAGCATTTTCGATGTGCTGCAGCGTGGGTCGTATGCAGGGTGGATCATCGTGGAGCAAGACGCACCCGCGAACCCATTAGCAACTGCCAAGAGAAACCGCGCGTATCTCCGGGAGCAGTTTGGTACATGATGCGCCCTGAGCTCTCGCGCTTGGGCAACGACATTCGCCGCCTCGTGCTGCGGGCCGTACATCACGCAGGCGCAGGCCACATCGGCGGCGTGCTTTCAGCGGCCGACATGCTCGCAGCCTTGTACTTTTCGGAGCTGCACGTGGATCCGAAAAAGCCGGACTGGGAGGATCGTGACCGCTTCATCCTGTCCAAAGGACACTGCGCTATCGGGCTGTACGCGGCCCTTGCGCTGCGTGGCTACTTCACGGTCGCAGAACTCGACACGTTTGATGCAGTCGATTCACGGTTGCAAGGACACCCAGACATGCGCAAGCTACCCGGCTTGGACATGTCGACGGGATCGCTTGGCCAAGGGCTTTCGCCCGGTGTCGGCATGGCACTTGGTGCACGCATCCTGCACAAGGACTTCCACACCTGGGTAATGCTGGGCGACGGCGAGATTCAAGAAGGTCAGATCTGGGAAGCGGCCTTTGTGGCTGCGCGCTACGGTCTGGACAATCTGACCGCGATCTTGGACTGGAACCATTTGCAGCAGTACGGCTGGGCAACGCAAGCGGGCTACGGTGTCATCGCTCGCCGCGATCCCGTTGATGCACCGGTCGAGAAATGGTCGGCCTTCGGCTGGCGCACGGTGGAATGCGACGGTCATGACACCGCCGATTTCTTGGCTGCGTGCGCCACGGCGCGCCTGACACACGGGCGCCCGACCATCATCGTGGCGCGGACCGTCAAAGGCAAGGGCGTATCGTTCATGCACGACGACTTTGCATGGCATTCCAAGCCGCTGTCGGAGAACGATCTTGCTCGCGCACTCGCAGAGCTCGATGCCGCCGACCGTGCAGCCGTGCCAGGACCAGCCAGCCCATGACGCAACGACCCCTGCTCGCGCAACGCGATGTTTTCGGGGACACGATGGTAGAGCTATGCCGGCAGGATCCGCGCATCATCCTGCTGGACGGCGATCTCGCCAACTCGACGAAGTCCGACAAGGTTGCCGTCGCAGTTGCTGACCGGTTTTTCATGATGGGCATCGCCGAACAGAATCTTGCCGGCGTCGCGGCTGGGATGGCCACGGTCGGGCTCAAGCCCTGGGTATCATCATTCGCCGCCTTTCTCGCCACTCGCGACCTGGACCAAGTGCGTGTCGTCATCGCGCAACCCGGTCTCAACGTGAAGCTGGCCGCGCATTACAGCGGACTGTTGACAGGCTACACGGGGAAAACACATCAGGTCGTCAACGATATCGCGATCATGCGCTCGCTGCCGAACATGGTTGTCGTCGCACCGTGCGACGGCGTCGAGACTCGCGCTGCGATGATCGCGCTGGATGCGCACATCGGACCAGCATATCTTCGGCTAACGCGCGACCCCGCACCCGTGATCACGGGTTCAGCCAGCCCATTTGTGCTCGGCCGTGGTGTCGTGTTGCGCGAAGGTACGGCTATCGCGCTCATCGCGACTGGAACGCAAGCAGTGCGAACTCTCGAGGCGAGCGAGGTTCTTGCAGCAGATGGCATCGACGCGTACGTGCTGCACGTCCCTACCATCAAGCCGCTCGATGAGGATGCCGTCGTCGCTGCTGCGCAGCGTTGCAGGTGCGTGCTCGTGTGCGAAGAGCACTCGGTGTATGGCGGTCTCGGCGGCGCGGTCGCCGAGGTGCTCGGACGGCGTCATCCCTCACACGTGGAGATCTTGGGCTTGCGCGACGTTGATGGCGAAAGCGGTCCCAACGATGCACTGCTTGAGAAATATGGTCTGACCGCCGGCCATGTGGCCCGCCGCGTTCGGGCGTTGCTCGCGATCGCATGACCCACACGGCGGCGGCCACCATTGCGGTGCTGCCTGGCGATGGCATCGGCCCCGAAGTCACGCATGCCGCGGTGGCCGTCCTGCGCGCCGTACGATCTGACCTTGACCTGGTCGAAGCCAAAGTTGGTGCAGCCGCGCTTGTGGCCGGACTTCCGCCACTGCCGGCTGAGACCCGGGCGCTATGTGACCGCAGCGTAGCGATCTTGTTCGGAGCGGTCGGGTCGCCTCAATACGACAACCGGCCCCTTGGCGAGCGGCCAGAAGCCGCGCTCTTTGCGCTTCGCCACGACTATGAGCTCTTCGCGAACATCCGACCGGTGAAGGTCTTTGCCGGCCTTGAGACTGCATCGACGCTGCATCGCCATCTCATCGAGGGGTTAGACCTCGTGGTCGTTCGCGAGTTGACGGGTGGTATCTATTTCGGCAAGCCAAAGGAACAGCGAACTGTACAGGGAGTGGAGGAAGCGGTCGACACGATGTTTTACCGCGCGCCGGAGATCGAACGTATCGCACGCGTCGCATTTGAGATGGCGAGGCAGCGGCGCAAGCGCGTCACCTCCGTCGACAAGCAGAACATCCTTGCGACGTCGGGGCTATGGCGCCGCGTCGTGACGCGCGTGGCGGCGCAGTATCCGGATGTGGAAATCGGCCATTTGCTCGTCGACACGGCTGCCATGCAGCTCGTCCGCAGGCCGCGCGAGTTCGACGTCATCCTAGCCGAGAACATGTTCGGCGATATCTTGTCCGATGAAGCCGCTATGCTGAGCGGCTCGATCGGCAATCTCCCAAGCGCAAGCCTGGGCGCCGGTGACGGTGAAGGCAGTACGTTCGGCATGTACGAGCCGATCAGCGGCAGCGCTCCCGACATCGCAGGAAAAGGCGTCGCCAATCCAACCGGAGCGATCCTGTCAGCGGCGATGCTGCTGCGTCACAGCTTGCATGATGAGGTCAGCGCTCAGCGCATCGAAGCTGCGGTGGAGCGATCGTTTTCTGAGGGCGCGCGCACAGCGGATCTGCTGCCCTGCGCAGACGGCGCGGCGCTCACGACGTCGGCCTTTGCGAACGCCGTGACCGAACGGTTGTGACCGCCCGGCTTATTTGACGGTAATCGAAAGTGCGACTTTGCGGCCGTTACGGATGACGCCGCTCGCGCTGATCTTCGCACCCTTGCGGATGTCTGCGATGCTGCCGGTCTCGCCATGTTCGTCGATGACCGTCGTGGGCGTGAGCATGACGTCAACGGTCTGAGACCCGGATTTGACGGTCACCGTGTTGCTCGCATAATCCACTGCTTGCACGACACCAGAGAGCGTAAACCGCTGGTTGGCGTCAGCGACCTGCCAAACGTGCACGTCGCCGGATGCAGGCGCGGCGTGCGCGTGCAGCACCGCGGTCGCCACGAGAAGTGCTACCGCGAGGATCAGTGCGCGGGTTGACGCCAGACGATACATATCAGTCGAGTAACGCTTTCCGGCTGTGCGAAGTTTCGCCTGCTCACCTGCGGCTTGCGACCGTGCGCTCCAGGCGCGTCCCCGGGAAGCAGCGAACGCGAGGGCAATGGGCAATCCCATGCCGGTGCGACGTTTAGGAGCGCTGCCGGTCGAGGTCGGCGTGGTCGGGCTCGGCGGCGAAGGTATCTTGCGTACGTTCGGCTACGATGCGCAGGCTGCTGATGTGATCAATGCCGCTCTCGACGAGGGCATCACGTATTTCGACAGCGCTCGCGCATATGCTGGAAGCGAGCAATATTACGGCGCGACGATCGGGCGTTCTCGCGACTGCATCTTTCTGACGTCGAAGGCGCACGATCGCAGCGCACGCGGCGCTCGCGCGATGTTGGACCAGACGCTTGCGAACATGCGCGTCGCACATCTGGATCTGTGGCAACTGCACGATTTGCGGACGTTCGACGAACTTGATGAGATCAGCGCTCCGGGCGGCGCGTACGAGGCGTTTGTTGAGGCCAAGCGTGCTGGGAAGACGCGATACATCGGCGTCACCGGCCACTACGACCCCAACGTGCTCGTCGCAGCCATCGAGCATCTGCGCTTTGACACGGTGCTCATCCCCGTGAACCCGTGCGAGGGCGCGCTCGACGATGGTTTCCCGAAGCTCGTCGGCGCGCGGGCGATTGAGCTTGGCATGGGCGTCGTCGGCATGAAGGTGTTGTCGCACGGCCTTGCTATGGTCGGCTCCAATCCGGCACGCGTCCAGCAATTCGTCGACTACGCCTTGAGCCAACCGGTGCACGTGCTTATCATCGGTTGCGACAATGCGGAGCACGTCAAAGAAAATGCGCTGGCGGGGGCCATGTTCTCTCCGATGACACCTGCGTCGCAGCGCGATTTCGAGCGGCGGTGTCGATCACGCTCGGCGGAGATGCTCTACTATAGACCAGGGACGGCGCCTGTCTGATCCACGTTCACCGAGAAGACGCGTCGCCGTGCGAATGACGAAGACCCTTCCTCAAGGAGACGCTTATCATGACGTCCATTTGTAAGGCTATCGCCGTCGTCGCGCTTGCGATCTGCGCCGCACCTGCATTGGTCGCGTGCAGCAACACGGGCGGTGCGCATCCTGGCTCGTCCGCGTCAGCGAACTTGCCTCGGTTGCGCATCGCAATGATCACGCATCAGTCTCCCGGCGACGCGTTTTGGGATATCATACGGCGCGGTGCCGAAGCTGCGGCGGCAAAGGACAATGTCAGCCTCGTGTACTCCAACGACCAAAGCGCCAATGGGCAAGCTGTGCTCATCCAGAACGCCATCGATCAACACGTGGATGGCATCGCTGTGACGCTTCCAACGCCTGCCGCGCTGGCCGGAGCGGTTCGCAAGGCGCAAGCTGCCGGAATCCCCATCCTCGCGTTCAACGCGGGTTTTGACGCCTGGAAGCAGCTCGGCATTCCAATGTACGTCGGGCAGGACGAGGAGTTGGCAGGACGTAGGGCCGGGCAGCGTCTGAGCCACGCTGGCGCGCGACACGTGTTGTGCGTCATCCAATCGCAGGGCGAAGTGCAGTTGGAGGCGCGGTGCATCGGCGTCCGGGAGGGCCTGACCTCCGGACGCAGTGAGAAAATCTACGTCAACGGCGTCGACATGCCGTCAGTGCGATCGACCATCACGGCGAAGCTGCAGCAAGATCCGACCATCGACTATGTGATCACGCTCGG
>Ga0306921_10000938_pt1 | contig 27524 bp, 19 predicted proteins | sample sta12Cox44000080_FD_203760 | JGI IMG/M metagenome (GOLD analysis project Ga0306921, IMG submission 203760) | Lab enrichment of tropical soil microbial communities from Luquillo Experimental Forest, Puerto Rico - statoxic.12C.oxic.44.000.080 (v2)... | ecosystem: Environmental > Terrestrial >...
ACCCGACAACCTTGATCAGGCCAATCTCTCGAATCAGCAGGATGTGGTGCGCAACGAAAGGCGAGAGAACTACGAGAACGCGCCTTATGGCATTGTTCGTGAAGCCATTTATCATCTGCTCTTCCCCAAAGATCACCCGTACTACCCGATGGTGATCGGCTCACACGCTGACATCCAGGCGGCCAAGCTCGAGGATGTGCGCGACTTTTTCAAGCTTTACTACGCGCCAAACAATGCCAGCCTTGCGATTGTTGGTGATTTCGATTCGGCTAAAGTGCGCCCATCGGTCGAAAAATACTTTGGCCCCCTGAAGCGCGGCGCGAACGCGCCTCGCGTTCAGGTAAATACGCCGCCCATCACCACAGAGCGCCGGGCGGTGGTGCCGGACAATATCCAGCTCCCGCGCGTCTATGTGGACTGGCTGACTTCGCCGATCTTCAAGCCGGGGGATGCGGACGCTGACTTGGCCGCCACGGTGCTCGGTGGAGGCAAATCCAGTCGCCTGTACAAGAAACTCGTTTACGAAAAGCAGATCGCGCTTGATGTGGAAGCCTCTCAGCAATCCCAGAGTCTGACGTCCATATTCCAAATTGCCGCCACGGCGCGGCCCGGCGTAAAGCCCGAGGACGTCGAAAAGACTATCAATGAGGAGCTCGCCACATTTCGTTCTTCCGGCCCGACTCCAGAAGAATTGCAGCGGGCACGTAATGACGTCGAGACCAGCGCGATCGCCGGCTTGGAATATACAAATGGTGTCGCCAATCTCCTGAACGAGTACAACCATTACCTGGGCAACGCCGATTTTCTGGCGCAAGACATTGCCCGGTACGAAAACGCCACCATAGAATCGGTGAGGAGTTTTGCGCAGGTACAGCTCGATCCGGAGCATCGAGTGGTGGTCTACGCGGTTCCCGGCACGCCGGACCTAGGTCCTCCGGTACCCACCCCCAAGGCCGAAGAAAAAGGAACAACAAAGGCGGGCGGAGAGCCCGTCAACGCCGATGCTGCCTGGCGCCAAGATCCACCCACTCCCGGACCGCAGCCTCCCTTGCATCTGCCCGTTCCAGTGCAATTCACGCTTTCAAACGGTCTCACGGTTCTCTACAACGAGCGGCCCGGCCTGCCACTTGTGGCCGCCAGCTTGGTATTGCATGCCGGAAGCGGCGCCAATCCCGTTGATCATCCGGGGCTTGCAAGCTTTACTTCCCGCATGCTGCAACAGGGAACGGAGAGCCGCTCGGCTCTGCAGATTGCGGATCGCGCCGCTGATTTGGGAATTTCCCTTGGCAGCCGGGCTTCGACGGACGCCTCGAGTGTTTCTTTTCAGTCGCTAACGCGCAGTTTCCCGGACGCGCTCGAACTGCTCGCCGATGTGGCTCTTCACCCGGGCTTTCCCCAGCAAGAGATCGACCGTGTGCGCTCGGAACGACTCGCCGCGCTGGTTCAGGAAAAGAACCAGCCCTTTGCGTTGGCGACCCGAGTTTATGTTGCTGCGCTTTATGGCCCGAAGAACACTTACGGCTACCCCGATATCGGTACCGCAGACTCCATCAAGGCCATGACTCGCGACGAACTGGTGAACTTCTGGCAGCAGAATTATTCTCCGAACCACGCCGCGCTGGTTATCGCGGGTAACATAAAGCTCACCGATCTTAAACCCCTGCTCGAAAAACAGTTTGGCGCGTGGAAACCCGGAACGTATTCGCCCCCGCCCCTTGCCGCGCCTGATCCCTCGGACGCCAAGCTGATTATCGTTGACCGTCCCAACGCCCAACAGACCACCTTGGTTTTCTGCTCGCTCGGCCCGAAGCGTTCCACACCCGATTATCCCCGGATCGAAGTGATGAACTCGGTTCTCGGCGGGCTCTTCTCCAGTCGCATCAACATGAACCTGCGGGAACAGCACGGCTATACGTATGGCGCTGGGTCCTTCTTTAACTATCACCGTGGCCCTGGGCCATTCATCGTCTATTCGGACGTGCGAACGGATGCGACGGCCCCGGCGACGGGAGAAATCTTCAAAGAACTGAGCCGAATGCGGGACTCACCACTCCGCCCCGCTGAACTCAAGATGGCGAAAGATTCGATTGCGCAATCGATGCCAGGGCGGTTTGAAAGTGGCGAGGAGGCAGCCGGGACGATCGCGCAGATCTATGTTTACGACCTTCCGCCCGAATATTTCTCCGTGCTGCCAGTCCAGATCAACGCCGTTACGGCCGAACAAGCTCGGGCCGCTGCCCAGCAGTATATCCAGCCGGAAAAGATGACCGTGGTGGCCGTCGGCGACAAGGCCAAAATCGAACCGGATTTGAAAAAGCTGGACCTCGGCAAGATCGAGGTCCGTGACACAGCCGGCAAAATCGTTCCGTAAGTCCGCCGGCTTCTACGAAAATTCCACCCGCTCAAACCCCAATCCTTTGAGGATGGTGATTAAAGCACTGCGCGCATTGTCCTGAGCCGTCTTCAGAATGCCGTCTTGCTGCGCGGCTTGCTGCAGTTGTCGCTCGGCCTCCTCGCGCACTTCGCTCTCAAGATTGGGATCGGGTGAGGAAAACAGCCCGGTATCGCGGGAATACACGCGCGTTTTTGCGTTGTCCACCCGCGTCACGAGGATTTCTGGGTTCGGCAGATGAACGGTGACGGTCCGCCCTTGTACGGTAACATCGCTGGGACGTAGCTTGCTAAGATCCACTCCGCCTATCACCTCGCCGTGTACGACCAGCAGCAACCGGTCGCTCACGAGGAACTTGGGAAGATACGCGCTGTCGCGCTCACCGGAGATAATTTTGTCCATGGTGTAGCGGACGGTTTCGAGCCGCTGCAACTGCTGAATCTGCCTGACTACAGTGGGCTGACTCGCCTGGATGACGGTACCGCCGCCACGCAGACTCGCGATCAACCGCACAAGTCCCGCTCCCGTGATCAGCCAGACGAGAAGAGTTATGACTGCCAGCGAGATCAATGCTCCGGCGAGGAGCCAGACAGCTCCGGGAATGGAACGTGTTCGCTCAGAAGCTAGGGAAGGCGCCATCCTCTGGAGTTTAACTGATTCGCTGACCAGTTCGGCAGGCGAGCGGCGCTCATTTTTTTTCCTCGTCAGGGCGCTGCATCGTTACAGGTTGGAGTATCTACTCGGAAAGGAAACCCTGCGCAGCTGCAATACAGGATAAGCTGGGAAGCAGGCTTTAAACTTACAGGAGCATTGCATGCCTTCGGATCTGTTTCCCTGGGTCGGATTCCTCGTGGCTGTCGCATTCCTGGTCTTGCTGGGTAACCTTTCCTGCTTCATCATCCACACCAAACAAGCTGGCATTGTCGAGAGGCTCGGAAAATTCCATCGCATTGCGGGACCAGGGCTGAATTTCAAAGTACCTTTCCTTGAGGCCAAGGTCTACGTGGAAGACTTGAATATGCAACTGATGGATGTTCCCGTTATGTCGAAGACCAAGGACGATGCGACGGTCACCGTACCAGTCCGCGTCCAGTATTTCGTGCTTCCCGACCGCGTCAAGGAAGCCTATTACGAACTCGACGACCCTGAGGACCAGATCAAGGCCCACGTCGAAAACGTGATTCTCAGCTACATTCCCAAAATTGACCTGGATGAAACCTACCAACAGGAAGACCAGATCGCCAAGCGCATAAAGGACAGCCTGTCCGTGGTTATGGCGAAATTTGGCTACTCCATCGAAAACGCCCTCGTTACAAAAATCGTACCCGCGGACGCAGTCGTGCGTGCCATGAACGATATCAACGCCGCTCGCCGTGAAAAGGTCGCCACCGAAGCGCGCGCGGAGGCAAACAAAATAACCCTGGTGCGCCAAGCCGAGGCCGAAGCGGAGGCAAAAGCCCTGGCGGGGCAGGGCGTTGCCCGCGAGCGCAAGGCAATCGTCGACGGACTGCGCGACTCGGTTCTCAATTTCGAGGAAGGGGTCCACGGCGTTGACCCGCACGAAGTGATGGCGCTGCTGATGATGACCCAGTATTTCGACGCGCTTCGGGACATAGGAGCCGTCAGCAACACCATCCTGATGCCCCATTCACCTGCCGCGGTTTCAGACCTTTACGCACAACTGCAGAACGCCATCACCGTTGGAAATCTGGCGGCTTTGAGCGCGAACACCATCGCCGGGGAGGAAAAAAAGAAGCGAGATGGCCAACAGTCTTAAAGATCCTATTTGCTGTTCAGTTCGCCTAACGCTTGTAGTGCCCCACTGTTCTTCGGGTTCAGTTCCAGAGACTTCTGGTAGTTCTGAATCGCCAGGTCCTTGTCGCCGTGTTTCATATAGGCTTCGCCGAGGCTGTCATAGACGTTCCACGACTTGGGATACAGCGCGACATTCAACTGGAAAATCCGGATCGCATCGGTGAGCTTGTCCTGCCCCATCAAGCGGTATCCCGCGGAGTTAAGGAAGCCCTCGGAAATGTCGCCTCGCAGCAGCGCCGGCCGAAATTCTTCGATCGCCGGACCAGCGCCATTTTCCTTTACGGCCCTCGCGAACCGTATAGCCTCGGAGTCATACCTGTCGTATTTGATCCACGTGAAGGCCGGCTGATTGCCGCCAAGCGCCTCGGCCTCCACTGCCTGAGCGATGCTCAAACCATTTTCGCTGTTCGTGAAAAGCACCATCCCGATTTTGCGCTTGGGATAGAAAACCGCGAAGCACTTGAACGCCCCGTTGTCTCCCCAGTGCCAGAGCGATTCACCGTCCTCGGTTTTTTGTATTCCCCATCCCAACCCCCAGAAGAGGCTTTTCGAAAGCTCCTTTGGTGCGCGATCGGTGCAGTTCGTGCACTCGGGATCCACGGCGATCTGCGGTGTTTCCATTTCGCGAACCGTATTCGGCTTCAAGCCCGTTCCTTTCATGATGGCGTCGACAAACAGCGCGTAATCAGCAGCGGTGGTGTGAAGGCTCGCAGCGGCATTCGCCTCTTTAGGCTTGGACTTTTCTCGCGTTTGGCCATCGATGTCGTGACCTGTCGCCGTCCGCACGTCGTAGTCGTTGCGCCACAAATAGCTGCTGCTCTTCATTCCTAGGGGCACGAATACCGCCTCCGTCATGTAGTCGTTCAGCGCCTTACTCGTGACCCTCTCGACCACCTTCTGTAGGTAGACAAAGCCTTCGCCCGAGTAGCTGAACCGCTCTCCCGGCGTGAACCGAATCGTTAGCGCGTTTCCGTCTCCCCTCCAGTTCGGAAAGCCCGTGCGGTGGCTCAGGACGTATCTCGCGGTAATTTTGTCCAAGCGGTCGTCTCCTTCGATGTATGGCGGAGACAAATACTTGCTCAGCGGCTTGTCGAGGTCCAGCTTTCCCTGATCGACCAATTTCAACACGCCGTAGGCGAACACAGGCTTGCTCAGTGAAGCTGCTTCAAAAATTGTTTCTTCCGTGACCGGCTGTCCTGATTTCGTATCGCGGACGCCGAAGGAGTGAACCCAGTACGTCGTCGCATCGCGAAGCAGAGCAATCGAAAGTCCGGGAACCGTGCCTTTTTGCAGCAACTCCGGAACGGACTTTTGCAGACGGACCGTGGTTGCTTGGTCAGGCTTCTTCAGAGCAGGCGTCGTCTGTCCAGCGGCCATCGCTAGAACGCTTAAGCCACCTACAAACAGGAGCCACGCCAGGCACACACGCAGTCGACGCATACACGCTCCAACCTATTTCGACGAACCAGGTGTGCGGACGGTCTTACCGCGCACACCCTTACCCCGGCCTTCTGTATATACGTATTCCTTCAACGGAGTGTTTCCGGAATTCCGACAACCAGCGGCGCTTTTCTGTCAGCGCGAGCGGCTACCCCGCACGGGCATCGGAACAGAAGCGTTTTCGAGCCGCGTCCTCATCGTTTCGGCCTGCGTTTCACTAAAGCCAAGAAGCCCTTTACCGGCTGCAGAAATCTCCGGTTTCCTCCAGTTTGCGCGCATGATTCCGGCGTTGGCGTGAGAATTGGTACCCAACAACAAGTGCCCTAATTCGTGTGCGATCACGAACCCGAGGATGGCCTCCGAGCTCAGGCCGGCGGCCCGCTGAAGTGGCTCAACCCCAGCGTAAAACACATCCGCATGACACCCGATTCCGTCTTGACCCAGATACGATAATCCCAGCGTCGACTCGCTCAGATTCAGGGATTTCTGCCGGAGGCGGACGTGCAAGTGCGTGGGGAAGCCCACTTCGTTGCAAGAGCCTGTCTCGTCGCTAGTTTCGGCCGCGAGCCCGCAGTTGAGCCAGTCAATCCGAATGCCTGCATGGGCAAACAGTCCGGCAGCCACTTTTTCCGCCGCCGCCACCTTCCCTTTGCTGATTTGCGCGTCATTGAACACGGAAACCCTAACCTTGAGGCCGCTTCCACCGATCGGCCTTGCCCATACACTCGCGCTGAACGCGCCCACTGCTAACCCTAACCAAAAGCTCAGCCGCAACGTCTTGAGGTTCATGGCGCTCACCTCCGTGGTGATCGCCAAAGCTCGCCTGGCATGGGAGCTACCTCAATGCCGTCAGGATGCCGCGTCGCTCATTTGTAGGTAACGCGGCAACCTCCGAGGCATCAGAAAGTTAGAGGCGCAGGTAACGAGGAACGAGCGGAAACATCCTGGCGGGAAATCACGTATCTAGCTGTGGAGCTGGTCGAAGGGGAATCGAGCATGCTCAGGAAGGGCGAGAGCGCAATCGTCCGCTTCGGTTTATTCGAAGCCGATCTGCAAAGCGGTGAGCTTTTGCGTCAAGGCGCCAAAGTCCGTTTGCAGGAACAGCCCTTCCAGATCCTCGGCCTGCTTCTTGAAAAACCCGGGGAGGTCGTCACCCGCGAGGAACTGCGAGACCGCCTCTGGCCCGCGGACACCTTTGTGGATTTCGATCATGGTTTGAACGCAGCCATCAAACGGCTTAGGGACGCGCTGGGAGATTCCGCCGACAATCCACGTTTCATCGAGACCCTGGCGCGACGAGGATATCGCTTCATCGCGCCGGTCGAAACGCGCCGGCCGCTGAAGGCCACTCCCGCTGTAACCCCCTCCAGCACACGAAACTACGGACTGTTTCTCGCTACCGCAGGAGCCGTGCTCGTGATCGGCACGAGCGCGGGCTGGCACGCCGGCCGTCGCTCGGCCGCCGCTCTGAAGCCGGCGGAGCGCCGTGTTACCGGAAATCCGAGGAACGATCCCATCACAAGCGCCGCTTTGTCGCCCGACGGCAAGTACGTGGCTTTTGCCGATAAGACCGGCTTGTTCCTTCGCGTTTTGAGTTCCGGCGAAACGCACGCCATTGCTGAGCCGGACGACTTGAAGACCCACGATGTGAGCTGGTTTCCCGACGGCACTCGGGTCCTGGCTACGCGTCGAAAGTGGCCGGAGCGCAAACCTAGTCTGTGGTCGCTTTCCCTCTTGGGCAGCACGGCTCAAAAGTTGACAGACGATGCCGAGCAAGGGGCCATCTCGCCCGACGGGAAACAGATTACTTTCACTCGCGGCGACTATGACCGTCAGGAATTGTGGCTCATGGACGCCGACGGGGATCATCCGAGGCGGTTGATTGGACCAGAGGGCGGCGAGTACGGTTCTGTTACCTGGTCTCGCGACAGCCGGCGCATCGTCTATTTGCGCTACGTGTTTAAGCCAACCATGGACAACGCCGTAGTTTCCATTGAATCATGTGATCCAGCCACTCGTCAGACGGACGTCATCCTCAGCAACCCCCGCCTTTGGAATGCCCTGGTTTGGACCCCGGATGACCGCCTCATTTATTCCCTCCAGGAATCGCCGCCCAACCGCTCGGACTCCAACCTTTGGGCGCAAAGGATCGACATTCGCACGTACAAGCCCATGGGACAGCCGGTCCGGATTACTTCAGGCCCAGACGAGAAGGCTCGCATCAATCTCTCCGCCGACGGGAAGCGCCTGAGTTTTCTGAGGCTGGCCTATTTGCCGCAGGTCTACATTGCGGAGATCCGCGACGACGACGGTCATTTGGGCAAACCGCAGCGGCTCAGTCTGGATGAGCAGAGAAATTACCCGTACGATTGGACGCCCGACGGCAAGTCCGTCCTCTTCATCTCCGATCGCGACGGAAGCCTCCATCTGTTCAAGCAAGCGATCGATCAGCCGGCACCGGAGCTGCTCGTCGGACGCGATGAAAACGTGCTAATGACGCGCCTCGGGCCTCAGGGAAAGTCAATCCTCTTTCTGCTGACAGCTCCGCCAAACGATCCATCAGGCAGAATACGTATCATGCGAATTCCCCTTGGTGGTGGCGTAGCGGAACCGGTGCTTGCGGAAACGGGTATTAATAATCTTCAGTGTGCCCGTCGAAGTTCGAAGCTCTGCATCTTCAGCCAGTATTCCAAGGACCGGCTTGCTTTTTACACATTCGATTCTCAAACCGGGCAAGAATCGCTCCTCAAAATCATTCCGGAATCGGAATGGTTCATTGAGAACTGGTCGCTTTCACCCGATGGTTCGGCGCTAGCCCTCGCGAAGAAGCATCGCGGGGCGACCACCGCAACGATCCGCATCCTTGCCGTTGACGGGAGTAGCGAGCGCACCCTCAGCCTGGAGGGCTGGTTTGCGATCAATTTTATGGATTGGTCCGCGGATGGAAAGAGCCTTTGGGTGAACACGTCCAGTGCAACGGGCACGCCAACGCTTCTGAACGTCAAGTTGAATGGGACGGTCACGCCGTCCCTGGAAGAGACAGAGATGCAACTTGGGTGGGCCATTCCTTCACCCGACGGTCGTCACGTTGCCATCTGGAAGAGCGAGCAGAGCTCAAACGCATGGCTGCTTGAGGGCTTTTGAGGGTGGTGGAGTAGCTGCCGCGCTCACGGACTCATCATCGGTGACGGCTTCTTGAACGTCGGCTTATCTCCGGTCGCGGGCGGCGGCACATCTGCGGTTTTCCCCTTGGCAGGAGGAGCGGAATCGCCACCCGCAGCTGGCGTCACGGCTACAACCGCTCCCTCGATGTATGGCTTCTTCACGAGCGCTTCGACCACATCCTGAGCACCGCCCGTGTTGTCGTTGGTCTGCCGCGCCTTGCTGTATTCGTTAAGCGCGCGCTCGCGCTGTCCCAGCAAATCGAAAATCTTCCCGAGATAGATGTGACTCCAGACCTCTGTCCATTTTTCCGATGGTTCCGGTACGGTCTGAAGGGATTCACGAAACGCATTGGCAGAAGCTTGGTAATTCTTCTGATAAAAGAATGCCTCGCCCATGCGGAAATTCGCCAGAGAACGGTTCGGCTGAATAGCCAGGGCTCTTTGGTACTGCTGCACGGCATCATAGTATCTGCCTACTTCCGCCAATTCTTCTCCGCGTGCAATCGCGGCGCGCGCTCGCAGGTTGGGCGTACTCTTCAGGATGGTGTTGTTCGGGTCCACCTTGATCCCGCCAGGCTTCGGTCGTCCGAAAGTTTCCACCATGAACTGCGATTCCGTGCCGACGACGTCCAGCGTCTTCGTTTCCGGATTTCCTTCGGTGTCGATCCGGATCTGCACGGGCATGTTGAACGTGTCAATCGGCTGTTTGATCCGGCCCACGACGCGGAATCCCTTCCGGGTCCTGTACGTAACGTACTCGATCGTGAACTCGGGGATGCCAGTAGAAGTAAGCCATTGCGCAAAAAAGGCCTGGAGGTTTGGCGCCTCGGTGCCGGGCTTTGCGTTCGCGGACTCCGCGGCAACGGCCAGGTTCTCAAAGTCGGCGACCGTCGCTGTCTTACCCTGGTATTTCGAGTAAAACGTACGCAGCAGCGATTTGAACGCCACGTCGCCCATTTGCGCCCGCAGCATGTGGAACAACATCGCCCCTTTGTTCATCACGACAGATCGATACTCGCCTGAGTAGGGAATCAGCCGCGCCGATTGCGCCACGGGCGCGGCCTCGTCATACATGAGCGCACCCACTGCGAACTCGTCAATCGCGCGAAGCCCGGCTTCCTTTCCAATCGCCTGTTCCGCGTACAACTCCTCCGAATAGCGCGCCAAGCCATCACTAATCCATACATCAGCCGTCGTTGCCGGCAGCACCTGATTTCCCCACCACTGAGAGGCAACAAGGCGGCTCATCGTCCGGTCGCTGATCTTTGGGTCCCACACGCGATGGCTCAGCAGCACCAGACCGGGCCCGGCAAAATCGCGGATTGTTCCATCGGGCAATTGTGCTACGGTGAGCTCTGTCTCAGGAATCTCACCGAACAAGTCGGAGAAGATAATCTCCTGGTGCGCCACTGCGTTCGCAAATTCCTGTGCTTTCCCCGATTCCGCACGCGGCGCGTATACGGCAACGTTGATACCCTCGGCCTGCTTTGGATTCAATTGCAGCGGGCCAGCCACAAACGAGCCGTACGGCTCCGGCTTATCACCGCGAAACGTGTACATTAGGCGCTGACCTTCGACCGCCGCTCGCGGCGCCAGGGGTTGAGGAGTCTCTGACTTACCCGTGCCGGCGACCGCCATCGAGTCTGGCACATTTAGCTTGAACGTCGCCGAATACCGGTTCGCGGGGAAATTCGTCAGCGGGAACCAGCGCGCCGGCAACAGAAGATACGACCACTCCTTGTTAATCGACGCCATCTTCGTGTTCGGCACCGGGCTGTTTTCTTCGTTCGCCAGCAAGCCACCGTAGCTGAACGTTAGCGTGACCGTTTTTCCAGCGCCGACCGGCGTGGGAAGCATGACGCTAAGGAATAAAGGGTTGTCCGCTTCCCGCTGAAAGGTCAGCGGTTTTCCATCCTCGCCCTTCACCTCCCGGACTTCGAGGTTCTCGTGCAATTCCACGCGCACATTCGAGGAAACTTCCTGCGCGCGAAATTGCACTTTTGCGATGGCGTTAATCCCCTGAACGACTGTGTCGACATAGGCCGACACCTCGTACTTGTCGGCCAGAAAACTCACCGGACGCGACACCTGCGCCTTCAGTGGCAAGCCGCTCATGGACCCTAGCGTGAGCAGGCCTGGCAGGATCAGGGTCCAGTTCTGTCGCCGTCTCGTCATCGAATTCCCTTCAAAGGCTTCTCGCGGGATACCTATATAGGATAACAATGCCTTAGGAAGCGTTGCCAGCGCCCACCCGCAGTAGACTGACAATCTGATCGGCCGCTCGTTCCACTGCTCCAGGAGGGCCAAGCCGCCTCCTTACCTCGGCGAGACCCGTTCTTTGGGCATTCCTCACGTTGGGGTCTTGCAGTAGCCGCAGAGTCTCGTCCGCGACCGCCTTAGGCGTGAAGTCGTCTTGAACCAATTCCGGCACTAACTTTTTCTCGGCAAGCAGGTTGACCATCGCGAAGTAAGGCGTGCGCACCAGGGGTTTCGCGAGTGTGGCCGTTAAGGGCGAAACACGATAGACCACAACCATCGGGGCGTTGAGCAAAGCTGCCTCGACTGTGGCTGTGCCACTCGATACGATGGCTGCATCTGCGGCCGCCAGCGCGTCGTACGTTTCGCCTTCCACGACGCGCAGGCACAACCCCGATGGCCATCCGGTCTTGAGCATACTGACGTCCTGCGTGCGTGCTGCCGCCACCACAAATTGGGCCGGGACCTTGCCATTGATCTGCGTGCAAGCCTCTTGCAGCACCGGCAAATGGTGCAGCAACTCGGCTGCACGGCTTCCCGGCAGAACTGTGACGATGGCCCGGCTTGGCGTCAACCCATGATGCTCGCAGAACCCTTTGCGGTCCTGCGTGGGTCCGATCGCTCCGACAAGCGGGTGGCCGATAAATTCGGTTGGCACTCCCGCTCGGCTGAAGAAGTCTTTCTCGAACGGAAAAATGCACAGCGCTTTGGCGAACCGGCGGCGGATCAGGTTCGCTCGCCAGGGCCTCCATGCCCAGAACTGCGGGCAAATGTAATAAACGTTTTTGATGGCATTTGGCTGCAACTTTCGCGCCAACCGCAGATGAAAGCCAGGAAAGTCCGTCAAGATAGCTAGGGCGGGCTTTCGTCGTGCGGCCTCCGCCACCAACCGGTCCATCGCCCGCAGCAGGGAAGGCAAGTGCTTCAAGATTTCCGTGATGCCCACAACGGCCACTTCGGAGTAGTCCATCACGATTTCCACGCCTGCTGCGCGCATCTGCGGGCCGCCCATCCCGAAGATCTGCACATCGACCCGCTCACGGAGGGCCGTCGCCAGCCGCGCGGCATACATATCGCCGGAAGCTTCGCCGGCGGAGAGCAGAAGTGGAATTGGGGGCATGGAGAACGAGCCGGTCAATCACTTGCCGGCAGAGGTGCCGGCAGCGGCGAAGAACCTGGGCCGCGACTGATGGCGCTACTGTCGTGGAGTTCCTGCTCTTTGTATTGCAGTTGATACAGCCGGAAGTAGATTCCGCGCTGCGCGAGCAGATCCTGATGCGCGCCCTGCTCGCGCAGACGTCCTTTGTGGAAGACCAGGATCCGGTCTGCGTGCTGAATCGTGCTGAGCCGATGCGCAATCACCAGCGCCGTCCGGCCAGAGAGCAAGCGGTCCAGCGCCTCGCGGATCTGCAGTTCCGTTTTTGTGTCGACGCTTGACGTTGCCTCGTCCAGAATCAGGAACCTCGGATTGTGCGCGAGCGCCCGCGCGAAGCTGATCAGCTGCCGTTGTCCGACGGAAAGGGTGGAACCGCGCTCGTTCACGGCTGCCTCGACGCCCTGGGGCAGTGATCTTACGTAGTCGCCCAGGCCGACTTCATCCAAGGCGTGCTCCACGGTTTTGCGGGTGATCCCTTGCGTCCCGAGGCGCACATTCGATTCGACCGTTCCCGTAAACAAAAAGGGATCTTGCAGCACAATCCCGAACTGCCTGCGCAATTCCTGCAAATCGAGCAAGCGAATATCCACGCCGTCCAGCAGGATTTGCCCGCGCTGAATGTCGTAAAACCGCAGCAGCAGCGAGATCACCGTCGTCTTGCCCGCTCCGGTGTGACCGACGATCGCGAAGGTCTCCCCCGCCGAGACCCGGAAAGACACATCGCGCAACACCCAATCTTCGTCTTTAGGCTCGGAAACGTTCTTGTAACTGAACCAGACGTTTCGGAACTCGATCTCCCCTCGGGGTGCGACCAGCCTTTGTGCATTTGGATTCGATTCAATCGTGATGGGTTCATCGAGCAGCTTGAAAATGCGCTCCGACGCGGCCATCGCCGATTGCAAAATATTGAATTTCTCGCTCAGATCCTGAATGGGGCGGAAAAACCGCTGGGCAAACATTGTGAATTCGATCAGGATGCCCAGCGTCAGCGCGTTGTTCAGGATGCGGTTGCCGCCCGACCAATAGATCAGCGCAATCGTCGCAAAGCTCAGGAATTCCACCGCCGGATAGAACAGCGCATAAGCAAGAATCGCGTCGCGCCACGCCAGCATGTTGTCTTTATTGCGCTTAGCAAACTCTTCGCGCGCCTTGTTCTCGCGGTTGAACAGCTGCACGACGCTCATTCCGGATATGTATTCCTGCAAGAATGCATTGATTCGCGCAATTGCCGTACGGATTTTCCGGTTGGCGTCCCGCACATACTTTCGAAAGATGAGCGTCACCACAAGGATGAAAGGCAAAACCGCCATGGCATCGAGAGCCAGCTTGGCGTCGATCCAGAACAGCAATCCGGCCATCACCGCGAGCAGGAAAAAATCGTTGATCATCGTCACCACGCCGGCGGCGAACAGGTCGTTCAGCGCGTCCACGTCCGTCGTCACGCGCGTCATCAATCGCCCGACCGGGTTCTTGTCGAAATAGCTCATTGGTAGGCGCTGCAACCGGCCGAAGATCTCCGTGCGCATGTCGTACATCGTCTGCTGGCCGACGCGTTGCATGATGCGAATCTGGATGTATTGCGCAAGGAAATCAAAGACGAGCACAGTGAAATACAGCAGGCTGATCCACAGGACTCCACGCCAGGCGCTGGACAGGGCCAGGATCCCGTTCATCCCCGGCACGAGGTAGTTGTCGATCGCTTTTTGAAAAAGGACCGGCGGCGCGAGCTCGAGCGGCGTCACCACCATGACCAGCGCGAGAGCAAACACCACTCGCCAGGCGTACGGCCGCATGTATTGCAGCAGCCTTTTCATCAGGCGCGAGTCGTACGCCTTGCCTAGCGCTTCTTCTTCCTGAATGTTGCTCATGCGCGTTCGAGCTCTTCTTCCAGCAATTGCTTCTGGTACAAGTCCGCGTAATACCCGCCGAGTTCCAGCAATTCCTCGTGCGTACCACCCTCGATGATGGCGCCGTCCTTCAACACCACGATTTGGTCCGCATCTCTCACGGTCGAGGTTCGGTGCGCAATCAGGATCGTCGTCCTGCCGCGCATCACGCCGCGCAGCCGGCTCAGTATTTTCTCTTCGGTTTGTGTGTCGACGGCGGAAAGGGAATCGTCCAGAATCAGAATCCGCGGATCACGCACAACGGCGCGAGCAATCGCTGACCGCTGCTTTTGGCCGCCCGACAGAGTAATGCCGCGCTCACCCACCATCGTGTCGTAGCGGCCGGCAAAATCCTGCACGTCTGCATCCAGGCAGGCGATTTCCGCGGCCTCAAGGACTTCCTCGGGCTGGTGTTTCTCGAGCCCGAACGCGATGTTCTCCTTTACCGTTTCGCTGAACAGGTAGGTATCCTGCGGCACGTAGCCGATCGCTCGCCGCAGCGTTTCAAGGGGCCACTCACGAATCGGGCGCCCATCGATGAAGATTTCTCCATCCGGAGCTTCCCACAACCTGGCTATCAGGGCCGCTAGTGTGGTTTTGCCGCTGCCGGTGGGGCCGACAATCGCGACTGTCGAACCCGCCGGAATTTTCAGGCTGACATTGTGCAGCACGGCTCGCTTCTCGCTACCGTGCCCGTTCGATCCGTTTGCTCCGTTCGTTGCGATCGTCGTCGGATAAGTAAAAGTCAGGTTGCGAAACTCAATATCACCGGCGATGCGTGTGTCGTTGCTGATGCTGGCCCCACGGTCGTCGATCTGCGGTTTCGCCGTCAGAATATAGTTCAGCCTGCCCATCGATGCCGCGCCGCGCTGAAAAATATTCGTCACCCAGCCCAGTGCGATCATCGGCCACACAAGGAAATTCAAGTAAGTGTTGAAGGTAATGAGCGTGCCGAGCGACATCTGCCCGTGCAGCAAGCGGTACCCGCCCTGCCACAACACGATAAGGAACGTGGTTCCGATCATGGCCGTAAGCGACGGCATAAACATGCTCCACGTCCGGATCAGTTGCACGTTCCTCGCGACGTACTCGCGGTTCGGCGCGTCAAATCCGCGCATCTCCGCGTCTTCCTGCGCATAAGCCCGAATCACGCGCACGCCCGAGAGATTCTCCTGCACTTTTGCGGAAAGGGTCGCGAGCGATGCTTGGATCTTCTCGTAGAGTTGGTGAATCACCTGGCCGAAATACCACACTGCCACCGCCACAACCGGTACCGGCAGAAGCACCCACAGCGTCAGCGAAGCCGACAACTTGAGCATCAGTCCAATGGCCAGAACCATCGTTACGATGGTCGTGCCGCTGTACATGATTCCCGGACCCAGCACCATTCGCACCGCGTTCAGATCGTTCGTGGCGCGCGACATCAGCTCTCCCGTGCGATTGCGCACGTAGAACTCCGGCTCCATCACCAGTAAGCGGTCCAGCAGATCGTTGCGAATATCAAATTCGATGTCGCGCGAAAGGCCGATCAGCGTCCAGCGGGTGGCGAACGACATCACGCCCTTCAGCGCGATGCAGGTTATGAGGATCAGGCAATAGATTCCCAACGTCCGTCGGCTGTGCGGCTCGTAGTACGGCACCAGATTGCTGAACCAATCGCCGCCCAACATAGCCCCGGCGCCCCGTCCTGCTTGCTCCGAGTGCAAAAATGGGCGTGGGCTTCCGGCGAGAGAGTCGGTGATGATTCCGGTTGCCAGCGGCACGATGTTGCCGATGAGTCCCATCAACAGCAGCGTCAGCAGCCCGAATGCGATCGCGCCCTTGTACCTCGCCAAATAGGGCAGTAATCCGCGTAGATTACTCCACGAAGACGCCTTCGTGGCCTTCTTCGCCGTGGATCCGCCGTCCGGATTTGCTGCCGCTGCGCTCATTTCAGCATCGACCTCGGACTCACCAGCGTCGGCGCCTCATTCAGAAAATGCTGATAGGAGGGGTCCATCGACTGGTACCGTTTGTTCGCGGGATTCCATCGAACTGCAATCGGCAATGTTCGCTCGCTGCTTCCGGTCTTCAGCGGAGTGAAGTAGAGCGACATGCCCTTGTCGGGATTCGTCTCGTATTGCAGTTTCCAGCCCGACACGGGCGCAAGGGGCGTTAACGCCAGAAAGCCCTTCTGATTCTTGAGGTGCTCGTCTGCTCGCATCAATTCGACCCACTTGCCGTCATCATTTTCGGCGATCACCGCTCGCGTAACGACAGTTCCTGCGACCACGCTCTTGGGCGTATTCGGCACTACATTCGCCGCCAGCACTTGCTGCTTCCCGGTCTTCGCCAAGTCCCCGAAGAGCAATACTTGGGCGTCGCTTCCCAATACGGCCGCGGCAGCCGCGTGAAATTCTTCGGGAGCGACGGGAACGGCTGGCTCGGCGGGTTTCTTCGCCGCTTCCTCGGCTGCCTTGGGCGTTTCCGAGCCGCACCCGCTCAGAAAGAGGGTTAGGACCATGAGCAAGACTCCCAATCTAGGGCGTGGCTTCGCCGCCGAGACAGTCCCCTCCTGCCTCTGGCCTTTTCCTTGTTTGGGCGCACTGCGAGAGAGGGAGCGAGTCATTCAGGTCCTTTCTAAAGTAGACGCGCCTTACGACCGGGAGTAACGCGCTGATAATGCCTTTTCCTCCCGTCAGAGGCTCGGCGCCGCCAGCGTTATCTCCATGACCCGGCCGGGCTTGCCGTCAGCCGCCTTTGTGCAGAGCACTTCCATCACCTGAGGCACGTCGGCGCCGGCCCAGTCAAACGCGTAATACATCAATTCTAACGGCTGGCCGTCCTTCGTGCTAGGACTCCTCGATTCCGGCTCGCCATATAATTCAACCACCTTCGCTGCCGTGTCCCCTACGCCAAGTCCTCGTCCAGTTTTCCAGGGTGCCGGTAACAAAACCCGACAATCTACCGACGGCGGTGTTTCCAAGGCTCGAATGACCCGGATTGTTTTGTCTGCCTCCAGGTCCAGAAAGAGCGTTTGGGTCTGGCAGGTTGCTCCCCAGGACATTTGGTTATTCTGGCGGTCGCTCTGGCTCGGCTTTTTATAGAGCTGGATGGCGCGCGTGGCGGTGTCGCGACCCGGCCGAAGCCCCGCCAGGGTCAACTCGTTCGCACGATGCGCCGAGGCCATCTTACTGGTTAGCTTTGGCGGTGTTTGGGCGCTGGCAATTGTGCCCAGAAGGATGAAAACAAAAGGCGCGTGCCTCGGCGGGCGGCGGTGACAACGGGGAGCTAGGCTTTCACCTTTGCGCCAGTATCGCATCCAGTCGCGCCTCAAAATTTTCTTCACCCTCGCTCGACAATTCGTTCCGCTCGACCGGCAGGGCTGCTTCGACCGCCTCTACCCAGGCAAACAGTTTTTGGATGTTCTCGCGCGTTTTCTGGTGATACTGCTTCAGGTTATCCGCCCCGGCCATCCAGATCCGGAATGTTCGCTCGACGGGATGGTCCGAGCTTTCGAAAGGGTTCGCGGCCGCGGCGGGTGCCAGCAATCCCGCATGCCCCGTGAAGAAATGTTCGAAACCCAGATCCGCCACAAAGTGACCGGTGGCCGCCGCGATGCCCTCATCGTAGGCCGGGCCCTGGCACAGCAACTCGAGGGACTGCGGCCCGTTGCTCCATTTCATGGTTTCGATATCGAAGCTCCACAAGTCCCACTGCGCCTCCACGATGTACGCCGTGTCTTCATTGATGTTCTGTGCGGCCAGCGCAGCCACCTCCGCGGGCGCGAAGATACCGTCCTTCAGATCCCATTCGGCCACGGGCGACTCAGTCGGATCCACCGCTTGCACGGTCAATTGCTGGAATCGCCCTTCACCCTCGGAAAGAGGAGCGGCGGTCAGAAATCGAGCGAATTCCGCGATCATTGTCTGTGCGGAAAAATCGCGTGTCCAGACACGAAGATGGGCCCGGTTTGCCACGGTCAGCCCGTCGATTATACAGGCCCGAAAGGCCAATTCGCCAACCGCGCGATTGCCATCGCCAGATTTCAGTTCGGCGTTTAGATTGTGGAAAAAGCCGCCTGATGGCAAACCGCGGGACCACGTGCGGGCCGATCACTCGTTACCGATTACGGAGGCCTACGATTTCATTGCTCCCGGCTTGCCAAAACCCGCTGCGATGTGTTGCAGCCTTTCCCGAAGCGTGTCGCCGAACCGCGCAAAAACCTCGGCCGAAGCCTCACGCAGTTTGTCTTCCGCCGTTGCCGCAATCTTAGTAACAACCTCGCGCGATTGATGATCCAGTGTCGTGACGGTCGCCACCATCCAGGAATTGGAAATATTCTCCAGCCGTCCGCGATACAGTTCCGCCGATTCATCATGAATTTTGCTGATAGCCCCGCGCATATCCGCCAGGTTGTTCTCGCTGATCTTCTGCCAGGATTCCCGCAAGGTTGCAAAGCCCTCCTGGGCCTTCTCCTGCGCTTCAGCCATTCCCTTGCTCACAGCGTCGGTCATTGCTGCACGGAAGCGCAGCAGAAACTCCTCCTGCTGCGTTGAAAGCTTCTGATTGATCTCTGCTGGCGCCGAATCAATCCGCCGGCTGGACTCCTCTTCATTCCTTCGAAGCAACTCCGTGAAGCCTTCCAGCTCCTTTCGCGCGTTCCGTTGAATTTCATCCGTGAACGCCGCCAAAGTAGTATCCGCCGCTTCTGAAAACAACACGCGGATCCGTTCGAACGCCCCTTGCACCGCTTCGTCCATTTGTTGCCGCGATTGCGCCGCGTAGCTCCGGCTTACGTTACTCATTTCGTTCGCGAACAGTTCCGAAACCTCGGCGGCCTTTTCCCGAAGCTGATGGCCTGCCTGTTCCATCGCCTTTTCGGTAAGGCTCTGCAACTGGGTCTGGGCCTTTTTCTCATACCACTCGGCTGTCTTGAACATATCCTCCGCGACCTGGTGTTTGAGGTCAGCGGACTTGCTCTCCAGATCCTCGAGGTTCCGCGCCGTGATTGCCTTTGCTGATTCATTCAAGACCTGCTCGACGCTGCCCAAACTCTCCCGGAACCGGCCGAGCGACTCGGCGAACGCCTCGTCAGCCGCGGCGCGAATGCGGTCCTGCTGCATGGTCATGGCCGCATCGAGCAGCGACCTTCCGCCGGCCAGGCGGTGAATGCCCTGCTCAACTTGAGTCACGTGCGGTGCAACCATCTGCTGCACCTGTTGCTCGAATTTCTCGAGCGCTTCGCTGTTGGCCATTTCGAAGCTATGCCGGATCCGCGCGTGGATTTCCTCAAACAGCGTCTCGGAGCGCCGGTGCAGTTCATTTCTGTGCAAACTCAAAACATCGTCAAGCTGCGACTGAAAGCCACTGACCGCCTGCTGTTGGACGGTTTCAAAACGCAGTGCATGCTGTTCGACCTTCTCCGTGGTCGCGCTGGCACGCGAGAGTGTTTCTTCCAGTTGCTTGACCTGCGACTGAAAGGCCTGCTTGAGAGATTCGGCTTGCTTTTCCCCTTTTTCCTCCAGCTCCTGTTGCAGTTCCTCCGCGTACTCTTTCAGTTCTTCACTCGCGTGGTCCTGCACCGCCTTCAGCACAGACTCCACTTCGTTCTGCCACCGCGCTTCGGCCGCCTCTACGTCCTGCGCCAACTGTTCCCGCAAAGTGTTCCGGGCTTCTTCCTGCGCGGCGAGCGCACGCCTTTCAGCATCTCCCGCGCTGTTCAACGTCTCGTTCGGTTGCGCAGCCGATTGTTCACGTTTCCGCGCTGCCTCCTCTTCGGTTCGGCGGGCTGCTTCCTCCAGGTGTGCTACCACCTGGGATTCCACGATTTCCGCCTGCTTTCGCAGTTTCGACCCCACTTCTTCGGCCTGAGAGCAGAGGGTCTGCAGAATTTCCTGCGCGCTCGAAAGCTGTTTTTCGTGCTGGTCTCTTTGTGCTGCACCTTCCCGTGCCAGATGCGCGGTTAGTTCGTGCGTCAATTGCTCTAATTGCGGTGCCAACCACCGCGGTAGCTCGTTCTTTAGCGCCTCGGCGGCAGCCGCTTGTGCCGCTCGCGCTTGCGTCTGCGATTCTTCCTGTATGCTTCCGACGGCGTGGGCTGTCTCGCGAGCCACTTCATCACGGAATGCCAGGTACTTCTGTTCCCACTGTTCCGTAGCCAGACGACGTTCGGCGGCAACCGCTTCCGCGGCAGCATCTCGCGCCGCCGCCTGAATCTGCTGTTTGGCCTCTGCCAGCAGCCGTGCCACTTGCCGGGCGAGTTGCATCGACGCGTCGGTTGCGCTCCCGGGCGTTGGAAAAACCCTCAAATTATCCGGAGCTGCCGTACCTGGTTCCGGCTCCAGGGGCGCTTCACCCGCCACCGGCGGTAGCGCCGATCCAGTCAAATCCGCGGGTGCCACCGCATTGGGAAAGAAAGGTCCTTCTTCCGGGAACGAAAACCAGTCATCGGGCGGAAAGGCAATTCCCCACGCATTCCCCGGAATATCCAGCTCCAATGCTACCTGGAACAGTTGCCGCACGGTCCGTGGCCGCTGAATCCACGCCACCTTTCCTCTCACCCTCCGGGGAGACTTCCCCGGGTCGGGGTGCGGCACTTCCAGGTTCACCCACATGTTTTTCAGGACGTAGTGCTTCGACTGGTAGCGGCATCCGTGGCAATTAATAATCAATGTCGACGTGCGTTCCGCAAATGGACGTCCCAGGGCGTCCACGCCCGTAACCACCAAAGGGACCGCCTGGACAATTCTCGTACTGCGCCTCTTGCGCAACTCGGCGTTCGCGTTCACCGCGCTATCAGATGACCTATCAGGTGTCTCACCCGCCAGATTGGGGCTTGCCTCTTCGTTTTGCATGGCCGCCTTTTTGCCGTGCTGCCGCTTTCCTTGCGCCCTTTAGGACTTCTTCAAAGGCATGCCCTCAGCGTTCTGACCTCGGTTTGCTCCGGTCAGGAACGACCACAGCTCCTTGGCGACCCACACCGGACCCACTAACAAATAGATTGGTCCCTGAAAGAAAGCCGGTTTGTTGCCTTCGATTCGGTGCCCCAGGAACAAGAGCACCCAACCGCCCACAAAACACGCCGCGCCCGTTTTCCAACGCAGCAGAACGGCCAGGAGAATGCCGGCGAAAATCAGCGGTATGCCTATGCCGTGCAGCAGCTTGTTCCAGCCCGAGCTGTGTTCGTGGTCGTACTGATTCATGTAGTGCGCTAATCCTGGCATTGCGCACCTCCTGCGCCAGCCCCTGCGGCTGCTGGCGACGATTAGGCGGGGACCACCACCGTGGAACGGACTTTATCGTGAAACGCAGGCCTTGCCTAGAGAGACAATCATTCTGTACGTACTAGATCTGCCGTCCCACCAGTCCTATCCCCGTACTCTGAAAAAACCGGAAAAACTCGCCCAGGGCTTACCTTCCACCGACTTTTTGCCTTGGTTTTTCGCACTCTAACTCCTGCCGAGCAGCTACAACTCGTTCCTGGCTACACCTGCCGTCTACAAATCCCGCCTGCCTTCCATGGCTTTCAGCATCGTTACTTCGTCCGCATATTCCAGGTCCGCGCCGACCGGAATTCCAACGCCAATCCGCGTTACCCGGACTCCCAGCGGCTTCAAAAGTTTTGACAAGTAAACAGCTGTGGCCTCGCCCTCGGCTGTCGGATTGGTGGCGATGATGGTTTCTTCTACCGCGCCGCCCTTCAATCGCTCAATCAGGCTCTTGATATTCAACTGTTCAGGTCCGCGTCCCTGCAACGGCGAAAGCGATCCGCCCAGCACGTGGTACATCCCGTTGAAGGTTCTTGTCTTTTCGATTGCCAGGATGTTGTGCGGCTCTTCCACTACGCAGATCGTCCGCTGGTTGCGGGTTGGCCCCGCGCAATACAGGCACGGGTCCGTATCCGTAATATTGTGGCAGGTCGAACACGTGCGGATTTTTTCTTTCGCGTCGCGGATGGCGTCGGCGAGGGCGAGCACATCTTCGGGTGCGGCACGCAGAATATGGAAGGCGAGTCGTTGTGCGGTCTTCTGACCGATTCCCGGCAGGTGCTTCAACTCGTCGATCAGTCGTTCAACGGGAGCGGCGAAATCTGGCATCACCCTTGTGTAGCACAAGCGCGCTCATCGGCGCAAACTCACCCTGGCACTCTTTCTTTGGCCGTGGGTAAATTCTTTGGCGGGATTTTCGTTGCGCTCTTCAGAACCCCGGGATCTTAAATCCTGGCATGCCGGGAAGTCCTCCCGCGAGGCTCTTCATCTGATTCGCCAGTTCATCATCTACGCGCCGCGACGCTTCATTCACCGCCGCTCGAATCAGGTCTTGCAGCATCTCTTGATCTTTTCCGGCAAAAACCTCCGGCTCGATTTTCACGTCCAGCACTTGCTTCTGGCCGTTCATCTTGACTGTGACCATTCCACCGCCGGCTGAGGCTTCCACCGCCACGGAATTCACCTGGCGCTGCAGGTCTTCCTGTACCTGCCGCAACCGCGAGAGCATTTGCTGAAGGGCGCTCACTTCCATGTTCATCCAATGCCTCTCTTTCCGCCTAGTCCTCCGTGCGCCGCCGCACTTCGGAAATTCTTCCTCCAAAGCGTTGCAGCATTGACTTCACGAGCGGATCATTCTCGAATTGCGCGCGCATTTCCTGTGTGCTAGCAGCAACTCGCGATGCGTTCGCATCCTTCGCCGCACCTGATTCGAGTCTAGCACAGACACGCACCGAGCGCCCTAGTACCTTGCTCGAAGAGGCACGCATTTTTTCCAGCGTCTCGCGTCCCTCGAGTAACTCGGCGAAGTTGCTCTTCTCCGGCGGAAAATAAATTCGCAATTCACTTCCATCCAGCTCCCACCGCGAAGTGTGTTCCAACAGTTCACCGATGAATTTCTGCTGTTCCTGGATGGCGGTCTTAACTTCTGTCAACTGTTCCGCGCTCATCCCTGTCACTGCGGGCTGCCATTTGCTCTCCCGCTTGTTCGCTGTCGCTGGCGCGACTGCGTCAACGCGATCGATTGCCGGGGCCGCTGCCGCTGCAGAGACAACGCTTGACAGTCCTGCACTCGCCGTCGACACGGTCCTCGTTTGCTCCAAGGACTCCGTTAGATAGCCGCTACTTTCCGAGGTAGCGATATTCGCGCTGCCCTTACTGGCCGCGAAACCAAATCCACTGGTGCTTCTCGGCGGGGTTGTTGTTGCGCTGACTGGCACCGCGCGGGAAGCGGATGGGGCCACCGCGTTGCTTGTCGCACCCCTTACTGTTGATGCACCGCCGGTTTTTCCATTCGCTCCGCCGGCCTCCGCCAGCAATTCCTCCAACGGCGCCAATCGTGCTGCATTGATTAGGCGCAGCAATCCCATTTCGAGGTGCACGCGCGGATCCATCTTTCGCCGCACGTCGTCATCCGTCTGCAGCAAAATCTGGAAGTATCGCGTCAGGTCTTCTTCGCTGAAGAGCCCGGCGGCCTTGGCCAAGGCGGGCCTTTGTTCGGGCGTTGCCGCAATCAAATCCGAGTCCGCGCCGCAAACCCGCGCGATCAGAAGATTCCTCATGTGCCGGATTGCTTCCCGGCAGAAATGCTGCAAGTTGCGGCCTTCCTTCTGGAATGTATACACCAGTTTGAGTGCTCGGTCCGCTGACTGCGCTGCGATGGCCTCTACAAGTTCGTTCAGCGCGTCCTCCGGTACGACGCCCAGCAATTCGCGCACTTCCTTATCATTGATCTCGTCGCCGCAATAGGCCCGTGCCTGTTCCAGCAGCGACAGCGAGTCGCGCATGCTGCCTTCAGCCATCCGCGCGATGACGCTCAACGCACCCTCATCGATCTTCAGCCTTTCTTGTTTGGCGATGTATTCGAGCCTGCTGGTGATTTCAAGGAAGGTCAGCGCCCGAAAGTGGAAATGCTGCGAACGCGAGCGGATCGTGTCTTCGAGGTCCTCGGGTTGTGTCGTGGCCATCACGAAGATCACCCGGTCCGGCGGCTCCTCGAGGGTCTTTAGCAGAGCATTCGAAGCCTCGCCCGTCAGCATGTGAGCTTCGTCCAGAATCACGACCTTGTGCCTCGCGGCTGCCGGCGCGTAGCGCACCATCTCGCGAAGCTCGCGAATCTGGTCGATGCCACGATTCGAAGCCGCGTCAATTTCAATCACGTCAAGCGAAGTTCCGGCCGCAATCTCTTTGCATGAATCGCATACGCCGCAAGGCTCCGCCGTTGGTCCGTTGATGCAGTTCAACGCCTTCGCGAGAATCCTTGCCGCGGTTGTTTTTCCCACGCCGCGCGCACCCGAGAAAATGTAGGCGTGCGCCACGCGGTCGTTCTTGATCGCGTTTTGCAGCGTTTCGGTTACGTGTGTTTGTCCGACGAGGTCCGCGAAGGTCTGAGGGCGCCACTTCCGCGCAATCACTTGGTAAGTCATCGTGTCTTGCATTTTCGACGTGCGGAATGAAAAAGTCAAAATACTTTGTCAACCGCCGCCTGATCGGAAAAGAAATCTCCGTCATTCCGAGCAAGTGAGGAAACTCTCCGCGACCAGCTCTGACGAAAAGGATTCCTTATTTCGCAGACTGTGTTGGCAATGACGGATTCGGATTCTTCAGCTGGCTGTTAAAGGCAGGCAACCGAGCGTTCGCGGCTATCTGATTACCAATGTCTGATCGCTTCTTCAAAAATCGAGGAACTTCGGAGTCTCCGCGGCACACTTGGCTTACCCGGTACCGTTGCTCCCTTCCGGGCCTGGCGGGGTTCGCGGGACCTCGTTGCACAGAGCCCGAAGTTCCACGCTCTGGTAGTGAGCTTTCTGCGACTACCAGCTCAAGCTTAGCATAGCGCTTTCGGCGTAACCAATTCATGCGCGACGCTGTGGCAGGCACCTTTTTCCGCTGGTGGCGCGTTCGCAGATCTCCTCCTGTTTGGTTGCCAGACACGGCACACACGTCAAACGAATTGACCGACAGCAAAATCCGTGAACTAAACTAAGGACCGGTTGGAGTTCCTCCCCAACCACCTGGCCCCTGCCCGCAGCAGGTGCAAGGTCCGCGCGCCAGCGGCGTCTCCGACGGGAGACCACTAACCCACGTCACGGGGATCACCTGCACACCGCGTGCAGGCAGGAGGATTTTCATGAAAGTCGTCGCTTCGCTCGCCCTCACGCTCGTCCTGGTGTGTTCAGCTGCGCCGCCTACTTGTGCCGAGCCACGCCAAGTCCCGCAAGGCACCGAGGTGCATCTCACCCTTCTCACACCGATTAACTCCGGCGAGTCCAGAGAGGGCGATCCCTTTGTTGCGGTTCTCGCCCAGCCGGTTGCTCTCGACAGCCGTATCATCCTTCCCGCAGGCACGCGCTTGCACGGTGTCGTCGGTACCATCGAGAAAGCCAAACTCTTCTCTGCTTTCAAAGGTGAGGCTTACTTGAACCTCTCCTTCAAGAGCATCGAGGTCGACAGCCGCCTGATCCCCGTGCACATGAGCCTTGTCGCTATTGGCAAGCCGCGCGTTAATTCCGACACGAGCCCGATCCGCAAAGACGTCAAAATCACCGAGGGCGAGGTCGTCCAGCAAAAACACGACTACAAGGGTGATGCACTTGGTCTGGCCCTTGGCGGCGGTACCGGTTCGACCATTGGATTGATCGCGGGCAACCTCGGCCGTGGCATGGGCATTGGTTTCGCCGTTGGTGCCGTTTACGTCGCTGCGCGGAAGGGCAAAGAAGTGAGCCTTCCGGTGGATACCGCCATGCTAGCGCGCCTTGATGACACCGTCACCGTTCCTGATATCGCTGCGAGCAACAGCGTCCACGACTCCAATCCGCGTTAACTTTGGCTCCGAACGTTCCTCCGTTGGGCTGCCCGCCAGTGCAACCGCCGGCGGGCGGTTCATTTTTTGGCGATGCCGCCACGATTTCAACGCGCTCGTGAGGGCCCAGCCGTTCGCTTCGTGCAAGTAGGGTCGGGCGCCGATGTCCATCAGGGTTGGACTTGCGGCGCCCGCTTGGGGGTTCTGGCAGGTGGATCGCAGTAGGTTCGCGGAGGAAGACTTTAGCTCGGCTTCAGCGCGCTCCCCCTGATCGCGGAACGACGGTCTTGCCAAGCACGTCGCAAATGTCTCCTATTTTGATAGCAGGCCAGTTGCCATTTCTCCGCAAATCAAAATTACTGCAAATACTGGATTTACTCAGGGCCTAAAGGGTTCTGCTTGCGTCCGTTAGGGAAGATGTTCCCTTGCGGTAGGACACCCTGTGGATATTTGTGCATGCGCTCCTCTCCTTTTCTACAAGCGCCTATCTACATTTTTCATCCACTCCATCCATTTTTCCTCTTCTGCAAAACCGTTTTTCCATTGACCCTTCCCAGAGGCTCGCGTTACTTTTATTTTCGAACATGCCCGGCATGTTTAATCCTGTGTTGCCCATCGGTTTTGCATCGCTCCACTTTCAAGGAGATTCATGTCCACTGAACTTCGTAATTTCCTAGCCCTCACCTACGAGGAGCTTGAAGAACTGAATTTGAAAGCTAAAGAACACCGCAAGAAGCACACTTCCATTCAGAAAATCCAGGAAGAACGCCTCAAGTACCTCACCGATGAAAAACGCATTAAAGCGGTCACGGTCCTTTTCAGCGATCTCGAGGGCCGGCTGCATATGCTCGACTACGACAAGAAATTCCTGATGAAGAGCTTCGACAACCTCACTTTCGATGGCTCCTCAATCCGTGGATTCACCGCCCAACGCGAGAGCGATCTCCGCCTCGGTATCGACTGGGGTTCGTTTTATTGGGCGCCGGCGGATATCTTCGGCGGCGGCAAGGTTCTGGTTTTCGGCGATGTCATCGACAAGGACGGCTCGCCATATGCCGCTGACATCCGCGGCGTCCTCAAGGGCTATGCGGATGGCCTTTATAAGGACGAAGGCTACACGCTCAACGCCGCCAATGAAATTGAAGGTTTCCTCTTCAAAGGCGCCAACGCCGAACGGCACTACTTCGAGAACCAGAGGTTCGAATATGTCGATACGGGAGGCTACTTCCATTCGCTGCCGGGCGACCCGCTGCGCACCTTCATTGACACGACCGCCGAAGTCCAGCGCGCCATGGGATTCCAGAACGAAAAGGACCACCCCGAGGTCGCGCCCTCGCAGTTCGAGATCAACTACAACTACACTGACGTCCTGGGCGCCGCCGACCAGATCCAGCTCTACAAGTTGGTCTGCCGCCAAGTGGCCAACAACATGGGCCTGACCGCTAGCTTCCTCCCGAAGCCGGTCGTCGGCGTGAACGGCAGCGGCATGCACACCAACGTTTCGATCTCGAAGGACAGCAAGAATATCTTCTGGGATCCAAAAGGCGAGGAAAAGCTCAGCAAGTTCGGCTGGTCGTTTGTCGATCGCATTCTGACGCACGGCAACGATCTCTGTCTGCTCATGAACTCAAGCGTGAACTCCTATC
>Ga0306921_10000941_pt1 | contig 27508 bp, 34 predicted proteins | sample sta12Cox44000080_FD_203760 | JGI IMG/M metagenome (GOLD analysis project Ga0306921, IMG submission 203760) | Lab enrichment of tropical soil microbial communities from Luquillo Experimental Forest, Puerto Rico - statoxic.12C.oxic.44.000.080 (v2)... | ecosystem: Environmental > Terrestrial >...
CATTCGGCGTTGGGTTATCGGCCTCCGGAAGAGTTCGAGCATGCCACGAATCCCGCAACCACTTCGCTGGGAGCAAGCATGAGTTTTTTTAGGCATGAGGAGATCTTTCGATCCGATGGGGGCTTTAACAGGAAGCCGACCGAAGCCGACTCCCTGGACCATCGTCTCGATGAGTCTCCGGCTGGCTATTCCTTGGCGGGTTGGTCTCCACCAGAGCCCACCTCCGCTTCACCAACCGACGACCATTCTGGAGGGGAAGAAGTTGTTTGAATAGGAAAATCCATTGAGCGGCAAGTGTGCCAATCGAAGATTGTCTCAACAGAGGGGTTCACCCCACCACCACTGTGGCCACAGTGTGGTCAGAATCTGATTCGCCACGTGGAATCCGTCGCACCTATCGCGATTCCCGATTTAGGCACCACGAATCGCGGCAACGTCGGAAGGGAAAGGATAAGGTGTACGCAGAACCCTCGGATTCCACTACTCTTATCTCTTTTTCTTCTTAGCTGCTCCGGCTGATGGCTCGCCCATCTGCCCAGTCACACTAGCCAGCACCTTTTGAAACGCCTGTTCTGGCGTCATTTCCTTTTTGCCGGTCTTGTTGTGGCGGTACTTGTGCTCCGAATTGCAAGTGCGGCAAACCACCTTCACTACGTCGTCGCCTGTCATCGCCACAATGGCGTGGTCCGTGGTCCTCTTGCAACGTGAGCAGTGGTCGTCGATCATGTCGCCTAGTTGCATGGAAATGCCCTCGACAGCAAGCTTAAAGCGGACTTTATGGAAACCGGAGTGTAGCACATTGGCGATTTGAACACTCTTATTGCCCACAGACTCGAACCTGCCGCTGTTTGAGGCACACAACATCGGCGAGTGGGCGAGATTGTCGCCACCGGGCTGCCAACCGTTTACAACTGATAATCGTTGCCCCAATCCGGCTTTGTCCTCAAGAAAGCGCCGATAGATTATCCAACCTGATCTCCTTGGACCTTTCTAATTGAAGTTCCTACGAGCAATTTCAAGGGTAAACCAAAAATGTTCATAAGCTAACCAAGTCACGAGCAGTGGACTTGATTGACGGAACCAGGGAACCAATTCCGCTGCGTCTTGCTAACTGAATTGCCGTGGAACTCTTGGGTGGTTTTCGCGCTGGGACTCCAAGCGGAGAGCAGCTATCTTTCTGTTTTGAAACTCCGCAGGTGATCTCGGCACGATTATATGGAAACTGTTTCCCGCAGTTGAGACACACTTCATAAGTCCAACCTGATAGCGTAAATGGACGACTTAGGTTGCGATGCCAACAGCCAAACAGGAAATCGAAGACCATCAGAAGCTTATCTATAGTGGAACATCCCTTAACCTGGCTGATATAGCCGAACTGTTTGGTTTGTCCTTCCGCCCCAACTGCTACTTGCGTGTATGCCATAGAAACCTCTTCATTAGTCGAGTCGAACTTCAATCAGCATCGGTCGTAGAACGTGAAGATAGGCTCACAACGCCACGGTTAAGCCAAGTGAATCGCCTCACGCGACGCCTGGAGCTTGGCCGCCATCCTCACCAGGTCGGCGAGGGAATTCGCCTTCATCTTTTGCATGACCTGGCCACGGTGTGCCTTTACCGTGATCTCGCTGATTCCCAGTTCCCAACCGACCTGTTTGTTTAACAACCCAGAGACCACCAGCCTCATGACTTGTTGTTCTCGAGGAGTGAGCGAGGCGTAGCAGTTCCGTAAATCTCGCATTTTCGTCTCTCGATCGAGAGACATGCGGCTGCGTTCGAGGCTTTGGCTGATCGTACCCAGCAAAACTTCAGGGCAGAAAGGCTTCACGAGAAAATCGACGGCACCAGCCTTCATAGCTTCTACCGTGGTTGGAACATCTCCGAAACCAGAAATAACGATAATCGGCATTTCCGGACGCTCCCGGGCGATCTGCTTTTGCACTTCGAGACCGGTCAGATCCGAATGAGAGAGAGCAAGGATCAGGCAGCTCGGGACAAGGGTCTTTGGCCTGGAGAAAAAGTCTTGAGCCGATTCGAATGTCTCCAGCTGCCAGCCTTGGCGGTGAATCAACAGTTCCAACGAGTCTCGAACACGGATGTCGTCATCGACAACGAAGACGATTGGCGTGATGTTCGGAATCGTCGGTAATCCCACGTGATGATCAAGCGCGTGCGCTAAACTCATACCCCACTCCTTAGCGGCTTGTAGTGTCGCCAGTCTGAAACAACATCAGGTGAGCCCACAACCCCAAATGGTTCAGCCGCGGGACCAATCTCCGGTCCAGACAGAGGCTGCTACTTTTGGGGGGTAAAGATATTGCGTTTGTTTTACGTTTCGATATGTTTTCGGCCGAAAAGACAGGCATCGATCGACCACGCTCCCGGGCCAATCATTGCGACAGTGCCGCCGAACGTCGCCAGGACAATCGGAATCCAGGGGTTACTGACGTTGGTCATGGCAACCCACAGTTCGATTCCCGCGATTAGCGTTCCCACGACTGGGGTCCAGAGGCCAACAAGGAGGAGTATGCCGGCGCAGGCGCCGACGATCTGTGGAACCATCGAAGGGGAAAAGGACGTGCCTGTAAGTTCAATGATCCCGAAGCGAATCAATAAAATAGACGTTAGAATGCGCTGAAGCAGAAGGCCCATCCCGGGCCACCCGCTGGCGAAGGTCGAAAACAGTCGTTGCAAAACTTCCTCCGCTCAGATCGTAAGAAAAATGCAACGGGATCGAAACGCCTCAAAGTCGGGTGCGCCAATCCTACTTTTGGGGGAGATCAAGTTCGATGATGCCCCGCTTCAAGCCTATAGTCACGGCATGCGCACGGTCATTGGCTCCTAACTTGGACAGTATGTTTGTCACGTGGCTCTTCACAGTTGCTTCACCGATGGAGAGTTGATCGGCGATCAATTTATTTGAATTGCCGGCCGCAATTAACTGTAGTACGTCAATTTCGCGCTGCGTCAATGTGTCATCAGCGGCGTGATCTGCTAGCTGCGCGGCAATTTCTGGTGGAATTCGCTTTTGTCCCGCATGGACAGCACGGATGGCATCAAGCAGTTCCCTGTGTACGTGTCCTTTGAGTATGTAGCCCCTGGCTCCTGCCTTAAGAGCCCGCAATACTTGTGTGTCGCCACTGTATGTCGTCAGAACGATGATCCGAGCATCGGGAAACTCCCTCCGGATGGCGTTAATAGCATCGATTCCGTCCACGCTAGGCATCTGAAGATCCATCAAGGTCACATCCGGCTGGTGCGCTCGGAACGCATCGATAGCCTCTTTGCCATTCGATGCTTCGGCGACCAATTTCAGGTCAGGTTCAGCGTTCACCAATGACGCAATGCCCTTCCGCAAAAGGGGGTGATCATCGACGGTGAGGATTCGAATTAGACTGTGCATAATTTCGGACTTTGCGAATTAATCTTGATCCGATACCGTCACGCGAAACCTCGTAAGCGACAGAGGCCGGTACCGTTAGCTCAACCTCAGTACCGATGCCAGCCTCACTCCAAAAGTCCAGTTGGGCTCCAATTCGCTCGGCGCGTTCCCGCGCGCCTCGCAATCCCCAGTGTCCGGCGATTCCGCCATCCTTCAATACCTTGGGATCAATACCTCTGCCATTGTCACGAATTCGAACACGAAGTAGTTGGTTATCGTAACGGATTTCGGCTTCAATCCGAGTCGCCTGTGCGTGACGAAAAGCATTCCTGAGGAGTTCGGTGGTAATCCGGCACACCTCATTATGGGCAGTCGGAGACAAGCTTTGCCGTTCGCCTTCCTCGATCAAGTCGAATGCCGGAGGCGCGTGGTTCGACGTTTCAGCGGTCGAAAACTCCTTGCTGGAGGACACGAGCAACCCTGCGAGATTCCCCTTTGCAATTGGTTCTAAACGTAAGCCCTGAATCGCATCGCGGCTCGCGGCCAGCGCCTTTTCGGTCTCATTGATCGCTTCGTCGAGCGATCGCATGGCCTCATCAGGTCGTCGAGGCAGCAGGTTCCGAACCGCCTGAAATTGGAACATCAGCCCATGCAGAGTTTGCAGCAGAGTGTCGTGCAGTTCTCGCGCGATACGTGTCCGCTCTGCAAGCCTTTCCTCAAAACCAACCTTGAGCAATTGAGTCAGCTGACGCATCCGCAGGCGGTACACGAGCAACGTCGCCAGTCCGGTGCAAACCACACAACCTAAGCGAAACCACCAGGTCTGCCAAAGGGTGGGCTCAACGTCGAACCCGATCGTAGCTTCAGAACCGTTCCACAAACCATCGCTGTTACTGGCCATGACACGGAATCGGTACCTCCCTGCGCTCAAATTGTTATACGTGGCTTCCCGGCTCGTTCCCCCTTCACTCCATGCATGGTCAAATCCGTCCAAACGGTAACGATAGCGCACTCGCTCAGAATTGCTGAGACTCAACCCCACGTAGCGAAATGTCGTCCTCCGCGTGCCAGGTTGAAAGTGAATGGGACCTCCGAGGTCCAACGCCGTGCCGTCGCCTACAACACCCTCAAAGTGCACCAGAGCCGGAGCAGAAGTAGCTGCTGCCCGTGCCGGATTCACCACCGAGAGACCACGGTTGGTGGAAAACCAAATACGTCCCCGCGAATCCGTGACAACCGACTGGTACCGCTTTACGCCTTCAGTACCTGACAAACCGTCGGCCGGACCATACTCCCGAACGTCTGTCTCAGTCAAAGTGCCCTCGATCAAGCTAATGCGTTTCACTTGGAGTATGTGATTTGCAGTGGCAACCCACAATATCCCATCTCTGTCTTCCGCGATTCCGAATACCGCTTCACCCAGCGACTCAGGTACCCTGCGTGGTACATGGATGTGGTCCGCATTCAGAAAGGCCAGACCGTTGGCAGTGCCAATCCAAAGTATTCCCGACGAATCTGGCAGGAGACAGCTCACATCTTGGGAGGACAACCCATCGTGAACTGAGTAGGTTCGCCAGCCGTTTTTCGTTAGCCCGGTCAGACCATTCGGCGTGCCAAACCACATCGTTCCGTCGGCACCCTCAGCAATCGAACTCACCCTGTTGGATGCTAGTCCATTCGTTGTAGTGTACGTCTTGAAGTGGCTGCCTTTGAATTCGCTCACTCCGCCGCTAAGCGTCGCGGACCATACCGAGCCGTCGCGATTCTGATGCACTGCATATACACCATTCTGTGGAAGCCCATCTGATTGGGTGTACGTCCTCGTGATGATCGAGCCATTGACATCGCTCAGATGGGTTAATCCGCCCCACTGCCGTCCCACCCACAATTCGTTCTTGACGCTACTGCTGATCGAATAGACGATATCTTGGCCAAGTCCGGCGGCCGCGACCACTCCACCCTTTTCCCCTTTCCGCCAGCGCAAACCTCCCTCACTGGGCGCGAACCATGTCTTGTCCTCCGGGTCGACATACAATGCTCCCATGCTTTGCGACTTCAGACCCGCGGCCGAGTAGGTGACAAACGCACTGTCACGCAGCCGCTCCAACCCTCGTGCACTACCAATCCATAGGTTTCCTTCGCGATCTTCGAACAGCGCCGTCACCGCCCCACCTCTCCGAGGGCTGGATCGGTCGACCGAGACTCCATCACCGTTCACCCGGATTAGTCCGCCGGCCGTGCCCACCCAGATGTTCGAATCATGATCGCGGATCATTGAAAGAACTTGAATGTGACGTAGAGAGGAAGAAACTCCTATCGAAGTAACTTCTGCACCGTTCCACCGCACAATGCCGGTATCCGTCCCGACCCACAACTCTCGGTTTTCCAGTGCCAGTAAGCAGTTGATCCTACTGTTGGACTGTCCCTTCCCAGCGGCAAAAACCCTTCCTTCGCTCATATAGAAGAGACCTTTATCCCGCGTGCCAAGCCATACCTTGCCATCGGTAGTTTCAGCCATCGAAATGACCACAGAGTTGGGTTCCGCAAAGCGGTGAGGCGCGAGTTGGGTGGCCCAACTGAGACGGGTGGAGCGATTGTCAGTTTCCGTCGTTACGGGGGCTTTAGAGGGTGCTCGGTCGAGTGAAGAAGTGAGACTTTCAAATCTTTCGGCACGATTTGTGAGAATGCCCTGGGTAAGAGATGAGAACAGGGCTGTACCGTCCCCGCGTCTGCCGACTGAAGTGATCCCGAATTCTGCTTCCTCGCGGCCCAGTTCAAATTTTCCATCGTAGTACCGCAAAATCTTGGTGCTTTGTAAGAGGATCCACAAATCGCCATGAGCGTCCGTCATCAGGGCCTGAACCGCACCGATCGGAAAAGTAGTGGGACCCGCTTGTTGGTAAGGGCGAAACGTCAACCCGTCGAAGCGAATCAGACCTTTCTCTGTCCCGATCCACAGATAGCCGTCCGGGGTTTGGGCGAAGGAGGTTACGGACCCACCGGTGAATCCCTGTTCGACTCCCCAGTGGTCGCGGATATACTGCGAGAGCATTCGGTTCGGATCGATGGAGTAGGCCGGTTGAGCAAGACACACTGCGGCAAGTGCGGCCATCACGCTCTTAAGGAGCCAATGTCCTTCTCGAAGCCCATCAAGGGAGGTACTCAAATTTCTCAATAACAACTTCTTGCTCTTTTTGCAAAGGACTCTTGTCGCTGGCGACAACGTAGAACAAGAGTACGAGCACTTCCTGGCCCCTCGATGGTACTCCCGACGTGAAGAGGTGTTCAGAAACTACAGGTGCTCCAGAATGCAAGGAAGATCCTCGCACGGTTTTGAAGCTCACACGTCCAGATTCCCACTGCATCGAATGAGTTAAGGTACCAGGAGGTGCCGTAAACGGAGCAACATTGCCGGGAATATAGAAAGGCTGAACGACATACTGCGCATTGTTCTTATTGGTGGCGTCGCCTAATCGGCCAACCTCAACGTCCATTTCGCGGTAGTGTTGGTCTCCTCCCTCCTCGTCGAAAGTACTCATACTTAGAACCGCGGCGGGCTCCAAATGACTAGTGTCCCTTACCACCACGATGTAGGTTCCGTACCCGAGACTTTGCGTAAGCGCCAAGTCAGCGCACGACCACCTGCCCGTTTTTTTCTTTATCCGGAGATGCAGAGCTCCGCTCGCGTCCGTCCAGGCGTTATCACCATCGTACAAGTTGTTCAATCCTCCCCAATCGCTCGCAATCGTGCGAACTCTCCATTCGTATCCGCTGAATTGAAGCGGCTTTGTGGGCGCGAGTTGCGGGGAGCCCACGCCCTTGACAATGGTTAGCGATATGACAGAACCACCTTGAGTAGGGACTACATCCAGGGTTGGTGACGGCCGATACCCCGGCTCCACCAAGAGGGCGGCATACTCAAACCCTAGGTGGGTAGAGGTGCTCCAGGTCGAGTCCGCTTGAATGGGAATGAGAGCTTGGTCAGGCCACGGCTGGACCCACCATGGTCCGCTGTGGGCATAAACAACAATCTGCTCCCCAGGGCGGTATCCCTTGACCCGCCCAGAAATAGTATCAACTCTTTCTCTCCCGCCCTGGGCTGCTGGCGGAATCTTCGTGAATTCGATTAACGGTCCTTGTTTACCCTTTTGGGATTGACAGCCACCTAGGAGAATGCAGGAGAAGAACAACGCAAGACTGCTTCGCGTGGCAACAGCGGCCGCCTTCCTCCGGATGAGCCGATGAAGATAGCCACGCTTGCTGCCAGGGAAAGCAAAGCGCGCCAAAGCCATTGTCGGCAGAGGAGTGTCTTCCAACGACACAATCCGGATGGGGCCAGCTTCAGCACTCATGAGTTCCCGCCTCAGCTTTTCCGGGACAAATTCTCAGCCAACACGCTCGGCCGTTGAGGGGGTGATGTCTCGTACGCTCACGAGGCAGGAATCCGCAGTTGGGCCATCCGTGCCGGAATTGTACCCGCTCCACACCGCGAGGTTGCCAGCAAACAATCCGTGCGCGTTCGCCGCATGCCACCCAAACCGTAGTGTCCTGGGTGGCCGCCCTCACTCAGAAGCGTGGGCTCAATGCCCTTTCTCTCATCCCGGATCCCCGAACGAAACTGCCGTTCGTCATAGCGGAGTTCCACTTCGATCCGCTTTGCCTGCGCGCGTTTGAAGGCATTGAAGCAAGGCCTCCCCAGCAGTAGGAACCCCACCCATTACGCGCAACGCTCATCATACTCTTAAACTTGGCCCGCCTCCCATATCGACCTTTGTCCAATAGATTGGAGTGATCTGGGGATGACATTCTTCACGTCAACACCTGGGAGTGGGAGCCCAAGACTGGCAAGGTTCTTACCAGGTCAGTGCTCTGAAACTGCTACCCTTCACACGCCACGCCCGTCGTGAACAGCAAATCGTGGAGTTGATCGCATCGGCCTTTTGAATAAGCAGGTCGGCCTCGAGATCGGCAGCACCGAGATCACCGGTTAAGGCGCACCGTGGGCAGGTCATGCAGAAGATGAAGGCGAATTCTCTAGCTGAACTAATAAGTATTGCTGCCAAGCTCGCGTCCGCGCGTCAGGCAATTCCATCGGCGTGAAGGCAGCATCGTCCTAGCTCAGTCAACCAATACCATCGTCCAATTGTCTCGAACAAGAGTTGATGGCCTAATGAAAACGTGTGAGTTTCGATTGATTATGTAACACACGCTCAATTCAGGGTCTAACAAAAAAATCTAAGGAGAAGTGGTTATGAACAACTTACGAAAAGAGACCGACAGCCTCGGCGTGGTCGAGGTACCTGCGGACAAGCTCTGGGGTGCACAAACCCAGCGTTCGCTCGAACACTTCAGCATTGGGAAGGATTTGATTCCCCGCGAAATGATCACGGCCTATGCGATTTTGAAGAAAGGCGCCGCCAATGCAAACTTTTCCGGCAAGCGCCTCGATCAGAAGCGCCACGATCTGATTGTGCAAGTCTGCGACGAAATCCTCGCCGGCCAGCATCACGACATGTTCCCCCTCCACGTGTGGATGACCGGCAGCGGCACCCAATTCAATATGAATGTTAACGAAGTGATCTCTAACCGCTGCAGCCAGATCGCTGGCACGCCACTCGGAAGCAAGACGCCGGTTCATCCCAACGATCATGTCAACATGTCCCAGTCGTCAAACGACTCCTTCCCATCAGCCATGAACATCGCAGCAGCAGTTAATGTGAAGCAGCGGCTGATCCCGGCTGTGACGCAACTCCGTGGTGCGATCGCCGCGAAGGTGAAAGAGTGGGACGACATCGTCAAGATCGGGCGCACACACATGCAAGACGCCACACCGCTCACTCTTGGGCAAGAGTGGTCCGGTTATGAAGGTGTGCTAACAGACGATCTTGATCGGATCGAAGATGGGCTGAAGGGTGTCTATCGTCTCGCGCTCGGCGGTACGGCGGTCGGAACTGGCCTCAATTCAGCGCCCGGCTTCGCCGAGGCCGTTGCAGCCGAGATCGCTAAGCTCACCGGCCTGCCTTTCGTTACTGCGCCAAACAAATTCACCGTTCAGGGCGCTCACGACGCGCAGGTACAGCTTTCTGGCACACTGCGCACACTAGCGGTCTCACTCTACAAGATCGCCAACGACGTCCGCCTCATGTCCTGCGGCCCACGAGCGGGATTCGCGGAGCTGACGATTCCAGAAAACGAACCTGGCTCCTCGATCATGCCCGGTAAGGTAAACCCCACCCAGGCCGAAGCCCTCGCGATGGTTGCTGTCCAGGTGATGGCGAACGACACAGCGGTGGGCTTTGGTGGCGCCGGCGGTTACCTCGAAATGAACGTTTACAAGCCCCTGATTATCTTCAATGTGACCCACTCCATCACGATCATGACCGATTCATGCACGAACTTCCGGAAATTCCTGGTGGAAGGAACCAAGCCCAATCTGAAGAAGATCAACCAATATGTTGAAGAGTCGCTAATGCTGGTGACGGCGCTTTCGCCGGTGATCGGCTACGACAAGGCTTCCAAGATTGCACACTATGCGAATGACAACGACCTCACGCTCAAAGCTGCAGCGCTAAAGCTCGGCTTCGTGACGGAAGCTGAATTTGATAGCGTTGTCGATCCAAAGAAAATGGTCCGACCCTATGTAGCGTTGCCCGCCGTCGCTGCCTAAGGCGGTCCTTTTGACCATCGATACGCCCACGGCTGGGGCCGGCGTGAGTTTCAGGGCGGCTCCATTTCAACCGTGTGGTCGGAGGGTTCCGATGACTCCAGCATTGGTTAAACCGCAGACATTAGGAGTCAGCATAACGCGGGAGGAGCGCTCGAATCTAGTCCTCGCGTTTGCTCGAGTCTTGTATATCAACGGCGAATCCACGCATCAGACTTTGGGCGTCGCCGAACGCTTGAGCACCTGTCTGGGACTTCGCGCCACCATCTTCCCGTACTGGGGAGAGCTGGAAGTTCAAACCGAGGACACCGACGGCAAACTCGTTTCGACAGTTGAGGCCTCTCCTTCTGGCGTGGACATGGATCGCGTGGCTTCGACTTCGCGAACAGTTGAGGAGTTGTGTAACGGTTGGCTGGCTCCCGCCAAGGCAATGGAAGCAATCAGCAGAATCTCAGAGGCGCCACCCGCGCCGACGTGGCTGTTTACTCTAGCAGCGGCAGTGGGCGCTGTTGCTTTAGCGGTGATCTTCGGCATCCGACACCTGTCCGCAGCGGCGCTCATATTCGGGAGCGCGGCGGCCGGTGCCGTTCTGCGCCGCACGTTGGCCGGTTACAGCACAAATATCTTTCTGCAACCATTCAGCGCGGCGTTGGTCGCCGGCGTAATTGGGGCGCTGGCAGTTCGCTATGAACTGAGTTCGTCGCTACGCCTTGTCGCCGTCTGCCCGTGCATGGTGTTGGTGCCGGGGCCGCATTTCCTCAATGGCATGTTGGACTTGATCAGGGGCCGCATCAATCTCGGAGCGGCCCGGCTGGTCTATGCCGTGCTCCTGGTTGTGGCCATCTCTACGGGACTGCTGCTCGGGCTCGCATTTCTTGGCGTTTCCTTACCGGTGGAACCCGCCGGCAGGGCAGTACCACTCTGGCACGACGTTATTGCTGCGGGCGTGGCGGTCGCTTGTTACAGTATTTTCTTTTCTTCGCCTCTCAAAATGCTCCCCTGGCCCGTGGCGGTCGGCACGGTGGCCCACGCTCTAAGATGGGTCGCGCTTACAGCGCTTGGGGCGAGCGCAGCAACGGGTGCATTTGTTGCCTGCCTCATCGTTGGCGTGATCATCACACCGGTCTCGCGCCGATGGAGCATGCCCTTCGCGGCCATCGGCTTCGCCTCCGTGGTCTCAATGATCCCCGGGGTCTTCATGTTCAGGATGGCAAGCGGCCTTGTGCAATTAACTAACAGCTCGCAAAGGACGTGGGAGCTCTTGGGCGCGACGCTGGCTGACGGCTCGGTCGCCATTCTCATTATCTTGGCAATGAGCTTCGGGCTTATCGTCCCGAAGTTAATCATTGATTATGTCAGTGAAGTGACGAAGTCTTGAGCAGCGAAGAAATCTGTTGTGTTCACGATTGAGCCAACCACGACTGGCCGCCACGCTGCGCTCTGTGAGTTGAACTACATTCACCAGGAACACTGGCGGCAGCATCGACATTTCAAAGGCTCTGCAGGTGAATAGCGAGTTCGATCTCTCGAGCCAATTCTGGGCCTACCTCGTTAAGAACGGCGTCATCAAAGCGAATCCCCACTTTTAACCGTGTTGGCTTGCAAGGGAACAGTTAGAGTGACCGCAAAAAATTGATGAGGTCCTGTTTTTCCGGCGTACTCAAGCGATTGAAACGCTCAATAACTTTATTTGCCTCGCTGCCCGAGCTCTTGTGGGCCGAGATAGCCTCCACCAAGTTGTTCGCCCTTCCGTCATGAAGGAAAAAGATACGTTGCCCCACGCCCCAAAGCGGTGCGGTTCGGAACTCATCAGGGCCTGCACCACCTTGCGTGATGCCGTCGGCGAGACCTTTGCCCATATGATGGACTAGAAGGTCGGAGAAGAGATTCACAGGCTGGTTGGAAAGCGCAACGCTCGGAACGGTCGAGGAGCCGCTCGCGATCATTTTGCCAGTGGTAAACGAAGGCGTGTGACAATGGGCACAGCCGACGTTTTCGAACACTGTCCGCCCCTTCTCAGTGGGTGATGTCGCAGGAGCTGGCGTGGGCGGAGCCAACATTCTCATGAAATTCGCAAACGCCTCAATGTCTGAGAGAACGGCTGTATTGGAAGCAGCAGAGGGAGTAGGGGTCGTCGTGAAGTTGACGGTATCGTTGGGCCTGGCAGTAAACAAGCAACCCGGAGTCTCGTCGCGCTCTTGAGGGAAGAGTTGATTGGAAATCCCCATCTCGACGTTATAGGCTTCGGCCCGCGAACATCAAAAGTGATTTGTTTTGTGCCTTCCACCCGAAGCGGGTGATGGTTCCGTCATTAGCACTGCGGTTCGCGTTGCGCTCAGGTGGGCATTCGGACGCCCGGAAATGCCCAACTTCTTCTTTACCGAGACGTTCTCGTGCATATTTGCGAGGATCGCTGCGTCGGGAATCGCTTCGATGAGCCCACCACCAAAGACGGGCGTCGGGATGCGAAAGATGATGTTCCGATTTCCGCCGCCGGTGACCGGGCTTCCAGCAGGCAAGAAGTCTGGTTGGGCGATGTTGCAACCAGCGGCATCACTGCGACCGGTGATGACATACAAGTCATGGACCTCGCCGTCGTTCGTTCCGTTCGGATTCCGCTTGAAGCGCGCTTCACGAATGGGGACAGTCGGCGTAATAAACCATGGCACCTTGTTGGTTGCCCCATTGAGCGTGGCCATCGCAATCAACGGGTTCTTGGCGGGGCTCGACCCTCCGGCATCAGGCTGCGAGTGGCAGGAGAAGCATTGATTTGAGTTAAAGCGAGGCCCAAGCCCTGTGTTACTGCCGCCTATCACCGTTTCGATGTTCATGAACCTGCTGAGGCATCCCGAAAAAATGCGTTTTCGTCTGCGGTGAGTCCCGGTAAAGACGCACCTGCGCCCGCCGCACCACCACGAGCCCCAGGGTCGACCGGGGCTCGTGCGGTTTGACCCCGCAGGCAAAGGCCAGTCGTCAGTGCTGCCGCAACGATCCCGCCCCAGACCTTCAAAACAGCTCTGCCGACTAAAGTCATGACTCAACCTCCTCGTCAAAAAGCGCAGGCTCAATTCGGCTTCACCCGAGGTCCATGCAATAGTAAACGCTAGCATCAGGCGAGGATGCCGAGCATTGGCGTCAACGAAGCTAATTCCCGATAAGCTGCGAGTGGCACATGTCGAGATGGCGCACTATGTGGTGGGTGTATGTGGGCACAATCGCGTTTGTGCTCACGTTGCTCTTCAACGCACGGCAGGAAGCATACGGGCCGGCGAATACAGGCTGGACACCTTCCTGGCCATCGATGAAAGTTGCTGACGTAACGCCTGGCGGACCGATGGGCAAAGCAGGCGTGCGAGCTGGCGATGTTCTCGAGGCCGCAGGTGGACAGCCTCTTGCGGGGATGCGCGACTGGTTCGTGGCGCGAGCACACTTTGAGCGTGGTCGCCCGATTGATCTTCAGATCCAGCGGGACGGACAACATCTGCGCCTGCACCTCATCATTACTGATTCATCGTTCCGCACTTGGAACAGGACGCAGCGCGACAGCGTACTAGCACTCTACCTTGCTCGCATGATTTTGCTGTCGTTGGCTATGCTAGTGACGTTTGGTTGTCCTCAGCAGCAGCTCGGGTGCGCGTCTTGCAGCATTGATGTTTTGCCGTAGGAGCGGTCGCGGAAGGCTATCCGAGTTCTGGATGGGCCGCTGCGCTCCACCACTTGCCTGCCGTGCTGGCGATTCCCATATGTCTAGCTTCGGTCTCTTGTCTCTTAGCACCGATCATCTCGATAGCATTCTGTGGGAGCTTTAGTCGCTTCCGGTTGTCCCAAAGCTGGGAATGGCTCGTCGTGCTGATACCAACAGTACTGTTTGGAGTACCGCTGGTTGCCTCGTCGATGTTGTTTCTCAGTGTGTGGCCGTTCTATCGGCCGGCACTGCATGCGTGGCTATTGCAGTTGTGGCTTGCGATGACAGTCCTGTATTTCGTGGCAGGCTGGATCATTCTCCTCGCAAACTATTATCGCGCTGAAAGCTTGCAGGAGCGCCGACGAATAGGCGCGCTGTGTACTGTTTCCGTACTCCTCGGCCTCATCATTCTCCACAACTTCTTTGTGCGAAATTGGACTGGCTGGTTCGGCAGCGCGCCGCCCGCTCTGTTCTCCCCTATGACCTTCGTCGTCGAAGCCGTCTTGTTTCTTTCAGCGGCACTGACTCTGACGTACTGCGTGCTGAGCCAATGCGTGCGTAACCAACAAGCGCAGGGAACCGCCATTAAGCCTACCAAGTGAGGTGCAGGACGCAGCTTTACCTTGGTCGGAGTACGAGCCAATCACACGTTACTGTTGTAAACAGGTCCAACATGACAGTTCCCCGTCACAACCGTCCATGAAAAAGAACTACCTTGGCCGCCATCTATCATCAGCGACTTGCGGCTTTTTTCAAGAGAGCCTTTTATGACAGCCAACCCGCCTAGTTGCCACCTCGATAGAGTCACTGTGGGCGAACCTCTACATCCCTCGCTCCATTCAATTTGCATAGGTCCCGCGTCCGCTACGCCAGCGGCTTCCTTCTGACGGTTTTTTCGAGCGCGGTGCGAATCCGGCGAAGGTGAACAAGCCTAAGAATGGTTTAGGCTAGCTTGGAATGACCACCTCTCCGCAACTCGATCCGGTGACCCACTGCTCCGGCTTACAACGACGACAGGTCATCGTGGAATCCACATTTGTTGTGTTGTTGATTGCATCAGCATTCATATTGCGTCTCTGGCCCCTGCGAATCATGCACTTCTGGGACGAGACCGTTTACCTGCAGAATGCTGAAGTCATCTGCTGCGGCAAAGCCAACTATTCCGAACTGGACAGCCGCCCCCCATTGCTCTCGCTCATCTTTGCCGCGGTATTTCTGCTGTGGCACCAAGTGTATGCCGTTAGCATTGCTACTGCTTTGTTAAACGCGCTCGGCCCGGCGCTGCTGTATATCGGCGGCCGCACAATTGCAGGCCGAGTCCCCGCCGCTATCGCGTCGCTGTTACTTGCCTTCTTGCCGTTCTTCGTGGGCGTTTTTCCACCCGGGTTCATGAGCGACGACACCGGCAACAGCCTGCTTTCCGACAGTCCTGCCCTGACCCTCATCCTCCTCTCGTTCTGGCTTCTTCTCCGCGCGCTGCGCAAGCAGACCGACCTTCGATTTGCATGCGGTGGATTCATGCTCGCGCTGGCCGTGCTGGTTCGCTTTCCTTCACTATCAAGTGTCGGCGTGCTGTCACTTCTCATCTTTGCCGCAGATCGATGGTGGAGGGCAGGCTTGGCCTGCGCCACCGGATTTGCCGCCGGGCTGGGGCCGTACTTCTGCTGGTCACGTTTCCGCTACGGCGGCTTTCTGAAAACGCTCCGTAATGGCTGGGGGCACTTCCGAGGCCCTGGAGAATCGCCTTTCTTCTACTTGAAGAATTTTGGCGACATTTTCTCCTGGATTACGGTCGCTGGGCTGGTGCTGTGGATCGTCCGATGGGCTTGGGAGAGCTGGAGGCAGAAAGCCGGAGATCACGGGGTCAGAATGGTTGAGCCCACGGCAGGACGACCCTCACGCCAGCTTGAGGCTTTCCTGTGGCTGTGGGCGGCGTCTCTCCTGCTCTTCTTCAGCGTGTTGCGCCATAAAGAGCCGCGTTACGTCATACCTCTGGCGCCGCCGTTGTTTCTACTGGCTGGTATCGGGCTCAGTATGCTGCTGAGAGGGCGCCAAAGGGCGGCTCGAGTTGCCGGAAGCGTCGTTCTCATTGCGGCGCTCGCCTACACCTTTCTGCCAGTGCGACAGCGCTTTGAATCGCCCTTCATTGATGATGAAGTTTCGGAGGAGATGCGGGTTTCGGATTTCCTGAACCACAGCGTCCCGCCCGCTACGGTGCTGTACTCGGATTTCAACTATCCGGTGTTCGCTTACTACACCAATCTACCGGTCCATCGTCTGCTAGAAAGCGGTTCCACTTTGTACAACGAGCTCAACCGCCTGCCGTGCGATGGAATTTTGATCGCCTATAGGGAAAACACTGAAATTGCAGAGCCGCGTCTGGAATGGCTGGACTCAAATCCACACTTTCGGCGTTTTCGGGAATTCCCTACTCTGGTTCTGTACGAATACCGTGCCAACGCCTCGAGACAAGCACTTCCCTAGCGGATAATGTCGGGCCTCATCGCTTTGTTTCCCTGCGAAATTACTCGCTGCCCCAACTAAAAAGACCTCGCGTCAGTACACGAGCTCTTTATGCGGATTTCAAATACAGACCTCCGTTTCCACGGTTGCCACGCATGTCGGCCGAATTCGCTCCTGCATTTTGCAGCGTTTGTGGTGGGCCTTGATGAGCCATGGACCATTTCAAGCATGGATTTCACTGCGGGTCGCAACGCATATGCTTCCGGTACTCGTCCACACTTCTTCGAGCGAATACCTTCGGGTGCTTCCTAAAGCCCGCAGATGGCTACGTGCCAATGGTTCATCAGGGGGATTGGGCATCAAGCAGCCGCCAAGCCTTTTCTAGCCGCTTCGGGTTGCCAAGCTGCCTCCGGTCAGACCTCTCCGAGGTAATTGACTAAGAATCACCTTTACACTTATTGACGCGACTACCCTCGCGATACGGGGCGTGACGATAATACTTCGGCCTTTGATCCAGCCTCACGTGTAGCCAAGGCACACCAGCTTCGGCCGTGCTGAGCCAAATAGGGTTTGGTCCCAGGCGGCGTTCCGCCAACCTACCGACTAGACGCCAGAGCGCGTGTTGCTGAGGCTCTGGAGCGCTCCTGACAAACGCTCCAATGTGTACATAGTTGGACGGATGGCACGGATGGCCGATGGGACGGGGAACGACTAGAATCGCGTCATGGTTCAAGTTCGAGAATGAGACAACATCATCGCTTGCGGCGGCAGCAAAGTGCTCCGCGAAAGCCTCCGGGTCAGGTTCGGTCTCCAACTCCGGACTATCTATCAGCACAAACTCAAATGGTCCACTCGCTGAGGCTGCCGCGATTGGTGGGGTCTCCCAGCGAAATGCGGAATAAGGCGCATCAGCTAACAACGCGGTAAAAAATGCACGAAAAAGCGGGTCATCCTGCCAACGTTGCAAAACGTCCACGAACGTCACGGGGCGGTTCTCTAGATCAACCCTGATGATGCACCCATGAGCCCGTTGTTCACTGTGAGGTACCCACATGATTTGAATCTTAAACGAGTAAGAAACACAGGACATGAAGTGGGGAGATCGGACACCTCAAAATGAGGTCTGGATCTGACCATAGTCAGGAATGGAATAGTGGTTCTCCGACCGTGACGCTCGGAGCGGTGTAATGAGATGAGTATCCCGAAACTTGTTCATGACTTTTACGGGCGGATATGGAATGAAGGCGATCTCGAAGCTGTCAATGATTTAATGAGCGAGGACTTTCTGTTTCGAGGCTCGCTAGGCTCCGAGCATCGTGGGCGTAGCGCTTTCACAGACTACGTGAAGTCAGTTCGTGGCGCCCTGTCTAACTACCGTTGCGAAATCCTTGATTGTGTCACCGAGGAACAACAAGCGTTCGCGAAGGTGTGTTTTTCAGGACTCCATGTCGCAGATTTTCGAGGCTATTACCCGACTGGCCTTCCTGTCCGTTGGTTAGGCGCAGCACTTTTTCGCTTCGGACCAAGCGCAATCACCGAAGTGTGGGTGCTCGGCGATTTGGATGGCCTCGACCGCCTTCTGAAGGAGAACCACGAGAAGACCTGGGACGGAATCGAACCGCCGACACCGACTTTTTAAGTCTGTGGCTGTCCTGTACATTCAACAACTTGCAGTGGGGACTATTGTGCAGCAAGTATCCAATCATCGTGCGGACTCACTTAATACTCGCGTGTATCTGCGTTTGTCTCGGGCGAACTGATCAAATTCATTCCAGAAGATGACGTGCGGCTTCTTGCGTGTCGATTTTGCCGGACTCCAGTCGATCGAGCCTTTGCTGACCTTTAATGTCCCAAAGAGCTTCCCGTCGCTGTAAACCTTGACGAAGATGTCCTTACTCTGTATCTCCACCCACTGGGGGATGTTGAACTCGAGGTAGTGTTCGGCCATTTACACCTCCTGAAATACGATACCGAAACAGCTTACCGAGCCGCAATTATGTGCTGCTGCTGGAATGCAACACGTCTGACAAGACAGCGGACCTCGTTGGTCCCGGCGAAACACCACCCTACGGGTGGATTCGAGAGCTTACAGAGGCATTCTAAGTAACTCCCTGGCTGTTCTCCTGCCGTGCCTCTTTTTGGCTGCGGTATTCAACCTTTGGCCAATGGTGAAGCGCTTCGATGGCTGCTGATCCATTTTTTCGATCAGTCATCGGCCCCGTGTGGTCGGTAAGCAAGAAACTGACTGCGTTGGAATGACTTCTGGACCGCCTGTAATCTGAAGAAATGTTAACTACGGGAGAGACTGGCGCGCCGTACAGTATCCTGCCACGGGCTCCGCACGGTGTAATTCGGGATGGCCGTTGCATTTTCCTTGCTGGCGATGAGCAATTTCCTTCGCACCAGCCAACTCACTGCCGCTTGCGCAGAACTCTTGGACAGTCCCACCGACTCTGCCAATTCCTGATAACTCACCTGAACCGGTCCCTTCCTACGGGCTTGTTCACAGGTGAGCCATAGGTAGACGAGAAAGCTGGCGGGACGGCGATCATGGCCGACCAGGTCGCGCATCAAAACGTCTACGACGTAATCATCCAAACTCATCATGGCTGTACCGACTAACAATATAGCAATGAATAGCTGATTGCGCTCCCTGGTTGCGCAGACTACTCTGCGGACATTTCAAGGAGGACACCGATGATCAGGGGAATAAAGTTCGTAGGCATACCCGTTCGTGATCAGGACATAGCATTGAACTTTTACACCAAAACGCTGGGACTGAAAGTGGCCACGGACCAGCCGTTCAATGACAAGCAACGCTGGATTGAGCTTCTCATTCAGGGCGCGGAGACGGGCGTCGCGCTTTTCAGTCCCGAGGGTCACGAGAAGCGCATCGGTGAGTTTCAGTCAATCTCCTTCTGGTGTGATGACGTGTTCGCCACTGCTAAAGTGCTGAAGTCCAAAGGTGTCACTTTTACAAAGGAGCCGAAGAATGAGCCCTGGGGAGCGATTGCAATTTTCCAAGACCCGGACGCGAATCAGTTTGTACTATCCAGCAAGGTGAACCACAAATGACGAAAGCGGTTGCCAGAAAACTGGACCTGGATCCCGGCATGCGGGCGCTGATCATCGCTCCGCCTTCCGGTTATCTGAAGTTATTGAAGCCCTTGCCTGAGGTTCTTACCCCATCTTCGAAAACCGGCGCGGCATCCCCGTTTGTGCAGGTCTTTCCGACCCGCCTCTTTGATATTAGTAAGTTCGCCAAAAAGCTGAGGAATATGCGGCTGCGAATGCCCGAAAGATCAGATCAAGAAGGTACAGAGAGTTTGAATTTTTTCCCCGGCAGAGGTATCTTAGCGTCGAAAAGGGGTGAATCCTATGCGCAGATGGCTCATAGCTGCCGCAGTGATTTTGAGTGCTGTTGTGCTCTCCGCCGCGACATACGCCTCTCACGCAGGCAAATGTCCGCTTTGCTGGTTTAAGTAGAGACTGGACAGGGGCAGTCCGAACCGGGCTGCCCGGGCTCTGTTTGAGGCAATCTCTTGTAAGAACCACGCTTCTCAGGGATGAATGCCCCCTCCCGCGACCGCCCGCCATCTCCTGCCGATTTCAAACTGAGACACTACCGGCGCTTGACCGGCATTTATATTTCTGCAATTATCGAAGTATGCCGAACGCTACGGTTAAAAGAACTACGGACCAGGTCGCGAAGTATGCGGATATGTTCTCTGCCATGGGAACCGAAGCCCGACTCCGGATAATGCAGCTGCTTCTGTCAGCGCATCCCGCGGGCCTGGTTGTCGGTGAGATTCAGCAGGAGTTGAATATCCCAAACTCGACCTTGTCACATCATCTCGACAAGCTTAGAAACGAAGACCTCGTAGATGTGCAGCGCGAAAGTACATTCCTGCGCTACACCGCCAATACCGAAGCTCTGCAAGAACTCCTGCAGTTCCTTTATGCCGAGTGCTGCAGCCGCAACAAAGCAGTCAAGCCACAGAACATCGTTCAGATTCGCAAATAGGAGTTTCCAAATGAGTACGACCGAGACAAAAAGCGACATAACAGAAGTCGTGAAAGAGAAATACGGACAGGCGGCTCTCCGCGTCACCACTGGCGGCAGCAGTTGTTGCGGCGCAAATCCCGCCAACCCGGAATGCTGGGACCCCATCACTTCCAACCTGTACGACGCCACGCAGATCGGCCAGATTCCCGAGGAGGCGCTTCTTGCGTCACTTGGATGTGGCAATCCGACGGCCCTCGCCAAGCTGAATCCCGGCGAAACCGTGCTCGACCTGGGCTCCGGCGGAGGTATCGACGTGTTGCTGTCGGCTCGCCGAGTAGGTCCCACCGGTAAAGCTTACGGACTCGACATGACCGACCAAATGCTCGCCCTCGCCAACGAAAACAAACGCAAGTCCGGAATCGAGAATGTCGAGTTCCTGAAGGGCGAGATCGAAAACATTCCGCTGCCCGACAGGTCGGTCGATGTCATCATTTCCAACTGCGTCATCAATCTTTCCTCTGACAAAGACAAGGTGTTGCGCGAGGCCTTTCGCGTGTTGAAGCCCGGCGGACGCTTCGCCGTCTCTGACGTGGTCACGCGCGGCGAAATCAATCCCGAAATCCGCAAGAGCATTCTGCTTTGGGTGGGATGCATTGCCGGGGCACTCGATGAAAACGAATATCGGACCAAGCTCGCCGCGGTTGGTTTTGAGTCAATCGACATCGATCCCACGCGCATTTACCGCGCCGAAGAAGCGAGAGACATTCTTGCCGCCGAAGGCCTCGATGTGAACGTGGTCGCCGCCGAGGTCGATGGCAAGTTCATCAGTGCGCTCGTCCGCGCCGTGAAACCGCCAGACGCGAAATCGTGCTGCGGCCCGAGTTGCTGCAACTAGAACTCGCGACGAGAAAAGCGTTCAGAGCTCCAGTTCTGCGCTGCGATTTGCACTGAGTCCCATAGGCTGCTTGGGGGGAGGTCGGTAGCTAAGATCAAGATCGTTCATTTCATCTACGCACATGCCGTGATAGAGACCAGTAGCAAAAACATCGATCCGCTTGGCTACTTCTGAACGCCAGTGACCGGCGATCTGAGCTTCAAGCAACTTGCCCGTGCTGATGTCACCGGTGATTCGGATTGTTATTGGCTCGGGGCCGGGATAGTACGCTTTGTGATCCTGCGCGGTGGTTTCAATCGTCATGGGATTGAATCCCGCGCGCGGGCCTCATCATCGCGTAGCCCTGTACGAGCCGCAACCAAGTCGAAGATGACGACCCCGCGTACCAACCGATCGTTGCACCCTCAGCGAATGGAAGCCGTACTCGGCCTTGAATAGGCCGAGAGCGACCCGATTATCTTCGCGCCAGAAAACCCGGGTTTGAAACTGTCGCCCGAGGAGGGCAGCTATGCCGAAACAATACAACGTGCTTTTTCTCTGTACCGGCAACTCGGCGCGCTCGATCATGGCCGAGGCCCTTCTGAACATCAAGGGAAGGCCGAACTTCAAAGCTTTCAGCGCGGGTAGCCATCCCAGCGGAACCGTCAGGCCCGAGGCCCTTCGCCAGCTTGAATCGGCGCGAATTCCCGCCTGGGGTGCTCACAGCAAGCCTTGGGATGAGTTCGCCAAACCGGACTCTGCCAAGCTGGACTTCGTCTTCACCGTCTGCGACCAGGCGGCCAAGGAAGTTTGTCCCGTCTGGCCGGGTCAGCCAATGACTGCCCATTGGGGCATTCCCGATCCCGCCGCTGTTGAAGGCACTCCCGAAGAAGTTACACGTGCTTTCCGCGAGGCTTTCCTTGCGCTCGATCGCCGTATCAGCCTCTTCCTCGCCCTTCCGATCGAGAAGCTCAGTAAGCTGGCACTCCAAAAAGAAGTCGATGACATTGGGCGCATATCGGACGCGCCCGCCACTCGCTGACAGCGTAACGAGGATCACCATGCACCAGAGGCTTAAGCTCAGTTTTCTTGATCGCTATCTCACCGCCTGGGTCTTCGCCGCCATGGTGTTCGGCGTTGTCCTCGGCTGGCTCGTACCATCGGTGGTGCCATTTCTAAACCACCTGCTGAGGAACGTAAGCCGTACGATTTTTGGGGTAGAATCAACACACTTGATGTACACGAGCCGCATAGTCGCTTTCTTTATCTCTACGCTGTTGTTGGCGGTGCCATCATCGGCGCCTTTGTGCGAGCTTTCGTGTTCACTGTCGGGATCGGATTCAGCGCGACAGCTAAACAGCATTTCTTCTGCAGCGCAGAGCCAAGGCAGTCACACTCACTCGTATCATTCTCACTGTGGCCATCTTTCATCGGTGAAGGGAGTCAGTGCGACTCTCAACATTCTCCAAAGCAGCTTCCAATGCTCGACCGCCCCTTGTGCGCAAATGGCTGTTATGTCCTCTCCGATGAAGGAACGGGATTTCGCTCGGATTGACAGTCGGCCACTGACGCTTCCCTCGGTTCCGTCGCATACAGGCAATACCCATCGGCCTCTTTTACGAGATGTGAGATGGGAACTTGCACGACAAAACGTTCTCCACCTGAATAGGCTGTCTGCAACCCTAAGGATTTAGCCTGCCAAGGCCGAGCCCAGCTCGGCCGCACCTTTCGCCAATCCTCCAGCCCGCGAATGAGCTATGTTCTGCGCGGGAACGACGAAGGCATTTCATCCAATTTATTAGCGGGTCTCCCATGAACAGCAGACGTTCCTTTTTGCAAGGTGCATTGGCGCTTGGTGGCGGTCTCATAGGGGCCTCTCACCTCGTTGCGGAGAACAAAACAAGCAGCATTTCAGCGGATGCCCGGGTACGACACGATCACACCTCGAGACCCAGCTTCAGCGTGCCTGTGCAGACTCCGGGTATCTCGAATCTTCCCTTCACGATGGATAACGGGATTAAGGTCTTCCATTTGGTCGCAGAGCCAGTGAAACAACAGATAGCCCCCAACAAGGTTCTCGATCTATGGGGATTCAACAGCAGCGCTCCAGGGCCCACAATTCAAGTCAATCAGGGCGACCGCGTTCGACTAATCGTGGACAACCATCTTCCCGAGCCAACTTCAATGCATTGGCACGGATTCGAGATTCCGATCGCCATGGACGGAATGCCCGGCGTAAGCCAGGACCCGATCAAGCCAGGCGGAAGATTCGTTTACGAGTTCACCCTTCATCAGGAAGGTACGTACTTCTACCACTCCCATATGGCGATGCAGGAAATGATGGGGATGCTCGGCGCCTTCATTATGCATGCCAAACAGCCCTATGTGCCGGTGGTTGACAAGGACTTCGTGATTCTTCTGCAGGAATACGCAGTATTGCCCAACAATGTCGTGCCCAACTCCATGAATATGGAGTTCAACTGGCTGTTGATGAATGGTAAGGCCGGCCCCGATATCACGCCGCTGGTCGTCCGGCAGGGTGATCGCGTTCGCATCCGCTTGATTAACCTTGGAATGGATCACCACCCCATTCATCTGCATGGACATACATTTCAGGTCACGGGAACGGAGGCCGGACGTATTCCCGAGAGTGCACAATATCCGAGCAACACCGTTCTTGTCGGTGTGGCGCAAGCAAGGGACATCGAATTCGTCGCTAATAATCCGGGCAGTTGGATGCTTCATTGCCACCTGCCCCACCACATGATGAACCAAATGTCCTCAAATGTAGGCCCAATGTCACGAATGAAAAGCGGCGTGCCTGCTGGACTCTCAATGGAGAACGGCATGGGCATACTAACTGGCGAGCCAGGCATTCCGATGGGTGAGGATTACGGGCCTAGTCTGGGGCGCGGCATGGGCGTTGGCTCTACAAACAATCGGCCGAACAACAACGGTCCGCTCACAAAACAGAGTATCGAACCACACCTGAATATGCCCGGTATGGAATCCGTGCAGAAGCAAGGCGGCGACATCTCTCCGGATGCGGATTCGGTTCCGGGCTTTCCGCAGGATGCCTACATGGAGGGACCGATGATGGCAATGGACGAAATGGTCGAAAAGCCGCAGAACTACGGTCTTCCGTCCGGCTGGAGTGGCTTCATGCAGGGCATGATGACATTCGTGCGAGTGCTCCCTCCCGGTCAATATGACGAAATCATGCGTCGCGTGCAGCGTGGCGAGAACGAAAAGATGCCCGGCATGGACATGCGTGAGATGCAGCACTCGATGTAAGGAGAAAAGCCGATGAAAACTATCTCGCCAGCAATCCTCATTGTGCTGCTTCTCGTTACTAGCGCCTTGGCACAGAACCCACAAAACGCATCTCCAGAGATGCAGATGCCGAGCGGCGCCGAACCAAGTGCTCAGACACACATACACGCGAAGCCGGAGCACAGTGCTATGGAAGGCATGGAAATGCATACGCCAGAAGGCACGGCGTCGCATGTGGCCTCGGTCCAAGAGCCGGAGAAGCCGTCGCAGCGCACAGGATCGAATACTCCGGTTCCCGACCTCTTGCAGCAGGCGCAAGAAATGCCTCCCAAGCACCTGGCGGACTTTGAGGTGCTGGCGCTCAAGAACAATCCAACTCTCAAGCAAGCGCAGTTAATGACGAAGGCTGATGCTGGACTGGCACACCAAGCTGGTCTTTGGCCTAACCCGGCAGTTGGATACCAGGGGGACGAGATCCGCGGAGGAGTGTTCCGTGGTGGCGAACAAGGAGGATTTGTACAACAGAACATTGTGCTTGGCGGCAAGCTCGGTCTACGTCGCAAGGTTTACGAGCAACAGCAGAGAGCTGACCAACTTGCGGTTGAGGAGCAAAAGCTCGATGTGCGTGGCGCTGTCGAGGTGCACTTTTACTCCGCATTAGCACTGCTACGTCGGGTTGCAGTGTTACGCGAGCTTTTGGGCATAGCCATGGATGCCGCAACCACGGCTCACCAACTGGCGAACGTCGGACAAGCTGACGCTCCCGACGTCCTGCAGGCGGAGGTAGAAGCCGAACAGGCGAAGCTCGAATTCGTGCGCGCCGAACGGGATTACATCCAGTCGTATCAACAACTCGCCGCGATTGCGGGCGACCCTCAGATGCCGCTGTCTATTGTGGATGGCGATTTGGAGAATCCGCCGCTGATTGATCCAGAAAAGTACTTGCAGGATTTGGTCGGGAACAGTCCGACCCTAAAACGTGCCCAACAGGAGGCGAATCGTGCTGAAGCGGCGTTGGCACGCGATAAACGTGAGTCAATTCCGGATCTGTTCCTGCGGGCGGGGCTGCAACAGGACCTGGAAATCAACGAGTTTTCTGGTTCCCCCGTTGGGTTGATTGGGTTTGCGACCGCCGGTGTTCAGATTCCCCTTTTCAATAGGAATCAGGGAAACGTACAGGCCGCTCGCGCCAACCTTGAGAACGCGGAACAGGAGGTGGCGAGGGTCAGGCTGGTGATGCTGCAGACCGCGCAACCATTGCTGCAGCGATATCTGACGAGCAGACTCGCGGCGGAACGATATTCGAAAGAGATTATCCCTCGTGCGCAACGGGCGTATGAGCTGTACTTGCTCAAGTACCGCAATATGGCCGGGGCTTATCCCGAAGTGCTGGTTTCCCAACGAACGCTTTTTCAAGCAAAAGACGTCTATATTCGAACGCTGGGTGAAATCTGGACCACATCAATTCAACTGCAAAACTATCTTCTCGCCGATGGTCTGAGTGCTCCCACGCCGAGCGGAAGCATGAGTACGCAGATCAATTTGCCTACGAATACCGCGGGAGGCCCAGAGTGAGCACAGAGAAGATCACCTTCCTTCTCGCCACGGCTCTGATGCTCGCAGTTGCCGCCGGTTGGTCCGGCTCGGGCATTTTGTCGCGGCTTCAGCGCAAGGGAGCAAACCTCGTCATTTCAAATGAAAATGCCCTGCGCATGCTCAGGCAGGCGGTTTTGAACAGATGCCGGTAAATCAGTGTTGCTCAAGTAAGACAGAAGCGATACTCCTTAAGAGGATTTCAGCAGCGTTGAAGGGCTTCAGTGTCCGCTCGAGTCATTGCGTCGGCTGGCCTCGAATAAGAACCAGGTCCGCCGTTCTGTCTCATCAATCCAGACCTCAATGAGACTCGCTGTCGCGACGTCGTTATGGTCCTCGCACACGTCATGTGCTTCTCTCAGACGCGAGGTCAGATTCTTGTTGTCATCCATCAGCTCCGCCAGCATGTCGTCGGGCTCAACGTAGTCAGCGTCGTTGTCGAGGACTCGTTGTCTCCGGCCGATGTCGCCAATTGAGCGAATCGTCTTGCCGCCCAACTTACGCACACGCTCGGCAATCGGATCGGTCATGGCAAAATCTGATCGCCCTGCTCATCGAGCAGCAAATGGTAATCGCGAAAGTGTGGACCACTCATGTGCCAATGAAAGTTCTCCGTTTTCAGATATAGTGCAAATACGTCCGCCAGAATGCCATTCATAGCTGCAGCGATATCCTTGACGCCGGCAGGATTCAGATCGGTTGGCGTGATCAGTGGGCTTATTTGCCTGTGGTGCAGTTCACCGTACCATCGACACATCAGGACTTGTCATACTCCATTCTAAAAATTCGCAAACTTTGTGAATCGCACAAGTTCCATTCTTCCGCTTGGCAAGGAGGGTTTTTCTGCGGCCAAAAGTAGTCCTTCAGGTGAAACCCACAAAGTCAGCTTGTGCACCGGACTGGCGGTGATTTCGTAAACCTTGGGATACCAGCCTTTGCCTGCAATCGTAATGGCCGGCTTGCTCAGCCCGAGATAGCGAATCAGGCCGTCGCACCGGATTGAAAGCACCGGAAGTTCGTTATTGAGTTGCTGTAATTGCACAACCTGAATTGGAATCGGCTTACCGATCTCTGCGGGCGCATTCCGTGTAAGACTCGCCAGAGAAAAGGCAGACAGAGGCCAGAGTAGTGCATAAGACCGGTCCATCGGCACATCGACACTAACGTCCTGCGCTGGATCTTTAGCTGTTGAATCACAGTGCAATCGGTTTGGAAGAAATTGGCAGTTGAGAGGACCGGAATCAGCCCTGAATGCTAGGCGTGCAAACTCCTTCACGCTCAACAAACGCAAGTCATGCGTAAGCCTGGCGAGAAACTGGTTGTCGTGAGGCGTGCCGCGAGGAGACTCAAAAAAGCGTTCGCCTTCCAACTCATACTCGCTCCCTACTCGCCAGAGAGTCCAAGACTCGCGGAAATGGAAAAACCTCCGTCTCGATTGGCCCTTCGCCGATATCGTCTTCCGTGGTGACTCGATACTCGCCCTCCGCCACTTTGATGCGTTCTGAATTCTGAGCAAACTGCGGGCAGCAGCCCACTACCAGGACAGCAAGCTGGGCGCAGATGACTCGAAC
>Ga0306921_10000943_pt1 | contig 27490 bp, 40 predicted proteins | sample sta12Cox44000080_FD_203760 | JGI IMG/M metagenome (GOLD analysis project Ga0306921, IMG submission 203760) | Lab enrichment of tropical soil microbial communities from Luquillo Experimental Forest, Puerto Rico - statoxic.12C.oxic.44.000.080 (v2)... | ecosystem: Environmental > Terrestrial >...
AGCAGGGCAACCCCTCGGCGGTGCCGGGTGACATCTCGGGCGGCTCGGGCGGCGGCGACCGACCGGAGAACAAGGGCGAGCCGGATAAGGGCACGAAGGACAAGGACAAAGACAAAGACAAGGACACAGAACCAAAGAAGTAGTTTAGTCATCCGGGGGAGGCGCTATGGGAAACAGCAACACGACTTTGCAGGCAATAATCGACAGCATATCCACGATTGGAGATTTAATGCCTGTACTGGTGAGCACCGGAGGCTTCTCATCCGAGCCTGCGCTTACCATCGCAAACGACGTGGTGATGGAGATGTTTTCCGAGCGCTTCCCTTGGAAGTGGAACCGCATGAAGATTCCGCCCTTCCCCCTCAACAACCGGCAGCAGGACTACGCGATGTGGATCACGAACCTCGGCTGGCTGGAGAACGGCTATCGCGTAGATATGAACTCGACGCAGGTGCCGCCCCCCATCTGGCCTTTGACGGTGGTGCGCGATCTGCCGATCTCGCGAGTCGCGGCAGGCTGGCCGACGAAAGCCTGCTGGTTTCAGAACGATCAGTTAGAGCAAGGCGTGTGGCCCGGGACGGGGGTGACCTACACCGATCCCTTCGGACAACCCAACATGCCCTCCAATCCTCCAACTAACATCGTTCTCGCAGACGGAACGATCCTCATCCTCTCCCAGTATGGTGTCACCGGAACCTCCGTGCCGGTGACACCCAACCCGCCCGATCCGGCTAACCCTCCTCCCAACTGGCCGGTCGGCGCGGTGATCGAAGACGGCTCTTGCCAGTGGACCGTCGTAGACGGATCGGCGCAGGGTATACGGATGTGGCCGCCGCCGCCTGATTCGAGCGGCAACGTGTGGCTGGTGCGTTTGTTCGCACAGAAGAAAGCGCCGGTCATCACCGACATCACCCTGCCGCTCAATCCCATCCCCGACGATCAGATCAAGTGGTTCCGCGATGGCTTCATTGCCTACTGCCATCGCCACTCGACCGCGCCTGCGGTGAAGGCTCGCTTCCCGCAGGCGAAGGCCGACTGGATCGCCGCGATGACGCAGGCGACTAAACAAGCCGACCGCGAGGATGAGAACTATGGCTTCTATCCCGCGACCGGCATCCTGTCACCCCAATACTATTCCGATCCCGGCCCCGGCAATCCGTACTGGCGTCAGTGGGGAGGCAGCTAAGTGAATCACCCAACACTTTTTGGCCGACATGTTCCCTATTACGAACACGCGGGAATAACGATCTATCACTGCGATTGCAGAGAGATTCTGCCGCATTTGCCGAAGGCGGATGCGGTGATTACAGACCCGCCGTATGCAGAGGTAAATCGAACAACAAAAGGCCTGCGCTTTGTAGACAAGGGATGCGCCGATGCCGAACTATTTCCCCTTATAAAATTATTGCCGTCGCTCACCAGTCTACAAGCTACTTCGTTCTACATATGGTGTGGAATTGGACAGATTAGCGATATTCGGCTTGCCTTCGTTGAGGCTGGCATGTCAGTACGGCTTTGCATTTGGGAGAAAAGCAATCCTAGTCCAATGAACGGCGAGTACCTTTGGTTAAGCAGTATCGAGTACTGTGTGTTTGGAAGACGTAAAGGCGCTACGTTTAACGAATTATGTAAGTCTCCCGTGTTTCGCGGCCCTATAGCGGATGCGAATGGGCATCCCACTCCAAAACCTGAATGGCTTTTGGCAAAGATTATCCATGCATCCACAGACTTATCCCAGACCATCCTCGACCCCTTCATGGGCAGCGGCACAACGCTGGTAGCCGCAAAAAATCTAGGCCGCAAAGCCATCGGCATCGAGATCGAGGAAAAATATTGCGAGATTGCCGCTAGGCGACTAGAGCAGGAAGTTTTCGATTTTAGCCCTTTACCGCCGCGCATAAAACCACAGTCCGCCCCCCTGTTTGCGGAAATGGAGGTAACGGCGTAATGGCATCCACTCGCAACATCATGTCTTCGGCGCTGTGGTCGCTGCCCTTCCTCGGCTATCAGCCGGTGAACATCTCGAACGGCGATCCTGCCGTCAACGCCGCAAACCTTGTGAAGCAGGTGATCCTCGGGCCACCCTTCTCGTGGGCATGGAATCGCACCGACTTCGAGATCGAAGAAGTCAGCGCCGACAATGGGCGCGACTATATTATCGAGCCGATCAAGTCCTTCGGATTTCTCGAAAAGGCTTGGCTCATCGACGCCAAGGACAACGTGATCGAGATCAAGGTGGTGCTGGCGCTCTCCGAAGAAGGACGCAAGCAGCGACCTAGCTCCATCGCGACACAATTTATCGACACAGACGGTACGGTGTTGCTGCGATTCAACACCATCCCCGATCAGGCGTATACGCTGCGCGGCTTCTACCAGAACGCGCCCGACTACATGACCTCGCAGGCGTCGCTATGGTCCCCGATCCCCGACCATCTCAGCTACATCTACGATTGGGGCTATCTCGCCATCCTCGCGATGCTCACCAAGGATCAGCGGGTGCCGCTCTTCGGGCAGCGCTTTATTAGTCACCTGCTCGGAGCGCAGGACGGCCTCTCGGCGACCCAGCGCAACATCTTCATCGGCAACTGGCTCGATCTCATCACCGAGCCGGGGCGGGCGCAGACCGCGATGCAGCAAGCGGTCGCGGCGCGAGGAGCACAGTAGATGCCGACCTCGCTACAGAACGCAGGCGCGAACCTTCCCGCGAGCGACTACGCGCCCATCCACGTCAACCGCATGGTCACCGGCATGTGGTCGAACTCCAATCCCCTGCGCGACGCCGCGACGCCGCTGTACGTCGAGAAGTATCAGGGCGGACGGCAGGATCGCATCAAGGATGGACTCAACACCGAGATCAGTCCCCGGCTTACGCTGCGGCGCAGGCCGGGGCTGAAGGTTTACAACTCGCAGAACTTCCCGCCGATCCGCCGCTACTACGGATGGAACACGTTTACGACGACCGATGAAAACGTGCGCGTCATGGTCGATACCGATCAGGCCGTCTATGACGCGACCGGACCCAACACCAAAACCAACATCTTCACCAAGTCAGCCGCAGCGCAGGATGGCAAGCACAAGACGTTTTTCCTCGGCGTCGGCAACATCCTGTACATGACGAACGGCATAGACCTCATGCAGTACGTCTATCCGAGCGGGCAGCTTTTTCCGTTTGGCATCACCGCGCCGACGCAAGCGCCCGACGCCAGTATCCCGAGCGGCACCAGCTACGGACAGTGGGCACCTAATGTAGTCATCCAGAGGGTCGGAGCCTACGGGGGAGTCTTTCTTGTCGATGCCAACAACAACGTGCAACACGCCAACACCTACGGCAAGTCGGGCGGCTCGGAGCCTGCATGGAACGCAACTCGCGGTGGAACGACAAACGACGGGACGATCCTATGGCAAAACGTAGGCGATGGTCAGTGGCTCGCGAATCATGCCTATGGCTTTGGATCGGTGGTGATCTTATTTGTAACCGCGAGTGATGGTAATACCTACTTCTATCAAAATATGGGCAGCGGAGTTACGGGCGCGAATCCCCCGAACTGGCTCCCGGGCCTCAACTCCGTCACCGTCGATAACGGCTACTCATGGATCAACATGGGGAGGATTCTGCGGTGGGCTGACATCGGCGCGAACATCACCGTGGGCGGGCAGGCCACGATCCTCGATGTCAACGGTGGAGTGCAGCAGTGTTTACAGGCGGGCAAGACAGGCACCGGAACCCCGAACTTCACGCAGATAAAAAATGCGTTCACGTCCGATCCAGCCGGATACGGCGAGGGCGTCGCGGTGTGGCAGAACATCGGCAGCATCGCTGCGGTGCAGTGGGGCTATGCCTTCAAGAACTCCGTCACCAAAGATATCTCGGGGATGTCCCCGGCAAGCTATTCCCTCAACACCAGCGACGGCGAGCTTGTAACCGTCACAGGTCTAGGCACCGGGCAGGCGGGAGCCGATACCGTCATCGTCTACCGCACCGAACACGGCGGCGCGATCTTCTACTACGCGGGCGAGCTTGCCAATCCCGGCGACGGCAATACGTGGACCTTCAACGATAACGTCCTCGACGCCGATCTCAACCTAGAGATTCAGGCGCAGGTGCTCGGCGAGGGCACCCCGCCGCCAGCGGGCGGCACCTGCATGGAATACCACTTAGGCCGGGTGTGGATCGCATCGGGCAACGTGGTCTACGGATCGAGCGGGCCGGATGCCGTGGTCGCGGGATCGAGCGGTAACGCGGGCTTCAATCTCAGCTTTACCGCTCAATCGAAGGTGACTAGATTATGGGCGAACTCTATCGGCCTCTTTGTATTCACGGTGCGCGACTCCTACGTCATCCTTCAGGACTCGAACACCGGCACCCTTTACATGCAGAAGTGGATCGAGCAGGTGCCACTGCTCAGTTACGACGCCTTCTGCGTCCTGCTCACAACTCCACATCTCTTCACCGGGTACAGGACCGTCGTACAGCTTGACTCAGGCGCGGGCATCGTCGAGATGAGCTTCCCGGTAGCTGACAAGGTAGCGCAGATCGACGCGGCCTCGGCCTATTGCACGATGCTCACCGGGCCGAGTGGCGAGACGGCGATGTATCTGTCCGATGGCGCAACCCTGTGGTACCGGATGGCCCCGACCTCGGCCCCGGAGTCCGGCATCAACTGGAGTCCGGCAGCGATGCCGGTCGGCGGGATGAGCGCGGTGCAGGCGGTCGAAGTCCTGCCGGGGCAGACGGCGCTGCTGATCGGCCCTGCCGCGAACGGCCCGATCCTGCAACGCGACGTGACTGTCAACACCGACAACGGGGCGAAGTACGCGGCCAGCGCCGACATCGGCAGCGTGGTCCTCGCGCTCCCCGGGCAACTGGCGGGCCTCGCATGGATGACGCTCGAAGCCACAAGCGCGGGCAGCGCCCCGAGCCTCGGCGTCCTGCTCGACGAGGTAGACGGCGCTTTCCAGAACGTGCCGCGCACCCGGCAAGACCCGACCAATCTGCCGCCCTCGAAGACGGTCCAGAGCAATCGCCACAGCCTGCTACAGAATCAGCGCCCGGTGTGGTGCCGACACATGCAGTACCAGATTTCATGGCCTGCCGAAGATGCCGCGAACGAACTGCTGACCAGCACGATCTTCGGGCAGACGTGGCAGGAGATGAGGACTCAGTGATGGCGACTCTACGCAGCGCGGCGCAGGCAGACATGAGCGGGTGGGAGCCAGCCCCATCGAAGGCGCAGGCAGCGGTGCCGCAGCCGCCGCCCGATCCGACCTCATCCCGCAACCCGAACATGCTCGCGTCCATGCCGCTGCTGGCATCCACGAACGATGCTCTCGGGCGGCAGTTCTACGGCGGCGCGAGCATCCCGCAGTACCGCATCCTGCCGGTCGGAAACGGGGTGGGCAAATGACGCGCATGTGCCGCAGCCATAACGTCGGGTGGGTGTGCTTTACCGTCAAGCGGCACGGTCGCGTGAAAGAGGTTCACGTCGCCCCGGTGAATATGAACGCCGAACCTATGCCGCCGCATGAGATCACAGCGCAATGCGTATGCCACCCAAAGGTCGAGATCAATGAGAACGGCGGGCGCACCTACACGCACGACAACCCTATGACGGAGGCGATATGAAGCTCACCTTCGACGGCTACACCGTGCGGCCTGTGGAGGAGCGGGACCGCGCCTTCATCCGGCAGCAGCTTGCGGTGGACGAATACCACCCCGGAATGAGTGCCGATTACTTCCTCAAACTGGTGCCCGGGGAGGATGCGTGGGCGGTCGAGAATCAGCAGGGCTACGTGGTCCTGATCTTCAAGACGAAAGTGGTATGCCGCCTGTCCATGATCTTCGGCAATCAGCCGCAGGATGAAAACCGCGACGTTCTGACCAAGGGCGTCGAGTGGCTGGCGAACACGATCATGCACAACCGCTTCCGCGAACTGATCTTCGACACCGAGGCTCCGCTGCTGCGCCATATGGCGAAAAAGCGCCTCGGCTTTACAGAGGCTCCCGGGGTGCTGGTGAGGCACTTACCAGTCCCCGAGGCCGACAAGAGCATGGCGGTACTGTGGAACGTGGTTCCGCAGGCATCTCATGAAGGGGAGGAATAGCCCATGTGCGGACCAAGCCAGCAGGAAAAGGACATCTCGGCCTCGCAACAGCAGATGTACCAAACATTGACACAGGGTTATCAGACGACCTTCGGGCAGCAGCAGCAGATCACCGGGGCGCTGACCCAAATGTTCCTTCCCATTTTACAGGCCGGACCCTCGCAGGCGGGCTTCTCTTCGCAGTATGAAAACGCGCTGCGGACACAGGCCGATACGGGGGTGGCAACGGACTATGCGCAGGCCCAAAAAGCGACCGCGAATATCCTCGCCGCCCGGGGTGGCGGCAACACCCTATTGCCGGACAGCACCGCCGCCAACATCCTCGCGGGCAACGCCAACGCCGCAGCGCAGACCCGGGCGAATCAGCAGCTAGGGATCACGCAGGCGAACTATGCGCAGGGCTACCAGAACTGGCAGGCCGCGACCAGCGCTTTGAGCAACACCGCGAACCTGATAAACCCGCTCGGCTATGCGGGGCAGAGCACCAGCGCAGGGCAGGCCGCAAGCACCACCGCGCAGGCGATGGCAAACCAGACAAATTCCGTCTGGAACGCCGCCATCGGTGCCCTCGGCGGGATCGGCGGCGCAGCCCTTGGCAACCCGACCGGGCTGCTCAGCATGTTCAAGGGTGGCGGCAGCACCGGGACACCCGGCGCTTATAACTCCACCACCGGCTTATTCAATTCATATCCATACACGGGCACCGTGCCCTTCGCCAGCGGGAGCGGATACACCGCCAGCAACCCGCTTGGCATGTAGCAAAGGAGAATCAAATGGGCGGCACAACTGTAGTCACACCGCAACCCGATCCGATAGCTACACAGCCGGTCGATCCGGGGCTGATCCCACAGCAGCAGCCGCCCGCTTATATCGCGCCTGCGATGGAACAAAGGCAGGAGCCGACCTATAACTCGCGCTCGCTGATGACCGGACCAAACCCGAACGACATCGAAAACTACGCCGCAGCGGTGCATCATTCGCGGCTGGCGAACGCGATCAACGCCGTGGGCAGTATCCTCGGCGGCAACCAAACCCTGCGTTTGAAGAAAAACGATGACGGATCGGTGGACTTGCAACAGGTCGATTCGACCCCGGGCGAGAAGTGGGGCAGGATCGCGAAGGCGGCGCTACAGGGCGCGGCTACCGGCTTCGCCGTGGGGCAGGGACCGGGCGGGCCGCAACGCGCCGCCGCCGCCAGTATTCAGCAGGGCATGGCGCAGCCACAGCAGGATCAGGACAAGACGCTGGCGCTGGCGGACCGCATGAATAACCAGAACATGCAGCGTCAACTCTTCAACGCGAACATGGCGATGCAGCACCAGCAACTTGTGAAGGCGCAATTCGAGAACATGGCCGCGCCGGTTAAGTTCGATCAGGAGCAGACGGAATTCGCGCTGCACATGCAGGACGTTCTAACCAAGATGGGCGCGACCAAACAATTCGATTACAAAAATCCCGAGGAATTTGCGACGCAGTTGAACTCGAATACGCAGGTGCAGCAAGGGCACTTTGGCACCAACGGTCAAGTGTTGCCGATCAGCACCTACAAGGACGGCAAGGTGGTGGGTGGGCAGGCATGGTACCTGCCCGAAGACAAGCGGCACCAACTCAATTCCGTGGCGGTGGACATACCCTTTACCAGCGTGGATGCGAAGGGCAACACGCAGACGCAATGGCGGCACGTCGAGCCGGGGCTGATGGAGAACGAACAAATCCTCGCGGCCTTTGCCGGGGCGCAGGTGCAGGCGAATCAGGCGACAGCGCAGGGAAGCCAGATGCGAACCTCGCAACAGCATGCCGATGCGACAACCCAGAACGCCGCGACGCAGGCCAGCCTCGCTCCGTCCGAGATTGCGCTGCGGGGTGCGCAGGCCGGACTCGCTAATGCTGAAGCCCGCAAAGCCGATGTAGAAGTGGAGGAGCTACCAGAGCAGGTAAGACAAAAGGGTCAGGCGAACAACGCGACGTTGAACATGCTCGAAAACAAATACGTCTCGCCTGCCCGGGAGACTGAGAAGTCATGGCAACTCGCCGACAAAACGTATCAGGACTATCAAGCGCTGCGGAAGCAGGGCAAAGATTTTCCGACCGGCGCAGAGTCGATGCTGATGATGTCGCGGCACCTGCAATCGACCTTCGGCCAAGTGAAGGGATCGCGAGTCACGAAGGATATGATCGCCGAACACTTCGGCGCTCGCTCCGTCTCCGACGATGCGAGGGCCGCGATCTCCCACATCATCGACGGCGGGCGGCTCTCGCCGAATCAATGGACCGCGTTTCACAAGCTCATCGGCGAGTCGCGCAACGCATCATGGCAGGAAGTGGCAGACGCAGCGCAGGCCCGGGGCGTCGATGCCACGAAGTATCTGCCGCCCGACCTCGGAGGTCCGGCGCGAGCAATCACGCTGCCGGGGACACCGGGCGCAGGTCCGGTGGTGACTGCGCCGCAATCGGGAGGCGGCGCAGCCCCACCGCCACCGCCGAAGTTCGGCGACATCGTGCAGGGGCACAAGTACATCGGACAGCCGGGAAGTAACCCCGCCGATCCGAATAACTGGCAGGCCGTCGCGCCCGGGGCGGTGCAGTGATGGGCGCTCCGTGGCAGCTATACCAGCAACCGGCGCAGGCGACGCCACCACCGCAGCCACAGCCAACACCACCGGCAAGCGCAGCGGGACCGTGGCAGAACTATCAGCCACAGCAGCCAGCCGCGCCGCAGCCGGATCAGCCGCCAGCGCCGCCCGCCAAGGCGCATAGCCTCGCCGAGCTTCGTGACCTGATGGTCCAAGATGTGCAGGATGCCTTCGCGAAGCACCGCGAGGGCATCCCCGATGAATCGGCACCCGCCGCCTTCGCCAGAGGATTAGCCGGATCAATGGCCGAGATACCCGCCACCATCGGAGGCGTCGTGCATCGCATCGGCGGCAATCTGATCGGTGATTCCGATCCCATCACCGAAGCCTTCAAGCAACTGGCGAGCGAACCACGCGACTCGCTCTCGTCGAAGGCCGGGGCGCTCTTCGAGACGATGGCCGAGTGGATGGTCGGCGAGGGTGAACTCAAAGCGCTCACGCAAGGCGAGCGCATGACTAAACTAGCGCCGGTCGTCAAGATGCTGGAGAAGTACCCGAAGCTATCAGAAGCGGCGCTCGCGCATCCCGAGGTTGTGCGGCTGCTGCCCGACGCTCTCAGGCAGGCGATCACCGGCACGGTGCAGACCGCAGCGCACGGCGGCAGCGCCAGCGAATCACTTGAGTCCGGGGCGCTCGCCGGATCGCTCGGCCTCGCGCTGCCGATGGCGGGCCGTGCTTTGTTTGGCAAGGCCGCGAACGCAGCCGAGGCGATCCAGCCGACCGTGCGCGATCTCGACGGCGCGAAGTTTACGCAACTGGCGAGCGAGCTTCGCGGGCCGAACGGTGAAATGCTGAATCCCAAAGCGCTCGATGCTGCCAACATCGCTCGCGAGTGGGGAGTGCAGGCGGAACGGCAGGGCGCGTTCAAACAGTTGCAGACGAACCTCGCGCAGAAGGGAATCGGCAACGCGCTCAATGACGCGAACGCTGCGGCAAGCTCATCCGGCGTCGCACCCGCGATCCAGCGCACCGCCGAAGGCTGGCGCTACATTCCGCCCGATGGCTCGACCTCGATGTCTGCCGATGAGACGCGAGCCACGATGAACCAACTCAAGCAGCTATGGCTCGACAAAGAGTGGTCCCCGGCGCAGGAAGGTCAGATCAGGGATGCGTACAACGATATGGCCCGCCAGCTTCAACGGCACGATACGTTGAACGCCTCGCCGCTGGCGGCAGGAGCGCAGGGACCGGCAGGCCCGAACGCGGCCTTTCAGGTGGGAGCGCAACCCTTCGAGCCGCACCATGTCGATAGTTTAGTCAATGCCACCAGCAGCTACGGCGACGCGGCGAGTCACCTGCGCGACATCGCCAACCGGCAGCTAGGGCAAATATCACCCGAGCTTCGGCAGCAGTACCTCAACCTGAATAGCGAGCGCAACGCGCTGCAAGACGACTTCGATGCAGCGCGGAACGATGCCAACAAGCGCGATCTCATCATGCAGCGAATGGATGAAACGAATCAGCGCATGGAGGAGTTGTTCAAAGCCCCGGGCACCTTCGGGCTGGAGGACTCGCCCGCCGCCGTCGCCTCGCCGCTGAAGATGATGCGGCAGGCGAACGCATTTCAAAAGTTGCAGAACGTGATGGATCAGCACTTCAACCTTCGCGCCGATGTTGCCGAGGACATCAACCGCCCGCGAGTCGCGACTAGACTCAACTCGCTCGCCGATCACATGGAGCAGGTCAAGCAACAGTATGGCGACGTGCTGAATCCGCTGCTCGGCGATCAAGGCTTGAATCACATCACCGAACTCGGCGATCTCCTTAAGGTGAGCAAGGGCAAGATGGCGGCAAAGAGTCTTCTCGGCAATGCGACCGAGGCGCTGAAGGATCACTTGAACGGTGTGCGAAGCATCGCCGGGGCTGGCGGGATGGGGCTGGCGCTGGCGCATTTCCTCGGCAGCAACGTCGCTGGTGCAGCCGGGGGACTCGGGGTGTTGGGCGCAGAGGGCGCGTTCCGCATGGTGCGCAACCGCATCGCCACCGATCCGGCGTTCGCGACGAAGCTCATCGAAGCGCTACGCACCAGCCAAGCCCCGGAGGTTGCAGGCAAGGTGCTCGCGGCTTTAGGTGTGCAGACACTACGCGGGCAGCAACAGCAAGAGGAGGAGCCGGATGCCGCAAGTCAGTGAGATCATGTCGAACCTGCCGCGCTCGACGCAAACCTACGATCAGGAGCTTGCGCTCGACCCGTCGTATTTGAAGGCGCTCGAAGGCGCGGAGCCGAGTGATCGCAAGCCGAGCAGTGAGGAGCAGGAGCAGCTAGATCAGGCGTACATCGCGAACTATCTCGCCCGAGCGCCGCAGCGGTGGGAGGATCAGCAGCGCTTCATGGGCGAGGAGAATGAGCGCCGCCGTTTCGTGAACCTGATGCACCCGCACCGCATCTTCCGGCTGCTGCGTCGCGCAGGTGTCGATGCGCGGATCGACGCGCCCGATTTCTATGTGTGGCAGACCGACGATCAGACCGGCAAGCCAATCCTCATCAAGCGCCCGCGCACCGTAGGGCGGCTGTGGCTGCATAATGAAGCCGTAGAGGGCCGCGTGGGGGTGAGCGCATGGGTATGGGACAAACAACTCCAGCAGCGCGTTCGCAGGGCAGTCACGAGCCTTCAATACCCCTACGGCCCGGAGTGGAGTCTCATGCACTTCGACGAATTCGACGTGCCCATCGCAGAGAAATTTAGAGGCTGGCGCACCGCCATGTTGCACCTGATCGAAGCCGACGTGCTGACAGAAGAAGAGGTCGATCAAGCCTTCGGGCCGGTCGCGCTCGATGCCGTCTCACTCGTCTACCGCAAGCACCTGTACGTTCACCGGCAGAGAAGGTGGGGGCTGATCCAGTGACCCAAAAAAGAGAAAAAAATCGGCAAAAATTTTCCACAGGCTTGATAGCCCCACCCTGTTTCACTCTAGGCGTCGGGGGCGGCCCCTCTCTCCCGTCTCTCCCCTGCGCGGGGAGAGAAGCCAAGCAACAACCAAAGCAAAAGCCCCTCATCTCTGAGAGGCTTCGCTTTGAAGTCCGGGGGTGCCGACCATTGAACTTGCTGAAGGTAACAGTGGACGGTTGGGATGTTATCCAATCAGACAACCCCCTAGAAGTACATTTACACCACTCCAGCCCATCATGCAATACTGCCTCTGCTGAAGGTAACAGTTTCGCCAACAGGCGAAGGGTTGGTTCGCAGTACACCTTACCCCCAAAAAAACGGACTGCTTACAAAAACAAAAGGTACGCGACAAAGGCACGCGATGAATACGATGAGCAGGCTAATCCGGGCAACGGGCGGTTATTCGATACCGCAACGGGCGCTACGTCCCGGTCATTCGGCATCCCGCAAGGGACTGTAAAGCTCGTTCATTCGATTCCAGACCTTCTGTTACCGAAGCGGCAGTGGCACCTTCTGGTTAAATGCCAAGGGAAGCGCCCCCTATGGAAAAAAATAAGGATGGGGCTAATCCAATGATCGAACTGAAGAATCGCGACGAGCGCATTGCAGCGGAGATCGCCGACACTATCGAGAAGGCGAAGGCGAAGTCTGCCGACTGCGACTGTGTGCTTGTCATCATGCAGCACAAGGACGGCGGGATAGTGTACGAGGCGAACGATTCGACGAGGCTCGAAACCCTCAGCTTCATCGCGCTATCGTTTCTTATCCGGCTGCATACGGGGATCGACAAATGATGCGCTACAATAAAAAACGGAACGGCCAGCGGCAGCCGACCGTCCCGGTTTACACGCGGCTACTTGATAACATCAAGCAGTCGCACAATCAGAAAAGCGAGGACGTACATCTCTTCCTTGCTGATCTGAACAGTGAAGGATTTACCGTTAAGCGCAATCCTCACCTGCATGTCTCCTTTCAGCCCCCGGCGCTCATACGCCGGGGGTTGATTGCGTTAAGCGCAATCGCGCTCCTGAGAGTCAAACCGCACTCCCCTCATCTCAGCAATCAACAGCCGCCAGTCAGGAAACAGGTGTTATTCAAGTTTAGCAGGAGCCAGCGATGACCTTCGAGAACTTCATCAAGGGCAAGCTCGCGGCCTTCGCTGCCGAAGAGGGGATGCGCTACGGGGGTACCGATTGCGCTCTCGCGGTCGCGCAGGTGATCGCGAATCGTGTCGAGCAGGGATGGCAGGGCGGCGACTGGATCAAGGTGATCGAAGACGCGCCGAAGTATCGCGGGACCCTGCACTCCGATCCGTATGTGCCGGACCTGCGAAGCGTCGTCTTCCGGCAGATACTCAACGGCGTCGAGGACATCTATCATCGCACCGCCGACGACTCCAACGTCAACTTACACGACGACCGGGGCAAGATCGTCGCGCTCTACTACTGCGAGCTACACAACGTCAACCTGCCGTGGTTCCGTGAACACATCCTCGAACAGTTAGAGAGTCACCCGCGCATCGCCAAGGTTGGCGAGTTGACCATGTTTGCATAAGGGGGAGAGATGGCGACTATTACGATCAAGCCGATAGCTCTAAATGATACCGTAGAAACCGGCAGCATCGACATCGCCCTGTGCGGATATGGAAGCTACTCACCCAAGGGAGCGGGGCAGGGCGGCTCGGCGGGCATCATTATGGACGCGGAGATCAAAGATTTACAAGCGACCGCCGCGAACAACACCTACGAGGTCGAGCTTGTCGGCAACGATGTCATCGTTCCTGCGGGAACCTATTACACCTTCACCCTCAAAAATGACAACGGCGACATCCTGCAAATCAGCGCCTATCAATTCGAAGATGCGGGCACCTATGATCTCGGCAACACCGCGCCCATCGACCCGAGCGGCCCGCCGCTGCCGCCGCCGCAGCCGATCCGCGACGAGCTAGTCATCGTCGATCAGGACTCGCCGTGGTTTATCGGCGATGACGGTACAAGTTTTCAGATGACGCTCACGCACGATGTCGGTGGAGCGGCTGTCAGTGGGATTACTCCCGGGAACCTGTACACCTTCATCATCATTCAGGACGGCGTAGGCGGGCACATATTCGAGTGGCCTACAGGCGATCTACCCTCGGGAATACAGAACGGCTCCGCAATCAACATGAAGCCCAACGGCCAAACCATCCAAACATTCGTAGCCGACAGTTCGACGAAGCTCTACCCGATTGCTCCGGCTACGTGGTACACACCATGACACGCCGACCGATCCAACTCACTTCGCGCAACATCCTCACCCTCGACGGCAATGTGGCCGACACGTTCCTGATCGACATGGAATCGCGGGTGCAGAAGGTAAAGGCCGTCAACATCTGGCCCGGTCACCTGTATGTTTTATTGTTTAGTCAGGACAACGCAGGCGGGCACCTGTTCACATGGCCGGGGAACATCCTCAACGCGCAGCCGGTGGATCTAAATTCTCATGCGAAGTCGGTGCAATGCTTTGTCGGCATCACCGGCAACATACTCGAAGCAATCGCGCCCGGTAGCTGGCGCTAAAGGAGAGAACAATGGCGACGACGACCGCAGGCCCGATCTCAATCTCGCAGATCAATAACATCTTTTATGTGGGCGAGGATGCCCTCGATACGATTCAGGATGCCGTCGATTACATCCAGCAATTCAACGGCGGAGTGGGTCAGGTCGTCATCGTGCAGGGCTACACCGGCAGCGAAGCGATCAGCACCATCGTCAACGGAGCCGCAACCATCTTCATCTCCGACCGCCGCAACGCAGCGGCGCAGGATTATGTGTGGAGCGGCAGCGCATTTGTACCGGCAGATTTCTCGCAGAAGCGCGGCTTCGTCACCACCGGCATCCCCGCCGTCATCCCACCGGGCAGCGCGGCCCTTTTCTTCGACCCCGCAGGCACCAGCGGCAGCGGCAGCGTTGACCTGCGTGTTACCGGCAACACCGGGCAGAGCGTACCCGCCTTCAATCTGCAAATCGTCAAGGCAGACGGTACGCAATTCCACACCTATATCCGCGCCGCGCTGGACTCGAATGGAGACGCACTCCTCACGATCCCAGAGAGCACAACCATCACAGGCGACCTCAGCGTGAGCGCGGACCTCAAGGCCGCGACCGCCGAGATCGCGGACACCCTCACCGCCAACACCGCCGCCGTCACCGGGGAGTTGACCGCCGACAGCGCCACCATCGCGGGAACAGTCACAACTCTAAGCCTAGTTGCAACCGGCAACTCCGCTATTCAGGGGACACTCACTCTAAGCTCGGACCTCGCCATCTTCGGCGACTGCGGCGTCAAAGGAAACCTCACGCTGGCGAACGATCCCACTCAGCCGCAGCAGGCCGCGACTAAGAATTATGTCGATGAAGCGATCATCGCCGCTCAAGTGTTTCCGCCGCTCGGCATCCCGACCTCGACCGGCGCAGCGTGGGGAGCTTCGATTGACCCGGCAACGCTGGCATACGTCAACGCCGCGAATGTGTTCACGCTCGATCAGACGATGAGCAAAAACCTCAGCGTCGGCGGGACGCTCACGTTGTCAGCAGACCCGACCCAACCGCTTCAGGCCGCGACCCGGCACTATGTCGATCAGGCGGTCACCGACGCAGGCGGCTTTGTGTTTCCCCCGGCAGGGGTGCCGACCTCGACCGGCGCAGCGTGGGGAGCTTCGATTGACCCGGCCACCATCGCCTACATCAACGCCGCGAATGTGTTCATGCAGACGCAGAGAACAAACGGCGTCTTCGCTGCCTATGGCGCGGCCTCCCCACTGGATGTATCAAAGTCAGCCGTGACCATCGGCGCGGGCTACCAGAGCACCCACCCTAACCTCACCCTCATCAACGCCAGCGAGCCAGCCAACAACCGCGCATGGGCTATCGCCGTCTTCCCCGACTCAGGGCAAGGCCCGGTGATGGGCTTCACACTGGAGGATGACGGCGGCAATGTGGCCTCGTGGATGATTGTTTGGCGCAACGGCCTCGTCGCGACGAAGGCCGAGATCAAACCGCCGCTCACGCTGGATGGGCAGCTAAATGCGAGTGGAGGAATCAGCAGTGGAGCATCGGGTCGCGCTCAGATTATGGCGGGTGGGGGAGGGTATAGCGCGATCACTCTCAATGGAACCACCGCAGCGGGGGCCGATATCGGGATAGTGGGAGGGGGATTCTATGACTACCCGACCAACGCAAATCCCGACCCGACTCTTTACATTGATACCCCGGCAGGGGGCACGTTTAGTTTCCGTGCAGGCGGGACGAACGCCGCGACAATCGATGCCACCGGGGACTTGAACTTACTCGGAAGCGTTACGTGCAACAACGGAAATTTAGGACTAGGCAACTCTCAACAATTTCCGAACATGGCCTATATCAGCGGGGATTCGGGAGGGAATATAGGCATATCGGCTGGCAAAGAAGGGGCGGTCTATTTCAATTTTGATAAAGGCACTGGAATAAATTTTGGTGACGGAGCCGGACATACGGTTGGTTCGCTTGACTACACAGGCAACCTCACGGTGTCCGGCACAACGATCACCACGACCCCTCTCTTAGTGGCAGGCACGTCCGATCCGACGCTCATCGGAAACGCGGGCACTAACCGCCTCGCGCTCTTCGCTAACAACACCAATCCCTTCATCACCCACCTAAGCGCGAACGGAACCGCGAGTCAGTACGGCGTTCTGCAAATCGGCGTGTGCCAGCCGGGAGGCGCGGGATGGAAGAACATCATGGGCGTGTCTGCGGGAGGCATCTCGACCGGAGCCGCAGACGGCAGCGGGAACCTTTGGCTCGGCACCAGCAACTCCAACGTAGCCGATGACACCGTGGTCGCAGCGCGTCTACAGCTTGGAGTGTCGGGACAAACCAGCGTCAATTACCCGGCCTACTTCCAGTTCAACACCTACTACCCGGCCTCGCCAGCCGGAGACGCGCACAACGCGATCATGGATATTCGGCTCAAATCTTCGCAGCCAGTGACTACAGGGCCGTTGCTATCGCTTGACGGCCACGGCGCGATGAACGTCGCGGGTTACGTGCAAGCCGCAGGCGGTCTATTCGGACAGTATTATCCGACCGGAACAGACTTTAACACCATGACTAGCCCCGGCTTCTTCGGAGTAGATGGCGTGACCGTAGTTTGTCCAAACTCTCCAACCGGAGGGGTGGGCTTATGGGGCATCTGGATTATCGGGATCGGGGCGGGAGCGAATCTATACATGTGTCAGTTCGCTACGATTGTTGACGATTGGAGTGATGTCAACCGATGGGTTGCGATGCGAAAGCAGAACCCGAACGGATGGGGCACATGGGGCTTTTTGAGACAGTCGTAAAAAAAGGAGAAGCGAATGAGCAACGGAGAACTGACAGAAGTTGAGCGGCTGAAGCTGGAGAACTATGCGCTGCGGTATAGCATCGCGCAGCAGCAGATCAATGGACTCATGGCCGAGCGCACAGCCTACATCAAACAGGTAGAAGAGAACCATCCCGGTTACAAATGGGATGAGTCGAAGGGGGGACTCGCGCCCGCCGAGACGCAAGCCAAAACACTGCAAGAGTAGGACGCGCCATGAAAACAATCATCTATCTCGCGCTGGTGATTTTGTTGTTCGCCCTCGTTTACATCTATACGGGCGGCGAGCCGTTTCATCTGTAAGGCGTAAAATCCGGCGCAGTAGTTAAATCAAAAGTGGTTTCAAATCACAGCACGCAATTAGGGAGGCGGGGTTTACAGCCCCGCCTTTTTTATGAGCCATGCCGACGTGACGCGCTGGCGCTTGCGATGGCACTGGGGGATCGGCTTGCCGAGATGAAAGAACGAATCCCACACCTGCCCGCGATGCAGCACCACGTAATGATTCCCGACGACGACTAGGTACTCGCTGGTGGGCGAGGGCTGCTCGATCTCAAGCCACTGCCCGAAGGTGCGGAACTTCGGCTTGACAACCTTCGGCGCGTGATGGCGGGGCACCGCGTCGAAGCCGTACTGCTCAAGCACCCTCAGCATGTGATGGGTGGCGGTGCCGGTGATCTGCTTGCGACCCGAGGCTTGCCGCAGCAGATAGGCCGCAGCGCCGGGATCGGTGCGCAGCAGGTAGGCGAGCGCCGCAGGCCCGCAGAAGCGATTGCCGGTGAAGGGAATCGTGTAGCCGTCGTTATCGAGATCGCGCACGACCTCGACGATCCGGGGCTTGCCCGGGCGCTTCGGCTTGGACCCGAAGCCGAGCGAGGCGATCAGGCTGTACCACTGATAGGACTCGTCGCCGTCATAGCGGTCCCCCTGATGGCGAAGCTCATCGTCCATACATTCGCGAACATGTTCGGGGATAGGCTCGCCCGCAAGGATCGCCTTGTACCCGGTCACCGTGAGCGCCCATGAAACCTCGCCCTCGGCGTCATTCTCAACCTCAGCAATCCCGAGGTAGTGTTCAAGCTCGCCCTTCAAAAAATCCGTGAGTACCATGTCTGCTCCAAAGTAAGATGAAGCCGCTTACGGCTTGTATCTAATTGTATCACACATGAATACATCTGTCAACGCGGTAGTCACGGTGAATAACAGGTGATACATTGTCTGCATGGAACAAACCATCTCACTTCGCATACCCACCGACCTCTTAGAAAAAGTGGACGCCGAGGCAGAGCAGCGCAAGCGACCTCGCGCCTTCATCGTCCGCGAAAAACTGGAGAACTCTTACCCCACCAACGGCACCACGCCACAGCCCGCCGCGAAGAAGTCGCGGAAGAAAGAACAGACCGCATAACAATGTCGAAGACAAACGCCACTACTCCCGGGAACAACAAACAGGATCGCGAACAGGACAAACTAAATTGGGCGCTTGCCAAGGCCGACCTTCAAGCCATCGCGATCAGACTCGACACCGTTATCAAGGTGGGCAACGAAACCAACCTCGCCGTGATGAAGCGCGTGATAGGCGATCTCAAGCACTCGACTGATAACGTCGCCATCAACCTCGGCATCGGCGAGACGACAGCGGAGGCACCGGCACAATGAGCACAATCGACGACATCCGAAAGGTGCTGCAAGACTTTCTCGCTCCCGAACTCCGAACCATCAATGCGCGACTGGACAACGTGAGCGATAGGATCAAAAACCTCGAAGAAAAGATGGACCTGCGCTTCGACGCGATCATGCGCGAGATCGCACTTGACCGTCGTATCTCTAACCTTGAGCGCAACCGCGAAGAGAAGGAGCAGCAGCAGTGAGAATTTTGAAACTGGAAGCAGAGAACTTTAAGAAGATCAAGGTGATCGCGGTCGAGCCGAAAGGCAACGTCATCAAGATCAGCGGAGCGAACGCATCGGGCAAGTCTTCCACGCTCGATGCGATTCAGCTTGTGTTAGTGGGAGCGCGAGGCGGGCCGACGACGCCGGTACGCAAGGGCGAAGAGCGCGGGATGGTCAAGGCCGACCTCGGCGAATTCGTCGTCACCCGGCAGTGGTACGAAGGCGGAAGCTCGAAGGGCGAGATGTGGATCGAGGCGAAGGACGGCAGGCGCTACGGTACGCCGCAGGCCGTCCTCGATGCCGTCATGGGCAAGATCAGCTTCGACCCTCTCGTCTTCAAGGACATGGACCCGAAGCAGCAGGCCGACGAGATGCGCAAGCTACTCGATCTCGACGAGCCACTGACTAAACTAAAGGCCGCTTACGATGCCGACTACGACACCCGCACCGAGCAGACCCGCAACCTTACCGGCCTGAAGGCGCAGCGGGCGGCGCTCGCGTATCCCGAGGGGCTGCCGAAGAAGAAGCGCGACATCGACGCGATGATCGAAGAGCTTGCGCAGGCGAGCAAGACGAACTCCGATCTCGACCGGCAGCAGCGCGAGCGCGATGACATCAAGGCGAAGCAGGCCGAGGGCGCTCAGAGGATGCAGGCCAAGATCGACCGGATCGCCGAACTGCAAGCCGAGATCGCCGAGCTTCAGGGCGAGATCAAAGAGGACGGCAACGCGCTCGCGAGGAAGGAACTGGAGATCAAGAAGTGGAAGCCGCTCGATCCGCAGGTGGACGCCGCCGCGCTCGCCGAGCAGATCAGCGTCGCCCGGGGCGTCAACGAAGCCATCGACCGGCGCGACAAGGCCGACAAGTTCGACGAGCAGATCACCACCACCACCGAGGCGGTCGCGAAGCTCAACCGGGCTATCGACGACAACCGGCAAGCGGCTCGCGACCTGATCGCCAAGGCGCAGTACCCGATCCCCGGCCTCGGCTTCAGCGATGACGGTGTGACCTTCAACGACCTGCCGTTTGCGCAGGCGTCGGACGCCGAGAAGATCAAGATCGCGATCTCGATGGCGATGATCGGCAACCCCAAACTGCGGGTGATGCGGATCAAGGACGGATCGCTGCTCGATCCCGCTTCGATGAAGGTCGTCGAGGAGATGGCCGACAAGCATGACTATCAGGTGTGGCTTGAAGTAGTTGACGTATCGGGGAAGGTCGGCGTGTACCTTGTGGACGGCGAGGTCGCAGCCGTAGACGGCGAGCCGGTGAAAGAGCAGCCGAAGCCCACCCTGAAGGCGGCGCGGAAACCGCGAGAGAAGAAGGAGGATTTTTGATGTCCACGACGAAGCGAGGATTCTACACCGAGCCGGTGCAGAAGTTTTGCGAGAACGAACACCTGATGGAGCAGTGGCAAGTGTTATGCGAGATGGTCAAGGCCCGCATGAAGCAACTCAACCCGAACGCGCTCTACCCCGAGCAGATCATGTTCGAGGTCAGCCGCTACCTGATGTCGAAGGCGCAGGCGCAGTACATAGAGCGCGAGATGAAGCGGACGACGGCTAGTGTCCTCGGGAACGTCGCGGCGAAGAAGAGGAAGGTGTGATCCACGTTCCACACGATATTCCGGTGACGGCCTAACACCCGAGCCGGGAGCAAGGGGCGCAGGACCAGCGAAGGCGATGCGCTCAAGGCAGAGAAGGGGCAGCGGACTATAGCCGCTGCCCCAACCCTACGAGGGGAACCACGATGGACCTGACCAAAGAGAAGTACGACGCGATGATGAACATGCTGCTTGACAGGGCCAAGCACAACCGGGAGAAGTATGGATACAGAGACGCGGGCAAGTTTACGCAGTGCGCCCTCATCATCGGGCCGAAATTGGAGCAGGCGATCAGTCCGCTTGCATGGAAGGATGAACGGGAGAAGAGGGCGCAGATGCATGCGCTCTCGAAGGCCGCAGAAGCCGTCGCCGCGCTCGCCGTGGTCCTGATAACCGACACGCGCTGGAGTGATAGCGACAAGATCAGCGACTACTTCAAATTGCCACCCGTTAAAGAGATTGGGATTGAGAAGTGGCAGGAGCTTTATGGCGAGGTTTTGAGCAGGTATGGCGGCAGAATGGAGAACCTGCCCCGGGAACTGTGGACCGAGGCGGTCTGCATCATCGGCAAAGGTCCGATGATCGAGACGCGACTCGTCTCAGCCCACTATCGCGAAGGCCCGCTCGATACCGTCGAATGGGTCGGCGATGAGTACGGCAGCGATGAGGGCTATATGCATAGGTTCGATCTCCTGCCGCAGTGGTGGGCCGGACACGACGACTAAACAATGAGGGAGGTTGCGCGATGCCGTTTCCAGAGACACGCGAGGCGATGGAGGATGCGGGCTATAAACGCGGCTGCTACAGCCGGTGCCGGGGCTGCAAGCGCCCGATGGAATGGTGGACGACACCGACCGGCAAGCGCATCCCGATGGACCCGATGGATCACCCGGACTCGGCTGCGATCAGCCACTTTGCAACCTGCCCCGAGGCAGGCAGATTCAAGAAGGAGCCGCACAAAGCACATGAATAATCTCGGAGAGGTCTGATGCGCACAATTCAGGAGATCGTCAATTTAGTCGTTGACGGCGAGATCACGACCGAAGAGCAGGGCAGCGCAGTGATCGACGAAGAGGCTGCGGCCCGGGCGATCCCCGGCGCTGCGCTGCGAGCCGAGATCGCTTCTATTGTCCACCGCTGCTGCGTCGATCCAACGCGCAGCCGGATCGTCGAGTTTTACGGAGTACCACCACAAGGAGAGAACGATTCCGATCAATGGATAACTCGGACCTCGCCGCCGCTGCTTTGAAACCGGATGGACGCGGGCGCTGCAACTGCTCGCGAAATGGAAGGATTGAGATGACCCTAACGTTATGTCCCCACAAACTTCGAAATGACATACCGGAGCCGCCGCAGTTCATGGCACGTCTACCCATAGATAAGAGAGGCTATCCGGTTCCGTGGTTCGTGGACTGGATCGACGGAGTGCCCGAGTTTCGAGCGATGGACCCTCGCAAGTTCAAGCTCGCTATCACAGAGCGCCGCTGTTGGGTGTGCGGAAACAAACTCTTTCCCGAGCAAGTGTTTACCGTGGGACCGATGTGCGGGATAAACAGAATCTCAAGCGAGCCGCCGAGCCATCGCCAGTGTGCGGAGTACAGCGCCGTAGCCTGCCCGTTTCTCTCGAAGCCTCACATGCACCGCCGCGAGGATGAGGAATTCAATCGGGAGAAGAAGAAGGGTGCAGGTCTTATGATCGAGCGCAACCCGGGCGTCACGCTGCTGTGGTACACGCGCCGCCATCAACTACTGCATGTATCGAACGGTGTGCTGTTCAAGCTCGGGCAGGCGTTCAAACTGGCGTGGTATTGTCAAGGCCGCGCCGCGACCCGCGACGAGATTATGGAATCCATCAACAGCGGCCTGCCCGCGCTACGTGCTGCTGCTGATCGCGATCCGCAGCCCGGAGCGCATGAGGCGCTTGACCGCGAGATCGAGCGCGGCCTGCGGCTGGTGCCGAGGAGATGACGGATCACGAGCAGGCGCTCGAATATGCCGTCGCCGAGCATCGACCGCTGACAATTTACTGGAGATTCCCGAGCTTCTTTCCTATTCAATGGGTAGCAGGATGGGTGAGGTACAACTGGCGGGCGCTTCCCGAGGAGTACAGAGCATGTTCGCAATCTATGTGATCTATCGCGAGCCGATTGACTATCCCGGGCATCCGTTTGTGATGCGCGTTCACAACATCAAGAAGGTCAAGGGCGAGCGCGTCGTCGAGACAACCGGCAAGGTGTGCGTCGGCGCGACGCTCGAAGACGTGCGGCGCTCGATCCCCGCAGGCAAGACGCGGCGCGAGCGGGCCGATGCCGACGAGCCGCAGATCGTCGAATGGTGGGCGTGATGGATGCGATGGAGACGTACACCGTCTACTTCAATCCCACCGACTACCCGGGCCGGTACGTGGTGCGTCGATTCTGGCTTGGCATCGCCCCCGAGCCGGTCGCGGATCAGGACTGGTTTTTTGTCGGCGATAGTTTAGTCGCAGTTCGCGAGCGTGTTCCGCCGCATTGCATCCGATTCAACCGATACCCGGATGACGAGCCGCAGATTGTCGAATGGTGGGTGTGAGCTTTCTCTGCCCGGGGAACGCGCCAGACGGCCCGTAGACGCGCCGGGGGTGTAAAGGGTGCCCCGAGGGTGGACCGAACGCAACAAAGGGCTGTGGAACGCTATTCCACAGCCCTTTTAGTTGAGAGAGTGATGCGCTAGTCACTTTCTGCGCTGATCTTGTTCGGATCGACTCTCCGCGTCTTGAGCGGTCTGGATGGCCTGCTGAACGGAATCCTCGATGTTCTGCTGTGCCTGCCAAGCTCGCTCCGCGGATTCTTGGGCGGCTTCGGATCGAGCGGTGGCGGCATCGGCATCGACCTGCGCCTGCCGAGCGACTGATTCAGCCCGAAGGATGGCATTGTTGGCAGCGTCGGTCTGGACCCGCCGATCATACTCTGCCGCACGGCGAGCGTCGTCGCGCTCCTCCTGCTTGGCGCACTCATATTTCCAGCCGACAAATAAAGCGGAGATAACGGCAGCGGCGAACCAGAATTCACGCTGTTTAAAAAACATCCGTCGTCTAGGCAGATTGCGATAGTAGAAGATGATCGGGAAGAAGTAGCAATACCCGAGAAAGAGAAGAGCGGCACCGAAGAACACGACAATGTAAAAGTTCATAGGATCACCGTATGGGGCGGCAGGCCGGGATCGCGCTGCATGTAACCGCCCGCATAGTCCTTGAAGCCGAAGCGCTTGTACCACTTCCGCAGCGCGTTATCTGTTAGACCTTCGTGCCCGATCCGTACCGGCGACAGGCGCATGATGACGCCGTACTGATCCGCCGCGACGCAGAGCATCTTCATGGTGCGGGTGCCGTAGCCCTGCTGCTTTATGAGGGCGCGAACCTCATCGACCCATATCGCGCCGAGCAGGGCGCTGACATCGACCAACGCCATCCCTTCGTACACGCGGCCCTTCCCGATAGGGTTGGGCTGCGTGTTGGCTTCGACGTGCTTGAAGAAGGCATCCTGCGCCGCCTTCGTGGTAGTCGTGCAATCCAATCGAGGGATGACGACCGTAGCGCTGCGGCGCTGATCGCCGCCGATGAATTCAGACCGTTTGCTTGGCATTAGAAGACCTCCGCTTCGATGTCGGCGCGACGATCATTCATGCGCCGCACGACCTCGCGGATCATGTTGATAGCTTGCGCGGCAGTCTCCGCGCCTTCGATGCGCTCAAGGATGTCTGAATCCTCGAAGCACTCGACGACGTAATCCCACCCGTCAACGTTGTAGTTATCCCGGGCGTGATGCCGGACAGCAGCAACTAAATCCATGCGTTTCATAGTGTAGTCAGTCCCTTCTTTCAATAGCCTCGGTCTGAGGGTGTGTAGGCGTTCAACGCGGCAGCGATACGCCGCGCAATGTTATGGGATCGAGCGGAGCAAACAAACTGCTCGCCCCGAAACACGTCTGTATCCTCGACGCCGAATAGCAAGGTGCTTTTACGCGACGGCGGCAGAGGGTAGAGCTTCGCCGCTCGCAGCGCCGCCTCATACGTCTCGCCCGAGCCGAGGAGCCGGGTGCGACTAAAGACGTGGTATGTGGTGCCGTACCGTATCAGCGCGGGCGTGATGACTCGCGCCCGCTGCATGATATGTAAGGCTTCTTCGTATGACATGGGGTGTTCCTCCATTAGTTTAGTCAATGGACCACGATCCTACGCGGTTGCCGTTTGAATCGTAGACGCGGCCCGCGTCATGCTTGCGCCTGCTTTTGATACTCACTCATTGTTTAGTCATCCTTTGGGTTATGGGGACCGTTGCCGGTCCCCTAGTTGTGGTTTACGCTGCCGCTCGCGCCATCTCTTCGGCGCGGTAATAGAGCGCCTGCATTTTCGCCATCACATCCTTAGACTCGAACGACCTGCCCCGGTAGTTGCCAGAAACATCTTCGAGGTAGAAGCACCGTACTTGTTCGCCCTGCCCGGTCCTAGACTTGAAAGTCTCCATGATTACCGCTTCCTTCATTCGCGGGGTAAATGCGACCTGCCATACATAGGTGTCGCCACTGTCATAAACCGATCCAACCCGCTGGAGTCCTCCCCATTTGCCCGCACCAGTGGCGAGCGCTGTAAGTATATGGTGGTATGCGAGTTTTTCCCGCTGCTCGAATCGAAGGCAATCCACTGCTGCCTGATGCTTCGCACTTAGTTTCATTTGTTTAGTCATCCTTTGGGTTATGGGGACCGTTGCCGGTCCCCCGAGTTGTGGTTTTACGCTGCGAGCTTCGCCGCTTGCTCTGCGACGCGCTGGCGAATCTTGGAAAGTGTCTCGACGCTCGCGCCCGAAACATTCGTCCGCGCTTTCATTAGCGCTGCCTCTGCTGTGTCGCCGAAGGCGGCGGACAGTCCCGAGCGGCGCTCGGTTACAGCCCAACCCTTAGCCTCGAATTCACCCGAGCGGGCAAGAGTACGATGAATAACGAACTCCATCTCATCAAGCCCGGGCAACCTTACCAGCGCCCCGGTAACTTCGAAGGTGCCTCCCGGTTTGACTAATATGCGCTCCTCCGGTCCCTCGGGGCGGCTCCATGCGTGAATAGAGGAAATTTCATTAGAGCGGCGCGGTAGGACGTAGCGATAATGCGGCTCGATGTAAACGTTCGAGGTTACCAGCGTGTCACCGTCCGCGACCGAATCAACTCCGAACGCGGCGAGCTTCATTGCTTTCTTTTGTGCTGTTCCGAGCGCACCGAGCATAATCTTTTTCTGGATTCGTACACGCTCTTTTTCGGTCCACTTGGCGAGCGTCGTTACGGCGGTCCTGCGGTCAATAGCTACCATGCGGCAACGCGAGCGGCGAGCGTATCCGGCAGAGCCTTCTATAACAAGTGTGCGAGCGCCCGCCGAGCGCTCATGCGGTCCTTCGGGGTCACCCGGGCGAGATGCGCCGCGTCGAGCTTCCCAACTGATACGCGGCGCGGTGAAGGTATAGTGCGTCTCGACCTCGGCGCGTGTAAGTGTCAAACCCTTGCACCATGCGGCGAGTCGTTTACGGTCCACGCAAACGGGTGCATTACCCTCTAAGGGAATAGCTGCAATGGGAGCCTTACCCTTTACAGCCGAGCGAATGAGTTGCAGAGTGGGAGTCATCATTTTGTTTAGTCACTTTCTAAGGTTATGGGGATAGAATCCCCGAGTGATTATCATTGTAGCACGGTCGATAGTTTAGTCACCCGCGCCCGGGTGACTCGGATGAGTCCCCATAGGCGGAGTCTATAAATTTGTTGCAGTGGGCGCATTGCATGAAGTCGTCCTCCCAGTTGACATCGACAGCCTCGACCTCCCACTGTGTATCAGTCCCGGGCGCGAGTGTAGCCTCTAACACAAGACGTATCTCGCGATTGACGCAGACCGGGCAGAGTGTCTCGCCATCTGCACACAGGTAGAAGATCGGGTATCCACCGGGCCAAGCATAAGCGGGCGCGTTATCAGAGCCATTTAGAGCAGTAATCAGGTCCATAATTTCCCTTTGTTTAGTCTAGTCAGTTTAGGCGACAGAGCGCAATTTTACAGTGGTGAAGGACGCAGAGACGCGGGCATATTCGCGTCTTGCATCACGGCAAACGATGGCAATCATGTCGGAGAAGTAAGAGCCGCAACGTCCCGCCTCTCCCTTCGATTCAAGCTCACGATTGTAGCGTCCACAGTCTCTATGATCTTCAAAGGATTCGAGCGAGTCATAAACGCAGTTGCCTAAGTAGTCGCTCGCAAGCTCGATACCGCTATGTGTTAGGACGCGTGCGCGAGCACAAAATAGGATGAGACGCCCGGACTCTATACCGCGCCGCGTCTCGCCGTCTTCATCCCACGGCAAGTCAGCACAAGATTCTTCAATTGCGTCAACGATAACGCGAAAATTCTCAGTCTCGAATTCGCGTATGGTGCCGATAATATAAGCCATTCTATGTATCTCCCTAATATGTAAATAGTTTAGTCGCTAGCGTAGTCTAGTCGCGAGAGGAATATAGACCGTACCGTAAACGCACAATACCGTCTCTGCATATGCAGAAGGTGTACTCGAACTGCTCCATCTGATTAGAGTCGTCAAGCCATTTTTTGCCGTGCAAGGCGAGCAATTCCTTCACGGAGTAGGGTATATTTCCGGGCGTGCTATAGTGTCGGACCAACTGGGCTATAACTGTCATTTTTTTTCTCGTTCCTATGGGTTATGGGGAATGTCATCCCCGAGCTAGATAGTTTAGTCAATTTGAAGCGGCCAAGCATCGCGGATTGACTGTTGATGTGTCCTGCCTTATTAGGTGAGTTATGGGGATAACGCATCCCCGAGCTACTAAATACATTGTAATACACCGTATTCAGTATTGTCAACTGCGATAATGTTGGGCGACTAACACACTAAGCCAAAAACGTCAATCTCACTAGACCAGACGGGTATCAGATGGATGCTATAGTGTCAAGCGAGCGAGCACG
>Ga0306921_10000945_pt1 | contig 27482 bp, 23 predicted proteins | sample sta12Cox44000080_FD_203760 | JGI IMG/M metagenome (GOLD analysis project Ga0306921, IMG submission 203760) | Lab enrichment of tropical soil microbial communities from Luquillo Experimental Forest, Puerto Rico - statoxic.12C.oxic.44.000.080 (v2)... | ecosystem: Environmental > Terrestrial >...
GAAATGGTGCGTGGCCGCCGTTTGCGAGAAACCCATGCCCTTCTCGCCGCGGTGCATCATGGCATCGTGGTCATGGGAACCCTGACTTTGCGGAGCCTGGGGTTGTGCCTGAGTGAGCACACCTGAGACGAGGACCACAATCGAGAACATCAACAGTGCGAGCGGGAAACGGAAAGTCACGACAGGCCTCCGGGAGAAGCGCGATGCAGAGGAAATAGACTCCCGACTCCTGTATTCGTCAACCTATTCGCTTTCCAGCCTGGATTGCCGCGGCGGCTGGGGAACTTGCCCACCTTCAACTTCCGCCTGTAGCATGGATTGTTTGGCTTATCGATGAGGAGGCTTTATGGCGACGGATACCGTGGCGAGTCCGGCCGCGATGGCGAGCGGAACGACCAGGGTTTATAAGAACTTCATTGACGGCGAATGGGTCGAATCGACCACCGGCGAAACGTTTGAAGACCGGAACCCCGCGGACACGCGGGAAGTGGTTGCGATCTTTCAGAAATCGGGAAAGGCCGATGTAGATGCGGCCGTCGACGCGGCCAAGCGCGCGTTCGAGCGCTGGCGCCTGGTGCCGGCTCCGCGCCGCGCCGAGATCGTCTTCCGCGCCGCCGAAATGCTGGCTGAGCGTAAGGAGGAGTACTCGCGCGACATGACGCGCGAAATGGGCAAAGTGATCAAGGAAACCCGTGGCGACACGCAGGAAGCGATCGACACGGCGTATTACATGGCGGGCGAAGGACGACGGCTGTTCGGCCCGACCACTCCATCTGAGCTTCCCAACAAATTTGCCATGGCCGTGCGCCAGCCCGTGGGTGTGTGCGGGATGATCACCCCGTGGAACTTCCCCATGGCGATTCCCTCCTGGAAGCTGCTGCCCGCGATCGTGTGCGGCAACGCCTGCGTGATCAAGCCGGCGCAGGACACGCCGCTCTCCACCTTCAACCTGGTGCGCACACTGACTGATGCCGGAGTGCCTAAGGGCGTGATCAATGTCGTGTCCGGCTTCGGCTCAAGTGTGGGCGGCCCTCTGACCGAGCACGCTGATGTGCGTGCGATCTCGCTCACGGGTTCGACCGCTGTCGGTCGAACGGTGGGCACCACGGCCGCCAAGAGCTTCAAGCACTGCTCGCTGGAATTGGGCGGCAAGAATCCGATGATCGTGCTCGACGATGCCAACCTCGATCTCGCGATCGAAGGCGGCCTGTGGGGCGCATTCGGCACCACCGGACAGCGCTGCACTGCGACCAGCCGCATCATCGTGCAGAAGGGCGTTTATCGCGAGTTTGTCGAGCGGTATGTATCGCGCGCCAAGGCACTTAAGGTGGGCAATGGTTTAGACGAGTCGGTCGACATGGGACCGGCGGTCAATGAAGCGCAGCTGAAGACCGACCTGAGTTACGTGGACGTCGGCAAAGACGAAGCCGCCAAGCTGGTATGCGGTGGGAACCGGCTCGAGAAAGGCGCTTATCAACACGGCTACTTCATGGAGCCGACGGTGTTCATCGACGTCGATCCCAGGATGCGCATCGCGCAGGAGGAGATCTTCGGGCCGGTCGTGTCGATCATTCCCTGCGACGGATTAGAGCATGCGATCGAGATCGCGAACGGGATCGAGTACGGATTGTCCTCGGCGCTGTATACGAAGGACGTCAACAGGGCGTTTGTGGCGATGCGCGATCTGTATGCTGGCATCACCTACATTAACGCGCCGACCATTGGCGCCGAGGTGCACCTGCCCTTCGGCGGAACCAAAGCGACTGGCAACGGCCATCGCGAAGGCGGAATCGGCGCGATTGACTTTTACACCGAGTGGAAGTCGGTCTACATCGACTACTCCGACAAGCTGCAGAAGGCGCAGATCGACCGGGTGGAGTAGTGGCGTGGACCGCAAAACATGGGGGTAGCGCAACCTCGAGGAAGAACCTAAGATTTTCTTTGCGACCTTTGCGGTCGTGCTTCGTGGTCTTTGCGGTTAAGCTTTCAGGGACGTAAACCACGTTTCTCCGGGAGTTCGGATGCCAGCCACCCAGGTTCGCGAAGTTGCCGCTGCCCAGCGTTTGGAGAACGTCCGCTACGCCATCCGGGATCTGGCGGTGGTGGCCAATCAGGTTGCAAAAAAGGGCCACAAGGTCCTGCCCCTGAATATCGGCGATCCCATCAACTTCGATTTCCAGACTCCTGCCCACCTGATCGAAGCCGTGTACAAGGCGATGAAGGACGGCAAGAACGGCTACGCGCCTTCACCTGGCATCAGGGAGGCGCTCGATGCGATCCGCGGAGAAGCCAAGCGCAAGGGCATCACCAGCGTGCAGGATATCTTCGTCACCTCCGGGGTCAGCGAGACCGTCGACATCTGCCTGGCGGCGCTGCTGAACCCGGGTGACAATCTGCTGACGCCGAGTCCGGACTACCCGCTGTATTCGGCCGTCCTGGCCAAGCTTGGGATCGAGCTGAACACCTACGCGCTTAATGAAGACGACGGCTGGCAGCCGGATCTGATTGACGTTCACAAGAAAATCGGGCCGCGGACCCGCGGCATTGTGCTGATCAATCCCAACAACCCCACTGGCGCGGTGTGCTCGCGGCGCATGCTCGAGACCATTGCCGAGCTGGCGCGCCGGAACAACCTGGTTGTCTTCGCCGACGAGATCTACGACAAGTTGATCCTCGATGACGATTCGCACGTTTCGATGGCAGCCGTGGCGCCCGATGTGCCGGTCGTGACCTTCGGCGGCTTGTCGAAGAATTACCTCGCACCTGGGTGGCGGATCGGCTGGGGCGTCGTGAGCGGTGAAGCTGCCGCCGTGAAACCATATGTAGAGGGGATCGGGCGCTTACTTCGCTCGCGTCTGTGTGCGAACCACCCAGAGCAATACGCGATCAAGGCCGCGCTTGAAGGCCCGCAAGATCATTTGAAGGAAGTGACGGCCAAGCTGCGGTCGCGGCGCGACCTGACGGTGAAGTGGTGCTCGACGACTCCGCGCGTGAGCTGCGTTTCGCCCAAAGGCGCGTTCTATGCTTACCCGCGGCTTGATATTCCTGAAGAGGACGACGTGTTCGTGAAGGAACTACTCCTCGAGAAGCACGTGCTCGTGGTGCACGGATCTGGTTTTGGGCAGAAACCCGGCACAAAACACTTCCGCATCGTGTTCCTGCCCGATGAGCAAACCCTCTCCACGGCCTACTCGGCGATCGCCGAGTTCATGAAAGCGCGCTACAAATAGGTTCCGCCGGAATTCGGCCCGCGCATGCGCGTCAGCGCGCCAGGTTGCCGAAGGTCGCCAGCCGGCGTTTCTTTAGATCGGTCACGTCCAGCTGACCCGCTGCCAGATCCTCCTCTCCAGCCCACTCCTTGGCTTCGCGCCCGGCCAGCCGATGCAGCAAGGTGCCGGAGCAGGTGGTACAGCAATAGGCTTTCACCTAGGTTAGGCGAGACCCTGTCCTTCACATGTGGTTACGTTTTGTAGGGATTATCGTCAGGATACGATGAGGCTCATATGGGCTTCTACACCGGCTCAATTCCGTGATGCCCCAATCACCCATGAAGATGAGGGACTCTTATTTTGCCGGAGCAATGTGCCTGGTGTTCTTCCTGGCTTCGCAAGCTTTTCAGGAAGTCGCCTACCACTTCTGGATTCCTGCGCCGCGCAACCCACACGATGAGTTGCTCATTTACCTGCTGAGGATCGACCAGGTCCGGTCCCTTTTCGTTCTGGCGGGGATTCTGGCCCTCGCGGTGCCCTTTGGCGTGATTGCCATTCGCTGTTTCCGCGCGGCACCACTCGCCTCGACGCTCGGGTTGATCTTTGGGGCGGCTTTCATCTTTTTCGAGCTTTCCGAGCGTGCCGTGGAGATCTTTGTAGTCGGGCAGAATTGGGCCAACGGGTTCTCCCGCGCGCTTTCCGCGTCCGAAAGCGAGGCGATTCTGCGACGTTTCGCAGCCTGGAACGAGGCCGCGGCTGCCTTGACCTTCTGTCTCCGGCTTTCCTATCTGTTAGGCTCGCTTGCCTTTGCCAGGGCTACATGGAAGGCAGAGGCGCCGGCGCGTTGGGGGTGGCTTGCGACGGTTGCATTTCTTCTGAACGCATTGCGCTTGCTGGCACGTCTGCTCAGCACCTTTGCTGCGCAAAAATGGCTAAACGGATTCAATGACCAGCTCTATTTCCCGGCAGTGTTCGCCATCATGGGGATGCTGACCGTCTGGTTCTTTTTGATGGCCGGAACCTGTGATCCGACCGGGGCGGGTCCGGACTCCGCTGCCTAACCTACTAAATTCCCGGAAAATCCGGTTCTCTAGAGCGAGAGCGGCTTTCCATGGCCTTTCCCGCAAAATCTGTTTTAGACTCAGGGAGGAGATTTCCGGGGCAGCCTGAGTGATCGATATTCATTGCCACATCCTGCCGGAAGTGGATGATGGGCCGAAATCGTGGGAAGTTTCGCTGGAGATGTGCCGCATTGCGGCGTCCGACGGCATTGCCCAAGTCGTGGCCACGCCCCACTGCAATGATCGATACCACTACGACCACAACTACCTGATGCAGTGTGTGCGGCGGCTGCAGGAACTGGCCGGGCCGAGTCCCGCCTTGAATCTGGGCTGCGATTTCCATCTCTCCTACGACAACCTGCAGAGTGTGCTGGCCAACCCGGATCGCTACACCATCGCCGGTTCACGCTACTTGCTCGTCGAGCTCAGCGACTACAGCATTCCCACACAGATCGGCGACTGCTTCCTGCGCCTGGGGGATCGCGGCATCACCCCGGTCATCACCCACCCCGAACGCAACGCCATCCTGCGGCCGAACCCACAGCGTGTGATCGAGTTTGTAGAGCTGGGGTGCGCGGTGCAAATCACCGGCAATGCCCTCACCGGCTTTTGGGGGGAGCGGGTGCAGCGAGCGGCCCGCTGGCTGCTCGAGCACGAGGCCGTGCATGTCATCGCGTCGGATGCGCACGACACGAAGCATCGGACCCCGGTTCTGTCGCGAGCACGCGACTTGGCGGCAACGATCTGTGGCGCGGATGTGGCAGAAGCCATTGTCGAACACAATCCGCAGGCCATGTTGCAGGGTCAGCCATTGCCCTACTCCCCCAAGCCTGTGCTCAAAGGATAGGAATATCCTGAGAGGGACGTGGAACCAATCGTCTCGCCGGCTGTCGCGAGAGCGCGCCCCGAGATTGTCGAAGGCTGCTTCTTACCCTTGCTGACTCTCGAACTTGGGAAGGACGGGGCTGCCATCCCATTCCGGCAACCAACGTCAACTGAGGGCGAGGACGCCCTCAGGACAGCCGGCGGGACGCCGGCGCTACGTTGTTTTCTCGCAGCCTGTTTTAGAAGACGTGTTCCGCCTTGTCTCCGCTGAATACCAGCGTCTGCAGTACCCTCTCCTTGGCCTCATTGAGCACATACATCACTGCGTTGCGGTTCGCCTTTTCCTTCAAGGGCACCAGCGTGCACTTCACGTGGGCTTCCGCGGCCTTGCCCGATGTGATTGGCTTGAACACCATGATGTGATTGTCCGGTTCCATCACGTGGCGGACCTGATATTGCCCTTCGGGCAGCAGCACGTCGCCCACGCGGGTGGGGGCCGTGAGGTTGAGCGTGCGCACGTCGGACACGCCATACTTGTTCGTCCCGGCCGAGAGCAGCGCGGCGAAGGTCACCAGAACGGCAATGCACAATACTGTAGTTTTCAGGGATTTCATAACGATTCTCCGGAAGACGAGCTATTTCCATGCTAACGTGACGGGCCGAAGCGGAAGTGTGCGTCGTCACGAGATGGTGTGACGCGTTTTTGCGGGACCTCGGTCAATGTCGCGACAAGTCTTGCTTGGCGAAGAGGAGATTGGCCTGCGGTCAGTTCGGTTGATTGGGTACGGGAGCAGGCGCAGCCGGACCGGGTGCAGATTTCCCGGCCCCCGAAGAACGCGGCTCGGGTGCCGTCGTCATGGCGCTCTCGGGGTTCAGCAGGTGGTCATGGCTTGGACCCAAACCCAGCTTGATCAGGGCGCGGGAATCCGGAACTGTCTTGTTTTGCCAGCCGTTGTCGGCCTGGTAGCGGCGCAACGCATCTTCGGTCGACGCGTCCCATTTGCCGCTCGCCTCGCCACTCAGGTAGTGCTGCTTAATCAGCGCTTGTTGGATCTGTACGGTGCGATCACCGTCGATCTTCTCCTGTCCGCGGTGAGCGGTCTTGCGTGATTTCTTACCTTTATGCGCGCCCGCGTGCGTAGACGATTTCTTCGATTTGCTCGAAGTCGCGGAGCGCGCGGTGCTGCTTGAAGAATGATGCGCCGCCGATGAACTCTTGTGAGTGACTGGCTTCTTCGAAGACTTCGAACTGTTCGGCGCTGGCGAGGAAGCATCGGCGGACACAAACGTGCAAAGCAGCGCGGCAAGCCCTGCGGCTCTCAACGCATGCTTCGACCATGTTCGCCCACAAGCCATAGATACCCTCGTCTCCCCGTCTTTCTCTCCCCTCGGTCTCTTAAAGACCACGGACCCTGAGGTGGAGTGGGCCGCGATTATACATAAAACAAGCCCAACGGCCGCAGCGTAATCATCCCCGACTTGGGACGCCCCTGCCAGTGACCGTTGGGCAATGGTCTGGTTACGGAAGTGTACCGGCGATGAAGATGGTTCCATCCTGTCGCCCGGCCCCGCGTGGGCGCACCAGGAAGACCACATCCTGACCGCTCTTCAGGGTTGCTTCGATTTTGCTGAAGTCCTCCGCCGTATTTAACGGTTGCTTATTAATCTCAAGGATAACGTCGCCCCGATTCAAGCCGATGTCATCCGCGAACCCGCCGCCCTTCACGTCCTGCACGATCACGCCCTTGCCGGCCGGGACGTCGAGACGGTCCGCGAGATCCGGAGTGAGGGCGCGGACGGTCAGCCCCAACTTGCTTTCTTTGGGGTGCTGCTCGTCGTTGCCCTGCTGGTCCTCACCCAGGCGCGCCGCGAAGAGTTTTGAGCGGTCGGCGATGGTCACCGTGGTGTCTTCCTTCTTGCCGTTCCGCATGAAGCCAACTCTTGCCTTGCTACCCGGCTTGCGCCCAGCAATATCGGCAACCAGTTCATCGCCGTTCTTGACGTCCCTGCCATCGACAGAGGTGATGGTGTCGCCCACTTTCAATCCTGCGGAATCCGCCGGGCTGCCGGCAACGACGTTCGAGATCGTCACCCCCGATTGCACACCATACACGCGCGCGATCGCGGGAACGGGTTGCGCGGCAAACTCTACGCCGATCGAGCCACGGGTGACCTTGTGCTCAGGTCCGATAAGTTGGTTGTAAACCTGGACGACGGTGTTCGAAGGCATGGCGAAACCGACACCGGCATAGGCGTTGGTTTCAGTGAGGATGGCTGTGTTGATTCCGATCACTTCGCCGGCCATGTTCACCAGCGGGCCACCGGAGTTGCCGGGGTTAATGGCCGCATCGGTCTGGACGAACGACTGGAATTGCCGGCCGGGAACGATGTTCCGGCCCTTCGCCGAAACGATGCCTGCGGTCACGGTGGCCTGCAGTCCAAAGGGGCTGCCGATGGCGAGCACCCAATCGCCGACCTGCATACTGTCGGAGTTGCCGATCTTGGCCGTCGGGAGGCCGTGTTCCACCTCAATCTTGATGACGGCCAGGTCGGTCTCCTGGTCGGAGCCGACGACCTTGGCGTCATGCTGCACGCCAGGGGGATCGTCCTGCAGACGAACGCGAATGCGATCGGCCTTCTCGACCACGTGCCGGTTCGTCACAATGTAGCCTTTGGCGTCCACCAGAACGCCTGAGCCCAGCGAGCGCTCCTTGATGTCGCCGCCACCGGGCCCGCCCTGTCCCCCGAAGAAACGGTCAAAGAAATCGTCGAAGGGGCTGCCGCTGCCACCCCCGCCCTCCTCATCATCGGGGCCGGGCCGGACGCCGCGCCGCTGCTTGTGCGGATTCTTGATCGTAGATTCGGTATTGATGTTCACTACGGCGGGTTCGAGCTGCTTGGCGATCTGCGAAAACGTATTGGAAAGCTGCGTGGGAGAGGGCACGCTCAGCGGCGTCGCGTCGGAGGATTTCTGCCCTTCCTTGCCCTTTACACCATAAGAAACGATCGAGCCGATAAGAATGCCAACCGTCAATGTGCCTAGAATGCTGAGGGTATAGAGCCAACGATTGGCCTTCAGGCTCGCCCAAAAAGCGCTTTCGCGCGGTTCCATAGCGTGACTTCCTCCGGATATTCGTAACCCGGTAGATTATACCCGTTCAGCAGCCCCAGGCAGAGCGCAGCAGGTCCTGCAAATACTCCTCCTTAGACGCGACGGAGGCGCAAATCGTTTTATGGTCCCGCCGAATTTGCGGGGATCTCACATCCGCTCGACAAGAGCTACCAGGAAAACCCCGGTGTAGGTCACGATGACAAGTAGCACCAGCAAAGCCCCGAACGAGAGCATCGTCAGCAGGTTGAAGGGGCGGGCGACACAGACCTGGACCAGCCGGAAGACGCCCAGGAACTCTAGAACCGCCAAGACCGGAAAAAGCAGTACGGCCCATAGCCTTGCATGGGCAATCGCCGGATGAAAGACCAGAAGGACGAAGGCAGGGAGAAAGGCCAAGGCAGGAACTATGGCGAGGGCCGCGCTCCAATAGAAAAGCCGCTCCCGCTCCCGCCAGTTCACGTCCGGAAGTTTAACCGGGGCGTGCGGACGCAGGTGGGGGCTAATCTACTTGGCTTCGTAGACGGTACTCCCACCGACAACCGTGCGCAGGACTTTGGTGCCCAGAAGCATCGATGGACCGACGGCGGTCACATCGCGATCAAGAATTACGAAGTCAGCCAGCATGCCGGGAGCCATCAGACCCTTCTGCTTCTCAGCGAATTCAGCAAAGGCGGAACCGGTCGTGTAAGCCGCGATGGCCTGTTCCATCGAAATCTTCTGATCAGGAAAGTATTCTTTCTTCCCGTCTTCGCTTTTCCGGGTGATCGCAGCATACAGACCCCGAAACGGCGTGATGGGCTCGACCGGATAGTCGGTGCCGAAAGCGAGTGAAACGCCGCGTTTCAGAAATTCCGCCCATGCATAAGAATGTGCGGCGCGCTTCTCCCCAAGACGCGACTCGGCCCACTTCATGTCGGAAATCAATTGGCACGGCTGCATCGACGCAATGACTTTCAGGTCACGGAATCGCACGATCTGCTGGGGCGTAACCACCTGTGAATGCTCGATGCGAAAGCGATAATCGTCTCCGCCATTGGCGGCTTTGACTTTCTTCTCCTTGGCGGCCTTCTGGGCTTCGGCGAAGGCATCGAGCGCCATTTGCGCACCTTTGTCACCGATGGCGTGGAAGCCGATCTGGAAGCCGGCCAGGACGCGCTCTTGGGTCATTTCATTGAGCTTTGAGGCGTCATAGCGAGGCAGGCCCGAGTTCTTTGGGTCATCGCTGTAGGGCTCGAGCAAAGCCGCGGTGTGCGACCCGAGCGATCCGTCCATGAACCCTTTGAGCATGCCGGTGCGCAGCATGAGATCGTCAGCCGGATGCGCCTTGCGTTTGGACTCCAATTGATCGACGGCGCCGTCGAAGGGCAGCCACTCGCTGACGCGAGCAGTCAGCTTCCCGTCTTTCTCGATTTCTTCGAGAACCTGAAAATCTTCCCAGGTGCCAGAGTTGTCCTGAACGGAAGTGACACCCCACTGGGCGGCCTGGGCGAGAGCGGTCTCCATGGCCTGCCGGCGCTTGTCGTGAGTGGGAGCCGGGATCGCGTCGTAGACGGCCTGTTTTGCCGTTTCCCGCAGGATCCCGGTGGGCTGCCCGTTAGCGTCACGGTCGATCTTGCCGCCTTTGGGATCGCGGCTGGCAATCGTGATGCTCGCGAGTTGCAGAGCCCGCGTGTTGGCGACCGCGATGTGCCCGTCGACCCGACCGAGAAAGACGGGGTGATCGCTCGAAACCTCGTCCAGGTCCCAGCGCGAGGGAACGGTCTTGACCGGCCACAGATTTTCATCCCAGCCGCCACCCAGGATCCAGTCGCCCGGAGCCGCCTTTTCCACCTTGGCGCGCAGGCGCTCGCGGAACTGGTCGAGTGATTTCACGCCCACGAGGTCTACGTTCAGCGCTTGGGCTCCGCCTTCCGACAGATGCACATGCGCATCGTTGAACCCCGGCATCAGGAATTTTCCGCCTACATCGATCACCTGGGTCTGGGGGCCTTTGAGTTTCAGAATTTCCGCGTTCTCGCCGACGGCTTGAATACGATCGCCGCGAACCGCGATGGCCTGGGCACGCTTCATGGCCTTAAAGGCCGAGACTTCCGCAACCCCGGTGTAAACGTTCGCATGAATGAAGATCTTGTCGGCTCGGGGAGGCGCAGGCGGCTCTTGGGCAAGAGCCAAGCTCGGAGTCAAGAGAAAGCAAAGGAAAAACTTCATCATGCACCGACCCCCGCCAACACCAGCAAGGTGAGAAGGATTCGCTTGAGGGCCACTTCCCGGCCGGTGCAATCGAACCATTCCTGCAAGGTGTGGGCCCCGCCGCCGGAACCGCCCCCGCCAATCGCGATGGCCTCGCGTCCCAGGGATAGGGGAATGTTGGCGTCCGTGGAGGCACGCTGTACCTGCGCGACGTTGCCCAGATGGCTATCGACAGCGCGTAGAACCTCCAGAATGCGGGCCTTGGAATCCAATTCACCTGCGGGACGATCCCCGATCACGACCACTTCGTAGGTCAACGCGTGGGCTTTGCGAGCCGCGAGGACCCTCGATTCAGCGATGCGATGCTCGGCTTCAACCGCGTGATCAAGCGACAGGCGCAACGAACTCTCCAGGCGCTCCAGCTCGGTGCTGGAGGTCGAGCGCAGATCCACCCGCATGCTGGCCGATTCGGGAATCGAATTCACCGATGTTCCCCCGCGAATCACACCGATGTTGAACGTGCTTTTAGGCGCGGAGGAAACCGGTGTCTGGCAGAAGCGCTCAATCGCGCGCGAAAGAATCACGATGGGGTTGGGCGCGCCAAAATCGCTCCAGGAGTGTCCCCCCGGGCCGCGCACGATGATCTCAAAGCGGCGGCTGCCCAGAGCTTCGGCCACGATCGTATCCGAGCCCGCTCCGTCGAGAATCAGGCTGTAGGCGATCGAGTCTTTCCAGCGTGGTGTGGCAAAGATGTGGCGCATGCCGCGCAAATCGCCTTCGCCTTCTTCCCCCACGTTACCAATGAACAGAAACGGCATGGTGTGGCGCACGCGCGCGGATCGTAATAGCGCGGCAATGGCCAGCATGGCCGCTACCCCGGCACCGTTATCCGAAACCCCCGGCCCATAAAGCCGCGTGCCCTGCTGGCGAATGTTGAGCGGGGTTCCGGCGGGAAATACCGTATCGATGTGCGCGCTCAGAGCAATGTAGCGCTTGCCAAAACCGGGATGAACGCCGAACACATTGCCCACGTCATCGATGCGAACGTCGTCGAGGGCGAGCTCGCGAAAGCGGTCCGCCAGCCAGGCGGCGCGGGCACCCTCGCCAAACGGGGGAGCCGCGATGCGAGCCATCTCCAGTTGCCAGTGCGCTAATTGCGGTTCTTGCGCCCGAAACCAGTTGAACGCAGACCGCACTTCCGGCGAGGCGGACATGCGCGCGACTTCTTCGTGGACCGAGGGACTGGTGTCCGACACTTCAGGGCGGGAACCGATCGGCATGGGCTCGTTCGCGTTATCTTACAACGCGCAATGGACCGGCCGGGTTGCTTTCGCAGGGTCGCACCATTACGGTCGTGACACGAGATTTGGGTTCGGTGCAGCTTCAGTGCTGTGGCCGTGCGGCGGTCACGCACGCCAGGATTTCCGCGTCACTAAGCGTGTGGTCGGACTGCTTCGCCTTCGCGAACACGCGATCCACGACCTCGTCCGTCACCGGAATGCCACGCCGTTCCAGCCAGTAATGGACGTTGGACTTGCCGCTCATGGGGCCGATGTCGATGACCTGCTCCAGGCCGAATACGTGCGAAGGCACGCCAGAGTACACCGCATTCGCCAGTTCGACATCGTTCTTCTTGAAGGCTTTGACCAGTGCCGCGGCGTGCACCCCGGTCGCCGTGCGGAACGCATCTTCTCCGACGACGGGATAGTTGGCGGGAATCGGAACGCCCGTCGCACGAGCCACGGCCACGCAATAGTCCTTGAGCTTGGTGAGGTCCTGCTGGTCCCAGGGCGCAATGCCCATCAGTTTCAGGTTCACGAGCATCAGGTCCATCTGCGTATTGCCTACACGCTCACCCACACCGAGAGCCGAAGCATGCACGCAATCGGCCCCAGCAACCAGGGCCGCTATCGCGTTGGCGACTCCGAGTCCGCGATCGCAGTGGCCGTGCCAGTCAACGCGAATTTTTTCTCCCGACGGCTTCACGATTTCCTCGAGCGCGAAGCGCACCAGAGCGAAAGCACCCATCGGTGTCGCGTGTCCCGCCGTGTCGCAGAGCACGATCGCCTTCGCGCCGCACGAAATGGCTGTGGAGTAGAGCTTGCGCACCATCTCGGGATCGCAGCGCGTGGTGTCCTCGGTGACGTACATCGGGTCGAGGCCAAGTTGGACAGCGAACTTCACGGCCTTCTCGGTGGTCTGGAGCAGAAAATCGTTGGTCCAGCCCTCGGTGTAACGCCGGATCGGGCTCGAGCCGATGAAGGTCGCGGCCTCAATCCGCAGTCCGGTCTTCTGAGAAATCTCGGCAATCGGACGAATGTCGTTCTCATGCGTACGCGCCGCGCAGTTGGCGCGGATCTTCATTCTGTGATTGACGATTTCGCGCGCAAGGGCCGTGACGTGCTCTACCGCACGCGGTCCCGCGCCGGGCAAGCCCAGGTTCAGAGAATTGATACCCAACGACTCCATCAGGTGAAGGATCGCGATCTTGTCCTGGATCAGGGGATCGCGAACGGAGGGTGATTGCAGGCCGTCGCGGAGCGTCTCGTCATTCAGCAGCACTCGCCCCGCAGGCCGCAGGGACTTTGGGTGGCTGGTGTTCCAGTCGTAGATGAGGTCGGAAGTCTTCACAACAGTCGTCAGTCTTCAGTCGCTAGTCGTCAGCAAATCAGAGATCGCTGGGGATCGCCGTTGGGCCCTGCCGTCGGTCCTCGGTCGTCGGTCGTCGGCTGAAACACCGGCGGTGAAGACCTATGGGTTTGCTGACGACTCGCGACTGAAGACTATTTCTTCTCTTCCTTCGGCGGCAGCGTCAGGCCGAAGACTGAAATCTGACCCTCGCCCGCCACGTTGATTCCATTCGCCGCTTCGGGGTTGGGCAGGTACAGGGTCTTGCAGGTTTCGCAGCGATACACTTCCGCGTTGCGCCCCCACGCCTTTTCGATGCACCCGCATTCCTGCTCGACGGCGTCGCTGGCGTAGAACCAGCGCTTCAGATGGCCGCCGCAGTATTTACCCTTCTCATCTTTTTCGTTGCAGGCACGCTGGCCCACTTTCTTGACCTTCACCTTGTGCTTGGGAAGCTGCTGCGCAGCATGCGGAATCGTAGTTTCACCGGCTGCCAAGAGAAGTCCTCACTTTCACCCGGAGTGGCCCCAGAACGCGGGCGAACTGCTTTCATTCTACTTGAAGGAAATTCACCGTCCAAGAAAGTACCGCCGGCTACGGCCCGGAGCGCAGTCACAGGGTTCCGCAGGCCGTCGTAAGATCTTGCCCTCAGCTTGGCGAAGGGGCGTCCTCGTTCTCACCCCAGGATTGCCCTAAACCTTGCGCCCAGTCAGCACACCCGCAGACCGCAGGGCTCCGCGCACCCGACTGGTAATCCCGCGTGCGAACTGCATATCTACAAAAGCCTCCATCTGCCGCGTGAACGCTTCTCCATAGCCGTACCACCAAACCTTCTTGATGCCGGGCACACGGTCGCTATCGAGATACTTCGGCCAGACCATTTCTTCGAGGCCGAATCTCCCATGCACGCGCCCCAGGCCGCTTGCCTTCACCCCCCCATGAGGTGCTTCACTGATGCCGAAGCACGAAATCACATCGTTCACCATCACTGTGCCGGCACGGATCCGACCGGCGATCGCTTCGCCTCGTGTGCGGTCCCGCGTCCACACGCTGGCGGCGAGACCAAAATCTGAATCGTTCGCCAACTGCACGGCTTGCTCCTCGGAGTCAAACGGAGCGACCGCCAGCACGGGTCCAAAGGTCTCCTCACGCATGATCCGCATCTCAGCCGTGACGTCCGCCAGCACGGTGGGTGCATAGAAATTCGGCCCAAGTTCCGGCAAGCGCGACCCACCGGTGAGTAGGCGGGCACCGTCCCGAACGGCCTCGTTGACCTGGCTCTCCACCATTCGCAACTGACGTTCGTGGATCATCGGCCCAACGTCAGTTTTCGGATCGAGCCCGTTGCCCACCCGGAGTTGCTGAGCTTTCGCGACGCACAACTCGAGGAACTTCGGATAAAGGGAGCGATGTACATAGCAGCGCTCGACCGAAAGGCAAGCCTGCCCGGCATTCACGAATGCACCCCATACGCCCGCACTGGACGCCACTTCCAGATCGGCATCTTCGAGCACCAGCATCGGGTCCTTCCCGCCGAGTTCCAGAACGACCGGCAACAGCCGAGTTGCGGCCGTCTGCGCAATACGCTTGCCGGTTGGCACGCTTCCTGTGAAGATCAGTTTGTCGATCGCAGATTCCAGAAGCGCCGCGCCGGTCGCGCCCTCTCCCACTACCACCTGAAAGATTTCGTCAGGCACGCCCGCTTCGCGCAGCAGTTCACGCAGCTTCAATCCCACGAGCGAAGTGAACTCCGACGGCTTCAAGACCAGAGCGTTACCAGTGACTAGCGCTGCGAGAGCGTCGACCGCAGGGATCGAGAACGGATAGTTCCAGGGCGAGACGATACCGATTACGCCATAAGGCTCCCGCACGATCCGCCCGGCCTTGGTCTTCATGGCCAGACTGCCGTGCGGGACCGGTTGATCGCGCGAAAATTCGTAGGCAGTGTCGATCAGGAAACGCGCCGCATCGAGGACCACCAGCACCTCGGTGAGCAGCGCCTCGACATAGGGCTTCCCGGCTTCTTTGGTGATCAATGTTGCGACATCGGACTTGCGCTGGTGAAGCTGCCGCTGAAAATTACGGAGGATCTCGATTCGCCGTTCGACGCCGAGAGCTTGCCAGGAGGGCTGCCGAGAACGCGCTTGAGCGACCGCCACGTGGACCTCTGCGGCCGAAGCGCACTCCAGTTCGGCGAGCACTTCGCCGGTGGCGGGATTGGTCGAGGCGACCTTCCCGACGCGTATTTGCAGATCTGTAGCCATATGGCAATAAAAGTTTACGCGGGCAGGAGTACCCGCGCCAAAAATGTAGCGCGGGAGTCCCGTCGCATGTCCCGAGGGCGTCTCGCTCTCGCCGCGACACGAAAGCTAATATTCCACGCTCACCAGACAAAGCCCGCTGGCTGGCGCGGTTGCGCCCGCGGCAGAGCGGTCTTTCATCTGAAGAATCCGGGAGATGTCCGAAAGCTGCAGGGTGCCCTTACCGACGAGAATGAACGTCCCCACCAAATTGCGGACCATGTGGTGCAGAAAGCCCCGTCCACGCACGGTGTAGACCATTTCCTCTCCCGCCCGCTCGAATTTCGAAGAGAAGATCGTCCGCACATTCGATAGGTCGCGGCCTTCCTGGTTCCGCTCGGGGTCCACCGCCGCAAAAGAAGTGAAGTCGTGCTCACCCTCCACCTCGCGCGCGGCATCCATCACAGCTTTTTCCACAAGCGGATACGGGAAATGCCACACATACCTCGCCAGAAAAGGCGGGCAAATGTCGCCGCGGTAGATGCGGTAGCGATAGGTTTTTGCCTGTGCCGACTTGCGTGCGTGGAAGTCCGCAGGCACTTCCTCGACCTCGAGGATGCGAATCACCGCGGGCAGCACGTCATTCATGGCGCGAAGAAAATTCTGGGCTGGGATCAGCGACTCGGTCGCAAAGTTTGCCACTTGGGCCAGGGCATGAACCCCGGCATCGGTGCGGCCCGAGCCCTGGGGTAGAACATTTTCGCCGGTGATCCGTCCAATCGCTGACGAAAGCAGGCCCTGAATCGTGGCGGTATCGGGCTGAACCTGCCAGCCGGAGAACTCGGTGCCGTCATAGGCGATGGTCAATTTGAGATTTCGGGGCACGATTGTTTCGAGTCCTCGGCCAGCGGCCTTTCATCTAAGCGACTTGCGCAAGGTTTACAAACTTTTACCCGTTTTTGCGTGGGATCGAGGAGAAACCGCAAACCCCCTTCGATATACTAAAAAATTCCCTGGTGGACTGCGGGATTTTTTGGCGCTCCGCCCGGTTCAGCCGCTCAATCAAGGAACCTTCCAGGCCCGTCTTGCGTATTTCTGGAAGCCGGCTTCGACGGCCAAGCCGTGCCCGCGATCAGATGCAATTGATACCAGAAAGCTTTCATGGATGGAGAGATGCGAATGCAACTGCCCTGTCGGAAGTCTTTTGTTAGCCTTTGCTGTTTGTTCACGATCGTATTAGCGCTGGCCGCAGGATCCTCGGCGCAGAGCGATGCCTCCGGCTCCATGCCGCAGGCGCCTTCGGCAACCAAGGCCGCACCTTCCGCGCCTGCCAAGCCGTTTGTCGTGGGCGAATACGCCAAGCCGCGCACTCATTTTCCCAACCCGATCGCGCCCTACGAAGAGCGGCGCGTCGCGCCTCCGAGCCTCACGAACACCCCGCGGCTTGACCAGTTGATGCAGAACGGCAAGCTCATGCTCTCGATGAACGACGCCATCGCATTGGCGCTCGAGAACAACCTCGACATCGCGATTTCCCGTTACAACCTGAGCATCGCCGACACCGACGTGCTGCGCACGAAAGCGGGCGCTACCTTGCTCGGCGTGAACACGGGCGTGGTGCAAGGCACTCCCGGCGGCGGCGTAGGTGGATTCGGCGGCGCGACCACAGCCAGTGGCGGTGCGGGCGGAACGACGACCGGTGGCGGCGGAGCCGGTGCCGGAACGCTCGGTATCGTCAGTTCAACCCTGGGCCTCGGATCGCCAATAACGTCGTACGATCCCATACTGACGGGGACGATACAGCTCGATCGAAATCGAATTCTGGGGACAAATCCATTCTCCAGCCCGGTTACGAGTCAGAACACGAACACCTATGACTTCGGTTATAACCAGGGATTCATGACGGGCACGGACTTGAGCGTCGGGTTTAACAATGCTCGTACTACCAACAACTCGACGTTCTCTACTTTCAGCCCGCAGCTGAACTCCAACTTCCGCGCTCTGGTCACTCAACATCTATTGCAGGGGTTTGGCTTCCTTCCTAACAAGCGGTTCATCATCATTGCCAGCAACAATCGCGAACTCACCGACGTCGCTTTCCGCCTCCAGGTCACAACTACGGTTGACCAGATTCAGAACATATACTGGGACCTCGTCAATGCGTATGAGAACGTCAAGGTGCAGCAGGACGCGCTCGCACTGGCCGACAAAACTCTGTCGGACAACAAGAAACAAGTGCAGATCGGGACGCTGGCTCCCATCGAAATCGTGCGCGCTCAAAGCCAGGTAGCGACCAGTCAGCAGGCCTTGATCGTCGCGAAAACCAACCTCGAGCTGCAGCAACTTCTCATGAAGAATGCTCTCAGCCGAACCGTTCAAGATCCCGCTCTCATCGATGCAGAGGTAATTCCGACCGACACGATGCGCCCGGTCACGAACGAACCCGTGGCGACGAGCCAGGATCTGGTTGGCGATGCGCTGGCCCATCGTCCAGAGCTCATCGAGTCGAGGATCGACCTTCGAAGCCGCGAGGTCAGTATGAAGGCGGTGAAGAATGCCCTGCGCCCAAGTGTGGATCTGTTTGCATATTACGGCGGAGCGGGCCTGGGTGGATCCCAGAATCCCTTCAATCTTTGTGCGAATCAGAACCCCGTCAAGTTCGGTTGTGCCGGCCCAGGTAATCCCGTTGGGACAACCGAAGTTCCAATCGCTCCAACGATCAGCTACGGCAGCACGCTCAATCAATTGGTCAATTCAACGTCCCCCGACAAAGGAGCCGGCCTGAGCATCAACATTCCCATCCGCAACCGCACCGCGCAAGCCAACCAGATCCGCTCGCAGCTGGAATTCCGCCAGGCCCAGCTCCGCCTGCAGCAGGTGGAAAACGAAATCCGCATCGAGGTTCGCAACGCACAGTTCGCCCTGCAGCAGAACCAGGCGAGCGTCGCCGCCGCGCAAGCTGCGGTCGACCTCGCCCAGGAATCGCTCGACGCCGAGCAGAAGAAGTACGCCTTGGGTGCCTCGACCAGCACGCTCGTCCTGCAACAATCGAGCGCGTTGACGCAGGGCCGCTCCAACTTGGTGGCCGCGCGCGCTGCTTACGAGAAAGCACGCGTGGAACTCGACCGCGCTACCGGACTTCTGCTCGAGCACAATGGAATCGACCTGGCCGACGCGCAGACTGGTGTGGTCTCCAAGCTCCCCAACGTGCCCTACGTGATTCCGCGTTCGGAGGTGAAGCCGGAGCCCGTGCCTCAACTCCCAACGCAACCATTGCCAAACAGCCAGGCTCCGGATCAAGGAAATCCCGTGCCTCAAACACAAACGCCGCCGCAAAACTAGACAAGCATTTTCCGTTGCAGAGGCCCGGCTGTCACTCGGCAGCCGGGCTTTCTGGTTTCGAATTTCTTGTATCCTATTGCCTTTAGCGAGAGTCGGTATCCAATACGGATCCCTATTCGGTGCAGATCCCTTCGAGGAGAAGGATTGAACTATGAGAATCGCAAATGACGTCACTGAGCTGATTGGCCACACTCCGCTGGTTTACTTGAGTAAGGTCACGGCCGGATGTCATGCGAAGATCGCAGCAAAACTCGAAAGCTTCAATCCGTGTGCCAGCGTGAAAGACCGCATCGGCGTCAGCATGATCGAAGACGCCGAACGCAGCGGCAAGATTCAGCCGGGAAAGACTGTCCTCATCGAGCCCACCAGCGGCAATACGGGGATCGGCCTGGCTTTTGTCGCAGCGGTGAAGGGCTATCGTCTTTTGCTGGTGATGCCCGACACCATGAGCCTGGAGCGGCGCGTGCTCCTGCGCGCCTTTGGCGCGGAGCTGGTCCTCACACCTGGGCCCAGCGGGATGAAAGCGGCCATGGCAAAGGCCAACGAAATCCTCGCCAACACGCCGAATGGGTACATCCTGCAGCAGTTCGCCAACCCGGCGAATCCGAAAATTCACTTCGAAACCACCGGCCCGGAAATCTGGGAAGACACCGATGGCAAGGTCGACATTCTCATCTCGGGAGTGGGCACGGGTGGCACAATCACCGGAGTGACCGAGTACATCCGCCCGAAAAAGCCCGGCTTCCGTGCCATCGCGGTCGAACCCAAGGACAGCGCCGTGCTCTCGGGCGGACAACCCAGTCCGCACAAGATCCAGGGCATCGGCGCAGGCTTCATCCCGGAGATCCTGCGCACCGACTACATTTCTGAAGTCATCCAGGTTTCGAATGAAGATTCGATTGACATGGCGCGGCGCCTGGCAAAAGAAGAAGGACTCCTCGTCGGCATTTCTTCCGGAGCCGCAGCGCTGGCCGCAATCGAGGTTGGAAAACGGCCCGAGAACGCCGGCAAACTGATCGTGGTCGTGCTTCCCGACTTCGGCGAGCGCTATCTGACCAGCGTCTTGTTCGATCACCTGCGCAAGGAAGCGATGGAGATGACGACGGTCGCTGTCTGATTCGCACGCAATGATCGGCTTCTGGCAAACCGTTCGGGAAGACATCGCGTCGGTCTTTGAAAGCGATCCGGCCGCGCGCTCCTATCTGGAAGTCTTGCTCTGCTACCCGGGACTGCACGCACTGTGGGCTTACCGCGTCTGTCACTGGTTCTGGAACCACAACTTCCGCCTGCTAGCCCGGTGGCTGTCGCAAGTTTCGCGTTTGTTTACAGGGATTGAAATTCACCCCGGCGCGCAGATTGGGCACCGCCTGTTCATCGATCACGGCATGGGCGTCGTCATCGGCGAGACCAGCATCGTGGGAGACGGAGTCGTTCTCTACCAGGGAGTGACACTGGGCGGAACCGGCAAAGAAAAAGGCAAGCGTCATCCCACCATTGGCAACGACGTGATCATCGGCTCGGGAGCGAAGGTCCTCGGCAACATCACGGTCGGCAACAACTGCCGCGTCGGCGCGGGGTCGGTCGTGCTGCGCAGCATCCCCGACAACTCCACCATCGTCGGAGTCCCCGGTCACATCGTTCTCCGTAACGGCAAGCGGGTGGTTATCAGCGATCCGAAAGAGATCAGCGATCCGATGTCGGACGTGTTCGCACGCCTCGCTGGCGAAGTCCATCAGATCCGCGAGCAGCTGCAACAGCACACCCAGGCAAACCTTCCGCCCGAACCAGTCTTGACTATCGACGAAGAGTGGGACACATACGCCGACGGCGGGGGAATCTGACGCCGCGCACCCATCGTCGAATATGATTTGTATCATGACGCCTGGCAGAATGTGATTCGTATCATGGCGCGCCGCAAAGCAGTGTTAGGGGTGTGCCTTCAGGCGCTGCGCCTGATAACCGCATACTCGCCAGCCCTTGCCTTCTCGTCCGGCTCAACCCGCGTCTCCATCCACGTCCGTGAGACAATACGCGCTTCCTGACCGTGATCGTGATCTGACCGCATGACGCTTTCCGTCGCCATCGTAGCCCAGGACGAAGAAGCGAACATCGGCCGCACGCTCGAAAGCGTGCGCTGGGCCGACGAAATCGTCCTGGTCGACTCCGGCTCGAAAGATTGCACCTGCGAGATCGCCCGTGGATTCGGGGCTCGCGTCATCGTGGAGCCGTGGCGCGGCTACGTCGCTCAAAAGCAATATGCGGTCGAACTCTGCACGAAGGACTGGGTGCTGCTGCTCGATGCCGACGAGCAGATCAGCCCGGAGCTGGCCGATGAAATGCGCCGGGTGCTCGCCAATCCGGGCGACGTCAATGGCTTCTGGCTACCGCGCAAGAATCTCTTCTTAGGCCGCTGGATCCGACATGGCGGCTTCTATCCCGACCTCAAGCTCCGCCTGTTCCGCAACGGCATGGGATCCGTCACCGGCCATGACCCTCACGACCGCTGCGAACTGAAGCCCGGCGTGCCCCGGTGCACCCGCCAATTCCAAGGCGCCATGGTGCACTACACCTATCCCACGCTGACGTACTACATCGGGCACATGAACCGCTATTCCTCGCTGGGAGCGGAACTGGCCGCCGCGAGCGGGAAAACCACTTTCAGCATCGCCGACATTGTGATGCGACCACTGGCGACCTTCTTCTACAACTACGTGGTCCGCCTGGGCTTCCTGGACGGCCGCGAAGGCCTGCTGCTGCACCTGTATCATGCCGTGTACGTTTCCTGGAAATACGCAAAAGCATGGGAACTCGCGCGCAACCGCGATGCCGGGAACCGATGAGCCTTCAGCCCCGTACTCATCCTTGAGAGGTTCTCTGGTGCAAAAGCTTCGGCGCTTCATCCTGGTTTGCTTGTCTCTGACTCTCCTGCCGAGCTTCACCGCCGGGACACAAACTGGGACCACTGACCGAATCCGGATCTCATTGGACACGAGCGAAGCGGAAGCAGTGTCCGCCATTCTCGACAAGAAGGCGGCAGGCTGGACCGTGACCGACGCAGAGTGGCAGAAACTCTTCGCGACCGAGCCCTACCAGCGGCTCAAAAAGCGCGAAGCTTCGATGCATCGTGAATTCACGGACGAGGATTTTACGAAGTTTGTCCTCTCTGACGAGCTCGCGAAGCAAGCTGCCGAATTGCGCAAAACGCTCGACGACTGGAAGAAAGCAGATCTCACCGCCGCAGCACAGCGTGTTCTCCCTTACCTGCCGGCGCAGGCCCGGATTCGCGCCAAGGTTTATCCGGTGATCAAGCCCAAGCACAACAGCTTCGTGTTCGAAAGCAGCACCGATCCTGCAATCTTTCTGTACATTGACCCGGCGGTTACGCGCGCAAAGTTCGAGAACACGGTCGCTCACGAGATGCATCACATTGGCTTCGCCAGCCTTGGAGATGCGATGGACGCCAACCTCGCCGGCCTCCCGCCGGCAACAAAATCTGCCGTGGAGTGGATGGGCGCTTTCGGCGAAGGCTTTGCTATGCTCGCAGCCGCGGGCGGCCCCGATGTCCATCCCCACGCCGTAAGCACTCCCGAGGAGCGCGCTCGCTGGGACCACGATATGGCCAGCTACCCCGCCGACCTGCATACCCTCGACCAGTTCTTCCTCGATATCCTGCATGGAAAGCTGAAGACAAAAGATGAGATTGATGCGAAGGCCCATACCTTCTTCGGAATTCAGGGTCCGTGGTACACGGTCGGCTACAAGATGGCGGTGACGATCGAAGAGCAGTTTGGCCGCGACCGCCTGATTGAATGCATGACCGACATCCGGCAGCTTCTGCCGACCTACAATCACGCAGCCGAGGCGAAATCCAAGAAGAGCGGCGAAGCTCCCCTGCTGTGGTCGGCGGAGCTCATCCAAGCCATTGAGCAGAAACACTAGCCGACCAACCATTCGGTAGGCGCATTCTTCCGTGCCTTGTTCCCATCGGAAGGCTCCTCTATGATCGATTGCAGAGACGTGGGGAGCCATGCCCGATCCAAAGAAGCCATATTCCAAGCCGACAGTAGCCGAGAGTCCGGCCAGCGACGTGTTCGAGGGACGCCATCCCTCGGCGGGTGAAAAGCATTGGGCCGAAAAGACTCTCGCGCCCACCCTCGAGAAAGCGCCTGAGAAACCGATCGGCGCGCCCACGGGCACGAACCTCGACGAGAACGGTCACGCCCGCTTCAGCACGATCTCGAACGTCCCCGTGCGGAGGCTCTACACGGCAGCAGATCTCCCCGAAGATTGGAACGCAGACGGGTATCTCGGCTTCCCCGGCGAAGCGCCCTTCACGCGCGGCATTCACGCCACCGGATATCGCGGCAAGCTGTGGACGATGCGCATGTTCTCGGGTTTCGCGTCACCGGAGGAAACCAACAAGCGCTACAAGTATCTGCTCGAGCATGGCGGCGGCGGACTTTCCGTGGCCTTCGATCTCCCCACGCTCATGGGTTACGACTCCGATCATCCTGCCAGCGAAGGCGAGGTCGGCAAGTGCGGCGTGGCGATCGACTCGCTCGAAGACATGGAGATCCTGTTCCACGGGATCGATCTGGAAAAGACCACTGTATCGATGACCATCAATTCTCCGGCCAGCGTGCTCTGGGCGATGTATCTGGTCGTCGCCGAGAAACAAGGCGCGGACTGGAAGAAAATTTCCGGCACGATCCAGAACGACATTCTCAAGGAGTACATCGCGCAGAAGGAGTACATCTATCCGCCGGCGCCGAGCATGCGCCTCGTGGTTGACACCTTCGAATTCGGTTCAAAGTTCACGCCGCGATTCAATACCATTTCGATCAGCGGCTACCACATTCGTGAAGCCGGCTCGACGGCGCTTCAGGAACTCGCGTTCACCATCTACGACGGCGTCGAATACGTGGAATGGGCGCGCCGGCGCGGGCTCGATCTCGACGAGTTCGGCCCACGGCTCAGTTTCTTTTTCAACGCGCACAACGATTTCTTCGAGGAGATCGCGAAGTATCGCGCCGCGCGCAAAATCTGGTACCGCCTGACCAAAGACCGCTTCGGCGCGAAAAATCAGCGCACCTGGCTGATGCGCTTCCACACGCAAACGGCCGGCGTTTCCCTCCCCGCGCAGCAACCCATGAACAACATCGCCCGTGTCGCTTTGCAGGCGCTGGCGGCGGTGCTCGGTGGAACGCAATCGTTGCACACTGATTCCTACGATGAAGCGCTGGCACTGCCGACCGAAGAAGCCGCACGCATTGCCCTGCGCACCCAGCAGATCATTGCCTACGAATCAGGAGTCGCGCACACCGTCGACCCGCTGGGCGGATCGTATTTTGTCGAAAAGTCGACCCTCGACATGGAGCGGGGCGCGTTTGACTACTTCGGCAAACTCGACCAGATGGGCGGCATGGTGAAGGCGATCGAGCGCGGATATCCGCAGAAGGAAATCGCCGAGGCGTCGTATCAGTACCAGCGCGCGGCGGAAGCTCGCGAAAAAGTCGTCGTGGGCGTGAATGAATTCACCATCGAAGAAGAACCGCCGCACATCCTCTACATCGACGAGACTGTGGCACGCCAGCAGAGCGCGAAGCTCAAGGCGCTCCGGTCGCGCCGCTCGAACGAAGAAGTGCAGCGCCGCCTGGACGCCTTGAAAAAAGCCGCAGGGCAAGAGCCCAAGGCGGGCATGAACGGCACGATCTCCTCCGTCAACACGATGCCGTATATCGTTGACGCCGTGCGCGCCTATGCGACCGTGGGTGAGATCTGCGAGGCACTCCGCCAAGTGTATGGGACGTACACGGAAGTGAGTGTGACGTAGCTGCCAACGTTCGCGCCATTGTCTACTGCAATAGTACGATTCGCCGGCCATGCATTTCGAGGTCGTCGGCGACGTTACTGGCATCGAGACCATAGCCGCGGGAACTAGGCTTCGGGAAAGAAAGCGACTCTGGAAAAGCATATGGGAAAGGCGGGTGGCGCAAGAAGAAGGGGCAGGCGCAGGTGTGCTTGGCCGACGGCACGATTGTCCGAGCGGAAGTTCAGCGGTACGAGGCTCACGGAATCGGAAGCAAAGAATTCAAGAGCAAGCGTCTCCTCGACTGAGATGAAAGAACGAGGGCACCAATTCGTCCTCTGCGTCGGAAACGACGAGAATCCTGCTGCACTCGAGCTACGCAAGATATACGAAGCAACCCCCGACCCGAAAGCTGCGAAGCTGAATCTGGTGAGGATCATTGATGAGTCCGGCTAAGACTACCTCTATCCTGTGGACTTCTTTCTCCCGATCAAGCTGCCGCTAGGTACGGGACGGGCGATTCTGCGTGCGACAGGCTATTCCGAGGGCGTGAGCCTGTTGTGGGTCAGTGCTGGCCGGTAGTCTTCGAATCGCTTTTCCACCCTAGCGTTCTCCGAGTTTCTGTGGTTCAAGTCCGACGTCAAACACGAACAGCCTGAGGTTTCTGTCTTGACTGACCTCCTTCGCGAAGCCCAGCGCCGCGCGGAAGCGTACCGATCAGAAATCAGCAAGCGTCGCGTGGCGCCCACTCCCGAAAACGTCGCTCGTCTCGAGCATCTTGCCCAACCCCTGCCCGACGCACCGACCGACCCGGTCGAGGTTCTCAGGCTGCTCGACGACTACGGCTCCCCCGCCACAGTCGCCTCCACCGGAGGCCGCTACTTCGGATTCGTCACCGGCGGCTCCCTTCCCGCCGCACTGGCCGCCACCTGGCTGGCGTCCGCTTGGGACCAGAACTGCGCCTTCCGCATTATGTCGCCGGTCGCTTCGCGCTTGGAAGAAATCGCCTCCGATTGGCTGCGCGATCTGTTCGGTCTCTCTCCGCAAGCGGGAGTGGGCTTCGGCACTGGTGCCACCATGGCCAACTTCGCCGGCCTCGCCGCAGCGCGTCATGCCTTGCTCGCCCGTGCCGGCTGGAACGTCGAGGACCAGGGGCTGTTCGGTGCACCTGAGATCCGCGTCATCGTGGGGGAAGAAGTACACATCTCGCTGCTCAAGGCGCTGACGCTGGTGGGATTTGGCAAGGCTCGAGTGACCCAGATCCCTGCCGACTCTCAAGGCCGCATGCGCGCGGAAAAATTGCCGCCACTCGACGACCGGACCATGGTTTGCATTCAGGCAGGAAATGTAAACACGGGAGCCTTCGATCCCGCGGCTGAGGTGTGTGCTCGCGCACAGGAAGCGGGAGCATGGGTCCACGTGGATGGCGCGTTCGGTGTGTGGGCTGCCGTTGCTCCAGCCCGTGCGCATCTCGCGGCTGGAGTCGCAGCCGCCGACTCAATCGCGACCGATTGCCACAAGTGGTTGAACGTTCCCTACGATTGCGGACTGATCTTCGTGAAGGACGGAACTCATCTGCGCAACGCCATGACGTTCAATGCGGCTTACCTCGAGGCCACCCCGGAACGCGAGCCATCGCACTTCACGCCCGAAGCTTCACGCCGCGCTCGCGGAGTCGAAGTGTGGGCCGTCCTCCGCTCACTGGGACGAAAAGGTCTGGTCGAGATGGTCGAGCGTAACTGCCGCCAGGCGGCCCGCTTTGCCGAGGGTCTACGCTCAGCGGGATTCTCAATCCTGAACGAGGTCGTCCTGAACCAGGTACTGGTTTCGTTCGGCACGCCCGAGCAGACGCGGCGGATCATCGAGGAAATCCAGCGCGACGGCACCTGCTGGTGCGGCGGCACCGAGTGGCAGGGACGCATCGCCATGCGCATCAGCGTCTCCTCGTGGGCGACCACAGACGAGGACGTCGAGCGAAGCCTCGGCGCGATGGTGAGGATCGCCAGGGGGGTGCTGTCGGGCAGATAACTTCGCGCCTTGGATCTACCCTGCCCTTCCGAGTCTGTTGGAGGTCGCAAATTGCAACCTCAAACGCCGGCTCTCGATAGAATTCCAAAATGCCCAGTCCCAAATCCGCACTGGTGGTTCCGGTCGAGTCCCGCATTTTTGTTCAGCGCGGGCAAAAAGTCATCCTGGACAGTGACCTCGCGGAGCTTTACGGAGTCCCGGTCAAGCGCCTCAACGAGCAGGTGAAACGCAATCGGGAGCGCTTCCCGCAGGATTTCATGTTCCAGTTGAGCGCTGAGGAGGAGCAATCTTTGAGGTCGCAAAATGCGACCTCAAAACGCGGCGGCCGCCGCTACCTGCCCTACGCCTTTACCGAGCACGGTGCCATCATGGCCGCCACTGTGCTCAACTCCGAGCGGGCGGTGCAAATGAGCGTCTTCGTGGTCCGCGCCTTCGTACGCCTCCGCGAAGTGCTCGCCACCAACCAGCAACTGGCAGGCAAAATCGACGAACTCGAGCGCCGCCTCGATACCCACGACGCTTCTATCCAGGAGTTGATTGAAGCCATCCGGGAGTTGATGGAGCCCGCGCCGGCCTCGGGCCGCCCAATCGGCTTCCAGCTCCCGGCCGGGCAAAAAGAGCCTTAACCGGCCCCGGTCCGGAACACACTCGAAAAACGCCCGACCCTTGTTTCGTTTTTTATTCGCCATCCACGCGATTTCGTGATACACCATTGTGGCCATGCGAAAAGCCATCAACCATCTGAAGAAATCCGACCCGACCCTGGCCGCCATCATCTCGAGCGTTGGCCCCTGCCGCATGGAATACGGCGAGCCCACTTTCCACAGCCTTGCCGAGTCCATCCTCTACCAGCAGCTCAACGGCAAGGCCGCGGTCACCATCTTCAAGCGCTTCACCGATCTGGTAGGAGACCCGGTTACACCCCAAGGCATCCTGAAAGCCACCGACGCGGAATTGCGCGCAGTGGGACTCTCCAAGCAGAAGGCCACCTACCTGCGCGATCTCGCCGAGAAGACCACCGCCGGGCTACTCGAATTC
>Ga0306921_10000949_pt1 | contig 27465 bp, 24 predicted proteins | sample sta12Cox44000080_FD_203760 | JGI IMG/M metagenome (GOLD analysis project Ga0306921, IMG submission 203760) | Lab enrichment of tropical soil microbial communities from Luquillo Experimental Forest, Puerto Rico - statoxic.12C.oxic.44.000.080 (v2)... | ecosystem: Environmental > Terrestrial >...
GTCGTAGGACAGGTCGCGCTGCTCATTCTTCATCCAGCACTGGCCGTTGTTGTAGAGGAAGAAGTAGACCATGACTTTGAGCCCGCTCGCGCTGCTATAGGCGATGGCGGGTACGACCACGATGGGCAGGATGGGGTGGAACGAGGCGTTGGGCAGGTTGAGCACGTGGGTATCGACGCTGCCATTCCAGACGCCTGTGAAGTTGCCGCGCATTCGCGTGATCGCGCCCGGCTCAAGGCGGCAGGCGGCGTTGACGTTGCTGCCATGCGGCCCCGGCGTCATGTTCGTCCACGGGCCGAACTCGCTCTTGAGCAGGTAGCGGGCGTCGCCGTTGGTGGTGTCGATAATGTCGCGGGCATTCGCGCCAGCCGGGTCGCTGATCTGCGGCTGCGAGTAGCTCGCAAGCTGGACGCGGGCGTTGGTCGAGGCGGCGACGAGGTTGATCTTGCCGCCGGTCATGCTGAGCCCGAAGCCATTGGTTCCGTCCGGGCTGGCGGGGTCTTCCCATAGCTTGATGTGCCGCGACAGGTCGTTGGGCGCGGAGACGGCCTCGCTGCCGAACCTCGCGGCTGTCTCGAAGCGCGCGTTGCCAACGAAGTAGGCCGTGCCGTCGAAGTGGGCGTCGCCGCCCCAGGCGTAGTCGTTGTCCGTCGCGCTCTGCTTGGTGAGCACTCGCTGATTCCCGCCGCCGGGGATGGCCGCCGGCGGAGCAGGGAGCCAAGCCACGTCGTAGTCGGCGGCGCTCGCCTTGCCGAGCACTTCCCCGATAGCGCCGCCTGCGGGCGTGCCTGCCGTGGGCTGGCCCGTAGGCACAATACTCGCGCCAGGCTGGACTACGGTGCCTGGCGGTGACTGCGGCATCTACTTGCCCTCCACGGCCGCGAGCCGCGCTTCAAGCTGGCGTATCTTGGCGACTAGGACGGGGATTATCTGATCGGGCACGTAGGCGTCCTCGCCGCGCACGATGGACGCCAGCGCAGGCTCCTTCTGCATGTCGTCCACGATGAAGCCGAACTGCCCCGGCGGGTCGGTCTTGTCGGGCTGCTTCCAGTCGAAGCGCACTGGCCTGAGCGCGTCGAACGCCGCCAGCGCCCGCGCCTGATCCAGCGGCTCGATGTTGTCCTTGAGCGCGGCCACGCTGAGGTTCTGCCAGTTCTTGCCTGCCCCGTCTGCCCACGCCGAGTTGTCCTGCGACACGACTTCCAGACGGTTGCTGCCGTCAGTCGGGTCGCGGAGCCGCCAGCCGTTGCCGCCGGCCTGGCAGTTGATCCACGTGCCGTTGAGCATGATGCCGCCGTTTGCTTGGAGCAGGCCGGTCATGGTGTCGCCGCCAACGTTGACGTAGCGACCGTCGTAGCTGGCGTCGTGGTTGTGGTTCGCCGCCGCGTACTCGGTGTGGGCGTGGGCTGCGCCGACCTCGGCAGGCCAGGCGACGGGATTGGTCGGCGGGCTGGCCTGCGTCGGCGGGTGCAGCAGCATGAACGAGCCGAAGCGGTGGCCCGCCATCGACTCGGCCTCGGCCATTGCCGCCACGCGCAGCCGAGTTGCCCCGCCACTGACCCGCACGTAGAACGCCTCACCCGCGAGGGCGTACTGCGCCAGGTGGTCATTCTTCTGCGAGTCGCCCAGCACGATGACTCGCTGCGCGCCGTAGGCCGACACGAATTGGAAGGTGAGCACTTCGGAGCCGCCTCCGCCGTTGTCGGTCATTAGCGTGACTTGGGCGCTCACGGCCCCCGAGTAGTTGAAGATGTGCCACCACGAGTCGGTGGTCATGCCGCACGCGACCGCGTCCCAGGACGAGCCCTCGTGGTTGTTGCCAGCAACGGTGGCCTGCCACGCCTTCGGGTCGTTCGGGATGGTCTGCCGCAGCATCGCGCCGTAGCCGCCATTCGCCGGCAGCTTGTCTTGCCAGGACACGTCGCCGTCGGTGGCGCTGGCCTTGCCTAGCACTTGCGCGGTCAGGCCGCCGGGCGGCAGCGTGCCAGGTGAGACGTAAGGCTCGCCGGTCGGCACGATGCTCGCGCCAGGCTGGACTACGGTGCCAGGAGGAGCCTGCGTCATACAGCCGAGTCCTCCAAGGTAAGCGTCGAGGTAGCCGCATTGACCACCGTGACGTTCAGGTAGCCGAGCCCCTCCACGAAGACGGTCATGCCGACCGCGAAGGGCGCCGTATTGCTCACGGGCACGTCTACAGTCCCTCCTGCGGGGGGCATGGTTGCGGCCGCCGTAGTAGCGATAAAGGGCGAGGCGGGGGCAGGGCGCCAGTCGGCGTCGCCATCGGCAGCGCTGAGCTTGGTGAGCACGGTCGCTGTCGCCCCATTCGGCGGGAGGGGCGTAGGCGGAACGGGCGCCCACACCGCGTCGTAGTCGGTAGCGCTCTGCTTCGTGAGCACCTCGGCTACGGCGCCAGCAGGAGGCACGCCAGGAGGCACAGGGCGCCAGTCAGCGTCGCCGTCAGCCGCCGTGATCTTGGTGAGCACGGTCGCTACGGCGCCGTCTGGGGGCAAGGGCGTCGGCGGTACGGGCGCCCAGGCTACGTCCTGATCGGTGCCCGATACCTTGGTCAGCACCTCGGCGGTAGCCCCGCCATTCGGCACACCGGGCGGTACGGGGCGCCAGTCAGCGTCGCCGTCCGTAGCCGTGAGCTTGGTGAGCACCGTAGCCGCTGCTCCGTCCGGCGGCAGGGGCGTCGGCGGTACGGGCGCCCATACAGCGTCGCCGTCCGTCGCGCTCTGCTTGGTCAGCACCTCGGCTACGGCGCCTCCTGGCGGGAGGGGCGTCGGCGGGACCGCTGCCCACACCGCGTCATGGTCGGTAGCGCTCGCCTTGGTGAGCACCTCGGCGGCGGCTCCGCCCGCAGGGAAGCCCGGCGCTGGCGGGAGCCAGTTAGCGTCATTCGGCGCCGCCGAGAGCTTGGTCAATACCTCGCTCTGGACGCCTCCTGGCGGGAGGCCGCCCGAGCCCGGCGGCGGAAGCCACATGGTGTCGAGGGCATTCGCCAGCGTGAGCGTGCTCGTAGTTGCGTCAATGGCCTGCACGAGCAGGTAGCCGAGGTCGGGCAGGTAGACCACCATGCCTACGGCGTAGAACTGCACGTCGTCCACCACGGCGTCTACCGTCCCGCCTACGGGCGGCATGGTCACCGTAGCGGTGAGCTCAGCGAAGGTATCGCCCTTCGCGCCCTCGGCTCCTATGGGGCCGCTCGTATTGGCGCGGGCTCCTACGGGCGCCGTGACGCCAGGGCTGGCATTCTCGATGAAGCCTCGGTTTATGAGCGTGATCTGGCGCCCATTGACCGCCTCTGTCTCGAAGTAGCCCAAGCCCTCGACGTAGGCGAAGTTGCCCACGGCGAAGAAGCCGTCGTCCCGGACCTGAGCGACTCCATTCGCGCCTACGGCTGGCATGGCGAACTCGGCGGCGAGCGTAGTTACTGGCACCGACTGCGGTCCCGCTGGCCCCACGTGGCTGATGGGCGCGTCCCGCTGGATGAAGGAGCCGGCGGCACCGTTCTCGCGGTGGCCGTCATTGCGGACGGACAGCATCCAGTTGACGAGGGGGTTGCCGCCGGGATCAGTGACGCTCGTCACGGGGCCGTACATGCCCGGTGACCCGGTGAAGGCGTCGCCGCCGACGTGGACAAGCTGGCCGACCCCGTACTTCTCGCTGGTGTTGATAAGCGCGCCGCTGAGGTCGCGGACTTCCAGCGCCACGGCCTGGCCGACCGGCGGAATGCGCTGCTGGTTGAGCACGTAGTTGATACCTGCGGGCTTGCCCTCTGGCCCCGAGCCGTTGACCATGACGCCCGCGTTCGGGATATTGCGGGAGGGAGCATTGCCAGGCGAGCCAGCGTTGGTGAAGGAGAGCCAGTGCAGGCCAACCGAGGGGTTGTCCACCCCTACAGCCGTTACCTTCGCCCAGCCAATCATGCCGCCCGCGTCTGGCTCGAAGTAGATCCACTGGCCGACCGCGAAGCCGAGCCCATTCTCGACATTGACGAACTCGGTCGTGGCGCCCACATTCGGCCAGACGAAGGGCTCAATGGTGCGCGTCCAGCCGCCGAAGCCTGGGTCGCCCTCTGGCCCCGCGCCATTGACCATTGCGCCGATAGCAGCCGTAGTCCCAGGCGCGGGGTTGCCGACCGCGCCTACGTTGGTCAGCCCGAGGCTCACGCCGTCAGCGGGAATGGTGGTCAGCCGGTGCCAGCCGCCGCCCTCTACGAACACCCATTGCCCGAGGCCGAAGCCCTCGTTGGTATCGCAGGTAGCAACCTGCTCCACTTGGAGGGCGGGCACCACCCAGTCGGCAGCGAGGCGCGTATAGCCGACGCCGGGCAGGCCGCCAGGCCCCGAGCCGTTGACAATGGCGCCCGTAGGAGCGATATAGCCCGGCTGCTGGTTGCCCGAGCTCCCGAGGTTCGAGAGGTCGAGCGTATTCGCAATGGGGTCCACGGCCAGAACGGAGAACCAGCCGCAGGCCTCCACGAAGGCCCATTGCCCCGCCGCGAAGCCCTCGGCTATCTCGACGCTGGCGAGCGCGCTCGTATTGAGCGCAGGCACCGTAAAGGGCGCCGTGAGCACCGTGTAGCCGCCGCCAGGAGGCCCCGGCGGGCCGGCGTAGGTCACGGCCATTCCGAGGGGACAGACGGCGCCTGGCGCGCTATTGCCGGGGGTGCCCCTATTGAGCAGGCGGAGCTCGGTGCTATTGGCTCCTGGCTGGCCTGGCGGCCCTCCAATGCTCATAACGACGAAGTAGCCGCCGCGCTGGACGTAGACCCACTGGCCGACGCCGAAGCCGTCGCCATTGAAGACCGTAGCCACGGAGAAGGCGCCCACGGCGGGCACCGCCCAGTCAGCGGCGAGCGGGGTAGCGCCTGCGCCGGCCACGCCAGCAGGAGCGGCGCCGTTGACCATTGCTCCTACGGGGCAGACCGAGCCCGCCACATGGCCGGGCTGGTTGTCGTTGCGGAGGTCGAGGTCGCCCGCCAAGGCGCCAGTCATGGTCACGCCAGCGAGGTAGTAGGGGCCTGCGCCCTCGACGTAGCACCACTGGCCGACGATGAAGCCCCGCGCGTCCTGCACGGAGGCGGGCGCCGAGGCGCCCACGGCAGGGCTCGTCCAAGCCGCTGTAAGCGGGCTCGCCGCAGGAATGCCGTCCACCCCTGGCGGGCCGCTGGTGGCTACGAGCGAGCCGGCGGGTACGTTCTGGCCGAGCGGGGCATTCTCTACGAACCCTCGGTTGAGGAGGTCGAGCGTATTCGCTACGAGATCGACGGCGAGGCACTCGAAGTAGCCCGCGTCCTCCACGAAAACGAAGGCGCTAGAGCCGAAGGGCGAGGCGTCCTGCACGCTGACTAGCGTGTTCATGCCTACGTCTGGCATGGCGAAGTCGGCCGCCGTCAGCGAGGTGGCCGAGCGCCCGGCTGGGCCTGAGCCCGTAATGATCGTGCCCGCCGCGACGGTAGTAGCTGGCGCCGCATTCCCCGGCGAGCCCGCATTCTCAAGCGTGAGCGTTTCGGTGGCGCCCGCTACGGCTTGGACGACGAACCAGCCGCCGCCCGGCAGGTAGGCCCAGGAGCCGACCGCGAAGCCGTTAGCGTGCTCTACGGTCACGTCCGAGGCGAGGCCCACGTCGGGCACCACGAAGTCGGCGGTCGTGTAGCTCCAAGCAGGGCGCCCCTCGGGGCCTGCGCCATTGACCACCTCGCCTACGGCGGCCGTAGCGCCCGCCGCGCTGTTGCCGGGGCTATTGAGGTTGAGGAGGTCGAGCTCGCCATTGACCGTATCCACGGCTTGGCAGAGGAGCCAGCCGCAGCCCGCGATAAAGCACCATTGCCCCACGAGGTAGCCGTCTGCTCGCTCTACGGTGGCGAAGGCCGCCGCTCCTGGCGCGGGCATGGCGAAGGCCACGGTGAGGCGCGACCAGCCCCGCCCATCGACGCCCGGCGCGCCTGCGGTACTGACCATGTTCCCAATAGGCGCCACGGCGCCAGCAGCGGCGTTCTCGACCATTCCGCGATTGAGGAGGTCGAGGGTATTTAGGGTGTCGTCCTTGGCCGTGAGCTCGAAGTAGCCGAGGTCTTGGATATGCACGAAGGAGCTCGGCGAGAAGCCGCCGGCGCGCTCGACCGTGGCCGTAGCCGAGGCGCCAACGGCAGGCATGGTGAAGGCAGCGGCCAGCGGCGAGGCGGAGCCGAGGCCGTCGATACCGGGCGCGCCGCCCGTAATGACGCGGTTGCCCGCAGGGATAATGTCGCCTGCGGCGGCAGTCTCTACGATGCCGCGATTGATGAGCGTGAGCGTGCGCGCCGCCTCGTCCTTGGCGTCGAGCTCGAAGTAGCCCGCGCCCTCCACGAAGACGAAGGAGTCCACGCCGAAGGGCCGCGCGTCGAGCACGCTCGCTACAACGCTGGCGCCCACGGCGGGCATGGTGAATTGAGCGGTGAGCTCGGAGTAGGCTGCGCCCTCTGGCCCGCCTACGGTGACGATGGTGTCGATAGGCGCAGTAGCGCCTGCGGCAGCATTGCCGGGGCTGGCGTCGTTGCGTAGCTCGACAACTGGCCCAGGCCCGCGCAGCGTAACCATGAGCCAGCCCAGCGGCTCTATGTGGACCCACTGGCCCACCGAGAAGGGGGGCGGGTCGTCGCGTACAGTCGCCACGCCAGTAGCCCCTACAGCGGGCATGGTGAAGGCGGCGGCCAGCCACGTATAGCCCGGAGGCCCCTGCGGGCCTGTGCCCGTGACGATATCGCCAGTCAGGGCGACCGTACCGGGGAGCTCATTGACCGTGTAATTGAGGTTCTCTAGGTCGAGCAGCCCCGGCGTAAGGCCGTCCGAGGCATTGACCCGCAGGTAGCCGATAGCCTCGACGTAGACGACCTGGCCCACAGCGAAGGGCTCCGCGTCCTCGACCGAGGCCTGCCCGATAGCCAGCGCCGCAGGCATGGGGAAGTCGGCCAGCAGGCGCGTGAAGCTCGGCCTGCCGGGGTCGCCCTTCGGCCCGCCGCCCGTAACGATGCTCAGGACTGGCGCTACGGTGCCCGGCGCCTGATTCCCGACCGTCTCCTCGTTGAGCAGGGTGACCGTATTGGCGACGGCATCGAGGGCCTCCACGACGAACCACCCCGCACTCTGCACGTAGAGCCACTGGCCGACCGCGAAGGAGCGCGCCTCCTCCATTGAGGCGACGGCGGAGGTGCCCACGGCAGGCACGGTGAAGGGCGCGGTCAGGTAGGCCCACGAGTTGTAGCCCTGCGGCCCGCCGCCAGTAACCATGTTGCCCGCTGCGCCGACCGTGCCGGGCGCGGTATTGCCCACCGAGTCGTCGTTGCGAACGCTAATGGCGTCGGCAGCCGAGCCCGTAACGATCAGCCAGCCGCACCCTTGGATAAAGACCCATTGCCCGATAGCGAAGGGGTTAGGGTCGTCTATCAACAACGCCTGCGCGTTCTGCGAGACAGCAGGCATGGTGAAGTCGGCAGCCAGATACGAGTAGCCATTGAGCCCTCGGCCGCTCGGCCCGCCGCCAGTAACCAGAATGCCCGCGTTGACCATCGTGCCCGCCGCTGCGTTGCCTGGCGAGTCGTCGTTGCGGAGCGTGAGCGTACCGGGCGTTTCGAGCTCGGGCGGCGGCTGTACGACCGTGGTGCCTATGACCTTGAACCAGCCGCCGCCCGTTACGTAGGCCCATTGGTCGAGGGCGAAGCCCCGCGCGTCCTCTAGCTGGCAGGGCGCGTTCAGGCCAACGCCCGGCACCACGAAGTCGGCCGTAGTCGGGCTCGCGCTCGGGATGCCCTGCGCGCCCGCTGGCCCGCCGCCAGTCACCACGGCGCCGAGGGGCGCGACGGTAGCGGGCGCGCTATTCCCCGGCGAGTCGTCGTTGCGGAGCTCTAGCGTCTGCGCGCCGAGCGTCGTATCTCGGGCGACGACGACGAACCAGCCGAGCGCCTGCACGTAGGCCCATTGCAGGTTGATAAAGCCCGCAGCGCTGGCGACCGAGGCGATAGCCGAGGCTCCTACAGCGGGCACGGTGAAGGGCGCCAGCAGCGTAGTAGCGCCCGTACCGGCTTGGCCCTGCGGCCCCGCGCCATTGACCAGCGCGCCCACGGCGCAGGGCGTCCCTGCGGGCTGGTTGGCCGAGGGCTCGGGCGGGTTGTTCATTAGCGTGAGCGCCGCCACGCCTACAGCGGTGCAGGAGAACCAGCCGCCGCCCTCGACGTAGACCCATTGCCCGATAGCGAAGCCCGCCTCGCTCTCTACAGTGGCGACCGAGCTCGCGCCGAGCGCAGGCACGGCCCAAGCCGCCGCCAACCTCGTAAAGCCCATGCCGGGGTCGCCCTTCGGCCCGCCGCCAGTGACTACAGCGCCTATCGGCGCCTGAGCTCCTGGCAGGAGGTTCCCCGGCGAGCCCTCATTCCGCACGGTGAGCGTGCCCGGCGCCGCAGGGGTTACGGCGGTAACGCGGAACCAGCCTGTGTTTTCGACGTAGACCCACTGGCCCGTAGTGAAGGGGTCGAGGTTGTCGAGCACGAGCGGAGCGGTGCCATTGAGCGCCGGCACGGTGAAGAGGGCGGTCGTCTGGCCGTAGGCCTGCCCCTTGCCCTCTGGCCCGCCGTGGCTGACGGCGTTGCCCGTAGGCAGCACGGCGCCCGGCGCCGCCTGATTGGGCGAGCCCTCATTGAGCAGCGTGAGCGTGGTCGCTCCGTCATTCGCGGTAACGCTGCCCCAGAAGCCCGGCGCGCCCTGCACGTAGACCCATTGCCCCACGGCGAACTCGCGGGAGTCCACGGTGACGCAGGCTGCGGTAGCGCCGACGATGGGCACGGTGAAGTCGGCGGCGAGCGTTACGGGTACGGGCGGCGGGGGCGGCGCCTGAGTGCGGCCAGCGCCAGTAACGGGTACGGGGCGGCCTCGCACCCACGCTACGAGAATGCGGGTGCCGGGCACGAGCCGCGAGCCGTTGTCGTCGTACTCGCTCGGCGGCCAAGGCGGGCCGACCCATTCGTCGGGCATGAGCGTCGGGGCGACGAGCGTGCCGCCTACGGTCGCCCAAGAGTGCGAGGGGCGGTTGCGCGGGATAGCGCGGCCGAGCTCGCGGTCGAGCGTGCGGCGGATAGCTGGCGGGGCGGTAGAGGGAGGCGGAGCCTGCGGCGCGGGCGCGGCCCGCTCGTCCATGATGGTTTCGCCGGGCTCTTCCACGGCGGGGTGAACTTGGCGAGCTCGCGGTCGCTCGGGCGCTGCGGTCATGCTGGCCTCTGCCGGGACGGGGGCGGCGGTACTCGTCCTGATTGCTGGCGCCAGCCTACACCTCGGGCGGCTCTTCGTCCTCCTCGCCCTCGCTGTAGCCGGCCTCGTCTTCCCCGAAGAGCGTCCCTTGCCGGCGCGGGAGGCGCTGGGCGAAGGCGCGCCTGCGGCGCACGCGCTCGCGGGTCGTGCGCCACGCCTTCTCTAAGCGCATGGTCTTCGCGTCGCCTTCGTCGGCCCAAGCGCAGAGCTTGAGCGCGCCGTCTGAGCCCTCGCCTAGCAGGAGCAGCGTGCCGTCGAGGTCGAGCAGGATGGCTCGGATCGTGCGCCCGCCGATGCCCGTGGCCAGGGCAATGTCGCCCTCCGTCACGGCTCCGCCAGCCGCGAGGCCTTGGATATAGCGGCTGACGGAGCGGAGCTCCTGCGCGGTGTAGTCGCTGCTTCCTTGCCGCGTCACGTCCAACTTCGGCGTCGGCCGAAGGGGTCGGGGAGAGGTCATGCGGCTAGGGTAGGGCTGGGGTGGGCTGAGGGGCTAGGCGGCATGGCGAGCTCGGGATCGGGCGGTCGGGCGAGTATGGGGCTGGGCTGCGTTGCAGGCTAGGCGAGGGCTGGCTGGTCGGCTCCGAGGCGAGCGGGCCGGACGAGGGCTGAGTGGAACCGCGAAGAGGAGTCGGTGGGGAATGGCGTGGCGCGGGCTGGAATGGCCGAGGCGAGGGGCGCAACGGAGGGGCTAGGCCAGTCGGGGAAGGCTCGAATGGGCAAGCGTAGGGGCGCGGCCGGCTTGGCTTGTCGGGGCGGTATGGGGGGCTCAGGATGGGCCGGGCGGGGCGCGCTCTGCCGAGGTCTGCGCTGCGGGTGGGCGGTCGGGTAGGGGGCGGATAGGTCCGAGGCGGGCTTGCATGGCCGGGCGAGCGCTGGGCAGTTCTGTCGGGAGGGCTGGGCCGGGTAGGCGCGGCGAGGCGGGCGGCGGGCTTGGCGAGGCGTGGGGCGAGCGTGAGCTTGGCGAGGTCCGGGCCGGGCAGTCGGAGTCGGGGGGAATGGGCTAGGTTTGCTCGGGCTTGGCTTGCTCAGTCTGGCAACAGAACCGTCGTGAGGTGTCGGGGCGGGACGGACAGGGGCAAGAGGGGGCGAGCAGGGGCGCGGACATGGCTAGTCGGAAGCGGTACGGCTGGGGGAGCTTCGGGTACGAGCGCGAAGAAGGCGCGGGCTGTCGGTAGAGATATGGGGCGGGCTCGGGCAGACGAGGGCGGCTGGGTCTAGCTCCGGGGCGGGCTGTCGGGCAGGGACGGAAGGGTGCGGAGCGGAGGGGCTCTGAAGGGGTCCGGGTTGTCGGGCGAGGTCTGGCTTGGCTGGTGGTTGGCACGCGCTGGATTGAGCCAGGTGAGTCGGCGCGGGTAGAGCGGGAGCGGTACGGCTTGCGGCGGCATGAGGGGGCAAGAACACGGCTCGGCTTGTCGGGCGGGGTTGTGACGAACTGGGCGCGAACAGGTGAGCGACTGGCGGGTCGGTAGCGGGCAGTAGCGGATTGGCGCGAGGGCGCAGCGAAGTTGTCCTGCTCTGGGCCGTCGAGCGGAAGAGAGAGGCCAGGGTCCGAGAAGGCTAGGTCCGTCGAGGCGGGCTTGAGTTGGTCAGGGCAATACGGGGCAGGCCTGCGGCTGGGGCGTCGGCTGAGGGACGAGCGGGCGAGCAGTAGGCGCGCTACGGATTGGGGTGAGCTCGGAACGCATTGTCGGTGCGGGGCTGGCGAGGCGCGCGGCGAACAGGTGAGCAACTGCGGGGGTCAGGCCTGCCGTGGGCTGTCGGGCGGGGTCGGCTTGGCTCGCGGAGGGCTTGCGCTGTGAGGGGTAGTCGGTCTGGCTCGGGGATGCTCTGGCCTCGGGTTGAGTAGTCGAGGCGGGCAGTAGGGACGCGGGCGGAGCGCGAGAAGGTATGGCCGGACGCAGGGGCGGCTGGTCGGGCGAGGCCTGCTGAGGCGTGGGTTGGCGCTGTGGCGGCTTGGGCAAGGGCCGGGTGGTCGGCGTGGGTGCGGCTGGCGAAGGTCTGGCCGGGCGCGGCGCGGGCTGCGGTAGGTTAGGCAAGTCGGCGCGGGTCGGCGTGCGCTGCTGCGGGCAAGGCATGACCGTGTGCGGGGAAGGCTTGAGTAGTCGCGGCGAATGGGACGGATGGGGGCGGCGCGGCGAAGGGGCGATTGGCTCGGTCGGTGCGGGCGAGGTATGGCGCGGCGAGCTTTGCCGGGGCGGGGCACGCTCTGGGGGGGAGCATGGCGAGGTGAGGGGCGTCGGGCGTGGCGAGCGGTGGCTAGGTTTCGCGTGGAGAGGCGCGCAGCGGGTGGTCGGATAGAGGTTGCCGGTGTCCGCCATTCGCAGGCGACTTATGCTCGGACTTAGGCGCTCATTGTACCGGCCCCTAGCTCTTGCCAGAGGGCGAGCGCGCGGCGCCTTATTCCTAGACGGCGCGCGAGCTCGGCGTGCTCGCTGCACTCGGCTGGAATGAAAGGGCACCTTTCAGCGTGGCGGGCAAGGGTGCGCTCCACCCGAGCGATCCTCGCCATGAGCGCCGCCCGCTCCTGGTGGCAGACCTCGCAGCCATTCCCGCGCCGCTTGCGGGGGTGGTCCCTCGCGCAGAAGAGGGCAGTCATGTGGCGGGCGCGTACCACCGAATGTTCTGCAAGGCGGCGATGGCCTCGGGCGGCGCCTGCGCCTTTACGGGCTGTAGGCCTCGGCAGGCCAGCGCCAGCGCCCACACCGTATCGTCGTAGCCGTCCCTCGGGTGGTCGGCCCGCACGCCTCCCGAGGGGAGCTTCGCTCGGCGCAGGGCGCGCATCTCGTCGCGGAGGGCGCGGAACTTGGCGGGCAGGGCGAGGGCCTCGTTCTCGCAGAGCACGATAAGGTGGCTCATCATGGCGGCGCGCAGCGGCCCGGTGAAGACCACGGGCTCGGCGTTGGGCAGGCTCTCGGCCACGGCCTTCTCGCTCGTAGCGTCCACGTAGACCCGAGCGCCGCTGAAGTCGCGCTGTAGCTGGCTTACCTGATCGACCACCCCGCCCGGCCCCATATAGGGCACGCCTCGGAAGCGGCGCCAGTGGGCGAGGCGGTAGGGCGGGCGGCCGGTACGGTCGATCACCACAATGGCGGTGTAGTCGCTTACCTGCGCGAGGTCCACGCCGATCACGTAGCGCTTGGTGGCGTCGAAGGCCTTGCTTAGCTGCGAATAATCGTGGTCGAAGAGCCGAACGAGGAGCTCCCAGCTAAATACGGCGTCGCCGCTCTCTATGAACTCCGCGAGGTACTCGGTGCGCCAGGCGTACTCGGGGAGCTCGGAGCGAATGGCCTCTATGTCCTCGCGCGAGAGCAAGGGATTATCAAAGACGGTGCCGTGGGCATTCGTGTAGTAGCCGTTGGCGCTCTCCTTCGAGTAATGGCCCCTCGGCTGGGTGGCGCGGTCGAACAGGCGCTTGACGAAATTGTCGCCATTCGGGGAGGAGTCGAGGTGGATGCGGCCTCGGCGGTCGAGCACGAGGGCGCGCACGGCCCGGTCGTACACCTCGTCCGAGATGAAGGCGGCCTCGCTGAGGTACACGGCGTCGGCGCCCTTGCCGCGCAGGTAGCGGCCCTCCTGCACGGTGGCGCGGCAATGTAGCTCGCCGCCAGTCACGAACTCGACTACGGGGAAGCCCGAGCTCTTGTGGATACCTCGCTCGGGGCCGCCCTTGATGAGGGCGCGCATGAGCGGGGCGCGCTCGGCGGCTTCGCGTATCTCGCGCACGTACTGCTCGGCCTGGTCGAGGGAGGGGGCGCCGACGAAGGCGCGGCGGTTGAAGCCCCGTACAGCGAGGTCGTGTACGGCGTCGATCACCTTGGCGGTGCTCTTCCCTGTGCGGCGGCCGGCTACGGTGGTGTCCACGCGGCCCGAGCCGCTGAGCACTTCCTGCTGGAATGCGGTGGGCTCGATCTTGAAGAAGCGGCGGGCGAACTCGGCCTTATCGGTGCGGCAGCGGTGGAAGGCGTCGATGAGCTCCTGCTCGGCGCGGCGCGTAGCTGAGTCGGGGTAGCTGGCCGAGGGGGGCGGGTTAGGTAGCGCCATTCGCCCGGCCGTTGGCGTGGTCGTCCTCGGGCTGCTCCTCGTAGCTGGCCTCGATCACTTCGGGCTCGGGCTCGCGGAGGGGCAGGGGGTCGGGCATGACGAGGTGCTGGCGAATGAGCTCGGGTACGTTGAGCGATAGCTCGGCCTCGACGCGGCGCTGCTCCTGCCAGTCGCGGGGCCTGCGGCGCTCAAGCCAGGCGAGGCCAGCGCGCCAGTCGCCCGCCGTGGCTGCTGCTGCAATGGGCGCGAGGAAGCGAAGCTCGGCGTCGCTCTCGGCCTTCTCGACCTCGCCGGAAAACGCCGGGCTCTCTTCCAGCCAGAGGTAGAAGGTTTCGCGGTTTATGCCCACGCGCTGGCAGGCAGCGGTACGGGTGCCGCCCACACGGAGCACGTCGCAGAGCCCCTTTACGAGCTCGGGCGTGCGCTTCCCACGGCGCCCTGTCCTGCGCTCAGCCACCTAGCACATTCCAGAAGAGGGCGCCGCGCACGGCTTGGCGGCGGGCAATCTCCCAGCCCTTCGCCTCATAGTTGGGGTCCGAGGGGAAGGGCGGGCGCTCCTTGGCCTCCTGCGCGAAGTCGTAGCGGCAGGGCACAAGCTGGACGTTGGGCGGGTAGCGCTGCTGCTTGTGGCGGCTCTTGAGGCCGACCTCGACGGCGTAGATCGGGGCGTCGGGGAAGGCGCGGCCGAGGCAGCGGGCGAGCATTCCCGAGCCGGCGACGCACCAGACTTGAGGCGGGGTGCCTATGCGGTGGCGCAGGCGCTCCATTACAGCCACGAAGGGCTCCTCGGCGGCGGGGAGGTCGAAGCCGAGCGGGAGCATGAGGGCGCCGTGGGCTTGGGCGTAAGCGCGGGCCTTGGCTTGGACATTGGTCATAAAGCCCATCGGCACCTCGATCACTTGGGCGCCGAGCTCCTGCGCTTGGCGCTGGCGGCGGTGCCAGTTCTCGGGCGAGCGCTTGGCGTAGAAGAGCGTGACGCGCTGGCCGGTGTTGGCGCCGAGGACGGCCAGCGCGAGGGGGGCGCCGCCGCAAAAGGGGCCGCCGAAGACAAGCTCGGGGGCGCCAGCGGTGAGGAAGGGCAGGAAGCGCAGCTTAGAGCCGCCGGGCAGGAGGTCTTCTCGGACGACTTGTAGCTGGGCGTGCTGCTCGACTACGGGCTCGATGGCGTACCACCGGGTATCGGGGGCGAGGGCCGAGGCGTGCGCGTGGGTCATGCGGCTATCCTCTGGCGGCGCCAGCGCTTGACGCGGGCGGTCGGGCTCTGGCTGCTGAGCATCCAGTCCGAGCGGCGGGCGCGCTCCTTCTCGCAGTAGCACTCGTCGCAGGGCTGGGTGCCGTAGGAGTCGAAGGCCTCCACGAGGAGCCATTCGCCGCACATCTCGCAGGGCTTGACGGCGCGCAGCCGGACCTGGCAGCGGTAGACCTCGTCGCGCTCGCGGTAGGAGAGGCTCATACGCACGCCTGGCAGTAGAGGTGGAAGGCGCCCTCTACGGGCTCGGGTACGCGCATGGTGTCGGGCGTAACGGGCTGCTGGCAGCGCTCGCAGCGCCAGTCGATGCCGTCCATGAACTCCGCGAAGGCGCGCTGCTCGGCGCTCATAGCTGGCGCGGCAGCGAGGCGCTGTAGCTCGGGCAGCACGCGGGGGGCTGGGCGCTGGGGAGGCGCTGGCCGGGTGGGTGCCCGGCCAGCCCAACGTTGGTAGCCCGGAGGCTGCAACGGTAGGGCGAGTCTACCAGGCAGGGGCACGAAGCTCACGGGCGGGCCGGTGAAGGCGCTCGCGAGCTCGCGGGTGCCCTCGTGGTAGTTGATGGCGAAGGGCGGGCCGTAGTCGGGCTCGCGCTCGCGCCAGCGGCCGTCCACGTACTCGGAAATCATGGCCTCACCATGCCAGAGCCGCCAGTTGCGAGGTCGTGCCGGGCTGCGGCATGGGGTAGGGCAGGAGGCGCTGGTTGCATTCGCGCCAGGTCCGCACGGCGAAGAGCCGCCCGCAGCGGCGGCAGCGCCAGCGGTAGCCGGGATAGCGCCGCACGCGCTGCCAGGCGTGCCTCACCGATGCCTCGTCACATGCTTGCAGGCAGGGCACCAGTGAATGCAATGGTCGAGTTGGAGCGCGGGCGCCACGGTCCTTCCCTTACACACGCGGCATACGACCTCCTCACACGTCATGCTGCGAAGGGGTCGGCTCCTGCCAGCCATTCGCGGAGCTCGGGCGTTACGTGGGTGTCGATCACGAGGTGAATACGGTCCTCCTGCCCGGAGTTCTGGACGGCGTGCGGCTTGCGCTGGTCGAGGTAGTAGAGGCCGCGCTCCTTGAGGTACTCGACTATCGGGCGGCCTCGGGCATCCCACGCGCAGAAGGCAACCTGCCCCGAGGTAACGAGCGGAATGTGGACGCGCGCCACGGCGCCGGGCTTGGTGCCGGCCTCGCGGTCGGTAATGTCGGCATGGCGGGTGAGCTCGCCGCCCTCAGCAGCGAGGCGCATAAAGCGCACGCGGTCCTTGGCGCCGGGTACGCGCGCCACTACTGCGAGCGTGGCGGGGAAGAGCGGGGCGGCCGTGGTATCGGCGGGCTTGGCGGCCATGCGCTGCGGGTTCTGCTTCTGCCAGCCCTTGCTCATCTCGGCGGGCTTGATGATGAAGCCGGGGTCTTCGGCGTCGTAGCCGCGCAGCGAGAAGGCGGTCCACGTCTGGCGCTGGTTGTAGGAGGAGTAGTGCTGCGCCCAGTGCCACACGTCGCTAAAGGCGTCGAGCTCGGCGAGGATAGCGAGGCGCTCCTCCTGCGAGCAGAAGTCCTCGGCCAGCGGCGCGAGGGTGAGCGCGTCGGCTGGGTGCAGCGGCTCGGGGGCGCGGCCCCGCTTGTTGCCGAGCAGGTAGCAGCCGGTGAGGTCCGAGGCGGCCGATACCTTCGTGCCCTGATAGACGTACTCCTGAGTGGCGGCCACCCAGCGTAGGCCTTCGTGCTCCTCGGGGATTTCCAGCCAGCAGGCGTCGGGCAGAGCGCGCAGCCAGAGCTTCTCAAGCAGGCGCGCGGCGTCGGCCTCGGCGCCGTCGAGCATTCCGAGGGCGTGTATGTGCAAGTCGCCCAGTTTCACGTGAAGCTCGCGGCCGGCGAAGTCATGGCTGCGGCTCTCGGCGCGGGCCACGCGGAATAGCGCGGTCGCGGCTACTTCGCCATGCTCGTTACGGGTCCAAGCGCAGCCGTCCACGGAGAGCGCGGCGGCTATGTCGCGCTCCTTGGGCAGGCCGAAGGCGCCGTAGATATGCGGCTTGTGCGAGTGCAGGAAGGGGCGGGCGAGCTCGCGCAGGAGGGGGAGCGGGTAGCCGCGCTGCCACGTAGGAGCGGAACCCTCCGGAGCGGGCGAGGACTCCACCGGCGGGCCACCAGGCGCGGCGCCCTCTTCGAGTTGGGTCATTAGAGCTCGCCTCCGAGCGTATTGCTGCGGGCCTGCTCCTGCGCTTCGGGCGCGGAGGGCTCCTCAATGGGGGCGTCCTCCTCGGCCAGCGGCTCGGGCTCGACCTCGGCCTCGGGCATGAGGTTCCACCCCTCGCCATAGGTCGGGTCTTTCCCGAGGCGGGTAGGGATCAGCGAAGGCTTACCTCGGCGGAAGATCAGCACGGACTGGTGGGTGCGGCCGAGCTTCCGCATGGTGCGGAAGTGGAGGGCGGCGCGCACGCTGAGCGTACCCACGGCTTGCAGGTAGACGGCCTCGTTGTAGAGCCCCCAGCCGAGGGCTTGCATGGCACGCGTCGTATCGCCGGGGAAGTCATGCACGAAGCCCTGCTTATGGTCGCGGAAGGTGCCGACGACGAGGAAGGCGAAGGCCTCCGGCGCCATTAGCTGAGTGGCCGAGGCGAGGCAGTCCTGATAGCCAGCTAGGAATGACTCGTATGAGAGAGCGCGGCTCAGGTCGCGGCCGTCCTCGCCGTATAGCTCAAGGTCGTAGTAGGGCGGGCAGGCCAGCAGGAGGTCGAACAGCGGGATCGGCGCGGGCGTGGGCTTGCCGAGCGAGTCGCAGTAGAGCTTCACGAGCTCTCGAGAATCGCCCCGAATAAAGCGGGGCTCGGGCGCGTAGCGCTGGCTGAGGATACGCGCGGCTGAGCGCTCGTCTACTTGTAGCTGCTGCTCGTAGAGGTCAACGCCGACATACTCGTGGCCGAGCCAGGAGCAGACCACGGCGCGCTGCGGGCCGCCGGCGAAGGGGTCGAGCACGCGGGCCTTCTTGGGGGCGAACCAGCGGCAGGCTATCTCGGCCAGCACGGGGTCGAACTGGCTTACTACGTGGGCTGTATTGAGGGCGTCGCGGCCGAGGCGCCCGCTGATCTTGTTCATGGCGGAGTTCGGGCCGGTAGCGGCAGCCACCCCGCCGAAGAGCACGCGCCCGGCGTCGAGCTCAAGGCCGAGGCCGAGCCAGGCGTTTTTACGGGCCTGCCAGTAGCCTTGTCGGGCGTCGAGCACGGAGAACGGAGGCGCTAGGAATTGCTCGGCCAGGGTGCGGGCAGGCGGGGCGCCTGCGGCCTCGCCGTCGCCTTCTTCGAGGAGGTCGTCCACGCTGACCTCGGGCAGGCCGAGGAGGGCGTTTATGTCGGCCTCGGGGAAGCCGAGGATATCGGTGTTGGGCATCTCGGCCAGCATTGAGCGCAGGAGGTCGTAGTCGTACTCGCCCCACGAGTTGTTATCTATGAGCGCCCATCGGCGCTCCTGCTCGGGCGGGGCGTCCACGCGGATACCGACGAGGTGCTGCCAGCCCATAGCCTGAGCCACGAGCCAGCGCTGGTTGCCGGCGATGAGGCGGTTCTCGCGGCCGGGGTGCTTATTGACGATGATCGGCTTCGCGGATAGGAGGCCCTGCTCGGCTTGCATACTGCGGCGCAGGTTCTCGAAGCGCTCGGGGGTGAGCGGGGGCCTCGGGTTGTACTCCAACGGGAGTAGCTCAGCTATCGGGATGAGCTCGACGGGCAGCGCTTCGAGCGCGGGGGCCTCGGCCATTGCCGTCGAGCCTAAGCCTCGAAGGGTTGCGGGGGCAATCAGAACGGTTGTGCTATGTCGGAATGGGTGAGCGCGGGGCTGGCGCGGGCGGCGGCTGACGCGAAGCGAGCGAGGCAAGACGAGGGCGGTCGGTGGGGGAAGGGGGGCGTGGGTGTCGGGCGGGAATTGAGCAGCCGTGAAGGGGGTCGGGCGTGGTCAGGCTCGGGAATGTCGGGCGAGGGCAGGACTGGGGGCACGTAGGCGCGGCGCGGACGGACGGAGGCGCGTCGGTCGGGGGCTCGGGCTGCGGCGCGACGTAAAGCCACGGGAAGGCTTGGCTGGTCGGTTGCGTAGGCTGGGCACGAAGCTGTCGAGGTCCGGGTAGTCGGAGCGCTCAGGGTAGCTAGGGCCTGCGAGAGGGGCGAATAGGCAAGTCGGGGCAGGCTGGGGGTGGCACGCGGCTGACGCTGCGGTGGCGAGGTCGGTCAGGGCGGGGCGGTTGGGCTGCTGTGGGCCGGGTAGGCAGGCGCCAGGAGTGACCAGTCTGGTCGAGTAGCAGGGCTCGGGCTTGGTTCGCTCGGGCGAGGCTCGGGAAGGGTAGTCGCCGTGGGTTGCTTGGGCGAGGCGGGCCGAGGTTTGGTTGGTCGCGGTGGATAGCCGTGGCGAGGCGGGCGTGGGTTTGGCTGGCGCAGTCGGTTATGGGCGGGAATGGCGAGGTACGGCGGGCGCTGCCGAGGGCGATCCCGGTGAGGCCTGTCGGTTCGGGCTGGGCTCGCTAAGGGAGGCTCACGGCGTGCCGAGGGAAGTCGGGCGAGGGGGGATAAGGGAGGGGTAAGGCATGGGGCGTCGGCTAGGGCTGGCGTCGGCTTGCTGACGGCAGGGTGCGGGTTGGTATGCCGGGTCGGGCTGGGGCGAATCGGGGCGATTGGCGGGGGCGCGGCAGGAGGCGGGCGGCCGTGATGGGGGCATGAGGCGCGGGGTGAAGTGTCGGGCTCGTCGGCGAGGGACTGAGCAGGCAAGCCAGGGCGGGCTCGGGTAGTCGGGCTGGCTGGGGGCGTGATGACGAGAGCGTGGCAAGCGAGAGGCTGGTCGCGCAGGCTCGGCTCGCGGGGCGCTGACAGGGCGGGGCGGGGCAGGCGACGGCTGGGGAAGTCGGCGCAGGCGAGGCTGGCTTCGGGTTAGGCTGGCTTAGGCGCGAGCGGGGGAGTCGAGGTTGCCGGTGTCTCGGTCGAGCCGAGCCTATGCGCGGGCTTAGGCAGGCATCTTAGCGGGACGCGCGCATATGCCGAGCTCGCTCGGCTATCTCTTCGCGGCTGAGCCAGCCAGCGAGAAAACTGTCCCACGTATCCCGGTGGGCGGAGGCCGGCTCGGGGCGCTCGGGCCACCAGGCGACATAAGCCTGCTGACAAGCCCGAGGCGCCTTGTCGAACGAAGCGCGGATATCGGCGGGCATTCCCGCCAGCGGGTCGCGGGTCTTCACGCTCATGGCTTGCCCTTCCTGTCGATGCCTCGCTGTATCGCCTGCACATGCGCCACCAAGCACGGCCAGCGCACGCCGCAGGCCGAGCAGTAGAGGCCGCTGCCCCGCTTTACGGGCTCATGGTTCACGCTGCGCCCTCCTCCGGCTCCTCGGCGCCGCGCGCTTCGGCTACGGCTTGGCGCGCGAGCTCGACGTACTTCGGGCTGCGGTCGGCCAGCCAGACGCGGCGGCCAAGGCGGGCGCCCGCCACACCAGCGGTCCCGACCCCGCACATGGGGTCGCAGACGGTATCTCCTCGGAAGCTGAACAGCCGCACGAGGCGCTCGGGGAGCTCCGGCGGCCACGCGGTCGGGTGGCGCGAGTCGTGGATGCCGGGTATCTCCCACACGCCGCGCGGCCCGAGCTCGTCTAGCCACTCCTGATGGCTCAGGTCATGGGCGCGCTCGCTTGAGCGGCTCCACGTCCCACGGAAGCCGACGATGATCGCCTCGGCGGGCGCCACTACGTGCGGCGCGGCCGGGCTGTCTACGCTGCCCCGCTGGGTGCCTTCGCCAGCGTCCCGGTCGTACCACAGGAGGGTGCTGCGGTAGCTCATGCCAGCGGTGAGCAAGGCTTGGGTCCAAGCAGCGAGCACGGCGCGGCCCTCGTAGGCGGGGCGCCCGCGCTGGCCCGCGTTGGCGGATTTATCTATCGGGACATTGACGCAGATGCGGCCGTGGCGGGGGTTGAGCAGGCGCACCATGCCAGTAGCCCACTTCGCCATCATGTCGAGGTACTCGTCCCAGTCGTCGTAGTCGCCGCCCGAGTCGTAGTCCTGCCCGGTGCCGTAGGGCGGGCTGGTGAGCAGGAGGTCCACGGCGTCGCCTGGCCAGGAGTTGTCCTCAAGCGTCATGACCTCGCAGCGGTCGCCGCGCGCCAGCGCCGCCTGCTCCGCCGCCGAGGGCTCCTCGCCCGTGAACAGGCCAGCGTCGCGGTGGCGGCCATTCTTGAGGTTCCGCACGCGAGCTCGGAAGCTCACCCGAGTCCATTGGTCGGGCTCCTGCTCGCGGCCCTCCGCCGCCTCCGCCAGAAGCTCGTCAGCGAGCGTATCTTCGAGGCCTGCTGCGTCGGCGTGGAGGCTCCACGGCACATTCTCCCGCCGGCGAGAAACCCCGAACTGCGAGGCTACCCACGCCATGTTCGCCAGCGTTTGATACTCGTAGCCGGTTTCGTCAATAGCTTGGGTGTACGTTTCGCCGTAGACCTTCTCGCCCTCGTTGAGCCAATCTCCCAGCCACCACTGGTGAGCCCTGCCATTTAGTAGGAGCCGCTTGCCGAGCGCCTCCCAGACCTCGTAGGGCACCGCGTCTGCGAAAAACAGGCCGGTAGCGGTAGCGGTAATGCCAGAGCCGAAGTCGATCTCGGGGGCGGTATCGGCGGTCGTCACCCACCCGAGTCTAAGCCCTCGCGCTCGCGCTCCGCACGCTGTTTGGCGGCCCATTCGCGGAAGTAAAGCTCTAGGTCGCGGGCGGCTTCCATCGCGTCCTGCAAGCGCCGCGTTTCGGCCTCGCGCAGGCGCTCCGGGCGGCCTGGCGGCGGCTCCTCCGAGCGGTTGGGGTAAGCAGGCGGGGGCGCTGGCCGAGGGGCTGGGCGCTTGTGTAGGCGCTTCTCACCCCGTCGGGGTGAGGCGGGGCGGGTGAGCTTCGGCTCGGCGAGCTCGCGCCGCCAGAAGGGGCTCATGCTCACGCTCTTCCTCCTGCCCGCACTTGGCGGAGGTTCGGGGCGACGAGGTTGACGAAGCACGCGCGCTGCGCCATGCGGTCCACAATGCGCCCCATCTGGTCGCTCGTATCCACGAGGTCGTTCGGGTCCGTATTGGTCGTGAAGACCGTAGGCAGCGCCTCGTTGTAGCGGTGGTTGATGACCTCGAACAGCTTTTCCTCGGCATAGTCGGTGCGCCGCTGCGCGGCCAGGTCGTCAAAGACCAGCACGTCGGCGTGCTTCAGGGAGGCCAGTAGCTCGCTCTCGGCCTCCTCCGCGTCCGGGCGGTTGGTAGCTCGGAGCCGCGTGAGCATATCGGTCACCGTGGCGAATACGGGCCTCAAGCCGCGCTCAATGTTGAGCGCATGGCAGACGCCTACAGCGAGGCCTGTCTTCCCTGTCCCGCGCGGCCCCCAGAGCACCAGCCACGGAATATCGGGGTCGCCGGCGCGCAGCCAGCGCTGCACGGCGGCCAGCGCCTCGGCGTCGCCGCCCACCTCCGCGAAGGTAGCCAGCGTGAGCTCGCGGAGCGTGCGCGGTATGCCCTCCCACATGCGGCGCGCCTGCTCGCCGCGTAGGTGCGGCCCGAGGCATTCGGGGCAGGCAACGGGCTCGGGGCGGTCGCCCGGCTCGTTGAGCGCTGGCCTCAGCCAGCCGAGGCCTCGGCAGGTAGGGCAGTTCGGGTTGACGCCGGGCTTCTCAAGCACGTAGCGGTCGAATACGGGCACCACCTTGCGGCCATGCCAGCCGAGCGTATCCTTGCAGCCCTCGCCGGCGGGCTCGTCCACGTAGCGCCCGCAGCGAACGCACGGCCCCCAGCGCTCGGGCACGGTATCTGGCCCCTGCTCTATGCCCCACTTCTCGCGGAGCCGCGCCATTGTTGCGCCGAGGCCCTTCGGCGCGCCGCCTCGCTCCTCAGTCATCGCCGTAGATTTGGAGCGAGCCCGGCCGGCCACGGTGGAACTCTCGGCTGCGGCGGAGGCGCTCGGCCTCGGCGTCCGGCCGGGCCGTTGGCCGGACAATGGCGGCCTTGCGCTCGGCCTCCGCGAACACGCGGTCGTTGAGGTAGGCGGCCGTAGCCTTGCTGAGCTCGCCGGCCGTAGCGAGGCATTGAGCGAGGGCCTGCGCGCTTAGCCTCGGCGTCCAGTAGCGCACGATCTCTTCGAGCTCGTCAGCCGAGCACGGCTGCTTCGCCTTCTCCTTGCCGCCGCGCGGGTACCGGGGGTCAGGAGTCAGGTTCCGGGAGTCAGGTTCCGGTATACCGGAGTCAGGAAGGGCTGAGGCCTCAACGGTAGAGCCAAAACCCAGGGCTGAGCCCTCTATCATCGGCGCCGGTATCTCGGAGGGACGCTCCTTATAGTGCGGCGTTTGGTGCCGCCCGAAGGCGGTGACTTGCAGGTAGCGGCGCCCCTCGGCCTCATAGCGGAGCACCATGCCGGCCCCCGCCAGGAGCCCGAGCCACTCGTCTACTTGCTCCACGGATACGGGGTCGTAGGGGAAGAGCTCGGCCCGCAGCCGAGGCGGGCGGTCTTCGAGCCGGCCCTCTCGGTCGGCGCAGCACCACAGGCCTTGAAACAGCAGGCGCCCGAGCGCTGGCAGGCGCGCGAGGTCTTCGTTCGAGAAGAAGGAGGGCTTTAGGGAGCGAGCGCGCATAGATCGCTAACCTTCCCGCCCGTAGACGAGAGGCGCCCTGCGCTCGTAGAATAAGCAGAGCAGCCCTCCGCACGGGCTTCCACATTCCAAGATTGAGCCCCCCGCTCGAAACGGGGGGTTTTCTTATTGTGCCTCAGCCGTTACCTGCCGGGGCAAGCGTCCGGCGGGTCATTCCGGCCAGTCTGAGCGGGTCACCTTGCGAAGTGCTCCAAGGCCAGCCGCGTAGCGTAGGCGGCCAGCGCGACCCAAGCGAGCGCGCCAGTAACGATCAGCGCTCGCCAGAGCCAGACCTTCGCGGATACTCGGCGCTTCGCCTGAGCCCGCGCCGGCGGCCGAGGCCGCCGGTACTGCTCGTCTAGCTTGAGCCAGCCCGGCGTAGCGCCATTCGTGCGCGTCGAGGGGGAGCTCATGGCTTCGGAGGGTAGGCCAGCGCGCCTCGGCAGCACTCTCGCCAGAGCCGAGCGTTGCCAGCGAGTAGCTGGAAGACCTCGGCCTGCGCCACGGTAATCTGGCCCGCCTTGGCCGCCCTGCCGGCCGTGAGCAGCCAGAGCAGGCGGCTCGCCTCGCCCAGGTCGCCGTCTACGGTTTCGGCCAGCAGTTTACCGACCTTGATCTGTAGCTCGCGGCTGGCGAACTTGGACTTGCCCTTCTTGTTCGCCTCGGCTATGAGCCCCGCGACTTGCTCTAGCCATTGCCGCACGGCCTCGCGCTGGTCGGCGTCGGCGGGCGGCCCCTGCTCCTCCTCGGGCGGGAAGAAGCCCTCGTCGTCTTGCGCGGCCTCGTCCTGCGCGGCGGCCTCGGGGTAAAGCTCTACGTCATCGAAGGGCGTCGGCTCGTGCTGGACCTCCTCGCCCTCCGCCGTGTACTGGACTGCCGGCGGGCGGTCTTCCTCCGGCTTGACAGGGGAGGCTACGCTTGCGCTTTCCGGAGCGCTCGGCGCTGCGGGAGGCGCTGGCGAGGCCCCCAGAGCCGCCCTCGCGCGGTTGGCCTGCCGATCCTCGGGCGGCGAGCTCGGCACGTAGTCCGGGTCGGCCATGCGCCCTATGCGGTCGTACATCTTGGCCCGCTCCTCCGCCGTGGCGGGCAGCGTAGGCCTCGTCTGTACGTTGGTCGGCGCGCCCACCCCCGCAGCGAGGTTTAGCTCTACCACGGCGGCCTCGATCATGGCCTCGGCGTCGGCATTGCTGGCGTCCTTCAGGAAGTCGGCCAGCCCCTTCACTCGGCCCTCCGTGTATCTCTCGAAGAAGCGATGCCGCGCTACGTCTTGGGCAAAGATCGTATGGTCGGTCACCGCGAACCAAACGCGGCGCCAGTGCTCGGCGTCGGCAGGCGCGTCGCCCGCCAGCATTCGAGCCAGGTCTTCGTCGGAGGGCTCGGCCGGCACGTCGCCCTCGGCCTGCGCCATCTGCCAGTTCTCGGCCTGCGGCGCTTGTAGCGCTGGCTGGCTCTGAAGCACGCGGCCTTCCGCAATGGCGGCGTCGCGCAGGCTCGGCCACGTATTCGTGCTCAGAGCGATAGCCTCGGGCGGCTTGAACAGCAGGCTCCATACGGGTATGCGCCGCTTGGCGCCGGTCGGGTCGGGCACCTCGCGGTACGTCAACCTCAACTCGAAGGGCAGCCCGGCTATCTGGCCGCCGGTGAACTTCGAGGCCGACTGTAGGGCGCCGAGCAGGTTGCGCCGGCTGTGGCGGCTGGTGGTGCGGAGCCGGTAGAGCGCCAGCCCATCGGGGAAGAGAATGCGCGGCGTCCAGCCCGAGGCGAGGCGCTCCCACGAGGCCAGCGCGAAGTAGATCGAGGTCGATACCTTCGAGCTCTTGCGGAGGCGGTCGTACTCGGCCGAGCCAGCGAGGTAGAGCACATGCTCGGAGCCATTCGGCCCTACGACTATCTCGCGGAGCTCGTCGGCGTCACCGTATACCTCAAGGCGCGTGGCCGAGTAGCGGGAGAAGCGCTCCTGCCAGAAGAGCCGCAAGTCCGAGAAGGGGAAGGCTACGGTGAGGCTCTTGTACTCGGTCGCCTCAAGCGCGGCCCGCAACCCTGGCGCCCGCTTCTCGTCGTCGTGCAGGACGATTTTGCCGTCCCGCGAAACCCTCGGCAGGCCCGGCTTACCGTCCCGCCCTGGCTCGCCTCGGTCGCCTGCGCTGATCGTTGCCAGCGCGTCAGGCCTCGCCTGGCCGAGCGATGCCGGCGCCTCGTCGTATACGTCGAGAAGCGCGAACTCGGCGGCTGAGTCCGGATAGAAGTCTTCCTCGTCGCCCGCTGGCGCGAGGGCTGCGGAGTCGTCTACTGTCGCCACGGAATCCTTCTCCTTCAGGTAGGTCGGGCTGTAGAAACTTTATTCCATCCCGGCCCTCGCACGTTCTCTCAAAACCGCCTCAAAACCCGCAACCCCAAGGGGTAATAGAATGCCCGCAGACCCGCAAACAGATCGCCCCCGGCACAGCGTGAGCGCCGAGGGCGAGCAGGAACGGAGGTTCGTAACAACCCCGCCCATGCACCCGAAGCCTACACCTCGCCCGCCGCAACGGAGGCAGGCCCCTCCTCCGAAGCAGCAGAAGCCAGCCCAGCCCGTGCCCTTCACTCTGGACCCCGAGGCGCTCTTCGCCAAGGCTGCCACTATCTCGAAGCCCGGCCGCGCGCTGGCAGCGCTGGCGAGCGCGGAGCACCCCGATAGGCTGTATGCCGCCGCGCTCGTCCTGCGGCGGGAGCTCAGCGCTGAGCGGCTGGCTCACACGCGCATGACCGTAGATATCATTCGCAACCGCTTATGGCGCCGCGAGCACCGGCTGGCGCTGGCGCTCGCCATGCTCGACAGCGATACCGACGAGGAGGCCTTCGCGCTCATCGACGGCGACGGCGTGCCCACCGCAGGGCTGCCCGAGCGCATGGCTGAGTTCGAGAGACTCCGCAAGGAGGGGGCAGCAGATGACCACTCAGGAGCAGCCAAGCGAGCTTGAACTCACCCTATGGTCGCTTCAAGCGCTCGTAGAGCGCCTCGGCGCCGAGCTCAAAGACCCCGCAACCCCGAGCGCGCGGAAGCAGGAGCTCATACGCGAGCTTCGGGGCATCCAGCGCATAGCTATTGACCTCAAGGCGCGTGCCGACTCGTAAGCCTTGGCGGAAGGGCGACCCGGTAGAGATCACCTACGAGGGCCACCTATCGCGCGGCGTGGTGCTCATGGCCTCGGAGAATGGCCGCTCGCTCGCGCTGGCCTTCGAGGGCGTACTAGGCGGCTACGTGGGCAACATGCCGGTCCTGCGCGAGGAGGGTAGCGGCGCTTACTACGACCTCATTACGGGGTGCCGCGTCTGGCTGCGCCGCCTACACTCAGGCGGGGCCGCCGGAGAAGTAGAGCCGTAGAGCAGGCGTTCAATCTTGCTATGCGCGCTGTAGTAGCGGGCGGCCCCAACTCGCGCTAGGCTTGCTCCTGCAAGGAGCCCCGACCATATGGCTATCAGCGCAGCGAAGAGGGCCTCGCTCCCGAGCTCCGCCTTCGCCTATCCCAAGACTCGCTCGTATCCCATCGACACGCTGGCCCGCGCGAAGAATGCGCTCGCGCGAGCGAACCAAAGCGGCACGAGCGGTACGTATCGCCACGTAGCCGCAGCCGTCCGGCGCAAGTGGGGGAGCAAGGTAGCCAGCGTCAGCCGCAAGAAGGGCTCTCTCAGCCCGCCCAGCCGCGCCGCCCGCTCGAAGCGCCCGAGCGCCGCGCTCAAGCGAACGTATGCCGCCCGCCGCCGCAGGGCCGCGACCGGCAGCGCTCGGCGGCGGAGCTCCCCGAGTCGCGCGAGCTCGCGTCGTAGCGGGCGTCGCCCCTCCCGCTCGGGAAGCATCCGGAGGCGCCGCTAATGCGCGCCGCCTGGCACCGCCTATGGCACTTCCTGTTCCATACGAGCGAGCCGAGCCATTACTGCCGGGCCATGCGCGGCCGAGCTTCCCGCCCGGTGCGGCTGCTCCGTGGCTGACCGAACCTGGCGCATTATCTGTAAGCGCTGCCACGATACCTTCGCGCTCTACGTTGGCCCCACGCTCCCGAAGCCCACGGATCGAGTCGAGGTATCCCACATTCGGCATATCGACGGCAGGCCAGTAGACCGCACGGAGGTCGCGCGCTGCGATAGCTGCGACTCCGAGGCGGCAGGCGGCGTGACCTCGCCTCTGGACTGGGTGCCCGTAGAGGAGGAGAGCGCCAGTGAGCATGTATGACCGCTACGGGGGCGGCAGAAGCGAGCCGCCAGACGAGGCCTGGACGAAGCGCGCGGCTCAGCTAGTGAGCAACGCGCAGGAGCTCCAAGCCGAG